>Ga0315907_10000228_pt1 | contig 83560 bp, 83 predicted proteins | sample LakEriMetagenome_3_FD_203525 | JGI IMG/M metagenome (GOLD analysis project Ga0315907, IMG submission 203525) | Freshwater fungal communities from buoy surface, Lake Erie, Ohio, United States - Buoy 12 MA123 | ecosystem: Environmental > Aquatic > Freshwater > Lake > Lake biofilm | place: USA...
TCGCCCCGGTGTTCCTGCACCATGCGGACAGCGCGTTCGCGCATTGCTGGTGAAAAACGATTTGATTTCTTGTTCATGGCTCCATCTTCTCAAAGTTTGGAGCCTCCTCAAAACCCGGGGCGATTCATTTCCATGAAGCCGCAGTTTAGCGTCTACCGGGCTACACGACGCTAAGGGGAGTCAGAGTTTGTGGCTCCGTAGTTCGGAAGGCGTTCGCGAGTTTCGCCGCAGGGGGGGGCGTGTATCCGCCCAGTCGCGAGGTTTTTAGCCCTAGTTTGACCATGCTTTCTGCCAGCGCAATCGCACACGCCAAGCCATCGAGCACCGGCAAACCGTGCCGGTGTGACAGGCTGTTGGCTAGATTGGCCATACCCGCACAACCCAAAACAATCGCCTCGGCTCGGTCTTCAAGAATAGCTTTCGCAATCTCGCCGTCGATTTTCGCGCACGCAGCTGGGTTGTTTGATTCCAGTTCGAGTACAGCAACTTCGGACGAACGCACTTTGACACAGTGACCGTAGAGACCATAGCGTTTAAGGTTGTGTTCCAGTGCCGGAACCGAGCGGGCTAATGTCGTAACGACTGAAAACTTGTTGGCAATCATGGCGGCGTAGCGATACGCAGCCTCACCAATACCGATCACGGGCTTATCGGTAAGACAGCGCGCGGCATCAAGACCGGTGTCGTCAAAACAGGCGATAACGATGGCATCAATATCATCGGCCTGATGGATGGTTCGCAAGAGCCCTTTCAAGCTGAGTGCCTCGTCGAAATAACCTTCGATGGAGACCGGGCCCTCTGCCGATGTTTTGGCAACTATTTCTGTGCCAGGACCTGCAACTGCTTTAGCGGCAATCTCTATGGCCGCTGTCATGCCAGCGGTACTGTTTGGGTTGATAACCAATATGCGCATTATCTTTTAGACCTCCGCACCCAAATAGGCTGCTTTGATACGGTCGTCATTGATTAAAGATTTCGAATCACCGCTTAATACGATTGAACCGGTTGACAACGCATAGGCACGTTTAGATATAGAAAGCGCCATCCGGCTGTTCTGCTCCACCAACAGCACACTGACTTTTTCGTCGCGCGAGATGGCGACAATTGAACGCGCAATGTCTTGTACCAATTTCGGAGCGATGCCTAAGCTTGGCTCGTCTAACAGCAGCAATTTGGGTTTGGCCATCAGTGCGCGGCCAATCACCATCATCTGTTGTTCACCCCCCGAGAGCGTACTGGCCTGCTGCTTGAACCGCTCTCGTAACCGCGGAAAACGGGTCAATACGCTTTCGAGACTGCGTTGTACTTCTGCTTTGTCGTGCCGCGTGAAGGCACCCATCAGCAAGTTATCTTGCACAGACATGTAGGGGAACACACGACGCCCCTCAGGCACCATCGATATGCCCATTTCCACAATCTTGGCGGCTTGCGTGCCATCGAGTCGCTCACCCATGTAGTGAATTTCACCCGATTTGATCGGGGCTAATCCGGTAATGGCTCGCAGGATAGATGACTTACCCGCCCCGTTGGCGCCGATGAGCGCGACCGTCTCACCCTCATCAACTTGTATGGATACGCCTTTCAAAGCGTAAACATGGTCGTAATAGAGTTCAACATTTTTAAAGTCGAGAATAGCTGTCATGGTTTACATCCCAATCGCAGCGTCTTCTGAACCCAAATAGGCTTCGATGACTCGTTCATTATTTTGGATTTCCAGTGGGGTTCCCTCAGCGATCTTTTCGCCGAAATTCAGCACCACAATACGATCTGAAATTTTCATAACGGCAGGCATGTCATGCTCAACGAGTAGCACCGTGACACCTCGCTCATCACGTAGGCGTCGCACCAAGTCAACCATGTGCATGGTTTCGTCATGGTTCATGCCGGCAAAGGGTTCATCAAGCAGCAGCACCTTCGGATCTGTCGCGAGGCCAATCGCCATACCCAGTGCCCGTAGGTGACCTTGCGGTAGTGTCGACGCGAGCTCGTTACGGATGGCTTGAAGGCCCAAAAAGTCAATGATGTTGTCAGCCGATTGCCCGAAAGAGTGCTCATCGGCCTTTGCGACCTTACTGCCGAGGAAAAAGCCCCATAGCGATGCACGTGACCGCAGGTGATGCGACACAATGATATTCTCGCGAACCGTCATCGAACGGAAAATTGTGGTCTCTTGAAAGGTCCTCACCACACCCTTACGCGCGACGATATGCGGCGCCAAATTGTTGATGCGCTCGCCTGCGAGCCTGACATCGCCACTGCTGGTCGATAGGAAAGAGGAGATCAGTTTAAACAGCGTGGACTTTCCAGCGCCATTCGGTCCGATCACACTCAGGATTTCGCCCTGGTTCACAACGAAGCTCACATCGTTGACGGCTGTTAGTCCGCCGAATCGTTTAGTCACGTGATTGACTTCAAGGATTGTTGTCATGGTTGGGCTTTCTTTTTATCCAATAAGCTCAAGACGCCATTGGGTAATGCCAGCATGAGGGCGATCAATAATGAGGCGTAGATAAGCAGTTGGTACTCACCCGTTGTGAATAACAAATCCCAACCAAAGTAAAGCATCAAGGTGCCTAACATCGGACCAAAAACATAGCCTAGGCCGCCAAGGAAGCAATTCAGCATGAAGTTCACGCTGTCGGTCACCTGAAAAGACGACGGGTAAATGGATTGGGAAATAGCAATAAAGCTAGCGCCCGCAATACCACCCAAGAAAGACGAGATCGAATAAGCAATGACGCGGAGGTAGGCGGTATTAACCCCGATAGAGGAGGCCAGCTCCTCGTTCTGTTGGAGCGAGCGACACAGATGCCCCAGTCTCGAATTCACGATACGCCACAGAACAGCGTATGCAATCACCATGAATGTGACGGCCATCCAGTAGAAACCGATTTTTGGGTTTTCGAGTGTCGCAAAGTCTGGAATCAGCGTGATCCCGAATAAGCTCAATTCACCCGGTAGCGGGATCGAGGTAATGCCTTTGGCACCCTGCGTGACGGGTAACGCCAGGGCGGTCAACCGCATCACTTCCGTCAGCACCAAGGTCACCATTGCAAAGTAGACACCGCGCAGCCTCAGAATGGGCAGCCCGATGAGAACGGCCAATACCGCACAGAAGACCCCCGCGACGGGCAGCGTAGTCCAGAAGCTTAGACCGTACTGCGTCATCAGAATCGCAGATACGTAACCTCCAGCGAGCGCGTAGGCGCCCTGACCAATGTTGATTCGGCCAATGTAGAAGGTCAACCAGACGCCAGCTGACGCGATGGATAGCAATGCGACCGAGGTCAATGTGTAGTAGAAGTCCGTGCGGCCTGAGGCGGCAATGGCCCAAGGCACACCGATGTAAATGGCGAGGAAGAAGGCCGCTATCGCAGCGATTTTTTGTTTGTTCATACGATCAACCCCAGGGTTTGCCCATCAGACCTTGGGGTCGGAATGACAAGAAAACCATCAACGTTGCGAAGATCACCAGGTACGTGATGTCGCCATACTCCGAGAGCACGGTGAGGCCAACGCTCTCCATCATTCCCAGGATAAATCCGCCGGCGATCGCACCCGAGATGACACCCGCGCCGCCAATCATGATCATCATGAAAGCCTTGATGGATGCAGGCCCGCCCATGCCTAAGTTGATGCCCGTGATCGTGACGAGCAAGCCTCCAACCAGCCCCGCCAAGGCAGCGCCAAGCGCAAATCCAAACATGGCGTAGCGGTCCACGGCGACGCCCATAAGGGTTGCCGCTACTTTGTCCTGCGCAAGTGCACGCATGGCTCGTCCCGCTCTGGAAAACTGCATGAACAAGATGAACGCCGCGATCATCAATATCGCTAAACAACCAATCAAAATTCGGTCGTAGGGCATGATAACGATGAAGTCCCAGTTGAAGACGCCATCAATAATTTTTGGGACGCCGCGCTGTTTCTCGCCAAAAACCAGCAGGATGACCGCATCAAGAAAAAAGGCGATACCTGCGGCAAGAAGCATGGTGCTCTCTTCGCGACGGGATTTTTTAATGACAGGTCGAAATAGATATTTCTCGACCATCGCACCGACGATCGCCAGTACCATTGCCGAGCAGATCAGGCCCACAATAAATGGCAATTGAAACTGTGCTACAACCGTATACGTGACAAATCCGCCAAGGACATACATCTGGCCGTGCGCGAAGTTAAGCACGTTCATCAACGAGAAGATCAGCGTCAGACCAAGCGCAATTAGCGCGTACTGGGCGCCCAGATACAGCCCGTTAACTAAAATTTGTTCCATTTTTATTCACTTTGTAAGACGTGGCGGCCGCAAGCCTGCGACCGCCACGTTTTGTGTGGACTGCTGTCCTTAGTCGACTTGTGCAACGAACAAGGTCTCGAACTTACCGCTCTTGTAGACGTTAACAACCAGTGGCACAGACACTTGACGTTTCTGTCCAAAAGATGACATACCCACATACTTCAGCTTGGCGTTACCGACCATGTAAGGGTTGGGCGCTTCAAAAGTATCCATCGTCTTTTGGAAGGCCTTCACATCCTTCATCGCTTTGGGGTTGGCCTTCAACGTCTCCAAGATGTATTCGAGTGCATAGACTTTGGTGTTTGATTCATCGTTGTACTCACCGAACATCTTGGTGTAACGGGTGACGAACTCACGCATCTTGTCAGAGGCCAGCTGTGGTGTTGATGCGCCACCGACTGAGATGAAGCCATCAGCGAGAGCGCCAGCGCCTTCCTTCAGCACGTTAGCATCCTGCGCAGTCTCAGTCGAGATGAGGCCCTTGTAGCCCAGTTCGCGGGCAGAGCGAATCAGTTGAGGTGCGTTAGCTGGCGAAACGCCTGACAGCACCAACAAGTCTGGCTTGGTTTTCAAGACGGGCAACAACACGGGGGTAAAGTCAGTTGTGTCGACCTGGTAGGTCACGTTGCTCGACGTCACTTTGAGCCCAATTGCCTTGGCGGCCTGAACGCCACCATCGCGCTGGCTCAGCGGATCAGATTCGTTCGCTGCGACAAAGGCGACGCTCTTCACGCCGTTGTTCTTCATCAGGTGCTTGTAAATCGCAGGGCCGGACTGGTAATTTGCGACCATGCCCAGGACAGCGTTCGAAGCGGGTTTGGTGTAAAGCGCCTTCGGGAAAGCATAAGGGAAGTACATGATGCCTTTTTGCTCTGCCACGGGACGAACGGCTGCGGCTCCGTCGTCAACGTTAGGGCCGACCACGTAGTGGATACCCTCTTGTGCCATCTTTTCCATACCTGCAATCGCTCGCTTCGGGTCTTTTTGGTCGTCAAATGCGACGATTTCGACGTTGTATGTCGTGCCGCCGATCTTTACGCCGCCCGTTTCATTGATCCATGCGGCGCGTGTCTCCATCGAGCGCTGATTTGAGATGCCCCAAGCAGCAGCAGGGCCTGACGTGACCCCAACGAATCCGATTTTCAGGACAGGATTAGCCGCCAATGCTGAAGTCGATAGGGCTGCAGCTGCTAGGCCGGCGACTAGGGTGCTTTTGAGGAAGTAGCGTTTCTTCATTTACATTTCTCCAAAGGGTGAGTTGCGAAATTCCAACCCGGGAATCGAGTCAGTTACGGTTGGTATCCTGACTATGAACATTGTTAACAAAGTTTGCAATTAGTGTAAACACTAATGTTTTCATATCCCTAGCAAGGGTGTTAGCACGGATTGTGCCAATAGGGCCTCAGGGGCTTAGGGTGCTGCGTTGCACTACTTTTGTTGACGATCGACCTAGAAGTGTGCATTGCTCGGTTAACATGAAGTAACGCATGTGGTGTGCGCACCCCACTGGTGCAAAGGGAGTTGGCATGACCGTTAGTTTGAAGAGCGAAAAGGCCGAAGAAGAGGCCATAGTTGAAAAGATATATGCCGCACTGATTAATCAGCGGCTCGCCCCTGGAACCAAGCTATCGGAGGCGCTACTCTGTGAGGCATTCGGCGTTGGTCGTATGCGGGTGCGACGCGTCTTGTTACTACTCGCGAATCGTGAATTAGTTGATCTACAACCTAACAGAGGCGCCTTTGTGGCGCGCCCGACACCGAAGCAAGCACAAGAGGTTTTTGAGGCGCGACTGCTAATTGAGCCGTCGCTGGCGAGCATCGCTGCGTCGAACGTCAAAGCGAAAGACTTGAAAGTACTCGAGAAGCACTTGATTAAAGAGTCGGCTGCACATGCCGCTGGCGATCGTCATGAAGCGATTCGATTGTCTGGTGAATTCCACGGCTACTTGGCTGAGTTATCCAACAATGCGGTGCTGTTGCGTGTGGTGAAGGATTTGATCACGCGATCGTCGTTGATCATTGGTATGTTCGGTGAGAAAGGTGTGATCAATTGCCGAGATGACGAGCACGCAGGGATCATTCAGGCGCTGCGAGCAGGTGACTCCTCGCGCGCCGAGTCCCTTATGCACCACCATATAGATCACCTGCGCAACAACATTGATTTTGGTCGGTCACGGACAACTGCAGAAGACTTGATTTCTGTTTTTAAGGGTGACTGAATCGTCTCGCTGGTCGTACTGGGCACAGGGTCTCTACAAACACATGCACCCGCGCAGCACTCTAAACAGCCCTGCAACGCGTTCTCCGCCGGGTTCGCTGGGCCGAGTAGCTGGACTCAACTCAAAACAAACGTAGCGTTTTTTTCAAGCCGAGCACAGCGTGAGTTAGATTTGACGGTTCGAAAATCTAATAAAAGACATCGAAAAATCTATGATTTGTAGTAAACCCGGACCATACTACTTTTGACAAAAGAAAAAGCACCTAAAGTTGCCTTTAAGTGCTTGATTTCTAAAGCAAAAATGCTGGTGGGTGGTACAGGGTTTGAACCTGTGACCCCTGCCGTGTGAAGGCAGTGCTCTACCGCTGAGCTAACCACCCGTGTGGTTTGTAGCCTCAAATTATAGCCAGTTTTCGGCGTTAATTTCCACGTCAAGACTCAGGCTGGAATTTTTCTAAAGAAGGATTGGCCGTTCACGGCTTTGTCCAATTCGGCCAGCACGGTTTCGTGGCTTTGGAGTTCGTGTTCGTTGGCTCGGATGACGGGCAGTTCAAAGCTGCTGAGGTCGATTTCTTCTTCGGCGGATTGCATGACCACCACCGCGTCTTCCTCGTCCATCACCAAGGCGTTTTGGCCGCGCGTCATGTTGATGTACACATCGGCCAGCAGCTCGGCATCTAGCAAGGCACCGTGCAAGGTGCGGTTGGAGTTATCCACTTCCAAGCGGCTGCACAAAGCGTCCAAACCGTTGCGCTTACCCGGGAACATTTCCTTGGCCATGACCAAGGTGTCGATCACCGAATGGGCCACTTGCGTGATGGGCGGCAAACCCAACAAAGACATCTCTTTGTTGAGAAAGCTCAAGTCAAACGGCGCGTTGTGGATGATGAGCTCAGCGCCTTGCAGGTAGGCCACCAGCTCGTCGGCGATGGCAGCGAACTTGGGCTTGTCGCGCAAAAACTCGGTGGTGATGCCGTGCACCTTGAGCGCGTCTTCGTGGCTATCGCGCTCAGGGTTGATGTAGATGTGCAGGTTGTTGCCGGTGAGCTTGCGGTTGAGCAACTCCACACCGCCGATTTCAATGATGCGGTCGCCCTGAGCGGCCGACAGGCCCGTGGTTTCGGTGTCCAGAACGATTTGCCGCATCTCAGTGGTTCTCTTTGGCGTGGTTGATGGAGTACTTGGGGATTTCAATGGTCACGTTGGTCTGCGCCAAGATCGCTTGGCAAGACAAACGCGATTGTGGGGCCAAGCCCCAAGCGCGGTCGAGCATGTCTTCTTCGTTGTCTTCGGCCGGGTTCAAACTCGCACCGCCCTCGCGCACCAAGACGTGGCAGGTGGTGCAGGCACACACCATGTCGCAGGCGTGTTCGATGTTGATGCCGTTATCGAGCAAGGCCTCGCAAATCGAGGTGCCCGCCGGAGCGCTGACCTCGGCGCCTTGGGGGCAGTATTCGGCATGGGGCAGGATTTTGATGGTGGGCATGGTGATTAGAAAAAACGTTCAGATGTCTTGCACACGGCGGCCGGCCAGCGCTTGCTGGATGCCCCGGTTCATGCGTTGGGCGGCAAACGCCTCAGTGCCGTCGGCCAAGGCCTTGGTGGCGGCTTCGACCACGGCAGCGCTGCTTGACGCGGGGTCTTGCAGGCATTGGCTCAAACGGGCCATGAGCCCGTCGATGGCGCCGCGCTCGGTGACCGACAGCACATCGCCATCGATTTGCAAAGCGCTGCGCGTGGCCATGAGCAAACGGTCGGCGTCCACGCGGGCCTCGACCAGCGCGCGCGCGGCCATGTCTTGTTGGGCGGTGGCGAAGCCGTCTTGCAGCATGGCGGCGATCTGCTCGTCGCTCAGGCCATAGGCGGGCTTCACGTTGATGTTGGCCTCCACCCCCGAGACCATTTCCCGAGCGGCCACCGAGAGCAAGCCGTCGGCGTCCACGGTAAAGGTCACGCGGATGCGCGCCGCACCAGCTGCCATGGGCGGGATGCCGCGCAATTCGAATCGCGCCAAGCTGCGGCAATCGGCGACCAAGTCGCGCTCACCTTGCACCACGTGCAAAGCCAAGGCGGTTTGACCGTCTTGGTAGGTGGTGAAATCTTGCGCGCGCGCGGTCGGGATGGTGCTGTTGCGCGGCACGATGCGTTCCACCAAACCGCCCATGGTCTCGATGCCCAAGGACAAAGGGATCACATCGAGCAACAACAAATCGCCCTCGCTGCTGTTGCCGGCCAAAGCATTGGCTTGGATGGCGGCACCCAAGGCCACCACCTCGTCGGGGTTCAAATCGTTCAAAGGCGCTTGACCAAAAAACGCCCCGACCGCGGCCTGCACCACTGGCATGCGAGTGGAGCCGCCGACCATGACCACGCCTTGAATATCGCTGGTCGCCAGACGCGCATCGCGCAAGACCTTGCGCACCGCCGTGAGCGTTCGTTGGGTCAAGGCCTCGGTGCATTGGGCAAAGTCGCTGGCGCTGACACGGTGGGTCAAGACGCCCACCGACAACTCCACGCCAAACACCACGCCTTCGGCTTGCGCCTCGGGCAAGGACAAGGCCTCTTTGCAGCGACGGGCTTCGGATTGCAAACGCGCCCGATCGGCCGCGGCCATGGGCGCCTGAGCCAACGCTGGAGCGGCTTGTGCGAGCACCCACTGCGCCAGCGCGTGGTCGTAATCGTCACCGCCCAAGGCCGAATCGCCACCCGTGGCCAAGACCTCGAACACGCCTTGGGTCAAGCGCAAGATGGAAATATCGAAGGTGCCGCCGCCCAAGTCATAGACGGCGTAAACCCCTTCGGTCGCGTGGTCGAGGCCATAGGCGATGGCCGCGGCCGTGGGTTCGTTGATCAGGCGCAGCACCTCGATGCCCGCGAGCTGGGCCGCGTCTTTGGTGGCTTGGCGCTGGGCATCGTCGAAGTACGCGGGCACGGTGATGACCGCACCGAACAGTTCATCGTCAAAGCTGTCTTCGGCCCGAAAACGCAGCGTGGCCAGCACCTCGGCGCTGACCTCCATGGGTGTTTTGCGGCCCGCCACGGTCTCGATGACGGCCATGCCCTGCTCGTCCACCACGCGGTAAGACAAACGGTCCACATCCGCAACCTGTGCGCGCGTGCGGCCCATCAAGCGCTTGACCGAAGCGATGGTGTTGCTGGGGTCTTGGTGTTGTGCGGCCAAGGCATCGTGGCCCACTTGTCGGCCCGAACCGCCCGATTTGGGGTCGGTGTAGCGCACCACACTCGGCAAGAGCACTCGGCCTTGCAGGTCGGGCAAACATTCGGCCACGCCGTGGCGAACCGAGGCCACCAGCGAATGCGTGGTGCCCAGATCGATGCCCACCGCGATGCGGCGTTGGTGGGGGTCCAGCGATTGGCCGGGCTCAGAGATTTGCAACAGTGCCATGCGCTTATTGTCCCAGTTCGTCGTGTCGTTTTTCGATGGCTTGCTCAAAGCGCTGCACGAACATCAAAGCCCGCACGGCTAGGGCCATGCCGGGCGTGTCCCCTGCCCCGTCCAAGCGCTCAATCGCTTGGACCCATTCGCGCCAAGCCGCACGAACGGTGGCGCTCAAGGCGTCCAAGGCGCTGGCGTCGTCGGCCTCGTCCAAGGCCTCGCGCCATTCCATTTGTTGCATCAAAAAGGCACCCGGCATGGCCGTGTTGTCTTCGGCCCGAATCGCCACACCGCGCAGCTCACACAGGTAAGCGGCCCGGGTGATGGGGCTTTTCAAACGCTGGTAGGCCTCGTTGATGCGCACCGACCACTGCATGGCTTGGCGCTGCTGCTGCGCCGAGTCGCTGGCGTGGCGGTCCGGATGCGCCTGTCGTTGCAAGGTTTTCCATGCATCGTCCAAAGCCGCCTTGTCCAAAGCAAAGCGCTGAGGCAGGTCGAAAATTTCAAAGTCGGTGGATTGCAGGTTCATCAAAAAAGCCGCCACAACGCGTTGGCGTGGGCGGCCCTGTGGCCCGTCGGCGTGCTCAGACGCGGAAGCTCTCGCCACACCCGCAGCGGTCGCGCTCGTTGGGGTTGTTGAAGCGAAAGCCTTCGTTCAAACCCTCGCGCACAAAGTCCAGCTGCGTGCCGTCGATGTAGGCCAAGCTTTTGGGGTCGACCAAGACCTTCACGCCGTTGTCTTCGAACACCACGTCTTCGGGCGCGATCTCGTCGGCGTATTCGAGCTTGTAGGCCAAGCCCGAACAACCGGTGGTTTTCACACCCAAGCGAACACCCACACCTTTACCGCGTCGGGTCAGGTAGCGCGTGACGTGGCGTGCGGCGGAGTCAGAGATCGAAATGGACATGGCTGGGGGCGATCGTTCGGTGAAGGGGCGATGCGGTCAGTGGGCGTGTTTTTGGCGGTAGTCGTCCACCGCGGCCTTGATGGCGTCTTCGGCCAAGATGGAGCAGTGAATCTTCACCGGCGGCAAAGCCAACTCTTCGGCGATCTCGCTGTTTTTCAGGGCGGCCGCTTGATCCAAGGTTTTGCCCTTGACCCACTCGGTCACCAAAGAAGAGGAGGCAATGGCCGAGCCACAGCCGTAGGTCTTGAAACGCGCATCCTCAATCACACCGGTTTGCGGGTTGACTTTGATTTGCAGCTTCATGACATCGCCGCAGGCGGGCGCACCGACCATGCCGGTGCCCACGGTGTCGTCGCCCTTGTCAAAAGAACCGACGTTGCGGGGGTTTTCGTAGTGGTCAACCACTTTGTCTGAATAGGCCATGGTCTTACTCCTTCAATGGGCTGCCCACTGGATGGTGGATAAATCGATACCGTCTTTGAACATCTCCCACAGGGGAGACAACTCGCGCAACTTGGCCACGTTCTCGGTGATCGTGGCGATGGCGTAATCCACCTCGGCCTCGGTGCTCCAACGGCCCAAGGTCATGCGCAAGCTGCTGTGCGCCAATTCGTCGCTGCGGCCCAAGGCGCGCAACACATAGCTGGGCTCCAAGCTGGCCGAGGTGCAGGCCGAGCCGCTGGAGACGGCCAAACCTTTGATGCCCATGATCAGCGACTCGCCTTCGACGTAGTTGAAGCTCATGTTCAGGTTGTGGGGCACGCGCTGGGTGGCGTGGCCGTTGATGAACACCTCTTCCATGCCCTGCAGACCCGCCAGCAAGCGGTCTTGCAAGGCTTTGATGCGGCGATTTTCTTCGTGCATCTCGGCCTTGGCGATGCGGTAGGCCTCGCCCATGCCCACGCACTGGTGGGTGGGCAAGGTGCCCGAGCGCATGCCGCGCTCGTGACCGCCGCCGTGCATTTGCGCTTCCAAGCGCACGCGCGGCTTGCGGCGCACATACAAAGCGCCAATGCCTTTGGGGCCATAGGTTTTGTGCGAGGTCAGGCTCATGAGGTCGACCGGCAGGGTTTGCAAATCGATGTCCACACGGCCCGTGGCTTGCGCGGCATCGACGTGGAAGATCACGCCTTTTTCGCGGCACAGTGCGCCCAATGCAGCGATGTCTTGGATCACACCGATCTCGTTGTTCACGAACATGATCGAAGCCAAGATGGTGTCGGGGCGGATGGCCGCTTTGAAGGCGTCGAAGTTGACCAAGCCATCGGCTTGAACATCGAGGTAGGTCACCTCAAAACCTTGGCGCTCGAGTTCGCGGCAGGTGTCGAGCACGGCTTTGTGTTCGGTCTTGGCGGTGATGAGGTGCTTGCCTTTTTCTTGGTAAAAGTGGGCCGCGCCTTTGATGGCCAGGTTGTTGGACTCGGTGGCACCGCTGGTCCAAACGATTTCGCGGGGGTCGGCCCCGATCAAGGCGGCGACTTGTTCACGCGCGGTCTCGACCGCTTTTTCGGCTTCCCAGCCCCAAGCGTGGCTGCGCGAAGCGGGGTTGCCGAAGTGCTCGCGCAACCAAGGAATCATGGCGTCTACCACCCGTGGGTCACATGGGTTGGTGGCGCTGTAGTCCATGTAAATGGGGAAATGTGGGGTGCTCATGGCGTTCTCAGCGGTGGGTTGTGTTTATTTGGACAAGGCGCTGGCGCCCAAGGCGAACACCGAATTGGGGGCGTTGACGCGGATGGGCTTGACCACGGAAGGGGTCGAAATGGTGCGCTTGATCATGGGTTGGGCGTCGATCACCACGCCTTTGGCGTGTTGCTCTTCCACCAGGGACTGCAAGGAGACCGAATCCAAAAAGTCGACCATCTTGGCGTTCAAGGTGGACCACAGGTCGTGCGTCATGCAACGCTGGCCTTCGCCCAAACAGTTTTCTTTGCCGCCGCACTGGGTGGCGTCGATGGGCTCATCCACCGAAACAATGATATCGGCCACGGTGATCTCGCTGGCTTTGCGTCCCAAAGAGTAGCCCCCGCCGGGGCCACGGGTGGATTCCACCAACTCGTGACGGCGCAGCTTGCCGAACAGCTGTTCCAGGTACGACAAGGAGATGTGTTGGCGCTGGCTGATGGCGGCCAAGGTCACAGGGCCATTGGTTTGGCGCAAGGCCAAATCGATCATCGCAGTGACCGCAAAGCGGCCTTTGGTGGTGAGTCGCATGGTGATGAGCTCCTGAAAAGTGGGCCTGGCCGCGGGGGCTTCGCAACAGTCGAAAGACCTTCAAATGGCAATCCGACTGATTTGGTCGAGTATACACCCAATATCCGACTGATTCAGTCGGCATTCAGGAAATGGGCTTATTTGTTCAGGACAAATCAGACTAGGGCGTCGTGCCCACTGGCGCCCAAGACCCGGGCTTTGAGTTGGCCCAGCTGGTCTCGCGTCTGGGCCGCTTTCTCAAACTCCAGGTTGCGGGCGTGCTCCATCATGAGTTTTTCCAAGCGCTTGATCTCTCGGGCCAAGTCGCGCTCGCTCATGTCGCCCATCTCGGCCGCGGCCTGGCTTTGCGCCGCCAAGCGGTCGGCTTCTTTGCCCGCTTTTTCGCTGTAGACCCCATCGATGAGGTCTTTGATGCGCTTGTTGATGCTGCGCGGCTCAATGCCGTTGGCCAGGTTGAAGGCGATTTGTTTGGTGCGCCGACGTTCGGTTTCGTCCATGGCGCGCTTCATCGAGTCGGTGATGCGGTCGGCGTAGAGAATGGCGCGGCCGTTGAGGTTTCGCGCAGCGCGGCCAATGGTTTGGATCAGGCTGCGCTCGGAACGCAAAAAGCCTTCTTTGTCGGCGTCCAGAATCGCCACCAAAGAGACCTCGGGGATGTCGATGCCCTCGCGCAGCAAGTTGATGCCCACCAGCACATCAAAAGCACCCAAGCGCAAATCGCGCAAGATCTCCACCCGCTCGACCGTGTCCACGTCGCTGTGCACATAACGCACCTTCACGCCGTTTTCGGTCAAGTAGTCGGTGAGTTGCTCGGCCATGCGCTTGGTCAGGGTGGTGATGAGCACGCGCTCGTTCTTTTGCACCCGGATGCGAATTTCTTGCAGCACATCGTCCACCTGGTGCACGGCGGGTCGCACCTCGAGTTGCGGGTCCACCAAGCCGGTGGGCCGCACCAACTGCTCCACGACTTGGCCAGCGTGGGTTTTTTCGTAGTCCGCCGGGGTGGCGGAGACGAACACACATTGGCGCATGCGCTGCTCGAACTCGTCGAATTTAAGCGGGCGGTTGTCCAGCGCACTGGGCAAACGAAAACCGTATTCGACCAAGGTGGTTTTGCGCGCCCGGTCGCCGTTGTACATGCCGCCGAACTGGCCAATCAACACATGGCTTTCGTCCAAAAACATGAGCGCGTCTTTGGGCAAGTAATCGGTGAGGGTTGAAGGCGGTTCGCCCGGTACCGCACCCGACAAATGTCGCGAGTAGTTTTCAATGCCCTTGCAGTGCCCCACTTCGCTGAGCATCTCCAAGTCAAAGCGGGTGCGCTGCTCCAAGCGCTGCGCCTCCACCAGCTTGCCCATGCCCACCAACTCTTTGAGTCGGTCGGACAACTCGGTCTTGATGGACTCCACCGCGCTGAGCACCTGCTCGCGGGGCGTGACGTAATGGCTGCTGGGGTAAACCGTGAAACGCGGGATTTTTTGGCGCACGCGGCCGGTGAGCGGGTCAAAGAGTTGCAAAGACTCGACCTCGTCATCGAACAAATCGATGCGGATGGCCATCTCGGAGTGCTCGGCGGGAAAGACGTCAATGGTGTCGCCGCGCACGCGGAATTTGCCGCGTGAAAAATCTTGGTCGTTGCGCGCGTATTGCATGCGCACGAGTTGCGCGATCAGGTCGCGCTGCCCGACCTTGTCGCCCGTGCGCAGCGTCATCACCATCTGGTGGTAACTCTCGGGTTTTCCGATGCCGTAGATGGCCGAGACCGTGGCCACGATGATGACGTCGCGCCGCTCCAAAATGCTCTTGGTGCAGGAGAGCCGCATCTGCTCGATGTGCTCGTTGATGGCGCTGTCTTTTTCAATGAACAAGTCGCGCTGCGGCACATAGGCTTCGGGCTGGTAGTAGTCGTAGTAACTGACGAAATATTCCACCGCGTTTTTGGGGAAGAACTCGCGGAACTCGCTGTAGAGCTGCGCCGCCAGGGTTTTGTTGGGCGCAAACACAATGGCCGGACGACCCAAACGGGCGATCACGTTGGCCATGGTGAAGGTCTTGCCCGAGCCCGTCACGCCCAACAGCGTTTGAAACACCTCGCCGTCGCGCACGCCTTCGACCAACTGCTCGATGGCCGTGGGTTGATCGCCCGCGGGCGGGTACGGCATGAACAACTCGAAGGGCGAATCGGGAAAGGACACGAATTCGCCTTCGAGTGGGGCTGCAGCAACGTCGGTGGGTTCGGTCATGGCGTGGGCCCGGGGGCCGTTAAAATCAGGGATAACCCGAAAGCCTAACCGAGGATCGGGTTTCCCGCCACCCATGAACCCTCAAGGACTTCCCATGTCTCTGTTTTCTGCCGTCGAAATGGCCCCCCGCGACCCGATTCTGGGTCTGAACGAACAATTCAACGCCGACACCAACCCCAGCAAAGTCAACTTGGGTGTGGGCGTGTATTTCGACGACAACGGCAAACTGCCGCTGCTCAAGTGCGTGCAAACCGCCGAAGCCACCATGATGGCCAAGCCCACCCCGCGCGGCTATTTGCCCATCGACGGGATTGCCGCCTACGACACCGCCGTCAAGGGCTTGGTGTTTGGCGCTGAATCTGAAGTGGTGAAAAGCGGCCGTGTGGCCACCGTGCAAGCCATTGGCGGCACCGGCGGCCTGAAGATCGGCGCTGACTTCTTGAAAAAAGTCAGCCCCAAAGCCACCGTGCTGATTTCGGACCCCAGCTGGGAAAACCACCGCGCGCTGTTCACCAACGCCGGGTTCACCGTCGACACCTACCCCTACTTTGACCAGACCGCCAACGGCGGCTTGGGTGGCATCAACTTCACGGGCATGCTCGCCGGGCTGAATGCTGCAGCACCGGGTACCGTCGTGGTGCTGCACGCTTGCTGCCACAACCCCACTGGCTACGACATCAGCCCCGCGCAGTGGGACCAGGTCATCGCCGTGGTCAAGGCCAAGGGTCTGACCGCCTTCTTGGACATGGCCTACCAAGGCTTTGGTCACGGCATCGCCGAAGACGGCACCGTGATCGCCAAGTTCGTGGCCGCTGGCCTGAACATCTTTGTGTCCACCAGTTTCTCAAAAAGCTTCAGCTTGTATGGCGAGCGCGTGGGCGCCTTGAGCGTGGTGGGTTCGAGCAAAGAAGAAACCGACCGCGTGCTGAGCCAGCTCAAAATCGCCATCCGCACCAACTACTCCAACCCGCCCACGCACGGTGGCACGATCGTGGCGGCGGTGCTGGGCAACCCCGAGTTGCGCACCATGTGGGAAGCCGAATTGGCCGAGATGCGCGTGCGCATCAAAGCCATGCGCCAAAAGCTGGTCGACGGCCTGAAGGCCGCCGGCGTGAACAAGGACATGGGCTTCATCACCACCCAGATCGGCATGTTCAGCTACTCGGGGCTGAGCAAAGACCAAATGGTGCGTCTGCGCAGCGAATTTGGTGTGTACGGCACCGACACTGGCCGCATGTGTGTGGCCGCGCTGAACAGCAAAAATATCGACCACGTCTGCCAATCGATCGCCAAGGTTGTTTGAGATCAACTGAGAGATTGTCGAGATATAACGCTTAAGCGGTGTTTTAGTGCTGGCAATTACCTGCGCATCGGTTTAGAATTGCGACTCAAGTCATTGTGACAACAAGAAATTGTTGTCATTTATCGGTTTTGTGTGATAAAAACATAAATATGACAGTAGTAGCACTTTTGGGACGGAAAGGTGGCAGTGGCAAAAGCACACTGTCCACCAACATTGCCGCGTGGTGTGCCCGCAGTGGACACCAAGTGATGCTGGGCGATGTCGATCGCCAGCAATCGGTGCGCAGTTGGTTGCAAAGGCGCAGTCCTCAGTCGGTCAAGATCAACACGTGGGCCGTGGACAACGGCAAAGTGTTTCGAGCCCCTCCAGGCACCACGCACGTCATCTTGGACACACCCGGTGGTCTTTACGATCATGAGTTGGCCAAATTGGTCGTTTGGATCGACGCCATCATCGTGCCCATCGGTCCCTCTGTGTTTGACCGGGACGCCTCATTGGATTTCCTCAAAGAGCTCGCCAAATTGCCCAAAGTGGCCTCGGGCCGCTGCAAAGTGGCGGCCGTGGGCATGCGCTGGCCAATGGACCGTGTCCAGCAGTGGCATGAGCTTGGCCAAGCGTGGGATACCCCCCTGCTCACCGTGATCCCCGACGCTGCCCACTATCGGTCGTGTTTGGAGAACGGCGGCAGTCTGTTTGACATGCCTGAGGCGATCCGTCAATTTGACATGCCTCACTGGCAACCCTTGTTGGACTGGCTTGAAGTGGTGTGGAAGCCCGTTGCGGCCCCTCAAACCTCGGCCGCTACCACCTCCCGATTGTTGGCCGCTGCAGAACAAATGCGGCCACGCCCCAGTGCCCCAACCCCAGCATATCCCTTGAACCGCCCTGTTTTGGCGCCCATGCCCGTTCGCGCTTCTACCATCAGCCCCTTGGTCGCGGGGCCCACCAGCAGCAAAGACAAAGGCTGGATACCCAAATGGTTGAGAATTGCTTAAAGTACTACTTAAGTAGTAAAATAATTTATTCATTTGTTTGTTTTTTTAACATGTAACCAAATATAAGTTATTTTTTCTGTGATTTATCCGTTAAACAATCACATATCCCTATAATTTGCCTCTGTCAGAGTTATTCAGAACCCACGCAGAGACATACATGAATCCTTCCAAAAACACAGCAGAATCTCCCGACGATTACTGCGGCACCTTTTACGCGGCCAAGTTGCTTGACCTTTCGGTCGGCACGGTCCAGTCGCTCGTCGAAAAGAATGAGTTGCAAGCCTGGAAAACCCGAGGTGGTCACCGCCGCATTTCCATGCAATCCATTTTGGAATACCAACAACGTCACAACATCAAAGGCGGCCTGGACCGCACGCGCCAACCTCGCCTGAAGGTCCTGATCGTGGACGACGACTCGGTGACCCTCGAGATCATCCGCGCCATGATCGACAAATGGGGCTTCCCCATGGATTGCACCTTGATGGCTTCGGCCTTGGAAGCCCTGCTGGACTTCAACACCCTTCGCCCCGATGTGCTGATCACCGATCTGCGCATGCAAGGCGTGGATGGTTTCGAATTGCTCAAAACCCTGAGCGCAACCCCCGCGGCCAATGGCACGGCTGTTGTGGCTTTAACGGGCATGACGCCACAAGAAATTGATGAGCGCGGCGGATTACCCACCAGCACCATCGTTTGCCAAAAACCCATCAACTCGCAATGGCTCAACGGATTTTTCTCCGCGCTGGTGGCCATTCGACAAGATGCGGCCCCCAACATCGGCAAAATTCAAATCGAATCTCAAGACAATTGAAGCCCTCTGCGGCATTCCAATGAAAAAGGCCCCTTGGGGCCTTTTTCAATGCACAAACCAAGGTCCGTCAGCCGTTGGATCGGGCGCTCGGCATGGGTGCACTGGCACCAGCTTCGTTGACGAACAACTCACCTTCAACCTTGGCACCAGCCCCCACAGAGATGTATTTGTAGCTGATGCTGCCCTTGACCATCGCAGACGAAGCGATCACCAACTCTTCACAAACGGCCACGCCCGAAAACACCCCTTTGATATTGAGGCTGTTGCAAACCACTTCACCTTCGATTTCACCACGGGCACTGACGTTGACGCTGTGTGCGGTCACTGTGCCAGAAGCTCGTCCTTCAACGTGCAAAATGCCCGAGGAGTTGATATCACCTGTAAAGGCAAAGCCTTCGCTGATGACGGAAGGTTTGTTCGTTGTGTCCAACACCGTGGACATGATGGAGGGCTTGGCACGCACAGGCTCCGATACGGGCGCAGCATTTTCGCCATTGGACGAGATCGCTGGGGATGAATCGGGCAAATTAGTTTTTGGTTTGTTGAACATAGTGTGCTGTTTCAATGACTTTTTGTGGATCGACAGGATAACCGCCAACAGATACTTCAAAGTGCAGGTGAACACCTGTCGATGAGCCCGTATTGCCAACCTTACCCAAAACCGTGTCGGTGCTAACCTCTTGGCCCTCACGGACTTGTATGTTGGCCAAATGCGCGTACAAGGTCTCAATGCCTCTATCGTGGCGAATGATGACGGTGTTCCCGTAATTGTGATGGACACGGGCCAATATAACCTTGCCCGCCCTAGCGGCATACACCGACTCGTCTGAACGAGGTATCAGGTCAATACCCGCGTGAAAACGTGGGCTCCCGAGCAGCGGATGCTTTCGAATACCGAACGAGGATGTGGTGGAAAAATCACGCATGGGCATGGTGGATGGCAAGGCCAATAACACATCTTTGAGCGCGCGATTTTTGGCACTCTCATCGGCCAAACCAGTACGCAACAGGGGATCGCTGCGCTCTTCATCATTGATGTTGCCGCCACCCATCGCTGCTCCGCCTTGGATCACACGAATGGCCTTTTCGGTCAGCCCCGATGAATCGAGTCGGGTCTTGAGCGAAACGTTTTCTTCGGTCAGGTTTTGCTTGGCGGAGTCAACAAAACGACGCAACTCCAAGTCGCGCTCTCGGATGGCTTGGGCCAACAAGGGCATGTGCTCGGCATCCAAGTTTTGGATGCCATCGAGCTCCATGTCGTAGGTGCTGCCCAGCAAAGCGCTGTAAACCTCTTGGTGGGAGCGCTCCAGCTCGGCTTTACCGGCGTGCAAAGAAATGGCTGTGACAGACAGTGCCAACAGCATGGAAAGAGCAGAACCACTGACGACGATCGCGCTGCGCGCCAAGACCCTCTGCACCCCTTTGGAGATTGAGAAGTACTTCAGGTCACCCTGCTGCTCGAGGATGATGCGCACGTCCTCAAAGTCAGCAACCCAAAGGCGCTTGACGTGAACCGGCAATCGCCAAAACGAAGCCGTGAACAGACGTGCGTATGTCAACATGCGCGTGGTTAGACCGAGGGTTTGTCGGCGTTAGGGTTGGCCGCTGAAGACGAGGGACCGGCTTGGAACTTAGGCGCGATCACAGGCGCACCTTCTGGCAGAACAGAACCTTGCACCAAGCCACCGCGCTCGATTTCGATTTCGCCGTAAGTGGCTTTGCCGCTGATGCGCCCCGTGCTCCGAATGAGCAAGTGTTCAGACGCTTGCAAGGTGTCGTGTGTTTCACCGTAGATGTCGGCTTTGCGAACCTTGACGTTGCCCACCAACTTGCCGCGGGCACCGACCAGCAGGTCATCGGCCTGCAGTTCGCCCTGCAAGGAACCGTTGATCACCGCGCGGCCAGGCACGACAAATGAACCGGTCACGGTCACGCCCTCGCCGATCACGATGGAGCCTTTGTGTTGATCTTGTTCGTTCATTTTTTAAACTGATTGAGGTTGAAATTAAAAAAAACCTTGGACATGGCGCGTTTCGCAGAAAACCAAACTGACGTGAATTTTAGCAAAATCAACAGTTTATTGCCACAACCACACCGAAATTCTTCAGTTTTTGACGCATTTATACCAATTTAACCCAGTATTACAAGGAATGAGGACTTCTTTTTAGGGTTCTACGGCTTGGTTCAGACGCCAAGACGCTGGTATATTGCACTGCAACAATTCAAAGGATGCGCCTGTTATGCTGTACCAGATTTACGAAAACCACCGCTCCGTGATGGAGCCGTTTGCCGACCTGGCCGAAATCGCAGCCAAGCTATACAACAACCCCATGCTGCCCTTGGGGCAAATGCCCATGGCGCAGCGCATCTCCGCGGCATACGATTTGATGCACCGATTGGGAAAGGACTATGTCAAGCCCGTCTTCGGCATCCAATCGGTTCGCATCGAGGACAAGGACATTGCCATCCACGAACGTGTTGAAATCGACAAGCCCTTCTGCGAGCTTCGCCGTTTCAAGCGTTTCACCGACGATGTCAACACCCTGACCATGCTCAAGGAGCAGCCTGTGGTGCTCATCGTGGCACCGTTGTCGGGCCATTACGCCACCCTGCTGCGCGACACCGTGCGCACCATGCTCCAAGGCCACAAGGTCTACATCACCGACTGGAAAAACGCCCGTTTGGTCCCCGTGAGTCAAGGCGACTTCCACCTCGACGATTACGTGAATTACGTTCAAGAATTCGTGCGCTACTTGCAGGGCCGATACGGCAACTGCCACGTCATGAGCGTTTGCCAACCCACGGTGCCGGTGCTCGCCGCGGTGTCGTTGATGTCCAGCCGCGGAGAAACCGCCCCACTGAGCATGACCATGATGGGTGGTCCCATCGATGCCCGTAAAACCCCAACCGCCGTCAACAACATGGCCACCCAGCGCAGCCTGGATTGGTTCGAGAACAACGTCATCTTCCGCGTGCCACCGAGCTTCCCTGGCGAAGGTCGCCGCGTCTACCCCGGCTTCTTGCAACACACGGGCTTCGTGGCGATGAACCCCGACCGCCACGTCAGCAACCACTACGACTACTTCCAAAACCTGATCAAAGGCGATGACTCCAGCACCGAGAGCCACCGCCAGTTCTACGACGAGTACAACGCCGTGCTCGATATGGACGCCAACTATTACTTGGAAACCATCGCCACCGTATTCCAAGACTTCAAATTGGTCAACGACTCTTGGGACGTGCTCAACGAAGAGGGCGAGTCCGAACACGTGAGCCCTCAAGACATCAAAACCACGGCTTTGTTGACCGTGGAAGGTGAACTCGACGACATCTCGGGGTCGGGTCAAACCGCGGCGGCACACGATTTGTGCACAGGCATCCCCAAAAGCAAACACCAACACTACGAAGTCGAAGGTGCTGGCCACTACGGCATTTTCTCGGGCCGCCGTTGGCGCGACATGGTCTACCCGGTGGTCAAGGCCTTCATTTTGGCCAACAACGGTTCGGCAAGCGCCGCGGCCAAGACCCGCAAAGCGGTAGCTCCCGCCCACGCCAAGACCACACGTCGTCGTTCGGCCTAAGACGTTCCAGCAGCTTGCTGCCCATGTTGCTGGTCGACCGCATCGACGCTGCCTTGCCGCAGACCCAGTGCACGCGTTGTGGCTTCCCCGATTGCCGCGCCTACGCCCAGGCTGTGGCCTCGGGCGAGGCGGCCATCAACCAATGCCCACCGGGCGGTGACGAAGGCATCCGCCGCCTGGCCCAACTCACCGGCCAAGCGATCCTCCCGCTGAGCCCCGAGCATGGGGTGGACGGCCCCGTGACCGTGGCCATCATCGACGAGCAGTGGTGCATCGGCTGCACGCTGTGTTTGGACGCCTGCCCCACCGATGCCATCGTCGGCACCAACAAACGCATGCACACGGTCATCGAGCCCTGGTGCACGGGTTGCGAGTTGTGCATCCCCGTTTGCCCGGTCGACTGCATTGGCTTGGAGCCCGTCAGCGGGACACGCACCGCATGGGACGCGTGGACACCCGAACAAGCCGACACGGCCAAAGCCCGCTACCAATCGCGGCAACTGCGCTTGGTGCGCGAAGCCGACGAACACCACGAGCGCTTGCAAGCCAAATCCCAGGCCAAACTCCAAGACTTTGAGGCGCACCCCAAAAGTGATTCTGACACCGAGACCGATCGCAAACGTAGCATCATCGAGACGGCTATGGCCAAAGCCCGAAGCCGCCAAACCGCGACCAAGCCCCAAACACCATGACCCAGCTCATCAAACTGATCGAGCCCCTGACCAAGACTTACACGATCTGCGAGTAAGCCTCGATCACCTCGGCCGGTGCTTGCACCAGCTCGATCAAGACGCCTTCGCCGGCGATGGGGAATTCGTCGTTGGACTTGGGGTGCAGAAAAGTGATGTCGTGACCCGCCGCACCTTTGCGGATGCCGCCTGGAGCAAAGCGCACACCTTTGGCGGTGAGCCACTCCACCGCCAGCGGTAAGTTGTCGATCCACAAACCGATGTGGTTGAGCGGTGTGGTGTGGACCGCAGGCTTTTTCTCCGGGTCCAGCGGCTGCATCAAATCGACCTCGACCTTGAACGGACCAGCACCCATAGAGCAGATGTCCTCGTCCACGTTCTCACGCTCGCTCTTGAAGGAGCCCGTCACCTCCAAGCCCAGCATGTCCACCCACAGGGTTTGCAAGCGGGTTTTGTCGGGGCCACCGATGGCAACTTGCTGGATGCCCAGCACTTTGAACGGACGTTGAAAACTGGCAGTGGCGCTCATCATTCAAACTCCACGATCATCTGGTCCACGGTGAGCGATTCGCCTTTGGCAGCCACCACCTTCTTCACCACGCCGTCTTGGGTGGCGAAGAGCACGTTTTCCATCTTCATGGCTTCGATCACGGCCACACGCTCACCCGCTTGTACTTTTTGGCCCGGCTGCACCGACACCTCAACCAAGAGGCCGGGCATGGGCGAGAGCACAAAGCGGCTGAGGTCTGGGGGGGCTTTGAACGGCATGAGTTGGTGCAACTCGGCCATGCGAGGCGACATCACCAAGGCCTCGATGCGCGTACCGTTGTGTTGAACTTGTAGCGCCAGCGGGTTCTTCAAAGTGCCACGCTCGACTTGTGCGGTGAAGGGCTGGCCGTTGCAAATGCCTTCGATGCGGATGTCATTCAAACGCGATTGGCTCTCAATCGCGTAGCTCTTGCCCGCGATGGTGATCTTGGCCACACCCGGCTTGCCCACGAATTCGTCCACGTGCACCGGCACGTAACGGTTTTGGCCACCCTGCCCCAACTCCACCACGGCGTAGTCTTGGCCGATCTTCACGTCGTAACCGGGCAGCTGGCCGCTCAGGCCTGCGGCGCGTTCGCGCGATTTGCGGCGCACAAATGCCGCCAAGGCGGTCAAGAAGTTGTGGTCATCGTGCGGCACATCTTCGGCACGGAAACCATGGGCGTAGTGCTCGGCGATGAAACCGGTGTTGAACTGACCGCTCACGAACTTGGGGTGGGCCAACAAGGCCGCTTGGAACGGGATGTTGGAGCTGATGCCACGGATCACAAAACCGTTCAGGGCTTCGCGCATCTTGGCAATGGCTTCATTTCGGTCTTTGCCGTGCACGATGAGCTTGGCGATCATTGAGTCGTAGAACATCGGGATCTCGCCACCATCTTGCACACCGGTGTCCACGCGCACACCTTGCAAGTTTGCGGTGTTGCCCTGGAACATGGTCTGCGCGGGCGGCTGGAAACGCACCAAGCGACCGGTAGACGGCAGAAAGTTGCGGAAGGGATCTTCGGCGTTGATGCGGCATTCAATGGCCCAGCCGTCGCGCTTGACGTCGGCCTGCGCGAACGAAAGTTTCTCGCCCGCAGCCACGCGGATCATCTGCTCCACCAGGTCCAAGCCGGTGATGCACTCTGTCACGGGGTGCTCCACCTGCAAGCGGGTGTTCATCTCCAGGAAGTAGAAGTCTTGGTCTTTGCCGACCACAAATTCCACCGTGCCGGCTGACTGGTACTTCACGGCCTTGGCCAGCGCTACGGCCTGCTCACCCATGGCCTTGCGGGTCGCGTCGCTGATGAAAGGCGATGGCGCTTCTTCGATCACTTTTTGGTGGCGGCGCTGGATGGAGCACTCGCGCTCGTTGAGGTACACCACGTTGCCGTGGCTGTCGCCCAAGATTTGGATCTCGATGTGGCGGGGTTCGAGCACGTATTTCTCGATGAACACGCGGTCGTCGCCAAAGCTGTTGCGCGCTTCGTTGCGGCACGAGGTGAAGCCTTCGAAGGCTTCTTTGTCGTTGAAGGCCACGCGCAAGCCTTTGCCGCCGCCACCGGCCGAGGCCTTGATCATGACGGGGTAACCAATGCCTTTGGCGATCTCGACGGCTTGTTCTGCGGTGTCGATGGCGTCGTTCACGCCGGGAATGCAGTTGACACCGGCAGCACCTGCCAGTTTTTTGGATTCGATCTTGTCGCCCATGGCGGCAATCGAAAAGTGGCGCGGACCAATGAAGGCAATGCCCTCGTCTTCGCAGCGCTTGGAGAACTCGGCGTTTTCGCTCAGGAAACCATAGCCAGGGTGGATCGCTTGCGCACCGGTGGCTTTGGCCGCCGCGATGATTTTTTGAGCGACCAAATACGACTCGCGCGAAGGCGCGGGACCGAGCAACACGGCCTCATCGGCCAGTTGCACGTGGCGTGCTTCTTTGTCGGCCTCGGAGTAAACGGCCACGGTTTTGATGCCCATTTTTTGGGCGGTGGCGATGACACGGCAGGCGATCTCACCGCGGTTGGCAATCAGGATTTTGGTAAACATGGGGTTCGTCTCCTTGGCAATCACAGTGGAATGTTCCCGTGCTTGCGCCATGGGTTTTCAATCTTTTTGTCTTTGAGCATCACCAACGAGCGGGCGATGCGTTTGCGGGTTTCGTGCGGCTGGATCACGTCGTCGATGAAGCCACGCGCACCGGCCACGAAGGGGTTGGCAAAGCGGGCTTTGTATTCGGCCTCTTTGGCCGCGAGTTTGACGGGGTCGCCCTTGTCTTCGCGGAAGATGATCTCCACCGCGCCCTTGGCACCCATGACCGCGATCTCGGCGTTGGGCCAAGAGAAGTTCACATCGCCGCGCAGGTGTTTGGACGCCATCACATCGTACGCGCCACCGTAGGCCTTGCGGGTGATGACGGTGATTTTGGGAACGGTGCATTCGGCGTAGGCGTACAGCAGCTTCGCGCCGTGCTTGATGATGCCGCCGTATTCTTGGCTGGTACCGGGCATGAAGCCGGGCACGTCCACAAAGGTCAGCACGGGGATGTTGAAGGCGTCGCAGAAGCGCACAAAACGCGCGGCCTTGATGGAGCTCTTGATGTCCAAGCAACCAGCCAACACCAGCGGTTGGTTGGCCACGACACCCACGGTCTGACCATCGATGCGGGCAAAGCCGATCAAGATGTTCTTGGCGTAATCGGGTTGCAGCTCAAAGAAGTCGCCGTCGTCAACCGTTTTGACGATGAGCTCCTTCATGTCGTAGGCCTTGTTGGGGTTCTCGGGCACCAAGGTGTCCAAGCTCTGGTCCATGCGATCGATCGGATCACCGCTCTTGCGAACCGGGGCTTTTTCTTTGTTGTTCAGCGGCAGGTAGTTGAAGAGGCGGCGCAGCATGAGCAGCGCTTCCACGTCGTTCTCGAACGCCATGTCGGCCACACCGCTCTTGGTGGTGTGCGTCAAAGCGCCGCCCAACTCTTCGGCCGTCACCTCTTCGTGCGTCACGGTTTTCACCACGTCGGGGCCGGTCACGAACATATAAGAAGAGTCTTTGACCATGAAGATGAAATCGGTCAAGGCGGGCGAATACACCGCACCACCGGCCGATGGGCCCATGATCATGCTGATCTGGGGCACCACACCGCTGGCCATGACGTTGCGCTGGAACACCTCGGCGTAACCACCCAATGCAGCCACCCCCTCTTGAATGCGGGCACCGCCCGAATCGTTCAAGCCGATCACCGGCGCGCCGACCTTCATGGCTTGGTCCATGACTTTGCAGATCTTTTCGGCGTGCGTCTCGGACAGCGAACCACCCAACACCGTGAAGTCTTGGCTATACACAAAGACCAAGCGGCCGTTGATCATGCCGTAGCCCGTGACCACGCCATCACCGGGAATTTTGTCCTCGCCCATGCCGAAGTCGGTGCAACGGTGCTCCACGAACATATCCCACTCTTCGAAAGTGCCTTCATCGAGCAGCACTTCAATGCGCTCACGCGCGGTCAGCTTGCCTTTGGCGTGCTGCGCGTCGATGCGCTTTTGACCACCACCCATGCGGGCCGCAACGCGCTTTTTTTCCAGTTGTTCAAGAATGTCTTGCATAAGGCTCTCACTTTGATTCAGGAAGATTTCAAATCACCCGGCGCTTGGTAAGCGCCAAGCAGTTGACGGGCGGCGGTAGAGGCGGCGAGCTCTCCGGCCGCAACCTGCTGGCTAAGTTCGGGCAGCAGCGTTTGCACACGCGGCTGCGCCCGAAAATGGTGTTTGAGCCCAGCGTCGATGCGCTCCCACATCCACGACAGGGCTTGGTTTTGGCGGCGCTGTGCCATACGGCCATTGGCCGACTGCAGGCCACGAAACTCGCTGACCGCGGTCCAAAACCCGTCGACGCCCTGGCCCAGCAGGGCACTCAGCTGCACCACCTTGGGGTGCCACTGCGTGGTGTCGGCCTGCGCATGACCCGAGCCGCCGTGCATGCCCAGCAACTGCAAGGCGCTGGTGATCTGCAACTCGGCGCGGGTGGCCGCGATGGCATCGATGTCGGCCTTGTTGATGACCACCAAATCGGCGATCTCCATCACGCCTTTTTTGATGGCCTGCAAATCGTCGCCCGCATTGGGCAGCTGCATCAGCACAAACATGTCGGTCATGTTGGCCACGGCGGTTTCACTTTGGCCCACTCCCACCGTCTCGACGATCACCACGTCGTAGCCTGCGGCTTCGCAGACCAACATGGACTCGCGGGTTTTTTCGGCCACGCCGCCCAAAGTGCCACTGCTGGGGCTGGGGCGGATGTAGGCACGCTCGTGCACGCTGAGCAATTCCATGCGGGTCTTGTCACCCAGAATCGAGCCACCCGACACGGTGCTCGACGGGTCCACCGCCAGCACCGCCACGCGGTGGCCTTGGCCGATCAAGTACAGGCCGAGCGCCTCAATGAAGGTGGACTTGCCTGCGCCGGGCACGCCGCTGATGCCCAATCGGAACGAGTTACCCGAATGCGGCAACATGGTCGCGAGCAAATCGTCGGCCAAGGCTCGGTGGTCCGCACGCGTGGATTCCAGCAGCGTGATGGCTTTGGCCATGGCGCGGCGTTGTGCAGAGGCCGTACCATGCCGCAAAGCCTGAAAAAGCTGATCTGTGCTTGGCATGCTCATAAGATCTCGAAACCGCGCCCATCGGGCAAGCGATAACGCGAAAAGTCACGCACATCCATGGTCATCACGTTGAGCGTGTTCGTGTCTTGCGCTAACCAAACCAAAGAGGCATCGGCCAAATCCATCTCAGTGCGGGGATGCGCGGTGTAGCGAGCCATCAACTCCGCCAAGTCCGGCAGATTCGACACATCCAACGGGAACACGATGACACCCCCTTCGGACACCCAGCGCAGAAATCGCTGGACGGCATTGGCACCGAGGAAATGGCACACCTCCACCACACACGGCCAAGTGGTCGTCAACCGCCAGTTGTCGGCCAACAAGCTGGTGTAGTGCCGATGCGCCACATCACTGGCGTCAAACAACGCCACCATGGGGCCCGTGTCGATCAAGGCCACCTTCACGGCGCGTCCGTTTCCTGGTCTGAGCCTGACCACACTTTGCCCTGCTTTTTGGCTTCTTGGTATGCCAGCCAATCGGCTTGATTGGCATCCCGTTTGGTTTTGAGCTTGGACCGAATGGCCGCCTTGGTTGATGAGATCAGTTCGCCACTTTCGGGCAAAGGCTCCCGCACCTCAGCTTGCACCTTGAGCAACAGGTCATAAGGGTTCTTGCGCCCCAATGCCCTCTCCAACGCCGAAACGATGAACTGTGACTTGGTCACGCCCATGCGTTTGGCGGTCAGCTCCAGCTCTTTCTCGAGCAGAGGCTCCAATCGAACGGAAACAGCCATGGCAGACTCCTTGATGATGCTTGAAATACCGTATTACTGTATCACAGACATCAAGCCAAAGCCTTCTTGATCTGCTCCAGCACATCCTTGGCGCTGACCGGGATCGGGGTGCCGGGGCCGTAGATGCCTTTGACGCCGGCTTCGTAGAGCATGTCGTAGTCCTGGCGCGGGATCACGCCGCCCACGAACACGATGATGTCGTCAGCGCCCTGCTTTTTGAGCTCGGCAATGATGGCGGGCACCAAGGTTTTGTGGCCTGCGGCGAGCGTAGAGACGCCCACGGCGTGCACGTCGTTTTCAATGGCCTGGCGGGCGCACTCTTCGGGGGTCTGGAACAGCGGGCCCATGTCCACGTCGTAACCCAAGTCAGCAAACGCCGTGGCCACCACTTTGGCGCCCCGGTCGTGGCCGTCCTGGCCGAGTTTGGAGATCATCACCCGGGGGCGGCGGCCTTGCGCGTCGGCAAAGGCGGCGATGTCCGCCTTGAGCTGGTTCCAGTATTCCATGGTGTCTCCCACGTTGTCGCCGTCGTCATAAGCCGCGGCGTACACGCCTGTGACCTTTTGCGTGTCGGCGCGGTGGCGGCCGAAGGCTTTTTCCAACGCGTCAGAAATCTCACCCACCGTGGCGCGCAGGCGCACGGCTTGGATGGACAGGTCGAGCAGGTTGCCCTGACCCGATTCGGCGGCGGCGCTCAGCGCGTCCAGCGCGGCTTGCACCTTGGCGATGTCGCGGCTGGCGCGGATCTTGGCCAAGCGCTCGATCTGGCCGTCGCGCACCTTGACGTTGTCGATCGACAAGGTCTCGATCGGGTCTTCTTTGGCCAGCTTGTATTTGTTCACACCCACGATGACGTCTTTGCCCGAATCGATGCGGGCCTGCTTTTCAGCCGCCGCCGCTTCGATCTTGAGCTTGGCCCAGCCGCTGCCCACGGCCTTGGTCATGCCGCCCATGGCTTCAACTTCTTCGATGATGGCCCAGGCCTTGTCGGCCATTTCTTGCGTCAGGCTTTCCATCATGTAGCTGCCAGCCCAAGGATCGATCACGTTGGTGATGTGGGTCTCTTCCTGAATGATGAGCTGCGTGTTGCGGGCGATGCGCGAGCTGAATTCGGTGGGCAAGGCAATCGCCTCGTCAAACGAGTTGGTGTGCAGCGACTGGGTGCCGCCGAACACGGCCGCCATGGCTTCGATGGTGGTGCGCACGACGTTGTTGTAAGGGTCTTGCTCGGTGAGCGACCAGCCAGAGGTCTGGCTGTGCGTGCGCAGCATCAGGCTCTTGGGGTTCTTGGCGTCAAAGCCCTTCATGATGCGGCACCACAAGAGGCGCGCGGCGCGCATCTTGGCGATCTCCAAATAGAAGTTCATGCCCACCGCCCAGAAGAAAGACAGGCGGCCGGCGAACTCGTCCACGTCCATGCCTTTGGCGATGGCTGTCTTCACGTATTCCTTGCCGTCGGCCAAGGTGAAAGCCATCTCGAGCGCCTGGTTGGCTCCGGCTTCTTGCATGTGGTAACCCGAGATCGAGATCGAGTTGAACTTGGGCATGTGCTGCGCCGTGTACTCGATGATGTCGCCGATGATCTTCATCGACGGCTCGGGCGGGTAGATGTAGGTGTTGCGCACCATGAACTCTTTCAGAATGTCGTTCTGAATCGTTCCTGAGAGTTGGTCTTGCGAGACGCCCTGCTCTTCGGCTGCCACCACATAACCCGCCAGCACGGGCAACACCGCGCCGTTCATGGTCATGGACACACTGACCTTGTCCAGCGGGATCTGGTCAAACAAGATCTTCATGTCCTCGACCGAGTCAATCGCCACACCGGCCTTGCCCACGTCGCCCGTCACACGCGGGTGATCGGAGTCGTAGCCACGGTGGGTCGCCAAATCAAACGCCACCGACACGCCCTGCCCGCCCGCAGCCAAGGCCTTGCGGTAGAAGGCATTGGATTCTTCGGCGGTGGAGAAACCGGCGTACTGGCGGATGGTCCAAGGGCGCACGGCGTACATGGTGGCCTGCGGGCCGCGCAAGAAAGGTTCAAAGCCCGGCAGCGTGTTGGCGTAAGGCAGCTTGGCCGTGTCTTCAGCGGTGTAGAGCGGCTTGACGACGATGCCGTCGGGCGTCTTCCAGTTCAAAGCGCTCACATCACCACCGGGGGCGGATTTGGCTGCGGCTTTGGCCCACGCGTCGAGGTTGCTGGCGTTGAAGGCGAAGGGTGTCTGGCTCATGGATTTCGCTCGAAAAAATGATCGGTCGGCAGGCCCAAATGGGCTGGAGGGATTGTATCATTCATAATTATTGATGCAGAAATATTCAATCGGCTTACAATTCGATCCATGGCAGCCCTGACTTTGACCCCCCGCGCCCTCTACGAAGAGGTGGCCGAATTGCTTCGGCAGCGCATTTTTGCCCGCGAGCTCGAACCCGGCAGCTGGATCGATGAGATGCGCCTGGCCGAGGAATACGGCATCAGCCGCACCCCCATGCGCGAGGCCTTGAAGGTTTTGGCCGCTGAGGGCTTGGTCACCATGAAGGTGCGACGCGGGGCTTACGTCACCGAGGTCAACGAAAAAGACCAACGCGACGTTTACCACCTGTTGTCCCTTCTCGAGGCCGATGCCGCGGCCATGGTCGCCGAGCGCGCCAGCGACGCAGAACTCCAAGAATTGAACGCGCTGCACCAAGAACTGGAATCGGCGGTAGAACAAACCGACCTTTTTTTTGCCATCAACGAGCGCTTTCACATGCGCGTGCTGGCCATTGCGGACAACCGCTGGCGCGACCAGATGGTGGCCGACCTGCGCAAGGTCATGAAGCTCAACCGCCACAACTCCCTGCTCAAAACGGGGCGACTGGCCGAATCGCTGCAAGAACACCGAGCGATTGTTCAGGCCTTGCTCCAACGCGACCCGGCCCTTAGCGCACAGCGCGTGCGCGAGCACTTTGCCAACGGCTTGCAAGCCGCAGGCTGAGCAGCCTCAGGCCTTGTTGGGTGCGGAGGGCTGGGCCATGACCAAGCCAACGCCAGCCAAAATCATCAAGCCACCCAACAAGTGAAACCAGCCCATGGGCTCGTTCAAAATCAACCACGCGGCCACGGCGGTGTACAGCGGCCCCAGGTACAACGTCACCGCCACGCGACTGGCACCCAAGACCTTTTGCGTCCACCCGTAAACCCAATACGCCATCACGCCCGGCAAGAGGGCGGCCAAGACCATCAGCCACAGCGCCGTCGGGGTCAAGGGTGGTGTGCTCTTCAGTGTCAACTCCCACAGCGCAAAGGGCAGCAAGACCACCACGCCACCGGCGCACATGGCCGCCAAACGGGCGGTGGAGCCCAAGGGCGAAACCCATTTTTTTTGCATCAAGGCGTAAGCGGCCCACGACATGGCGGCCACCACAATCAGCAGATCGCCCAGCACCCATTGGACCTCGGCCAAGGCTCGCCATTGGCCTTGCACCACCACGTGAACGACGCCGGCCATGGACAGCACCACACCCAAAGATTGGCGCAGGGAGAAGCGCTCGCCCAACCACCAGACGGCGCCCAAGGCGATCATCACGGGCGAGGCCGCATAAATCAGGGAAATGTTCATGGCCGTGGTCGACTCGCCCGCCCAATAGACCCAAGCGCCGCAAATCCACATGCCGCAAGTCCCCAAAGCCAGGTATTGCCATCGCGCCGCCCAGATCGCTTGGCGGTGTGTCCACAATTCTTGGCGCGCCACCCAAGCCAGCAACACCCCCGCCAAAGACCAGCGCCCCAATGCCAAAACGTTGGCCGACACCAAACCCGGCGCGATGCGGGCCACCACGATGTTGACCGTCCACAGCAAAGGGGTGAGCCAAATCAGGAAAAAGGCCCAGCGCCGATGTTGCGCCGTGTGAATCGGCGCGCTCATGGTGTGTCCACCGATTCGGGCACGGCTGCACCACGCGCCAAGGCCGCGCGGGCCAAAGCCCAAACCTCCCGCGGCGGCAGGGGTTTTAAACGGTGGTCGCTCCACACTTGGCGCCACAAACGCCCGCCACGCTGGCCGTGGTGCAGGCCCAGCATGTGTCGGGCCACCGGGTACCACGGACAGCCGTCTTCGGCGTGCGCGCGTTCCATGTAATCGACCATGGCCTCCTCCACCGACTCTCGGCTGGGCACGGGGTGTTGATCGCCAAAGAAAGTGGCGTCCCAAGTGCTCAAAGCACAGGGGTTGTAATAGGCCTCGCGCCCGACCATCACGCCATCGACCTGTTGCAAATGCTCGCTGATCTGCTCCGTGGTCTTGATGCCGCCGTTGATGGCGATGGTCAAAGCCGGGAAATCACGTTTGAGTTGGTGCGCCAGTTCGTAGCGCAGCGGCGGGATCTCGCGGTTTTCTTTGGGCGACAGGCCGTCGAGCCATGCGTTGCGCGCGTGCACGATGAAGACCTCACAACCGGCCTCGGCCACCGTGCCGACGAAGTCGCGCACAAAGCCGTAGCTCTCGATTCGGTCAATGCCGATGCGGTGTTTGACTGTCACCGGTACATCGACCACATCGCGCATGGCTTTGACGCCATCGGCCACGGTCTGGGGCACGCTCATCAAACACGCGCCAAAGGCCCCCCGCTGCACCCGATCGGAGGGGCAGCCGCAATTCAGGTTGATTTCGTTGTAGCCCCACTGCGCGCCCAGACGCGCGGCGTGCGCCAAGTCGTGCGGGTCGCTGCCGCCGAGTTGCAAGGCCACGGGATGCTCTTCGGCGTTGAAGCGCAAGTGGCGCTGCACATCCCCATGCGTGAGCGCACCGGTGGTCACCATCTCGGTGTAGAGCAAGGTGTGCCGCGTGAGCAGGCGGTGGAAGAACCGGCAATGGCGATCGGTCCAATCCATCATCGGCGCCACCGATAGGCGCCAAGGACTCAAGGGGGTGGAGGCTTGAAACATGGGGGGATTATCCCTGCCCTAAAAAGAAACCCCGCCGAAGCGGGGTTGCTGTGGACTGCTTCGCTGCGCTCGCAGTGACACCAACCTCAGCCCATGTGCAAGCCGCCGTTGACCGCGAAGTCAGCGCCGGTGGTGTAGCCGCCGTCTTCACTGGCCAGCCAAGCGATGATGGAGGCGATCTCGCTGGGCTTACCCAAGCGCTTGACGGGCACAGTGGCCACGATCTTTTCCAGCACGTCAGGGCGGATGGCATTGACCATGTCGGTGCCGATGTAGCCTGGGCTCACGGTGTTGACGGTCACGCCTTTGGTGGCCAACTCTTGGGCCAAGGCCATCGAGAAACCGTGCATGCCGGCTTTGGCGGCCGAGTAGTTGGTTTGACCGGCTTGGCCTTTTTCGCCATTGACGGAAGAGATGTTGATGATGCGACCCCAGCCTTTTTCAACCATGTCTGCGACGACTTGTTTGGTCACGTTGAACATGGAGTCCAGGTTGGTGTTCATCACAGCGTCCCAGTCTTCGCGGCTCATCTTGATGAACATGCGGTCCTTGGTGATGCCCGCGTTGTTGACCAACACATCGATGGGGCCGTGTTCGGCTTTGGTTTTGCTGAAGGCTTCCACGGTGGAATCCCAATCGCCCACGTTGCCTACGGAAGCGTAGAAGGTGAAGCCCAAGGCTTTTTGTTCGCTCAACCACTTGGCGTGGTCGCGGGTGGGGCCGCAACCGGCGATGACCTTGAAACCCTCTTGGTGCAAGCGCTGGCAGATGGCGGTACCGATGCCGCCCATGCCGCCCGTGACGTACGCTACTTTTTGACTCATGGTTGTCTCCTATGGATTGGATGGATAAGAAAAATCAAACGCGCTCAATGGCCAAAGCCACGCCCATGCCGCCGCCAATGCACAGCGCGGCCAGGCCTTTTTTGGCTTGGCTGCGTTGCATCTCGTGCAGCAAGGTCACGAGGATTCGGCAACCGGACGCGCCAATGGGGTGACCGATGGCGATGGCGCCACCGTTGACGTTGACCTTGGCGGGATCGATGTCCAGCACCTGATTGACCGCGCAGGCTTGTGCCGCGAACGCTTCGTTGAGTTCGAACAGGTCCACGTCACTGGCCTTCCAGCCCGCACGGGCCAAGGCTTTTTGCGAGGCTGGCACGGGGCCCATGCCCATGGTGGCGGGGTCCAGGCCGCTGGTGCCGAAAGCGGCGATGCGCGCCAGAGGCTTGAGGCCCAAGGCAGCCGCCTTCTGGGCACTCATCACCATCACAGCGGCCGCGCCGTCGTTGATGCCTGAGGCGTTGCCGGCGGTCACGCTGCCAGCTTTGTCAAACGCGGGACGCAGACCGGCCAAGACCTCGGCGGTGGTTTTCTTGTTGATGAACTCGTCGGTGTTGAACACCACCGGGTCGCCCTTGCGCTGTGGAATGACCACATGGACGATTTCGTCTTTGAACTTGCCGGCTTCTTGGGCGGCAGCGGCTTTGCGCTGGCTGGACGCGGCCAAGGCGTCTTGCATCTCGCGCGAAATGCCGTGCACCTTGGCGACGTTCTCGGCCGTGATGCCCATGTGGTATTGGTTGTAGACGTCCCACAGGCCGTCCACGATCATGGTGTCGGTCATCTTCCAATCGCCCATGCGCTGGCCATCGCGACTGCCATTCAACACGTGCGGGCTGGCGCTCATGTTTTCTTGACCCCCGGCAATGACGATTTCGCTGTCGCCCCAGGCCACGGCTTGAGCGGCCAACATCACGGCTTTCAAGCCCGAGCCGCACACCGCGTTGATGGTCAAGGCGGGCGTTTCTTTGGCCAAGCCGGCCTTCATCATCGCTTGGCGGGCCGGGTTCTGGCCCACGCCCGCAGCCAAGACCTGACCCAAGATCACTTCACCGATGGCGTCCATCGGCAGGCCCGTGCGCTGCATGAGGCTTTTGATGACGATGCTGCCCAATTCGGTGGCGGGCGTTTTGGCCAAAGAGCCGCCGAACTTGCCCACGGCGGTGCGGGCAGCTGAAACGATGACGATGTCTTGCATGAATGAAGTCTCCTGTGATGGCTAAAAAATGAATCTGGCTTGCTCAGGCTTTGGCCTTGGCTTTGACGTAACGACCAGGGGCAGGCTCAATGACAGGGTAGATTTTGCCTTTGCCGTACTGCTTAGGCGCAGCGATCTGCTTGCCCGCCATGGGCTTGAGCCAGGCGGCCCAATCGGTCCACCAACTGCCTTTGTGTTCGGTGGCGCTCTCGATCCAGTCTTCGGCTTTGGCCGGAAAGTGGTTGCCGGGGGCGGTCCAGTAGCTCCGTTTGCCTTTGCTCGCGGGGTTGATCACACCCGCGATGTGACCCGAAGCCCCCATGACGAAGCGCTTCTTGCCTTTGAACACTTGGGTGCTGGCGTAAGCACCGCCGATGGGCACGATGTGGTCTTCACGCGAGCCATACAAATACACGGGGATCTTGATCTTGCCCATGTCGATCTTCTCGCCGCATATGCGGGCCTTACCTGGCTTGATCAGGTTGTTTTCCAGGTACATGTTGCGCAAGTACCAAGCGTAATAAGGCCCTGGCAAATTGGTGCTGTCGCCGTTCCAGTAGAGCAAGTCAAACGGTGGTGGCGACTCGCCCTTGAGGTAGTTGCCCACCACGTAGTTCCACACCAAGTCGTTGGGACGCAAGAAGCTGAAGGTGGTGGCAAGGTCGCGCCCTGGCATCAAACCGCCTTTTTCAAACTGCATCTCGCGCATCTTCACGAAAGATTCGTCGATGAACACATCCAGCACACCGGTGTCGGTGAAGTCCACCAAAGTGGTCAAAAAGGTGGCGCTGTTGACGGGCTCTTCGCCACGCGCGGCGAGCACCGCCAGTGCCGAAGCGAGCATGGTGCCACCCACACAGAAGCCCAAAGCGTTGATGGTGGGCGCGCCGGTGATCTCGCACGTGACGCGGATGGCTTCCATCACGGCACCTTCTATGTAATCGTCCCAGTGGGCCTGCGCCATGGACTCGTCCGGGTTGCGCCAGCTCACCACAAAGGTGCGGTGTCCTTGCTCAACGGCGTAGCGGATGAGTGAATTCTCGGGCTGCAAATCGAGGATGTAGAACTTGTTGATGCACGGGGGCACCAATAAAAACGGACGCTCGTAGACCTTGGCGGTGAGCGGCTTGTATTCGATCAGCTGAAAATAGTCGTTCTCAAACACCACCGCACCTTCGGAGGTGGCGACGTTTTTGCCCACCTCGAACACGCTCTCGTCGGTCATGGACAAATGGCCTTGGCGGATGTCGTGCAAGAGGTTGGCCACGCCTTTGGCGATGCTTTCGCCTTGGGTGTCGATGGCTTTTTGTTGGGCGTCGGCGTTGAGCGCCAAGAAGTTGCTCGGCGCGCTCGCATCGATCCACTGCTGCACCGCAAAGGCCACGCGAGCGCGGGTTTTGACGTCCCCCTGGACCGCATCGGCCAAGGCCATGAGCGTGCGGGCGTTGAGCAAATACGTCGCTGCAGTAAACGCCGCCATGGGGTTCTTCTGCCAAGCTTCACCCGAAAAGCGGCGATCGCCTTGGGATTTGGCGTTGAGGCCTTGCATCCACAGCTCGGCAGCTTCTTTCATGTAGGTCGCTTGCAGCGCCGAGAGTTGCTCGGGGTCGAATTGCACCGCTTGGCCATTGGCCTGTTTGAACACATCCCCCAAACCCGAGGCCATGTTGGCTGGCATGGCCATGCCAAAGGGGTTGGCGCCACCAGCGGCCGGCATCATGTGCGAGAACGGCGCGAAAGGGTTGTTCATGGAGGTCTCCGAAAAGCTCTGGTGGCTTGGTTATGATGAATTGTCGATGGGCATCTTTCCTGCGGTGATAGTCTGAACCTGCAGACTTCCAACTGGCTGACAAAGCCCCTCTTTTTGAAAAGGATTTCTGTGTATTTGGTGGCGATTGCTTGGATTTACGTGGTGCTGATGATGGCGGTGGCCGAAGCCACCAACAGCAACGGCACCGTCTTGGGCGCCTTCTTTACGTTTCTGCTGTATGGCCTTCTGCCACTGAGTTTGGTGATTTATCTCATGCGAACGCCCGACCGTCGCAAGGCGCGAAAAGCCCAAGAGGCTGCAGAAGAAGCGGCCGCGACCACAACTGCAACGGCTTCAAACCCGCCAGATGCAAGCAGCCATGCGGCCGCTGCCGCCCAAGACAGCGGCGTCGCGCCGGTGCGAGAAAAAACGTGACGCATTCGTGACGGTACACCAATCCGTGCTGCTGTCGTTGCCCTGAATGTCAACCACACCCAAGGCGGCCAAGCGCTGTCGAGCCAAACCGGCCAAATCCGCCAACCACTTTCCTGCTCGCTGTGCGTGCGGGACAAAACACGCATCGCTTCGCGGGGCGTCACCGGTTCGACAAGCCAGTCTCACCTCGTCGCCCACCTCAAACGCCGCAGGACCAATGCACGGCCCCAACCACACCCAAGTTTGCTGAGCCAACGCAGCGTCGCTCAGGCCCGGGTGGTGTCGGCGCATGGTCTGCATCCAAGCCGCCCAGGTGCTTTCCAACACCCCCACACCACCTTGGCCCACGCCCGCCAGACCACGCCAACCTGCGTGGGCCGCGGCCACACAACGCCCAGCCCGATCCGCGAACAACACCGGCAAACAATCGGCCACCATGATGGTACAGACCACCCCCGCTTGGTCGGTCAAACAAGCGTCACCCATGGCACTGGCTGGGAGCTGTGCTCCCAAAACCAAGACCTCCGTGCCGTGCACCTGTTGCAGGAACACTGGGGCTTGTGCGCCCCGCTGGCGCAAGAATTCGGTCAGTTGTTGGCGGTTGTGCGCCACCGCCAAGGGGTCGTCACCCACGTGGTCGCCCAAATTAAAACTGTCGTGCGGCAAACGAGAGCAGCCCCCGCTTCGCAAAGTGAAAAGGGCATGCACGCCTTTGGGTACCTGTTCGGGGAACAAGGCTTGGACAGGATCGGACATCAACTGAGGATCTGGCATGGTCTTGAGCATAAACCGGGAACGTGGGGCCATTTCCGGTGAAAATCACCTGATGCATCATCCCAACAGCACGACTTCATCGCACACGCGACCATCGGCCTTATTTTGTCGCTGTTGCGGCCACAGCTTGGAACGGCGCATTCCCGACGACGGCGATACCAAGGTGCGAGGCGTTTGTCCCGCGTGCGCAACCATCCATTACGACAACCCCTTGTGTGTCGTCGGCACCGTGCCCTATTGGGGCGCTCAAGGAGAACAGGTGTTGCTTTGCTTGCGCAACATCGAGCCACGCAAAGGCAAATGGACCTTGCCCGCGGGCTTTTTGGAATTGGCCGAGACCACCGTTCAGGGCGCGGCACGCGAAACCGATGAAGAGGCAGGCGCCAAGATTGAGATGGGGCCCCTGTTTACGGTGATGAACGTTCCCCGCGTGGGACAAGTGCACTTTTATTACTTGGCTCGTTTGGCCAGCAATGTGTTCGCCCCAGGCACGGAGACCATCGAAGCCCGCTTGTTCACCGAAGCCGAAATCCCGTGGGACGAGATCGCCTTCACCACCGTCAAAGTCACCCTGCAACGCTATTTCGCCGACCGCCGAGCGGGAGCTTTTGGCTTTCACACCGCCGATTTGGACTGATCGGAATACCACAACGAACAAGGGGCAACAAAGGTGAAAGTGTGGCCCCTTATTCAAACCTGACTTCCTCAGCCAAACCCCATCTGGAGCGCAGGGCAACTGGATTGTCTTCGTTACCCGCCAGCATTTAGGCTAACTTAAGACCATGTACCGTGCTGATGATCGCCAAGTCGCTGAGGGAAAATGGGAAACGCGCAGCAAAATCAGGAGATGAAGTTAAGGCTGGATGCCTACACTCCCAACAAACCGTTGAGCAACGGGCTTGTCTTGTGTTCCAGCACACCTGCGTTCGCCAAAGTTTTGGGCGATATCGTAAAAACGCGTTCCAGCACTTTGGCGTAGACCGCGGTTACATCAATGGTCGCGGGCAAGTCGCGCTCTTCAAAGAGGGCGGATTTTTGCAGGCCACGCCAATCTGCGTAAACCTTGGCTTGGGTCACCAGCCCCCCAGCCAGGAAGCAGCAACTGCCGACGCCGTGGTCTGTGCCGTTGGTGCCATTTTCGGCAGCTGTTCGCCCAAACTCTGTGACGGTTAGCACCAACGTATTGGCCCATTGGGTGCCCATTTCAGCGCGGAATGTCGCTATCAATTGGTCCAGATCTCGCAACCTGTCTGCATGGCTTCCTTGCTCCGCGCCCTGGCCGGCGTGGGTGTCGAAACCGTGGGTCATGTCGATCAGGCCAACCTGCGGTCCGCTTTCCAGCCGCATGGAGGCGGCCGCTGTGCGGGCCAAACCCTGCATGGAACGGGCATTTTGAAAAGACTCCCTGTTCATACTGCTCAAGTTCTTACCCTGATTGGCATCGCGGATCACCTCGCTGTAGGCGCTGAGCATCGGGTCGTTAGCCCACATGGCCGCGACCGCACTCAGATCTTGGTCGCGCAGTGTCGGCATCCAGTTGGGAAACTGGGTGGTCGCTTTGTCGTGACCGCGCAGGATCAATGGCATGGGAATCGAAATGGCCACACCGCTGTCGACCTGGGCATGTTGCATCGCACGACCGATCCAGCCTGAACTGGAAGTGTAGGGTTTCATGAGCCCGGTTTGCATGATGTCCTGCCCCTCAAAGTGGGAGCGGCCTGTATATTGAAAACCCGTGCTGTGCACCACGGCCAGTTGCCCCGCTTGCCACATGCTGTGCATGCCTTCAAGTTGCGGATGAAGCCCGAAATCGGCATTAAGCCTCAGGGATTTGTGGATCGCAATTTGGGGTCTGATGGTGTTGTATTGCGAATCGCCCACTGGTGGCACGGCGGTCAAACCGTCCATGCCACCTCGCAGCAATATCACGAGTAAGCGGGGCTTGCCCGCCTGTCCCTGGCCCCAAGCCGGAGCAAAGCCTGCAAAGCTCAGGCTGGTCAAGGCAGCGCTTTGTTGTAAAAACACACGGCGTTTCATATTCAACTCCACAGAAAAGTCGGGCTAGCCAAAAATGCGACCCAAGCCAGTCGCATATCGGCCTGAACTTCGGGTTTGAGCAGCAGCTGTTCAGCCGATTCGTGTGGCGGCAAATCACGCTGGCTTCCAGCCACGATGTGGCGCATGGCTTGCTGAGCCTTTCCTGCGCGGCGCGACATGTCTGCCAACACACCCAGAACGCGCAACCTGCGATCAAGCATTTCCTTGGAAATCCAGTCCGTTGAGCGAATCGGCCACCCGTTGGGTTGAGGGCACCGGGGCAATTCCTGGCCCAGATCGCCCAGTAAAAACGGAGTCTTGATGCCAGGGGTGCTTTGGGTGATGGGCACAGTTCGCGGAGGCTCAGTGCCCGTCAGTGTCAGGACCTGCAAAAACCAGGTTTCTGGCGAAACAAACTTGCGGGTGTGTTCCAAGTGCGTCCAGCAAGCCTGAATGACGGCCCGGTGAACTGTAGGAAGGTCTCCTTGGCTGTTGATGAAAGCCTCCTTCACACTGGCAATTGCCGCGGCAGGGGGGGCGTCGTCTAAAAAATACACACACAATTTGGTGGCCAAGTGTTCTGCAGTGGCAGGGTGATTGGCCAAGTCGGTCACCAAATCTTCGAGCTTGCCAGATGGCTTGAAGAACGCGCTGTACTTTTTGCCCAGAACCTCCTGCGAGCCGGGTTCGTGGCGGTCAAAGTCAAAGTAGGTACCCAACTTTTGGCCCTTGTGCCATTTGTCGGGTTTCATGTCGCGCCAGCCTGTCAGAATGAGTGTGGTACCTTCCACATCTTTCTGGGTGTAGCCTGCGCTGGGGCTGAGGGTGAACAGCTCCAGCAGTTCACGCCCTAGGTTTTCGTTGATGCTGTCCTCTGTCCACTTCTCTCGAGCTGCTTTGGATTTGGGGCCCGTGTTGCGGTTGTTGTCTAGGTAAACCAACATGCCTGGATGTGTGACCGCATTCCACAGCAACTCCCTGAAATTGCCCAACATCAAGGGCCGCAGGGACCGCTGAAAAGGGCCCACCAGGGTGTCGTTGTTCTGGTTGCCAGGCGCCACCATGAAATGGTTGGACCAAAAGTGCCAAAAACGCTCGAAAACAGGCGCCCGCCCAAACAAGGCGGTGGTCTCCCTAGCTTGCACTTCTTTCCAGTGCTCTAGTCTGGAAAAAGGGGTGAAAATCATGCGCTCGCGGTAATCCTGAAAGTCCTTGGTCGAAAGCTCTTTGGCTTTTTCAAACGACAAACGTTCTGCGCGTTGGTGCTGCTCAAATGCATGCATCACCTCGTCCATCGACCACAACAAACGCATGTCCCCCGGCAAGTCTTGACGACGCTCACCATTGGGCTCAAGCACATCAATAGGTGGCAAGGCGGCAACTTGCGCACTAGCCCAAGCCACAGGATCGGCAGGTAAGGCCTGATCGCCTGGCACCCCAAAAGCCACTCGTCTTGTAAATTTGGAAACCAGACTGCTGTTCATGCTGAATCGCCTCGAATTCTTAGAGCCAGTCGAATAAAATCGTAAAGTTTAGCCGGCTCTTTTCAGCCTCTAGAAACAACATAACCCAGTTTGAGAGGGTTAAATAATTGGGACTCAAAAGCTCAATGCCATGATGGCCAACCTTGGTTTAATCGGCGATCAAGCGGTTTTCGTCTTTAAAAGTAACAGTGTGGCTAAAAACGATTTAGAGCACCACAAAGGAAAACGGATCACACCCTCGTGAGGCGTAACCCGCTGATTTCGTTCGCTGTAAATGGTCGGCGTGGCGGGATTCGAACTCGCGACCCCTTGCACCCCATGCAAGTGCGCTACCAGGCTGCGCTACACGCCGAAGCCTCAAATTATACCTTGCGGAAAGACCGCTGTTCGCCGTAGAACAGAGTTTTTTATCCAAGGGTGAGCAGTTGACGGATGGCCAACAGTTCGGTGCGCAAAGCGCTGGCCGGCACCGCCGATCGACCCAAGTCCACCAGGCCCCCATCGGTGGGTTCATCACCCACCTCGATGCCCTCAACGAAGGCGGTCGGTGGATCGACATCGCCCACGGCAGCCTTACCCCGATCGGCCGAGACCAACTCTTGCAATTTGTTGCGAGCCCCACTGATGGTGAAGCCTTGGTCGTAGAGCAGGTCGCGGATGCGCCGGATCATGAGCACTTCGTGGTGCTGGTAATAGCGGCGATTGCCGCGTCGCTTCATGGGGCGCAACTGGGTGAATTCTTGCTCCCAATAACGCAGCACATGCGGTTTGACACCGCAAAGCTCGCCGACCTCACCAATGGTGAAGTAGCGTTTAACGGGGATGGGGGGGAGCATTTTTTCCATGTAAATCAAGCCGGTACGAACCGGATCATGGAATTTACTCTAAGTTGGGGGGCTTGACGCGAACCAGCGAAGGTTTTTTTCGGGTCTGTCGCCCAGGGGCGACTCAGGCGGGGTGGGCGCTGTCTTGAACCAGGTCTTTGAGCTTGGGGCTGGCGTGAAACGTCACCACGCGGCGGGCCTCAATGGCCACCGGCTCTCCCGTTCTGGGGTTTCGGCCAGGCCGGGGGGCTTTGGTGCGGATTTGGAAGTTACCAAACCCCGAAATTTTGACGTCGGTGCCGTTGACCAGGCTGTCGGTCACCAAATCAAAGAACGCGTCGATCATGTCCTTGGATTCGCGCTTGTTCAGTCCAATTTGCTCGAACAGCAGATCGGCCAACTGGGCTTTGGTCAGGGCCGGGGTCTCCAGCGTCTCAACCGCCAACTCCATCAAGGGGGTGCTCATGTCAATCGCTCCCGTTCAAGTACGCAGACGTGCGCCCACGCGCTCGGTCAAAGACTTCAACACCGCCGCCATGGTCGACTCGATGGCCTCATCGGTCAAGGTGGCATCGTCTCGGTTCAAAACCAAGCGCACGGCCAAACTTTTTTCGTTCTGTCCGTCCGCGACTTTGGGTCGGTAGACGTCAAACAAAGTCGCGCGTTTGAGCCAAGCGCTGTCGATGGCGCGGATGGCTTGCATGACGGCGTCGTGTGTCACCGATTCTTGCACCACGATGGCCAAGTCGCGCTCGACGGCTTGGTGGCGACTGACCGGCGAGAACTCGGGCACGGATCGTTGCAAAACAGCCGCCCAATCCAACTCAAAGAAGATCGGCGCTTGAGCCAAGTCGTATTGCTGACGCCAGCGTGGGTGCATTTCACCCAGGTGACCGATGCATTGGCCTTCGAGCCAGACCGAGGCACAACGCCCGGGGTGCATGGCGGGGTGTTCGCCGGCCCGGAACTCAGCGACCCGGGGCGCCAGCAAGGCTTGAACATCGCCCTTGACGTCAAAGAAGTCCACGCCACGATCGCTCACACCCCATTGCAAGGCGTCGGCCGAGCCTTGAGAAACACCGGCCACCCGCATGGGTTGCTGAAAACCCGCCACGCTGGTGTCAGAGGAGACCACGCTGCTGTCTTTGCTGAACACGCGACCGACTTCGAACAAGCGCACCCGTGCGGCTTTGCGGTCGAGATTGAATTTCAACGCCGCCACCAAACTGCCCAACAAGGACGAACGCATCACGCTCATCTGGCTGGCAATCGGGTTGAGCAAACGGATCGGGTCGGCGTTGCCAGCCAACTCACGCTCCCAGCGCTCTTCGACAAAGCTGAAGTTGATGGTTTCTTGGTAGCCCAAATGCGCCAAACGGTGGCGCACCGCATACGGTGCGCGCAGCGCCTCGGGGCGCAAACGGGCGGTGATCGGGGCCTGGGGCGGCGTATCGGGCAGGTGGTCGTAACCCACCACGCGCACCACCTCTTCGATCAGGTCCTCTTCGATTTGCAGGTCAAAACGGTAAGCCGGTGGTGTCACCGTCAGGACATCACCCTGCACACTCACGGGCAGACCCAAGCGCGTCAGAGTGCCTTCGCACTGCGACACCGTCAACGGCATGCCAATGACTTTCTGGGCGCGCGCCACGCGCAATTGCACTGGGGCAGGCACGGGCACATTCGGCGATTGGTCGTCGATGGGTCCGGCTTGGCCTCCACAGATCGACAAGACCAAATCGGTGATGCGCTCCAAATGCGCCACCGTGGTCGATGGGTCTACTCCCCGCTCAAAGCGGTGACCGGCATCGGTGGAAAAATTGAAGCGGCGCGAACGTCCGGCGATCGACTTGGGCCACCAGAACGCGGCCTCGATGAAGATGTTGCTCGTCGCATCACTCACAGCAGTGGCTTGTCCGCCCATGATGCCGGCCAGAGACTCCACCGTCTGCTCGTCGGCGATCACACCGACCTGAGCGTCGAGCGTCACGGTTTGGCCGTTGAGCAATTCCAGCGACTCACCGTTGCGGGCCCATCGCACCTCCAAGCCACCGTGGATCTTGTCCAAATCGAAGATGTGGCTGGGACGGCCCAGCTCGAACATCACGTAGTTGGAGATGTCCACCAAGGGCGAGACACTGCGCTGACCACATCGGGCCAAGCGAGCCACCATCCATTCGGGGGTTTTGGCCTGCGTGTTCACACCGTGCACGGTGCGGCCACTGAAGCGACCACACAAATCGGCGTCCACGATACGCACCGACAAACGCTCGGCATGGCTCACAGGCACAGGCGCCATGGCCGGGGTTTTGAGTGGCGAGCCCGTCAACGCGGCGACTTCACGCGCCACACCATAGACGCTCAAACAATGCGCCAAATTGGGCGTGAGCTTGAGAGTGAACAGCATGTCGTCCAGCGCCAGGTGTTCGCGGATGTTTTGGCCCACAGTGGCCGCATCGCCGAGCTCCAACAAACCGTTGGACTCGTCGCTGACACCGAGCTCTTTGGCCGAGCACAACATGCCTTGGCTTTCCACGCCGCGCAGCTTGCCCAGTTTGATCTTGAAGGGCTGGCCATCGGCACTGGGCGGCAAGACCGCACCCACCGTGGCACAAGGCACACGGATACCGGGACGGGCATTGGGCGCACCGCACACAATTTGCAGCGGCTGGGCTTGACCCACATCGACTTGGCACACCCGCAAGCGATCGGCATCGGGGTGTTGCTCGGCGCTCAGCACCAAGCCCACCACCACACCGGTGAACGGCGGCGCCACAGGCTCAAGTTCTTCAACCTCCAAGCCGGCCATGGTCAGGGTGTCGGCCAATTGCTGGCTGCTCAGGTCGGGGTTGCAGAATTCGCGCAACCAAGATTCGGGGAATTGCATGCTCAGGCCTCAGCGAAATTGCGACAAGAAACGGACATCGCCGTCAAAGAACAGGCGCAGGTCGTTCACGCCATAGCGCAGCATGGTCAGGCGGTCTGGGCCCATGCCGAAGGCAAAACCGATGAAACGCTCGGGGTCTAGGCCCATGTTGCGCACCACGTTGGGGTGCACCTGACCCGAACCGGCCACTTCCAACCAACGCCCAGCCAAGGGGCCGCTTTGGAATTGGATGTCGATCTCGGCACTCGGCTCGGTGAAGGGGAAAAAGCTTGGGCGAAAGCGCAAGACCAAGTCATCGCTTTCAAAGAAGGTGCGGCAAAAGTCGGTGAAGACGTGCTTCAAATCCTTGAAGCTGACGTTCTCGCCGATCCACAGGCCTTCGCACTGGTGGAACATCGGCGAGTGCGTGGCGTCGCTGTCCACTCGGTAGGTGCGGCCCGGCGCGATCACGCGGATCTCGGGCATGCCCTGCCCCGCGTCCAAAGCGGCGCGGTGGCGCTTGACGTGCTGCACCGCGTGGCGGATTTGCATGGGGCTGGTATGGGTGCGCAGCAAATTGGGTGCGTCGGGGCTGCCGCCTTCGACATAAAAGGTGTCGTGCATCGAACGCGCAGGATGGTCAGCGGGCGTGTTCAAAGCGGTGAAGTTGAACCAATCGGACTCGATCTCGGGGCCATCGGCCACTTCAAAACCCATGGAGCCGAAGATCGCCTCGATGCGCTCGAGCGTGAGGCTCACCGGGTGTAGGCCACCGGCCGGGCGCTCACGACCAGGCAAGGTGACGTCCAAGGCTTCGGACTTGAGCTGGGCTTGCAACTCGGCTTCGGCCAAGGCGGAGCGGCGTTCTTGCAAAGCGGCTTCAACGGCTTGCTTGGCTACGTTGATGGCCGCGCCTTGGGATTTTTTCTCGTCCACGGACAGCGTGGCCAAGCCCTTCATGAGCTCGGTGATGCGCCCCGATTTGCCCAAGTATTGGGCTTTGGCGTTTTCCAAATCCGTCGGTGTCTGGGCTTCTTGAAAAGCCGAGCGCGCCTGGCTGACCATGTCGTCGAGTGCGTTCATATCGATTCGATGCAATGCAAGCAGAAAAAAAGGGGCCAAAACCTGACGGGCAATACCCACCACGAATCAACCCCTTTGAGCAGCCGGACACACCGAACAGAACAGGTCTGTTCGGTCATCCATCGGGAATCAAGCGGCCAATTTGGCTTTGACTTGTTCAACGATGCTGCTGAACGCAGCTTGGTCGTGGACGGCCAAATCGGCCAGCATCTTGCGATCGATTTCGATCGCTGCTTTCTTCAGGCCGTTGGCGAACTGGCTGTAGGTCAAGCCGCAAGCGCGAGCTGCAGCGTTGATACGCGCAATCCACAAACGACGGAACACGCGTTTGCGGTTACGGCGGTCACGGTAAGCGTATTGACCTGCCTTCATCACCGCCTGTTTGGCGATGCGGAAGACGTTACCGCGGCGGCCGCGGAAACCTTTGGCCAGAGCCAGTACTTTTTTGTGTCGGGCGCGAGCCGTGACACCACGTTTGACGCGAGGCATGAGTAACTCCTTGTTCGTCGTTGATCAAATACCCATGCCGGGCAGCATCTGTGCCATGTGACCCATATTGGTCTCATGAACAGTCACTGTTCCGCGCAAGTGGCGCTTGTTCTTGGTGGTCTTCTTGGTCAAGATGTGACGTTTGAAGGCTTGACCGCGTTTAACGGTGCCACCGGGACGAACGCGAAATCGCTTCTTCGCGCTGCTCTTGGTCTTCATTTTGGGCATTCTCATGCTCCTTTTCATTTGTGCTCGTGAGGCGCTGCGAACCTTCCGCAGACTTGTTGGCCCCGAGCCACTTTTGATGAACCGCTTTTCAGCGGTTCAGATTTGGCACGGAACTTTCGCTCCGCACCTCAGGCCCGTCGGTGACCGTACCGACCAGCCCACTACTCGCTTCACTCCACCGCGTCAGCGGTGGTGCCGGCGGTTTCTGCCGACTTGGCAGGACCCGATCCGGGCTTTTTGCGGCCGGGCGCGATCATCATGATCATCTGGCGCCCTTCCAGCTTGGGAAACTGTTCCACCACGATCGAGTCGGCCAAGTCATCGCGCAAGCGGTTGAGCAAAGCCAGACCCAAATCTTGGTGGGTGATCTCACGACCGCGAAAACGCAGCGTGATCTTGCATTTGTCGCCATCGTCCAAAAACCGGCGGATGTTGCGCAACTTGATGTTGTAGTCGCCATCGTCGGTGCCCGGACGAAACTTCACTTCCTTGATCTCAATGACCGTTTGTTTGGCCTTGGCTTCTGCGGCGCGCTTTTGTTCTTGGTATTTGAACTTACCGTAATCCATCAAACGGCACACGGGCGGCACAGCGGTGGCGGCAATCTCCACCAAGTCCACGTCCAGTTCGCCGGCCATGCGCAAGGCTTCTTGCAGGCTGACAATACCCAAAGACTCGTTTTCGGGGCCGTTGAGGCGAACCTCAGGGGCCAAGATTTCACGGTTCAAACGGTGCGCGCGCTCTTCGCGTTGGCGGCGGTCACGAAAATTGGTAGCTATGGTGAATTCCTTTGTGTGGGCTCATCAAAAAAACAAGGTGCCCCCGCGGCACCCAAAGGCATGCGCAGTGACGGGGGGTGTGGGAATGGACAGGCCTTTAAGACCGGTTCTTCACGTCTTGAGCGATGAGTTGCGCGAACGCTTCCACCGACATGACGCCCAAGTCTTTGTTGCCTCGAGCCCGCACAGCCACCTCGCCGGCTGCCTTCTCTTTGTCGCCCACGACCAAGATGTAAGGGAGCTTTTGCAACGCGTGCTCCCGTATTTTATACGTGATTTTCTCGTTGCGAAGGTCTGTTTGGACCCTAAGCCCTTGATTTTGCAAAGATTTCGCAATTTCTTGGCAGTAATCGGCTTGGGCGTCGGTGATGTTGAGCACCGCCACTTGGGTCGGCGCCAGCCACGTGGGCAGCGCACCGGCGTGCTGTTCGATCAAAATCCCGATGAAACGCTCCAAACTGCCAACAATCGCGCGGTGCAACACGATGGGGCGGTGACGCGCACCGTCTTCCCCCACGTACTCGGCGCCCAGGCGCTCGGGCAGGTTGGGATCGACCTGGATGGTGCCGCACTGCCACTGCCGGCCCAGCGCGTCTTTCAAGGTGTATTCAATCTTGGGTCCGTAGAACGCGCCCTCACCGGGCAAATACTCGAACTCACAACCCGACGCACGCAAACCCTCGGCCAAAGCGGCCTCGGCCTTGTCCCAGCTCTCTTCGGTGCCGATGCGCTTCTCGGGCCGGGTTGACAGCTTGTAGAGGATGTTGGTGAAGCCAAAGTCGCGGTAGACCTTTTGCAGCAAGGTGGTGAAGGCGATCACTTCGGACTGGATTTGGTCTTCGGTACAGAAAATGTGGCCGTCGTCTTGGGTGAAGCCGCGAACGCGCATGATGCCGTGCAAACCACCCGAGGGCTCGTTGCGGTGGCACTGACCGAACTCACCGTAGCGCAAAGGCAAATCGCGGTAGCTCTTGATACCCTGGTTGAAGATGATGATGTGGCCCGGGCAGTTCATCGGCTTGAGCGCGTATTCGCGCTTTTCCGAATCGGTGGTGAACATGTTCTCGCGGTACTTGTCCCAATGACCGGTTTTTTCCCACAGGGTTTTGTCCAAGATTTGAGGCCCCTTGACCTCCAAGTAACCGTTGTCGCGGTAGACGCGGCGCATGTACTGCTCCACCTCTTGCCACACCGTCCAGCCCTTGGGGTGCCAAAACACGGTGCCGGGTGAGTATTCATCGATGTGGAACAGATCCAACTCGCGACCGAGCTTGCGGTGGTCGCGCTTTTCGGCCTCTTCCAGCATGGTCAGGTGCTGCTGGAGGTCTTCTTTGTTGGCCCAAGCCGTGCCGTAAATGCGTTGCAGCATTTCGTTGCGGTGGTCGCCGCGCCAATAAGCACCCGCCACCTTCATGAGCTTGAAATGTTTGAGCTTGCCGGTGCTGGGCACATGGGGACCTCGGCAGAGGTCTTCAAAAGCGCCTTCGCGGTACAGGCTGACATCTTCGCCGGCGGGGATGGAGGCGATGATCTCGGCCTTGTAATGCTCGCCCATGCCCTTGAAGTGGGCAACGGCTTCGTCGCGAGGCAAGACGCGACGCAAAACAGGCTCGTCTTTGGCGGCCAAGTCGGCCATTTTCTTTTCAATGGCGGCCAAATCGTCTGGGGTGAAGGGGCGTTTGTAGGAGAAGTCGTAGTAAAAGCCGTTGTCGATCACCGGGCCGATGGTCACTTGCGCATCGGGGAACAGCTCTTTGACGGCATAGGCCAACAGGTGGGCCGTGGAGTGGCGAATCAAATCCAAACCATCGGCATCCTTGGCGGTGACGATGGACAAACGGCTGTCTTGCGTGATGGCGTGGCCGGCGTCGACCAAGCGGTCGTTGACCTTACCGCCCAAAGCGGCCTTGGCCAAACCGGCACCAATCGAAGCGGCAACCTCGGCCACGGTGACCGGGCCGGGAAATTGGCGTTGAGAACCGTCGGGAAGCGTGATGTTGACCATGGAATCTCGTGAGAAAAATGGGATGATTTTCACACAAACAAAAAAGGCATCGGACACACCGAACCAAAGTCATGCCGAAGCATCCAAGCCTGGCATCAGCGGCTGTCTTTGTCAGCTGATGGATGGGCAAGTCGTTTAAGATGTTTGTTGCTGAAACGCAATTTCACCATCCAAGACACATCGAGGGCAAGCACATGGTTACTGGTACTTCTAAGATCGTTTACACCCTGACCGATGAGGCCACTTTATTGGCCACCTCGGCCTTTTTACCGATCGTTCGCGCATTCACCAAACCCGCCGACATTGAAATTCAAGCGTGCGACATCTCTTTGGCTGGTCGTATCTTGGGCGAGTGCTCGGACTTGTTGCCGCCCGAACAACGGGTCCCCAACAACTTGGCTGAACTCAGCAAATTGACCCAGCGCCCAGAAGCCAACATCATCAAGTTACCCAACATCAGCGCTTCGGTGGGCCAGTTGACCGCGGCCATCAAGGAGTTACAAGGCAAAGGCTTCGCCCTTCCTGATTACCCCGATGCGCCCAAAACAGAGGAAGAAAAAGCCATCAAAGCGCGTTATTCCAAGTGCATTGGCTCAGCGGTGAACCCTGTGCTGCGCGAAGGCAACTCAGACCGCCGCGCACCCAAGGCGGTCAAGGAGTTTGCGCGAAAGAACCCCCACAGCATGGCCGACTGGAGTCAGGCCTCTCGCTCGCACGTCTCGCACATGCACGCAGGCGACTTCTACCACGGCGAAAAGTCCCTGACGCTGGACCGCCCCCGCGAAGTGAAGATGGAGTTGATCACCAAGGGCGGCAAAACCATCGTCCTGAAGCCCAAAGTTGCCTTGCTGGACCGCGAGGTCATCGACAGCATGTTCATGAGCAAAAAAGCGCTGCTCGAGTTTTATGAAAAAGAAATTGAGGATGCGCACGCCACGGGTGTGATGTTCTCTTTGCACGTCAAAGCCACGATGATGAAGGTCTCGCACCCCATTGTGTTTGGTCACTGCGTGCGAATTTTCTACAAAGATGCTTTTGCCAAGCACGGCGCCTTGTTCAAAGAACTGGGCGTGAACGTGAACAACGGCATGGCCGATCTGTACGCCAAGGTTGCCACCCTGCCCCAGTCGAAACAAGACGAAATCAAGCGTGATCTGCACGCCTGCCACGAAGGCCGGCCCGAACTGGCCATGGTCGACTCGGCCAAAGGTATCACCAACTTCCATTCACCCAACGACGTGATCGTGGACGCCTCGATGCCCGCCATGATCCGCAACGGCGGCAAGATGTGGGGTGCCGATGGCCGCTTGAAGGACGTCAAGGCGGTCATGCCCGAATCGACCTTTGCCCGAATCTACCAAGAGATCATCAACTTCTGCAAATGGCATGGCGCGTTCGACCCCAAAACCATGGGCACGGTGCCCAACATTGGTTTGATGGCTCAGCAAGCCGAAGAATATGGTTCGCACGACAAGACCTTTGAGATTCAAGAAGACGGCGTGGCCAACATCACCGACCTCAATTCCGGCGAGGTGCTGTTGAGCCAATCTGTGGAGGAAGGCGATATCTGGCGCATGTGCCAGACCAAGGACGCCGCCATCCGCGATTGGGTCAAATTGGCCGTGACGCGCGCGCGCAACTCCGGCATGCCCGTGGTGTTCTGGCTCGACCAGTACCGCCCGCACGAAGCCCAGCTGATCACCAAAGTGAAGATGTACCTGCACGAGCACAACACGGCCGGTCTGGACATCCAAATCATGAGCCAGGTGCGCGCGATGCGTTACACCTTGGAGCGCGTCGTTCGCGGCTTGGACACCATCAGCGCGACAGGCAACATCTTGCGCGACTACCTGACCGACCTGTTCCCGATCATGGAATTGGGCACCTCGGCCAAGATGCTGTCCGTTGTGCCGTTGATGGCGGGCGGCGGCATGTACGAAACCGGTGCAGGTGGCTCGGCACCCAAACATGTGCAGCAATTGGTGGAAGAAAACCACCTGCGCTGGGATTCACTGGGCGAGTTCTTGGCGCTGGCCGTGTCGCTGGAAGACTTGGGTCTGAAGGCCGGCAACAAAAAGGCCACCGTGCTATCGAAAACCTTGGATGCGGCCACCGGCAAGCTCTTGGACAACAACAAGAACCCATCGCCCAAAACCGGTCAGCTTGACAACCGCGGCAGCCAGTTCTACTTGGCCATGTACTGGGCACAAGAACTCGCGGCCCAGACCGAAGATGCCGCCTTGGCCCAGCAGTTCGCGCCACTGGCCAAGACCCTGACCACCCAAGAGAAAACCATCGTTGGCGAATTCAATGCGGTGCAAGGTAAGCCCGTGGACATCGGCGGCTACTTCTATCCATCGCCTGAAAAGCTGCAAGCCATCATGTGCCCCAGCAAAACCTTCAACGAGGCGCTCAAAGCACTTTGAGTTGCAAGGCAGCTCGCCCTGTGCGAGTTCCAACGCAAAAAAGCCACCGCGAGGTGGCTTTTTTGTAGGCTCATGAGGCCTGCCCGAAGGCATGCACATGCGCCGATCAGTGGAACTGCTCTTCTTCGGTCGAGCCGGTCAGGGCTTTCACCGAGGACGAACCGCCCTGGATCACGGTGGTCACGTCGTCAAAGTAGCCTGCGCCCACTTCTTGCTGGTGCGAAACAAAGGTGTAACCCTTGTCACGCGCAGCGAACTCAGGCTCTTGCACCATGTTGACGTAGTGCTTCATGCCTTCGCCGTTGGCATACGCATGGGCGAACTGGAAGGTGTTGAACCAGTTGATGTGGATACCAGCCAAGGTGATGAACTGGTACTTGTAACCCAGCGCCGACAGGTCTTCTTGGAAAGACGCAATCTGCTTGTCGTTCAGGTTCTTCTTCCAGTTGAACGAAGGCGAGCAGTTGTAAGACAGCAGCTTACCGGGGCAGGCTGCGTGCACGGCTTGCGCGAATTCGCGGGCGAAGCCGATGTCTGGCACACCGGTCTCGCACCACACCAAGTCGGCGTAAGGCGCGTAAGCCACGCCACGGCTGATGGCTTGTTCCAGACCGTTTTTGACGCGGTAGAAACCTTCTTGGGTGCGCTCGCCGGTCAAGAAAGGCTGGTCATTGGCATCGTGGTCAGACGTGATCAAGTTGGCAGCTTCTGCGTCGGTGCGGGCCAGCACGATGGTAGAGGTGCCCATGACGTCGGCGGCGAAACGGGCAGAGATCAATTTCTCGCAAGCTTCTTGCGTGGGGACCAAGACTTTGCCACCCATGTGGCCGCACTTCTTCACAGCAGCCAATTGGTCTTCAAAGTGCACGCCAGCCGCGCCAGAGGCGATCATGTTCTTCATCAATTCAAACGCGTTCAGCACGCCACCGAAACCGGCTTCGGCATCGGCCACGATGGGCAGAAAGTAGTCGATGAACTCTTTGTCGCCAGGGTTGATGCCACGGCCCCACTGGATTTCGTCGGCGCGCTTGAATGTGTTGTTGATGCGGCGAACCATGGTGGGCACCGAGTCGTACGCATACAGCGACTGGTCGGGGTACATGGTCTCGGACGTGTTGCCGTCAGCGGCGACTTGCCAGCCCGACAGGTAGACAGCCTCCAAACCGGCTTTGGCTTGTTGCATGGCTTGACCGGCAGAAATCGCGCCGAAGGCGTTGACGTAGCCCTTCTTGGCGCCACCGTTGACCTTTTCCCAGAGCTTTTCTGCACCACGCTTGGCCAAGGTGTGCTCGATGGGCATGCTGCCGCGCAAACGCACCACATCGGCAGCCGAGTAGCCGCGCTTGACGCCTTTCCAGCGGGGGTTGGTTGCCCAGTCTTTTTCGAGGGCGGCGATTTGTTGTTCACGGCTGAGTTGTTCGTTCAGGGATTGAGGCATGTTGAACTCCAAGGGGTTAAAAAAAGGGTCGGTGCTTGACGTCGTGTTGCGCTTAACCGATGACTCACTTTAAGTCTTATAGAAGAGTTTTCGAGCATCTTATGTCTTATATAAGATAAATATTTTTATCATTAAAATCAATGGCTTTTAAAATATTTTTCTCAATATGAAAAACTATTTTTTATATTGAAAAATTATGCCGCAGCGCAGCAATTCATAATTTCACAATATGGAATTAAACTTGTCTATCGTGAAATCTGCGTCCATGTCTCGGGAATAATCATGGAAATGAGCTCTGCACACGCCACCCATTCGCCCCCCCTGCACGCTCCTTGGTGGGCTTGGGCAAGTTTGGCGTTGAGCATGGCCTTGGTGGGCAGTTACGTGGCCCTGTCCAAACCCTTGGTCTTGATTTTCCCGGTGTTCTTGCTCGCTTGGCTGCGTTTTGGCATTGGCGCACTGGCCATGCTGCACTGGCTCAAGCGCCCCATGGATGAAGTTCCAGTTGACGCAGCCACCCGCCGGTGGCTGTTTGCCCAGTCGTTTTTCGGCAATTTCTTGTTTTCGATTTGCATGCTCTACGGTGTGAGCATGACCAGTGCCGTGGCCGCCGGTTTGGTGATGTCCACCATCCCCGCGGTGGTGGCGGTGCTCAGCGCCGTGTTTTTGCGCGAACGCATGGGCCGCCATACCCTCTTGGCCATTGGTTTGGCGGCCTTGGGCATGGCTTTGTTTTCATGGGGCAAGCCCGACACAGCCCATCACCCCATCGCATGGTTGGGCAATGCGCTCGTCTTTGCCGCGGTGGTGTGCGAGGCGGCATACGTGGTGATTGGCAAACGACTGAGTGGTCACCTATCGCCCAAGCGCATCGCGGCGATCATCAATGTCTGGGGCCTGGTCTTGGTCACGCCACTGGGCTGGTGGGCGGCGAGCAGCTTTGATTTCGGGCAGGTCGCCTTGAGCGAATGGACGCTCTTGGTGTTTTACGGATTGGCCGCGAGTGTCTGGACGGTGTGGTTGTGGATGACCGGACTGCAACACGTGCCCGCCAACCGCGCGGGTGTGTTCACCGCGGTCTTGCCCATCAGCGCGGCGGCCGTGGGGGTGCTGGTCATGGGCGAGACCATCAACGCGTGGCAAGTCGCGGGGTTTGCCTTGTCCTTGAGCGGGCTGATCGCCGTGACTTGGCCCCGTTCACGCTGAAGGCATTCAACACCACAAACCCGTGGGGTTGGTCATGCCCATCCACAAGGCCCAGCCCGAGGTGGCGGCCAAGGCCACACCCGCCAATCGAATGCCCCATGCGCCCGATCGGGCGCCATGAAGGCGCAGCAGCAACCAAGGCCCCAAACTCAAAGACACCGAGGTGCCCACCGAAAACAAGGCCATGATGAGCGCGCCGTCCCAAGCACTGGCCGACAGCGATGCCACCAGCAAAGCCGAGTACAACAATCCACAGGGCATGAGCGCCCAAGCCGCGCCCAAGACAAACGGGGCCTTGGTGCCCAAACGCGTCAAGATCGGCTTGGCGCGACGCCAGACCCGCTGGGCCCAATCCTCCATCCACGCGGGTTGTCGTGCGCGCCACAACAAAGCCAAGCCCATGGCAAAGGCCGCCACATGGAACATGGTCCACAAGGGGCGGACCAGCGCGGTGTTGGTGCCCAGCCAGGCCAGGCCTTGAACCGAACCCGCCGCGAAAGCACCAAAAGCCGCGTAACCCAGCAAACGGCTGAACTGAAAAGTCCACAGGGCTTGTGTGCTGCGCGTTCCGGCTGCGCGTCCAATGCCCGCACAAGCGGCGCCGCACATGGCCACGCAATGTGGACCACCCGCCAGGCCCATGAACAAGGCCGTCAAGGCCATCGAAGTTTGCATGGCGCCATGCTAACGGATGGTCGCGTCAGCGTTGCTCAAATGATTTTCGAAAAACGGGCCCGGTCGCGATCGGTCTGCAGGTTCTTGTCAAAGACCATGGCAATGGCACGCACCAAATACCAACCGGTCTCGGTGACTTCAACCCCCGTCTGACTGATGCGAACCAAGCCCTCTTGCTCAAAGTCGAGCAAGGCCTCGAGTTCACGCGCGAAGTAACGTTCAAACTCGATGAAATGACCCAACTCGATGGACTCGAACAACAACTCACCTTGGCACATCAAAGCCATGATCACCGAGCGGCGCAGGATGTCGTCACGGCTCAACGCCAAACCGCGCACGATCGGCAAATGCCCTTGGTCCAGGGCGTCGTAGTAAGCCTCTAGGGTCTTGGCGTTTTGGCTGTAAGTCCCTCCGATGCGGCCAATGGCCGAGACACCCAGCGCGATCAAGTCGCAATCGGGTTGGGTGCTGTAGCCCTGGAAGTTTCGGTGCAAACGCCCCTGGCGCTTGGCCACGGCCAAGGCATCGTTGGGCAAAGCGAAGTGGTCCATGCCCACATAAACATAGCCCGCCTCGCGCATGGCGTCCAAAGACATCGACAGCATGGCCAATTTTTGGCTACCGCTGGGCAGTTCGGCCGTGTGGATGCGGCGCTGCGGCTTGAATCGTTCGGGCAAATGCGCATACCCATACAAGGCAATGCGATCGGGCCGCAAGTCGCCGACCTGCGCCAGCGTGCGAGCAAACGATTCGGCGGTCTGCAACGGCAAGCCGTAAATCAGGTCCACGTTGAGCGATTCAAAACCGATGCGACGGGCCGCAGCGACCAACCCAAACACCTGCAGGGCGGGTTGGACGCGGTGCACGGCTTTTTGCACCATCGGGTCGAAATCTTGAACGCCAAAACTCAAGCGATTGAAGCCCATGTCAAACAAGGCTTGCAGACGCTCGGGCGAGACCGTCCGAGGATCCACCTCCACCGAGTACTCGCCGCCCGGCACCCAATTGAAATGGTGTCGCAACATGGCCAAGAGCTGTCGCAACTCGTCGTCGCTCAAAAACGTGGGTGTGCCGCCGCCCAAATGCAGTTGTGAGACAGATTGACCTGTGCCGACGTGCCCGACTTGCAAAGCGACTTCGCGCTCCAGATAGCGCAAATACTCCGCGGCACGCTCGTGGTGCTTGGTGATGACTTTGTTGCAAGCGCAGTAGTAGCACACCGATTCACAAAACGGAATGTGCACATACAAGGACAGGGGCGTCGCTCCGCCTGCTGAACGCCGATGCACCAGGGCTTGGATGTAGTCAACCTCCCCAAAAGCTTCGACGAATCGATCAGCGGTCGGGTACGAGGTGTAACGTGGCCCCGGAACGTCGTAGCGCTGGAGCAAATCGTCGGGAATGGCGTGACTCAAAGAATACCTCCTCATGGACAATTGACTGTAGCGAGCCCCCGCATGTCGACGTTTGACCTAAATCAAAAAATGGTGACCCCCCACGGCCGATGTCACACCCCAGGTTTTGTCAGACAAACGAAAACTCCATGGGGTATGCTCGAAAGGTATTGAAAGTAACGTCATGGACATGCTCAGCATCAAAGTCGCCTGCTCCAGTTGCAACCTCAGGGAGTTGTGTTTGCCCATGGGTCTCAAGGCCGATGAGATGCAAAAACTCGACGCCCTCGTCTCCAACCGCAAGCGCATCAAACGCGGCGAGGCGCTGTTCAGTGCCGGCGAGCGCTTCAGTTCCTTGTTCGCTGTTCGATCGGGGTTCTTCAAAACACGCGTAACCACACCCGATGGACGCGACCAAGTGACGGGCTTTCAGATGACCGGCGAGATCATCGGTTTGGACGGTATCGTCACCGACCAACACACCTGCGATGCGGTGGCGCTGGAAGACGCTGAGGTGTGTGTCATGCCGTTTGCGCAATTGGAAGAACTCTCGCGTGAATTCACCTCGATGCAGCACCACGTGCACAAAATCATGAGCCGCGAGATCGTCCGCGATCAAGGCGTCATGATGATGCTCGGCAGCATGCGGGCCGAAGAACGCTTGGCGGCGTTTTTGCTGAACCTGGTTCAACGTTTGCATGCTCGGGGCTTCTCGCAGTCCGAGTTGGTGTTGCGCATGACGCGCGAGGAAATTGGCAGCTACTTGGGTTTGAAATTGGAGACGGTGAGCCGAACATTTTCCAAGTTCGTCAATGACGGGATCATCGAGGTCAAACAGCGCTACGTCATGATCAAGGACATCGAAGCCCTCAAAGCCATCGTGAATCCGCCCAACTGCGACTGAACTGGCAGGTTCAGTCCGCTGGCCACCAGCCGCTGCCACGGGACCCTAGGCCCTTAATCGCTTTTGGCCGGCACGATGGGCGAAGCGGCATGGTTGCGGGCCTGATGGGCCGGCTGCAACTTGGCCAAGGCGTCGATGCGCGCTTGCCCCTCGAGTTGATTGGCGAAAGCCAAATCGCGCTGGTAAGCGGCCTTGTCCAGCACGGGATCGGGAATAGAGAATGCGATCGTCACCGTGACCACACAAGCGGCCACCACCACCAGCGGTCCGCCCACGACCAGCCACATTTGGGGCACGCGCCACCAAGCCACTGGCGCCGGTGATGAAGGAACTGTCATGGAGGTCTCCTGAAAAAAATCAACGTGGAACCAAAAAGGCGGCCGCTTCTCGGACGCGAACATCTTCGTTGTCGATGGCTTGAATGTCAAAGTCGATCGGATATGAGCCCGGTGTCGCGCCCGGTGGGATCTGAACGCGAACCACGGCAGAACGGACCTCGGATGGCAAGACCTCGAACGCCTGATCCGAAGCCAAGTTGATGCCCGGCAGGCCTCCAACCGACACGGTGTAGCGCTGAGGGGTTTCGGTGGTGTTCATCAACTGCAAACGGAACACGTTTTCAATGCGCCCTTGCTCCACCATGCGCGCCAAAGCACCACGGTCGCGGATCACGTCGACTTTGAGGGGTGTGCGCAGCCACAAGCTCACAAAGACCGCGGTGGTGATGGCCAACAAAATACCGGAGTAAATGAGCACACGCGGGCGCATGGCACGGCGCAACATCTGGGTTTTGCTCCAGTGGTTGGCCAAGCCATTTTGGGTGGCGTATTTCACCAAGCCGCGGGGGTAACCCACCTTGTCCATGACGTCGTTGCACACATCGATGCACGCGCCACAGCCAATGCATTCGTATTGCAGGCCGTTGCGAATGTCAATGCCGGTGGGGCACACCTGAACGCACAAGCTGCAGTCCACGCAAGCCCCCAAACCCATGGCTGCGGGGTCGGCCTTTTTCGAACGCGGGCCGCGTGGCTCACCGCGCTCTTCGTCGTAGGTCACGATGAGCGTGTCTTTGTCGAACATCGCGCTTTGAAAGCGCGCGTAAGGGCACATGTATTTGCAGACCTGCTCGCGCATGAAGCCTGCGTTTCCATAGGTTGCAAAGCCATAAAACAGCACCCAAAAGGTTTGCCATGGCCCAAGCGCCACAGCGACCGTGAGCGCAGCCAACTCGCGAATGGACGTGAAATAGCCCACGAAGGTGAAGCCTGTCCACAGGGCCACGGCCATCCAAGCGCCGTGTTTGGCCAAACGCTTGAACAGCTTGGCCCAGGAAAAACCGGCATGGTCCAAGCGGATGCGCGCCGAGCGATCGCCCTCCACCCTCCTTTCAATCCACAAGAATATTTCGGTGTAAACGGTTTGTGGACAGGCGTAGCCGCACCACAAACGCCCCGCGATGGCGGTGAACAAAAACAAAGCCAGGGCGGAAATGACCAACAAACCGGTCAGGTAAATGAAGTCTTGTGGGTGCAAGACCAAACCAAAAATATAAAAGCGCCGCGCTTCCAAATCAAACAACACCGCTTGCCGGTCGTTCCATTGCAACCAAGGTAGGCCATAAAAGACCAGTTGGGTGATCCACACCGTGACCCAGCGCCACGCTGAAAAAAAGCCCGCCACCGATCGGGGATGGATTTTTTCTTGAGCTGCGTACAACGAGACCTCGATCCCGTCGTCGTTACCCACAGGCGCAATAGGGATGATTTTGGTCACAGCTTAAGGCGCGGCTTTGGCTTGAGACAGACCCCAAACATACGCAGACAACACGTGGATTTGGTCTTCGCTCAGCTTCGCAGCCTGTGCTGGCATCTGGTTGGTGAAGCCCGCATTGACAGCGCGGATGATCGCCCCCTCACCCCAGCCGTGTAACCAAGTGTCATCGGTGAGGTTGGGTGCACCCATGGCGGTGTTGCCTTTGCCATCGGCACCGTGACAAGCGGCACAAGCGGCGAATTTGGGTGCACCTTGAACCGCGCGCACAGGGTCATGCGGGGTCTTGGACAGGCTCATCACATGGTGTGCAACGTTGAGCACGTCGTCTGCACTGCCCACCGCCGCCGCCATGGGTGGCATCACCCCCATGCGCCCTTGAACCAGCGTGGTTTTGATGGCGGCATGATCACCGCCCCACAACCAGTCCTTATCGGCCAAGTTGGGGAAGCTGCGACTGCCTCGAGCGTCAGACCCATGGCATTGGGCGCAGTTGTTCATGAACAAGCGTTCACCAATGGCCATGGCTTGCTTGTCTTGGGCCAAGTCTTCGGCCTTCATGTCCTTGAACTTCGCATACAAAGGGGCGATGGCCGCTTGCAGCTTGTCGCCCTCGGCTTGGTGCGCGCCGGTCGAGGACCAGCCCAACAAACCCGGAAACTTGCCAAAGGTCGGGTACAAAGCCCCGTACATGAAGGCAAAAATGACGGTGACGATGAACAAATACACCCACCAGCGCGGCAGGGGGTTGTTCATTTCTTGCAAGTCTTCGTCCCAGGTGTGGCCTGTGGTGTTATCGCCCGAGGCTTTGACCTTGGTGGTGCCGCTGATCCACAACAAGACCAAGCAAGCCACGATGCTCAAGATCGTCAGGCCAGCCACGTACAGGTGCCAAAAATCACTGGTGAAGTCGCTCATGGTGTTTCTCTTGTGTCGTGCCAAGGTTGTTCGTCTTTGAAGGGCAGCTCAGCTGCCTCATCAAAACTGGCTTTGTTGCGTTTGGACCAGGCCCAAACGATGATGCCCAAGAAGGTCAGCAGGCTCACCACGGTGACGGCACTGCGCAAATCGTTGATATCCATGTGGCCTCCTGCGCTTATTTCACTGCGGTGCCAAGCACCTGCAAATAAGCAATCACGGCTTCCAACTCGGTTTTGCCCTTGACATCCTCCACGGACTTGGCGATTTCATCATCGCTGTAAGGAGCGCCCAGGGTACGCAGCACAGCCATGCGCTTGGGCATGCTGTGGGCATCCACGGTCTTTTTTTCCAGCCAGGGATAAGCCGGCATGTTGGATTCGGGCACCAAGTCACGCGGATTCAACAAGTGAATGCGGTGCCACTCATCGCTGTAACGGCCGCCCACGCGGTGCAGGTCTGGACCGGTGCGCTTGGAGCCCCACTGGAAGGGACGGTCGTAAACGAATTCGCCGGCCAAGGAGTAATGGCCATAACGCAGCGTTTCGGACTGGAAGGGGCGGATCATCTGCGAGTGACAGTTGTAGCAACCCTCTTTCACATAGATGTCTCGACCAGCGAGCTGCAGCGCGGTGTAAGGCTTCAAACCCTCCACCGGTTGGGTGGTGGACTTCTGGAAAAACAAAGGAACGATTTCCACCAAACCCCCGACCGCCACCACCAGCGTGATGAGCACGATCATGAGGAAGTTGTTGGTTTCGATGCGTGCGTGGCCGACGGCCTTTTCGTGTTGAGCCATGGTCTTTTACTCCTCAGGCGTGGGCGGGGTTGACCGCGGGAATGCGCACCTCTTGGATCTGGCCTGGCAAGGCCGTTTTCCAAACGTTCCAAGCCATCACCAACATGCCGACAAAGTACAAGGCGCCACCCACCAGTCGGATCACATAGAAGGGATAGGTGGCTTTCACCGACTCGACAAAGGTATAGGTCAATGTGCCGTCGGGGTTGATGGAGCGCCACATCAGGCCCTGCATCACACCGGCGATCCACATCGCGGCGATGTAGAGCACGATGCCGATGGTGGCCATCCAGAAGTGCAGTTCAATGGCGGGCACCGAGTGCATCTTTTTCTGACCAAACAGGCGCGGCACCAAGTAGTAGAGCGAGCCCATGGACACCAAGCCCACCCAACCCAGAGCGCCCGAATGCACGTGCCCAATGGTCCAATCGGTGTAGTGGCTCAAAGCATTGACGGTCTTGATGGACATCATCGGACCTTCAAAGGTCGACATGCCGTAGAACGACAGAGACACGATCAAGAAGCGCAAGATGGGGTCGTCGCGCAGTTTGTGCCAAGCACCCGAGAGCGTCATGATGCCGTTGATCATGCCGCCCCAGCTGGGCGCCAACAGAATCAAGGAGAACACCATGCCCACGGACTGAGTCCAGTCGGGCAAAGCGGTGTAGTGCAGGTGGTGCGGGCCTGCCCACATGTAGGTGAAGATGAGCGCCCAGAAGTGGACGATCGACAAGCGGTAGGAATAGACCGGACGCTCGGCTTGCTTGGGGATGAAGTAATACATCATGCCCAAGAAGGCGGCGGTCAAGAAGAAGCCCACGGCATTGTGGCCGTACCACCATTGCATCATCGCGTCTTGCACACCCGCATACGCAGAGTAGCTGTGCGTCATGCTGGTGGGAATCTGGATGTTGTTGAAGATGTGCAACAAGGCCACGGCGATGATGTAGGCGCCGAAGAACCAGTTGGCCACGTAGATGTGGCGCACTTTTCGGATGCCCACCGAGCCAAAGAACACAAAGGCATAGGCCACCCAGACCACGGCGATCAGCAAGTCGATCGGCCAGATCAGCTCGGCGTATTCCTTACTCTGGGTCAAGCCCATGGGCAAGGTCACCACCGCCGCCACGATGACCGCGTTCCAACCCCAGAAGGTGAAAGCGGCCAACTTATCGGAAATCAAGCGCGTCTGACACGTGCGTTGAACGATGTAATAACTGGTGGCGAACAAGGTGCAGCCACCGAACGCAAAAATCACCGCGTTGGTGTGCAAGGGCCGTAAACGGCCATAACTCAACCATTCGATGCCCAAGTTCAGCGCGGGCCAAGTCAGCTGGGCGGCGATGATCACACCCACCAACATGCCTATCACGCCGTACACAATGGCCATGATGGCGAATTGCCGAACGACTTTGTCGTTGTAGACCGTCGCTTGACTGGCCTGGGTTAAAACCGACATGCAGGACTCCTCTTGAATTTCACTCCAAGGAGTGTCGTGTAAGGAATCTCTGCAGACCTTGATATAAATCAATCGTCGCGCAAAACCCGCTCACCTTCTCGCTCGATGCTGTCGAATTGGCCGCCTTGCAAGGCCCACCAAAAAACCCCAATGATGGCGAAGACCACCACAATGGAGACGGGTATCAGTAGGTACAAAATATCCATATCAAACTTTCTGAGGGTTTCTGGTCAAACGCATGGCGTTGCCAATGACCCACAAGGAACTGCCCGCCATCCCCACGCCCGCCAACCAAGGGGGCATCCAACCCACCAAGGCCAGCGGCACACACACCGCGTTGTAAGCGGCCGCCCACAACAAGTTTTGCTTGACGATCTGCAAGGTCTTGCGGGCCAGCAGCAAGGTGCTGACCACGTCCATGACGCAGCCGCCCTGCACCACAAAATCCGACTGCGCTTGGGCCAAGGGCGCAGCATGGCCCAAAGCAAACGAGGTGTCTGCCGCGGCCAAGACGGGACCATCGTTCAAACCATCGCCGACCATGACCACGCGCCAGCCTTGGGCTTGCAAGGCCTTGACATAGGCCAATTTGTCTTCGGGTGTGGCCTGCGCCACCACCTGGTCCACCCCCACCTGTGTGGCCACGCCCTGCGCGGCCTGGGCACGGTCGCCACTGAGCAAATGGGTGCGTATGCCCAAGGCCTTCAGCGCAGCAATGGCTGGGGCTGCATCTTCGCGCACCCCCTCGCTCAGCTCGATGGTGGCAAGCCAGCCGCTGGCGTCGGCCACGTGCACGCGCGGACCCGTGCCCTGCGCTTGAGGCTCCTCGGCGGGCTTCAATCCACACCACCCCCAAGTGCCCAATCGCCACCATCCAACGTCCGTCCATTGTGCCAACAGCCCTTGACCGGCCACCTCTTGCACGTCGGGGGCGACTGGCACCTCATGGCCTTGGAGTTGCCGCGCCAAAGCCTGTGAGACCGGGTGCAGAGACCCCACCGTCATGGCCAACAAACGGCGCTCCAAAGCGACGCGATCAACCCCATCGCGCACACGCCATTCGCTCACGACCAAACGGTCGTGGGTCAAGGTGCCGGTTTTGTCGAACACCACCGCGGTCACCCGCGACAACGCCTCGAAGGCCTGCAGGCGGCGCACCAACACACCCCCTTGCGCCAGAGCCCCTGCAGACGACAGCATGGCCGCAGGCGTGGCCAAAGACAAGGCGCAGGGGCAGGTCACGATGAGCACCGCCACCGCCACCGACAAAGCTTGCGTGTGGTCGATGGGCCACCAATACCCGGCCGCAGCTGCAGCGGCCAACATCACCAGGACCAAAAATGGCGCTGCGATGCGGTCGGCCAAGATGGCCAAGCGCGGCTTGTCGGTGGAGGCTTTTTCCATCAGGCTGACGATTTGCCCAAAGCGGGTCTGCTTGCCCAGCACGCTCAAGCGCACCAACACCGGCCCGCCCAAGTTGAAGCTGCCGGCCACCACCGAATCCCCCATCACTTTCGTGACTGGCTCGGACTCTCCCGTGAGCAAGGCTTCGTCCACCGAGGCACGCTCGCTCAGCAGTGCAGCGTCACCGGCAAACACTTGGCCTGCGGAGACTCGCACCACATCGCCCACCACCAGACGCCGCGTCGACACCGTTTTGAACGAACCGTCGGCTTGTTGTTGATCGGCCACTTCAGGCAATCGGTTCATCAAATGGTCCAGCGCACCGGCCGTTCGGTCGCGGGCCTTGAGCTCCAAATACCGCCCCCCGAGCAAAAAGAACACGAACATGGTGAGCGAGTCGAACCAGACCTCATCGCCCCAAAGTCCCGTGGGGTCAAAGGTCGCGGCCGAGCTGGCGACGAAGGTCACGATGATGCCCACGGACACGGGCGTGTCCATGCCGATACGCCCCAATTTGAGGTCGCGCCAAGCGCTTTGAAAAAACGGTCCGCTGGCGAAAAACACCACCGGCAAACTCAACACCCAGCTGGCCCAACGCAGCAGCTGGTCAATGTCGGCGGGAATGTCGCCGGGTTCGGCCACATAGGCAGGCCACGCGTACATCATCACCTGCATCATGCAAAAACCGGCCACGAACAAGCGCCACAAGGCTTTGCGGGTTTCGGCCAGGCGCTCGCTGATGGACAGGGCTTGTTTCAGGGGCAGCAGGCGGTAGCCGCTGGCGCCCACGGTCTGGGCCAAGCGGGACAGCGGTGTGTGGCTAGGGTCCCACTGCAAAACCAAACGCCGCGTGGCGGCGTGCACGCGGGCCGATCGAACGCCCGGCACGCCTTGCAGGGCGCTTTCGACCGTGTCGGCGCAGGCGGCGCAGTAGATGCCTTGGACCAACAAGACCGACTCCCGCACACCCGCAGCGTCGTCCGTCAGTGACGATGTGAAATCGGCTTGCTCAACCGGATCATCCAAGACAAGAAAGTCATCCTCAACCGTCAGCGGACCGCGGTGGTCGGCAAAAGGCGCAAGGACGGCACGGTTCATTCGGTCAAGGTTAACCCAAGCCACTGACGCAAAGCTTGATAAAGATCAAGCCCAGCGCGCCCAAAAGGCGTAGTCTGGTGCTTTGCCCCAATCAGGAGAACCCCATGTACCAACGCATCTTGGTCGCCACCGATGGCTCCAAACTCTCCCAAAAAGCCGTGACACACGCCATCACTTTGGCCGATATGACCGGCGCTGAATTGGTCGCGCTCAAAGTGGTGCCCCGCTACCCACTGACGTACTTTGAAGGCGGCATGACGGTGGCCATGAACGAAGTCAACCGCATCGAAGAAGAGTGGTTGGCTGAAGCAAAGGCAACCGTCAATGCGGTGAAATCAGCCGCACAAAAAAAAGCCGTCAAGGTCAAGGCGGTGACGGTGAAGTCGGACTTGATCGCCGAGACCATCATGGCCACCGCCAAACGCAGCCAATGCGACCTGATCGTCATGGCCTCTCACGGTCGCAAAGGCATCCGGCGACTCTTGCTGGGCAGCGAAACCCAGCACGTGCTCACGCACTCGGCGATCCCGGTTTTGGTCTTGCGCTGACCGCTGCCCTTGGGTTCAAGCAGCGAACAGCGCCTTGAAACGTTCGCGCAAACGGTTTTTCTCGACCTTGCCCATGGCATTGCGTGGCAAGTCGGGCTCGATCACCCAATGCTTGGGAATTTTGAAATTGGCCAAACGGTTTTTGATGTGGGCCTTGAGCGCATCCAGATCAAGCTTGGCGCCGGCTTGGGGCACGACCAAGGCCACACCCACCTCACCAAAGTCGGGGTGCGGGGCGCCCACCACCGCGCTTTCGGCCACACCTGCAAAAGCGTTGATTTCCGACTCCACCTCGGCAGGGTACACATTGAAGCCCCCCGAAATGATCAGATCCTTGCTGCGGCCCACGATGCGCACATAACCCTGCCCGTCTTGCAAGCCCACGTCACCCGTCTTGAACCAAGCATCGGGTGTGAAGGCCTCCTGGGTTTTCTCGGGCATGCGCCAATAGCCTTGAAAAACATTGGGCCCACGCACCTCGATGCCGCCGACCTGCCCCAGGGGTACCACTTGACCTTGGTCGTCGACCACCCGCAAACCCACCCCTGGCAAGGGAAATCCGACCGTGCCACCACGGCGCAGCGATTGCCCGCCATGACGCGCATCGGCGTGCTCGGGGTTGGAGGTCAGCATGACGGTTTCGCTCATGCCGTAACGCTCCAGAATGGTGTGACCGGTGCGCGCTTGCCAAGCTTGGAAGGTCTCTGTCAGCAGGGGTGCGGAGCCAGAAATGAACAAGCGCATGGCTTGCGTGGCCTGCCGGTTCAGGCTGGGCTCGGCCAGCATGCGCACATACAACGTGGGCACACCCATGAATACCGTGGCCCGGGCCATCCAAGCGATGGCCGCACGCGGCTCAAAGCGCGACATCCAGCGCATCGGTGAACCACCCATCAAGGCCGCGTGGATGGCCACGAACAAACCGTGCACGTGGAAAATCGGCAAAGCGTGAATGAGCACATCGTCTGAACGCCAACCCCAGTACTGGTGCAGCACTTGGGCGTTGCTCATGAGGTTGCCGTGGCTCAGCATGGCCCCTTTGCTGCGACCGGTCGTGCCGCTGGTGTAGAGGATGGCCGCCATATCATCGGCTTGGCGCTGCACCGGCAACTGCACATCGGCGTGGTGACTGGCGCGCTCGAGCAAGCTTCCGGTGCGGTCATCGTTGAGCGTGAGCACGTGGCGCACCCCCGAGTTGAACGCCAGCTTGCTCAGCCAGCCCATGTTCGCTCCGCTGCACACCACCACGCTGGGCTGAGCGTCATTCAAGAAATACGCCATTTCGGCGGCTTGGTACGCGGTGTTGAGCGGCACGATCACGTAGCCTCCCCGCAAACAAGCCAAATAAAGCACCAAGGCCTCCACCGATTTGTCGACCTGCATCAAGATCCGGGCTTGAGCCGGCACAGCCCAATCAGCGAACAAGTTGGCCACCATGGCCGAGGCGCGGTCCAAGTCTCGCCAGCTGTACAGCAGTCCGGTGTCGGTTTCAATCGCGGTGACGTCCAAATCGGCGGGGAAGCCCGCGCGCAAAACCGAAAAAGCGTTGGCGTTGGAAGTACTCATCTTGGTGTCCGTGTGGGGTATGACGCTCAAAAGCGGGCCGCGCGCTTGTCCAAAAATGCCGCGATCCCTTCGCGGTGTTCCAGACTGTTGGCATAGGCATAGGCCTGGGGCCCAGCGTTGGGGACAAGCCCCGCGCGCCAAGCGCGCAGGGCTTGTTTGTTCAAACGCGCGGCCTGTGGGCTCAGCGCCAGCACGCTCTGTACCACCTCGGCGCAACGTGCGTCCAAGGCTGGCGTGTCATCGCAGGCATTCAAAAACCCGCGCTGCAACAACGTGGTCGCGTCCAAGACTTGCGCGAGCAAGAGCATTTCGCGCGCCGTCATGTCGCCCACGGCCGCGCCCACCAAGGCCGCTTCGCGCGGTGCCATGGGAAAACCCAGCTTGGCGATCGGCGCACCAAAACGCGCCTGCACATGCGCCCAGCGCACATCGCAACAACTCGCGATCTCCACCCCAGCGCCCATGCAGTTGCCACGGATGTCGGCCACCACCGGCACGTCCACGTTCAAAATCGCCGATAAGCCGCCCCAGACCTCGTTTTCGTGAAAGTCACGCAGCGCCGCTTCGTCAAAGCGAAAGCTGGGGTATTCGCTGATATCGCCACCCGAACAAAAATGCACGCCCTCGCCGCGCAAGAGCACCACGCGCAGCGCGCTCTGGGTTTGCGCCGCTTCAAACACATCGCGCAATTGCCGCCACATCGAGCGGCTCATGGCGTTGAACTTGGCTGGGTTGGACAACACCACCTCGGCCCAATGGCCGTGGTCCGCCCAACGAACCTGCCCGCTCATGCTGCGTCAGCCCGCCGTGCCGACCAGCGCCACAGCGCAGCGCCGCCCAGCACCATGGGCACACACAACCACTGCCCCATGCTCATGCCCAGCGAGAGCAAACCCAAGTGTGCATCGGGTTCGCGGAAAAATTCTGCGATGAAACGCAAGACGCCGTAGCCCATGGCAAACACCGCACTGACCTGCCCCAGCGGGCGCGGCCGACGGGCAAACCACCACAAAACCACGAACAGCAGCAAACCCTCAAGCAAAAATTGGTAAAGCTGCGAAGGGTGGCGCGGCGCATCGCCCGCGTTGGCGAACACCATGCCCCAGGGCAACGATGGGTCGGCCACACGGCCCCACAACTCACCGTTGATGAAGTTGCCCAAGCGCCCAGCGGCCAAGCCGGTGGGCACGCAGGGCGCCACAAAGTCCAGCACCTGCAGCGCGTGGCGCTGGCGGCTCTTGGCGAACCAGATCAAGGCCACGATCACCCCCAGCAAACCGCCATGAAAACTCATGCCGCCTTGCCACAAAGCGAAGATTTCCAGCGGGTTCGACAGGTAATAACTGGGCTGATAAAACAGGCAATAGCCCACGCGGCCGCCCGCAATCACACCCATCACACCAAAAAACAAAATGTCTTCGACGTCTTTTTTCTGCCAGATGCCCTGGGCGCTGAGGGCTGCGAACGGTGGCTGCTGCAAACGGCGCAGACCCAGCGCATAAAACAAGGCAAACGCTGCCAAATAGGTCAGGCCATACCAATGGATGGCCAAAGGGCCGATGGCCAAAGCCACGGGGTCGATGTTGGGATGGGTGAGCATGGTGCCTATTGTGCCTTGGTATATTTAGCCACCTCTCCTGTTTCCTCCCCAACCGCAAAGAACACCATGGCCGAGAACAAAGTCATCCCGATCCAACCGATCAACCGCCGCAGCGCCAACATCACCCAAGGCAAATCGCGCGCGCCCAACCGCTCCATGTACTACGGCATGGGCTACCAGGAAGGCGACTTCGGCAAACCCATGGTCGGCGTGGCCAATGGCCACAGCACCATCACGCCTTGCAACAGCGGCTTGCAAAAACTCGCCGACGCGGCGGTGGCGGGCATCGAAGAAGCCGGTGGCAACGCCCAGATTTTTGGCACCCCCACCATCTCCGACGGCATGGCCATGGGCACCGAAGGCATGAAGTACTCGCTCGTTTCCCGCGAGGTCATTGCCGATTGCGTGGAAACCTGCGTACAAGGCCAGTGGATGGACGGTGTGGTGGTCATCGGTGGCTGCGACAAAAACATGCCTGGTGGCTTGATGGGCATGCTGCGCGCCAACGTGCCTTCCATCTACGTCTACGGTGGCACCATCTTGCCCGGTCACTACAAGGGCAAAGACCTCAACATCGTCAGCGTGTTTGAAGCCGTGGGCGAGAACGCCGCGGGCAAACTCAGCGATGAAGACCTGCGCGAAATCGAAATGCGCGCCATCCCTGGCACCGGCTCGTGCGGCGGCATGTACACCGCCAACACCATGTCCTCGGCCTTTGAAGCCTTGGGCATTTCGCTGCCCTACTCGTCGACCATGGCCAATCCCCACGACGAAAAAATCAATTCGGCCAAAGAATCGGCCAAGGTGCTGATCGAGGCCATCAAGATGGACCTCAAACCGACGGACATCGTCACCCGAAAATCCATCGAAAACGCCGTTGCGGTGATCATGGCCACGGGCGGCTCCACCAACGCGGTGCTGCACTTCTTGGCCATCGCCCACTGTGCGGGCGTCGAGTGGACCATCGACGACTTCGAAATCATCCGCAAACGAACCCCCGTGTTGTGCGACCTCAAGCCCAGCGGCAAAGCCTTGGCGGTGGACCTGCACAAAGCTGGTGGCATCCCTCAAGTCATGAAGATTTTGCTCAACGCGGGTTTGCTGCACGGTGACTGCATCACCATCACGGGTAAAACCATCGCCGAGGTGCTCAAAGACGTGCCCGACGCGCCACCCGAGCAAAGCGTCATCCACACCATCGACCAAGCCATGTACAAGCAAGGTCACTTGGCCATCCTCAAAGGCAACCTGTCGCCCGAGGGCGCGGTGGCCAAGATCACGGGCTTGAAGAACCCCGTCATCACCGGCCCGGCCCGCGTGTTCGACGACGAGCAGTCCGCTTTACAAGCCATTCTGGCCGGCAAGATCAAGGCCGGTGACGTGATGGTCCTGCGCTACCTCGGCCCAAAAGGTGGCCCTGGCATGCCCGAAATGCTGGCCCCCACCGGCGCGCTCATTGGCGCCGGTTTGGGCGAAAGCGTGGGCCTGGTCACCGACGGCCGCTTTTCTGGCGGCACGTGGGGCATGGTCGTGGGCCACGTGGCTCCCGAGGCCGCCGTGGGTGGCACCATCGCGTTTGTTCGTGAGGGCGACAGCATCACCATCGACGCGCACCAACTGATCCTGGAACTCAACGTGCCTGAGGCCGAGCTGGCCAAGCGCCGTGAGGGCTGGGTCCCGCCTGCGCCACGCTACACCCGCGGTGTCCAAGCCAAATTCGCCTTCAATGCCTCCAGTGCCAGCAAGGGTGCTGTGTTGGACGCTTATTGAACGGGTATGGGAACCAAACATGCCCCTTAGAATCGAATCGATTTCTCAACCAACCTGTCAAAGGACACACATGAAACGCTTCGCATTGGTGCTGACCGCTTTCGCCGCTTTGTCGGCCCCTGCCATGGCCAGTGAGGCCTTGGCCAAAGCCAATAACTGCATGGCTTGCCACGCCGCCGACAAAAAATTGGTCGGTCCTGCTTACAAAGACATCAGCAAAAAATACGCAGGCAATGCCGCGGCTGTGGCTCAGTTGGCCACCAAAATCCAAAAAGGCGGTTCGGGCGTTTGGGGAGCCATTCCCATGCCAGCCAACCCCAAAGTCAACGATGCCGACGCCAAGGCTTTGGCCCAGTGGGTTTTGAGCATGAAGTGATTCTGGCCGTGAGCCTCACGGCTCACCCGGCAAGAAAAAAGCCACCCTCTCGGGTGGCTTTTTCGTTGGAGCTTTTGGCCGATCAGTAGGCCTGACCCAGCTGGCTCAGGATTGCTGGGTTTTCCAGCGTGCTGGTGTCTTGCGTGATGGCTTCGCCTTTGGCCAGCGAACGCAACAGGCGACGCATGATCTTGCCCGAACGGGTCTTGGGCAAGTTCTCACCGAAGCGGATGTCCTTGGGCTTGGCGATTGGGCCAATTTCCTTGGCGATGTGGTCGCGCAACTGCTTGGCAATCGCCTTGCCTTCTTCGGTGTTGGGCAACGAGCGCTTGAGCACCACGAAGGCGCAAATCGCCTCACCTGTGGTCTCATCAGGGCGGCCCACCACGGCGGCTTCGGCCACCAACTCGGTGCAGCTCACCAACGCGGATTCGATTTCCATCGTCCCCATGCGGTGACCAGAGACGTTGAGCACGTCGTCGATGCGGCCAGTGATGGTGAAGTAACCGGTCTTCTCGTCGCGTATCGCGCCATCGCCCGCCAAGTAGTACTTTCCCTTGAAGTCTTCAGGGTAGTAGCTCTTCTTGAACCGCTCGGGGTCGCCCCAAATGGTGCGGATCATGGAGGGCCATGGTTTTTTCACGACCAAAATGCCGCCTTGGCCGTTGGGCATGTCTTTACCGGTTTCGTCCACGATGGCCGCTTGGATGCCGGGGAACGCCAGCGTGCAGGAGCCGGGCACCATGGGGGTCACGCCCGGCAGTGGGGTGATCATGTGGCCGCCGGTTTCGGTTTGCCAGAAGGTGTCGACGATGGGGCAATTGCCGCCGCCCACATGCTTGTGGTACCACTCCCAGGCGGCAGGGTTGATCGGCTCGCCGACCGAACCCAACAAGCGCAGGCTGCTGAGGTTGTAGCTCTTGGGGTGTACAGCATCGTTGGCTTCCGCGGCCTTGATGAGTGAGCGGATGGCGGTGGGCGCGGTGTAGAAGATCGAGACCTTGTGGTCTTGGATCATCTTCCAGAAGCGGCCAGCGTCTGGATAAGTGGGCACTCCCTCGAACACGATCTCGGTGCCACCCAAGGCCAAGGGGCCGTAGGTGATGTAGGTGTGGCCCGTGACCCAGCCGATGTCGGCCGTGCACCAGAACACGTCGTCGGCCTTCAGGTCAAAGGTCCACTGGGTGGTCAGGGCTGCGTGCAGCAAATAGCCGCCGGTGCTGTGTTGCACACCTTTGGGTTTGCCGGTGGAGCCGGAGGTGTAGAGCAAGAACAGGGGGTGCTCGGCACCGACCCACTCGGGCTCGCAGGTGGTGGCTTGCTGGTCGGCCAAGTCGGCCATCCACAGGTCACGGCCAGCGGTCATGGCGATCTCGGCACCCGAGCGCTTGACGACCAGCACGTTTTTGATGGAGCCGCAGCCACCCAGTGCAATGGCTTCGTCCACGATGGACTTGAGGGGCAGCAGCTTGCCGCCGCGCACCTGGTTGTCGGCGGTGATGACGGCGACAGCGCCGGTGTCTTCGATGCGGTCGCGCAGCGACTGGGCCGAAAAACCACCGAACACCACCGAGTGGGTGGCGCCGATGCGGGCACAGGCTTGCATGGCGGCCACACCGTCGATGGACATGGAGATGTAGATGACCACGCGGTCACCTTTTTTGATGCCCAGGCTCTTCAAGGCGTTGGCGTATTGGCAGGTCTTGGCCAGCAGTTGGCTGTAGGTGACCTTGGTCACCTCGCCGCCGTCGGCTTCAAAAATGATGGCGGTTTTGTCGCCCAGGCCTTTTTCGACGTTGCGGTCCAGGCAGTTGTAAGAGGCGTTCAGGGTGCCGTCTTCGAACCACTTGAAGAAGGGCGCATTGGACTCGTCGAGCACCTTGGTGAAGGGAGTTTTCCAAGTGACAAGCTCTTTGGCCAGTCGGCCCCAGTAACCTTGGTAATCGGTCTCGGCTTCTTTGCACAGCGCTTGGTAGGCCGGCATACCCGAAATGTGGGCATTTTTCACAAACGCTTCGCTGGGCTGATAAACGGCAATGTTGCTCACGGTGAGGTCTCCTTAAACGGAACGGGTTAATTATCAACAACCCCGAATGTCGTTGACCCCTCTTACAAAGTACTGACTGATCTGAGCCCTAAAATCAGGGGCAAATCCACCCAGGCTTTGCCTTGGCCCGTTTTCCCTAGGACCGCCCCATGACCACCCTTATCCAACAAGACGACCTGATCGAATCCGTTGCCGCCGCCCTGCAGTACATCAGTTACTACCACCCAGCCGACTTCATTTCGCACCTGGCCAGTGCCTTCGCCCGTGAGCAAAGTCCTGCCGCCAAGGACGCCATTGCGCAGATCCTGACCAACAGCAAGATGAGCGCCATCGGGCACCGCCCGATTTGCCAGGACACCGGCATCGTCAACGTGTTCTTAGAGGTGGGCATGGACGTGAAGTTCAACGGTTTCACCGGTAGCTTGGAAGACGCCATCAACGAAGGCGTGCGCCGGGGCTACAACCAGTCGGACAACATGTTGCGCGGATCCATTGTCTCTGACCCGCACTTCACCCGCAAAAACACCAAAGACAACACGCCCGCCGTCATTTTCACCAAGATCGTGCCGGGTCACCACGTGCATGTGACCGTGGCGGCCAAAGGCGGCGGCAGCGAGAACAAGTCCAAGTTGGTCATGCTCAACCCCGGCGACAGCATCGTCGACTGGGTGCTCAAGACCGTGCCCACCATGGGCGCGGGCTGGTGCCCACCCGGCATGCTGGGCATTGGTATCGGCGGCACCGCCGAAAAAGCCGTGCTCTTGGCCAAGGAAAGCCTGATGGACGACCTGAACATGTACCAGCTGCTCGAAAAATCCAGCAAGGGCGAGAAGCTCGACCAGGTGGAAGAGATGCGCCTGGAGCTGTACCACAAGGTCAACGCCCTGGGCATCGGCGCGCAGGGCCTGGGTGGCCTGACCACGGTGCTCGACATCAAAATCAAGATGTACCCCACGCACGCGGCCAGCAAGCCCGTGGCCATGATCCCCAACTGCGCAGCCACCCGCCACGCGCACTTCGTGCTCGACGGCTCAGGCCCCACGTATTTGGAAGCGCCTTCGCTGGACCTTTGGCCCAACGTGGGCTGGACGGCCGACACCGAGAAAAGCCAGCGCGTGGACCTCAACACCCTCACGCCCGCGCAAGTGGCCGCTTGGAAACCTGGCCAAACGCTCTTGCTCAACGGCAAGATGCTCACCGGCCGCGACGCTGCGCACAAACGCATCCAAGACATGCTGGCCAAGGGCGAAAAGCTGCCTGTGGACTTCAGCAACCGCGTGATCTATTACGTGGGTCCCGTGGACCCCGTGGGTGACGAAGCCGTCGGCCCCGCAGGCCCCACCACGGCCACCCGCATGGACGGCTTCACCGAAATGATGCTGGCCAACACCGGCTTGATCGCCATGATCGGCAAAGCCGAGCGCGGCCCCGTCGCGATTGAGGCCATCAAAAAGCACAAGAGCGCTTACCTGATGGCCGTGGGCGGCGCGGCCTACCTGGTGTCCAAAGCCATCAAACACGCCAAGGTCTTGGGCTTCGCCGACATGGGCATGGAAGCCATTTACGAATTCGACGTGGTCGACATGCCCGTGACGGTGGCCGTGGATGCGGGCGGCACCAGCGTCCACACCACCGGCCCAGCCGAATGGCAAAAACGCATCGCCACGGGCGAGTTCAAGGGCATCGGCGTCAACGCCGGCTGAACGTGAACGCCCCCATCGGCGTTTTTGACAGTGGCATGGGTGGCCTGAGCGCCTTGCCGGCGCTGCGCGCCGCCCTGCCCCACGAGCACCTGCTCTACTGGGCCGACAGCGCGCACGCCCCCTACGGCGAAAAAGGCGACGACTTCGTGCGCCGGCGAAGCCTGGCCATCACCGAACACTTGGTGAACGTGCACGGCATCAAAGCGCTGGTCGTGGCCTGCAACACCGCCACCGCCGCCACCATCGCCGCCCTGCGCAGCACCTACCCGCAACTGCCCATCGTGGGTTTGGAGCCCGCCCTCAAGCCCGCCGCGCAACTCACGCGCACCGGTCGTGTGGGCGTCATGGCCACCCAAGGCACGGTCAGCAGCGAGAAATTTCAGCGCCTGTTGCACAGCCTGGAAGGCCAAGCCAACTTCGTCGTGCAGCCCTGCCCCGGCTTGGCTTTGGCCATCGAGAACAGCGCCCACCCCGCCACCCAAACGCAAGCCACTCAAGCGGTGCACGGGCTGCTGCAGCGCTTCACACAGGCCATGGGGCGCTTTGGCACACAGCCCGGCGAGATCGACACCTTGGTTTTGGGTTGCACCCATTACGTCTTCGTGCAAGACGCGTTGCAGCGCATCGTCGGCGCCGACGTGCGCTGCTTGTCCACCGGCGAGGCCGTGGCCCAACAAACGCGGCGCTTGTTGGAGGCGTCTGGCACCCTGCGCACCAGCGCTGCTGGCGCGGCCCAAACCCAGCTGTTGACGAACGGCGACTTGGCTGGCTTACAAGGCGCAGCGCAGCGCTGGCTGGACCTGAGCGCCGATCACTGCGCCTTGGCCGACCCCGCCATCTGAGCGCAGCGCTGGCCCCGTACCATGTCGATGGGCCGCAGCAAGAACCAGCCCAGCACAAACAAACCCGCCGTGGCCGCGATGGCCAAGCGCTGGTTGCCATCGGTGAGCCAGGTCACCAAGCCATAACCCACCGGGCCCAAGATGCTGGCCAAACGAACGGCCATGGACCACAGTCCAAAGAACTCGGCCAAGCGGTGTTCGGGCACCAACAAACCGGCCATGGCGCGGCCCGCCGATTGGCTCGAGCCCAGGCACAGACCCGCCAAGGCAGCCGCCACCCAAAACACCGCCTTGCTTTGCGCCAAAGCCGCCACCGCGCATACCACCACCCAACCCAAGAGGGTCAGGCCCAAGGTGCGCTGATGGCCCCAACGGTCTTGCACATGGCCGAAGGCCAAGGCGCCGCCAAAGGCCGCGATGTTCAACACAAAAATCAAAACCATGGTCTCTTGTGGCGCAAAGCCCATGACCTGCTCGGCGTAAATCGCCGCCAAGGTGATGGCCACCGCCACACCGGCTTGGTAGGCCACGGTGCACACCAACAAGCGGCGGTAATCGGGGAAGTCGCGCGAGTCGCGCCAAGTCAGCCGCAGCTGCGCCCACACCGACGGACGAGCCGCCAGCGTGCTGGCGGGCACGGGCGCGGCGCGTTCGCGCAGCCACATAAAGGTCACACAAGCGGCCAATCCATAAATCGCCGCGGTGATGAGCATGGTCACGGGCACGAACTGTGCCGCGCCCTCACCACGCGCCTGCGCCGACAAAACATAAGCCAAACACACGCCCAGCGTGAGCATGCCGCCCACATAGCCCAGCCCCCAGCCCCAGCCGCTCACACGGCCCATGGCCTGCGGTTGCGCCAGCTCGGGCAAAAACGCCGCTGTGACCGATTCGCCATAAGCGTAGAACGTATTGGAGAGCACCAACAAAGCCAAGGCCCACGCCACTTGGCCGGGCGACACGCTGGCCAAGGCCGCCGTGCTCAGCACACAGGCCAAGGTGGTCACCATCAAGACCCGTTTTTTGGCGGCGTGCCGGTCGGCCCACGCGCCAATGAAAGGCATGGTGAACAAGACCCACGCATACGAAGCGCTCAAGCCCAGCGTCCACGCCAAGGTGGCCCAGGGTGCGCCACCGGCCACACCGCCCACAAAATAAGCCGAGAACACCGCGGTGATGACCACCGTGGTGTAGCCCGAATTGGCGAAGTCGTACATGGCCCAAGCCCAGACCTCGCGTCGGCGAACACCGGATTGGAGCACGTCGGACATGGGCGAACTCAGTGCAGGTGGCGCGGTTTGCGCGGGCCGCCATGGCCCGACGAGCCGCCGTGGCCGCCGCGCGGCGGCTTGCCCAGTTGCATGGAGCTCACCAGCTCGTCAAAGCGCTGGGTGAACAAAGCGTCGATGCTGGCCACCACGCCGCCGAGCTCGCTCGGGTCGAAGTGGCGCTCCATGATGTGCGTGACGTCGTGCACCAACAAATCGCGTTGCACCTGCATGATGGCCGCGGGCGTGGGGCCCACAAAACACATCATGAAATCGTCGCGAGCGTCTTCGTTGTTGTCGGGGTCTTCTTCATCGAAGTCGGCGTCGTAGAACGACACCTCGATGGCCGCACCGGCCAGCGCGATGTCGTTGAGGCCCATGCAGGCCTCTTCCACCGCTTGGCGAAAATCCTCGTCGCCGGTCACCGTCCAGCAGATGCGCAAGACGTGATCGGCGGTGTCCAAGCGGATGCCCGGCTCGTCGTCGAAATGGCTGTTGGCGGCCGCCTCCAAAGAAGGCGCACCGGCGTACTGCCACAAGGGCTTCAAAGCTTCTTGGATCTGCTCGTGACCCACGTCCTCGCGCAGAGGCACATCGCCGTGCACGTGGATTTCAAAAGGGGCGTTAAAACGGGTCATGCGAACTCACTGAACCGGACCATCCGGCTGATGCTGGTGCCTCGGACCGGAATCGAACCGGTACGCCCCCTCTCGGGAAAGCGGCGGATTTTAAGTCCGCTGTGTCTACCAATTTCACCACCGAGGCGCGCCCTGTATTGTGACGGCAAAAACCCGGGCCACAGAACCCAGGTGCCGACAGGGCATGAGATTCTAACGAGTAATGCATCCTCTTCCATGCAGGCCACAAAAATTATGGATCACAATGTTGGCATTCGGTAGCGATAACCGTTGTCGCTAGGCTCGATCGCCATGACCCTGATTTGTTGATCGTGACGGTCATGACAAACACGAGGTGATTCATGAAAAAACAACTCCACTACACCGCTTGCGGGTTGGACAACGTCTGGTTGGAAAACGGGTTCACGGTCAAAAGCAGCGCGTTGGGCGAGGTGGTTTCCGTGCAGGACGCCGACGGCTTACACCACTTACTGGCCATGACCTTGGTTCAAAAACCAGGCTTGCTCACCGGCAAAGAATTTCGGTTTTTGAGGGTCCAACTGGGCTTGTCGCAAGAGGCGTTGGGCCAACTGTTGGACTTTTCAGAAAACGCCGTCAGTCTGTGGGAACGCAAAGACACCGTGCCCCTGACCTGCGACCATTGGCTTCGAATGTGCGTATTGGCCAAACTCGCTGGCAACACCAAGGTGGCCGACGCGCTTGAGCGAATCAAAACCGTTCAACCACTGGTTTATCAAAAGTACGTGGTCAAGGGCGTCCAAGGGCGACGAACCGTTTCGGTTCAGCGGCAACCCAAACCAACACTGGCATAAGAACACGGCGCCATGGCCGACTTTTTCTATTGGATTCTTGAAGCACCAAAAATTCCCAAAATTGCAACATCAAAATACCAATTTTACGTATCTACTTTCCCAAATTTACATCGGCGATCAGCTGGTATTGGCGAATGCTGAATATCAACGCCGTTCGGCTTGTGCGCCGTTTTCATAGGTAAAAGCGCGTGCAGGTCGTTTGGCCGCTGCGGCTTTGGGCGGTGTTGCCGCACGAACCTTCACGGCGGTTTTTGGCCGTATGACCAAGCCCACTCGCATGCCAGCGCTGGTGGCCATGTTCACCAGTGCGTCGAGACTGAAAATGTCAATCTTGCCCTTGAGGAGTTGATTCAGGCGTGGTTGTGTCACACCCAGCACCTTGGCTGCGGCAACTTGCGTCAAGCCGCTGGCGTTGAACCACTGCAACAAAGCGATCATGGTCTGCGAACGCAGCTGCAGGTTTTGTGCTTCCTGCGGATCGAACCCGAGGTCAGCAAACACATTGGCGCTGCCTTTGGTGATGTTGATATCTGTCATTTCGTGCTCCTGTCTTTGGTCAAGACTATCGCCAAGCCCCAACAATGGTTTGGGTTGCGCCTTCATCGGAAGCCTCCAATAATATTCCAGTTTTAGAATAAATAGATCCGTGCGATCCCTGGTTTTAAGCAGTCGATCTCTTTATCAAACCCCCGGTTATTCAACATACCCCCGCCCATCAAACCGATAAACATATTCCTGCTTCGACGGGCAGTCGGCGTAGCGGATGTCGCGCAGGCCTTGGGTTTTGGTGGTGAGGAGTTCGATCTTGTCGCAGCCGAACAAGCTGCCCACCTCGGTCCAGCCTGGGTCGCTGCGGTGCAGGATTTGGGTGGTGCAGCCGCCCGAGCCGCACAGGCCCAGTCCTTGGAGTTCCACAAACACGGCGTCCCAGCTGTTGCCGCTCAAACTCGCGGCGGCGCTTGACACGGCCACCGACCACTCGGCGTTGGTAAAGCCATGCAACTCGACCACGCTTTGGTGCGTCAACCAGGCATCCGCGAACCAAGGCTTGACCACCCCGGCCATGCTGTCTTTGCCCGGCGCGGGCAAGCCCGGCAACAGCACGACGGTGCGCGACAAGGCCTTGGGCATCGGGTGGGTCGGTATGGCGGCCCACTGGGCATCGATCTCCAGGGTTTGGTCGGGCGCGGTTTGCAGCACCAAGGTCCAGCCGGTGGGCTGTATGCGAATGCGCTGGATGAGGCACTGCACCGTGCTGGGGGCGTCACCGGGCTTGGGGGTGAATTCCAGTTCCATGCCCTCTTCGTGCAAGAGACCAGCCACGATGGCGCCGAACACTTGGTCGCTCAGGGCGGGCACTTGCGGGCTTTGGATTTCGATCTTGTGGTTCAGGCCATACAACGGCACATCGGCGCGGCCCAACATTTCTTTGAGCATGCCGCGCATGGGCTCTAGGTCGCGGTTGATGGTGGCCCGCGAGACCTCCAGCTCTTGCATCAGCTGCGCCATCGTCACCCCTTGGGCGCGGCTCAGCAGCGCGTTGAGGCGCGCCATGCGTTGTGATCGTTCCATACCCACCCTGAAATTGTTGGCCTCAGCCTTGTTATGCACACAAGTTTAAATGAGCACGTCCGCAAAACACCGCGCAAACGCCTTGAGCGTGTTGTCGTGCAGGTCGAGCACCGGGCGGATGCTGCCGTCGTCCGCGCGCTGGTAGCCGCTCGCCAAGTTCCACGCCACGGGCACCCCGGCCTGGCGAGCGGCGCGGCGCTGTGGTGGGCGATGCGGTCGTTCAAGCCCAGCAGGTCGATGATGTCCACCGTGCCGTTGCCGTAATGCATGTCTAGGTCCAAGATGGCGATGCGCTGCACGCGAGCCTCTTTCAGCAGCGTGCACGCCGTCACCATCAAACCATTGAAGGTGCAAAACCCGCCCCCAAAGCCATGGCCCGCGTGGTGAAAGCCCGAGTACGGCGCGACCGCGCCAAAGCCGTTGGGCTTTTGGGTGCTGAGCACGCCGTCCACATAAGCGGGGCTGTGCGCCAAGCACAGCTGATCGCGCGTGACCGGCTCGGGCTCGACCACGCGCAACGGCAAGCCCAGCTGCAGCCACGACTGCACCACCTGCTCGGGCTTGCGGGCACTGGGCGAATAACTCTGCGAATCGGCCACCATGCGGGGCGTGTAAAAAACGGGGATGGGCATGTGTGCGCTCCTAAAGGGTTGAAGAGCCCATAGGATGCGCAGGGGGGTGTCTCAGGGGGTGAGACAGTCACAAAAACTAAGGGCTGGTCATGCCCTGCATGGCCTGCACAAACAGCTCCGCTTGCTTCACCAGTTCTGCGGCATCGGTCTGCTGAACCGAGTCACCGTTGTAGTCGGCCACCAAACGCATTTCCTCCGCTCGCTTGAGTTGTTTGCCGAGCTCTTTGCTGACCGGGCCATCTTTGACCAAGTACGCACTGAAGGTATTGATCAAGCCGCGGTGCGTCTTACCAAGGGCGTCTGGCGCTGGTACGCCTGAGGCCAAGAGTGCGGCCTGCGCTGCGTCAAACATGGCGTAATAAGCTCGATTGCAAGCGCCATCCACATCACCCAGATCCAGCAACACGCGGGCCGACGCTACCGCCTGTGTGGCTTTGGCCATCAACGATGAAGACGATTTGGGCGGTGTCATAGCCGAACGCCTTCACGGGCGATGTTGGCCAACAAGGCGGGGTTGATGTACGACTGCGGGTGTTCCCACTCGTCCATCCAAATGGGTAAGGGTGAAATGTTGATGCCCGTGTCCAACAACACATCGTAAGCAGCGTCTGACATTTTCAGTTTGGTATCCAAAAAAGGTTGGTGTGCGCCTTCGAGCAACACCGCCACATCGGCATCGCTGTCGGGCCGATGGTCGCCGCGCGCCCGGCTGCCAAACACAATCAACGCTTTGACCGCAAAGTCTGCACCCATGCCTTGTCGAAACTGCTCAACCGCTTGTGCGGTGGCCTCATCGAGCTGGTGCGTGTTCCCCGTGTCGGCAGACGGCTCTTGCGACAACGCGGTCAAGATGAATTTGCGAAGGCGCTCGAACCGGCCAAGGCAGATCATGTCTCTGGGTGAAATATCACCCAACAAGGGGTTGCGCGACTTGAACCACGTAACGGTCTTGTCTGCATCGCCACCAAAAACCTTGGCCACCAGGTTGATCGTGATGGCGATTTCCTGAAGTCGCTCGCGAACCGACTCCGGCATGGCGTCGTCAAAACGAACCGACTTGGTGGACACGTCGGCAATGCGAGAAACCTCTTCCTTTTTCAGCCCCAAAAAGGCCTGAACCGACTTCGCACTGAACGAAGAACCCAAACCAAAACCCATCAAGTCCGGCGGAACCGTGTCAAACAGGGAGAACCCTTTTGTTTTTAGCGCTTCGATGGTGGACATGGATGCTCCCAACACTTAAAAACCACGATTTAACCACAATCAAACCACTATGTAACCATGGAAAAACGACAGGTATTGGACTGGGCCGCCTTGGGTTGCGATCAACTCAAGCAGAGGCCATGGCCCAAGGTGAGATTTCTTGGCGAATGGTTTTTGCGTTTTGCTTCTCTGCGATGCGCAAGTCGTATGCCGCCTGCAAGGCCAACCAGCCTTGTGCATCACTGCCAAAGTAGCGCTCGAGACGCAAGGCCGTATCAGCCGAGACGCCACGCTTGCCGTCCACGATTTCGCGCAGTCGCGAATACGGCACATGCAAGGCAATCGACAGGGCGCGGACACTGACACCCATGGGCTTGATGTAGTCCTCCAGCAGGACTTCTCCGGGGTGGATGGGGCGCATTCCGTTCTTAAACATAAGGCTGGTTTCTCCAAAAAATTTCAATGCGGGTCTTCAATCAGGACATCAAAAGGGCCCGTGGGACCCCACTTGAACGTTAAGCGCCACTGATCGTTGATCCTGACATGCCAAGAGCCTGCGTATTCTTTCAAGTCGTTACCTGGTGGCGCTTTCATGAACATCAGCGTTGGCGCTGCGTCCAGTTGCGCCAACTTACGTTCAGCCACTTTCTTGATATTGGCAAAACGCGGGCTGCGTCCGGTTGTGAAAAGTGCTTGCGTATCAGCACAAGCAAATGATTGAATCGCCATGCCTTATCTTAGCCGTTATCCGTTTAACAGTCAATCAAGCCTCGCAAGGCTTGTGAGAGAAACAGATGATCAATAGCAGCGATCGCCTTGGCTTGGTCATCCTCATAGGTCCCCCTTGGCCTAAACACCCTTGTATGGATTTTGGGTCTATAGCAAGCACAAGTTCCGCGCAACCGATCTCACGTCCAAAGATAAATTCACCAACGCCTCCTATAGATCGGGAGAAAGGGTGGCGCCCCCTTATATGTGATGCGATCCACAGACACGAGCTGTACCCCGAGATTGTTGTCTTAAACGTGCAGAGTGGTCCTGGCGGTACTGACACTCTTTATTCAGTTTTCGACCGCAAGTGAATCGCCCCGGGTTTTGAGGAGGCTCCAAACTTTGAGAAGATGGAGCCATGAACAAGAAATCAAATCGTTTTTCACCAGCAATGCGCGAACGCGCTGTCCGCATGGTGCAGGAACACCGGGGCGA
>Ga0315907_10000230_pt1 | contig 82988 bp, 58 predicted proteins | sample LakEriMetagenome_3_FD_203525 | JGI IMG/M metagenome (GOLD analysis project Ga0315907, IMG submission 203525) | Freshwater fungal communities from buoy surface, Lake Erie, Ohio, United States - Buoy 12 MA123 | ecosystem: Environmental > Aquatic > Freshwater > Lake > Lake biofilm | place: USA...
GGCGCACGATCGGCTTCGGCGGCGACCAGTGGATCGGGGCAACTGACCGAGAAGGCGCTGCCCCCGGTGCGCAGGAATCGCAGACCTTTGGTTCACCTGGCAATCTCAGCAACGGCTGGGCATGGACGAATGGCGACCCGTTTGTCTTCAATAACTGGGGCGGCGGTGAGCCGAACGACTGGTCGGGTGCCGAAGACGCAGGCCACATCCGTGGCGACGGCCTCTGGAACGACAACAAGTCGAGCTTCTTGTTCGATGATCCCGAGCCTCCCACCATCCAGCCGGGTACGAGCAACGACGAGTCCGGCGGCCCTGCCATGATCCGGGTTGTCGAGTACAAGACGGAGACCGCCTATCCAGTTCCCGGAATTCGTTATGGTTCCGTGTTCCCGCCCGGTCAGCGCCTGCCGATTCCCCGGAATGAGGAAGGCAAGTGGAGTGTCCGCGAAGTCCGTGGCCTCGGTCTCGCCGGGAACGTGGTCGACGCCGTCGACAATGCCTTCAGCGGTATCGGTACCCACTACCACACGCAGAGTCCGTACCTCGACTTCACCGATCCGCAGACCAACCCGAACGGTGGTCCGATCCTGACGACTCCGCCCTTCCCGTACCTCAGCAACACGGCTGCGGACGACAACAACATCCTCGTGCTGGCAACCACCCGCCTCAAGATCCCGGCGGAAGGTGACTACACGATCCAGGTCCGTGGCGACGACGGCTTTGCCCTGCGTGTCCGCGGAGGTACCTTCACGGCCGTGAACGGCGATGGCTACATCGATCCGGCGGACGCTTCGACCTTCGTGTTCGAGCGCGGCACCGGCGATGCCAATACCCGCGCGGTCATCCGCCTCGCGGCTGGTGAACACGACGTCGAGTTTGTCCACTGGGAAGGTGGCGGCGGTGCCTGCTTCGAAGTGACCGCGGCCACCGGCGCGCGCCTCACCGTCGGAGAAGCTCAGTGGCTCCCGCTCGGCTCGAACACGTTCATTCCGGAAGTGAATTCCGTGAACGCTGTGTCCCTCAAGTCGCCTGCGACCATTGCCAACGCCAATCTGCGCAATCGCGGCGACGTGCTGCCGGCCATGCGCGCCATCATCGAGAAGGCCATTACTGAAGGCACCGCCACCAGCGACGTCCGTCAGAATCTGGAACTTGGCGAAGGCGACATGCCGAACAACAACGGCGGTGACAACTACATCACCAAGGTCACCGGATCCCTCGCTCTTGCTGCTGACGCCAATGGAGACGGAACACCGGGCCAGCTTATCGACGTCACGTTCATCCTGAACTGCGACGACGGTGCCAGCCTCCGGATCCTCGGTCAGGACTTCGCGGCCGCCCTCGGCGACGGGAACACCAAGCTCATCGACGTGGCCGGCGACATGACGCTGACGGCTGACTTCTACACCGGCAATACCAATGCCCGTGGCCGTATTCAGCTCACGGAAGGTCAGAGCTACAGCTTCGTCTCGTACATGTACGAAGGCGGCGGTGGATCGAACTACAACCTGCGCTGGCAGCTCGGCGACTGGCTCGGTGGCCTCACGGCTCCGACCGCCCTCCGGACAGCTGCATGGGCGGGTGCTCCCGATGCCCTCAACCTGACGGCTCCGGCCACGGTGACGAACTCGAACAATGGCTTCGGTCCTCCGTTCCTTGCGACCACCCGCACCATCATGGCCGACGCGGTGGCTCAGGGTGTGGCGCAGACCGCCACTGCTGGCATCACGGTCTTCCGTGACGGCGACGACATCTGCTGCGGGCGCCCTGGCAACAACATCTACGGTCAGGCCGTGGTCATGCCGAACGGTGGTCCGGATGATTACGCCAGCCGCCTCACGGGCCGCATCGTGGTGGATGACAAGGATGGCATTCCGGGTGAGACGATCCGTCTGACCTTCGGTCTGTTCGCGGATGACGGATGCGAGATCCGCATCGTCGGCCAGGACTTCCTGAGCGCTGCCAACACCACGGGTGATGGCGTTGCTCGGATTGTCGACGTCGATGGCGACGGTGTTCTCACTGCCGATTACTGGACTGGGAACACGCAGGCCTTCGGGATCATTGACCTCAAGGAAGGCGAATACGACATCGTCGGACACCACTTCGAGGGTGGTGGCGATTCCGGATACGAAGTCTGGTTCGCAGTCGGCGAGTACACCAGCCTGAATACAACGGCCTTCCGTCCGATCACGACGAACTCCGGATTCTATATCCCGCCCAATACGGGTGTGAATCTGGGTGTGACTCCAAATCCGGACCTCGATGGCGATGGCATCCCGGGAGTCTGGGAAACTGCCTTCGGCCTGAGCGACAGCAATGCCGCCGACGCTCTGCTCGACGGTGACCGCGATGGTCAGTCGAACCTCCAGGAATACGCTGCGGGTACGAATCCGAACGACACGAACAGCTCGTTCCAGATCACGAACGTTCAGTTCACCCCGGGTGAGATCGCTCTGACCTTCCAGGGCGTTCAGGGACGTGGCTACCAGATCGTGGCCAGCCCCACCCTGAAGGGCGACTGGGTACCGATCGGTGAAGTGCCGGTCCGCTCGGCTGCAGGAGAAATCCGCTTCCCGGTGACGCATCCGTTCTATGTGAACGCTGCGGCGCGGGGCAAGATGTTCTTCTCGGTCGTGGCGACTCCGTACCCCTGATCCGGGCATCTGATTGAATCGGCGGCCGGGATGTGGCATCTGCTGCATCCCGGCCGTTTTCTTTTTTCCGGGAAGCGAACGCGTGCGCCTGTCCCTCGGGGGATTGGTCAGACCAAATGCCGCAGGAAAACAGCGGGGCTGTTCAGCGGGTGCTGGAGGCGGTCCATGTGGCCCCGGCGGGAGGAATGGCCGCGGGGAGGCCTTGCAGGGGAAAGCGGCGGGTGATCTGGCCGCCCGGGGAGAGTTCCACGAGTTCGGCTGCGGCGAGGGTGCCGGAAAGGCGGCGGCCGGGACGCGGGCTCAGCTGGAGTGACCACGTTTGCGAGAAATGGCTGGCTGGGATGGCAAAGCCGAGTTCGACGGGGCCGCCGCCGGGCGCCTGGAGGGGCTGGGCGGGAGGGCGAAAGCCGGTCCGATGGAGCAGGGCAAAGGCTTCCCAGACATTGTTGCCAGGTTTTCCCAGGGCGGAGGCTTCCCGGAACAGGAGCGGCTGCCATGGCTGGGCCTGGCCCGGTGACTGTGCCATGAGGGTCACGGCTGACTGGTCTGGGCACTGCAGGGAGAGCCGGAGCATGTGGCGGGGCGGTTCCGCCGGGGCGGCGGTGACGGTGGCCACCGATCGTGCCCACGGCCACTGGCTGAGGGCATGTTCCCTGAAGAGGACCCATGCCATGCCGCGGTCGCCCCAGCCTTTGCCCCATGGATTGACCAGCAGGAAGGCACCCTGTTCCCAGTCGGCGAGGGTAATGCGGCCGTCCCCCGTGATGTCCAGGTCGTTGCAGATACGGCCGTCACCATTAGCATCACGCCCGATGGAGAGGTCGTAGCCAGCATAGACCATGGCATGGCCCGGACCAGCCTGGCCCCACTGACGCACCATCGCTCCGCAGCCGGAGGGCATGCCTTCTGGAAACGGGACGATCTTGGTGCCCCGGATGGGGAATTCACAGGCGACCGGGTGCCCGGAGTCGAGTTTCCTCAGCACATTCCCGAGATCGGCCTCGGTTTCGAGCGGGAGGACGTTCCATGAGGCGGGTCGGTTGGCGAGGGCGCGGCGGTAGCGGTCGAATCCATGCATCAGTCGCGGGGAGAATGCGGGCAGGTCGGCTTCCGAAGGTACTCCGGTCTCCTGGCTGAGGAGCCAGCCATCAACGACGTGGGAGCGGCCCGAGCGGTCGTCTGCGAGGAGTCCGTAGGCGAGGTAGGGCGAGAGCCGCCGGGACGGATCGCCCGCGGCCCCCCCCCGGGCCCGGTTGATTTCGCAGGCCAGCAGGTAGTACAGACCAGCGTGCTGGGCGCAGGATGATGCCTGCTGCGGGACGACCGGAGGAAACCACGCCTTCGTGGTCAGATTGACCCTGCGGGGGTGGGCTGCCGTGCCGCCCTCCGGGCTGGAACACGAAGAAATGGTGAAGATGCCTCCCCAGAGCAGGATTGGAATGGCGCGCCAGGGGCCCTTCATGCAGGTCCCCGAACACGAAATCGCGGTCATCTTCAACCGGAAGCGGCCACGGAGGGCATGATTCATGGTTTCCGAGTGAACGCTTGCAGCGTTTATCCTCCGCTCATTTCCTGAAACTGCATGCCTTTTGAAAAACCTCGCCGCATTGACGGTGTTCCCCCTGAACCGGAAGGGGGGGCGGATGAGATGCTTTTTCTGTTCCGGAATCTTGCGGTGCTCACCGATACGGCTTTTGAGCCTGCGGTAGCGCGGCAGGCCATCGAATCGGCGGTCTCCGTGGGTGACGAGTCCCTGGAGCAGGTGGTGGCGGCTGCTTCGGGTTGTGGTCTGCGGGTCGTGCCGGCGCGACTTTCCGTGGCCGATGCTGTCTGGCGGGCGCGGGCGGATCTGCCGCTGGTGGCGTGGAGTCCGGTCCGCCGGACATGGCTCATCATCACGGGAGATTCATGGTTCCGTGCGCGGATCGTGCGCACGGCGGGGGGCGGGCGCAGTGAAATGGTCAGCCGAGGTGAATTGGCCCGCCTGCTGGGACTCCGCAGCAGCCGGGACGAAGCCGATTTCGGTGTCGTTCATGCCCAGCGGTCCGTTGAAATGGCCAATGGACGGAATCCGCTCGGCCCTGAAGTGACAACTTCCCATGGTCATGGCGGGGCCGCGGGACATCATGAGGAGATTCCTCCGTGGCGGAGGTTTCTTGGGCTCCTGCGTGCCGAGATGCCCGATATCCGGCTGATTGTGGTCTACAGCCTCGTCACCGGGACGCTCTACCTTGCGGCTCCGCTCGCCGTGAATGCGCTCGTCAGCAATCTCTCATTCGGTGGTCAGGGACAGCTCATTCAGGCGGTGGTGGCCCTTGCCATTGCCTTGCTTGCGTGTCTGGCCCTCGCGGCGACGGCGCGCGGGATGCAGTATTACCTGAGCGATGTCATCCAGAGGCGTCTGTTTGTGAGATTGACCGCCGATTTGTCCTATCGTCTGCCGAGGGTGCAGCTTTCCTGCTACGATGGGATCCATGCGCCGGAGCTGATGAATCGGTTTCTCGACATTGTGACCGTGCAGAAGACGACGGCGTTTCTGCTGCTGGAGGGCATCAATGTAGTCCTCGGATCGGTGATCGGAATGGTGGTGCTGGCGTTTTATCATCCGTTCCTGCTCGCCTTCGACGCCTGCATCATCGTGATCGTGATGCTGATTGTCTTCATATTCGGGCGCAATGCGGTCCGCACGAGCATTGTGGAGAGCAGGTCCAAGTACGCGGTGGTGCACTGGCTGGAGGAACTGGCGCGTTATCCGGCCGTGTTCAAGGGCCCCGGGGGCTATGCTCTTGCTGCGGAGCGGGCCGACCAGCTGGCGCTGGACTATCTGCATGCGCGGCGTTCGCATTTCCGGATCCTGATCCGGCAGATTGCGGGCTTTCTGGGCCTTGAAGTACTGGCATCGACGGCGCTTCTGGTGATTGGGGGATGGCTCGTGCTGAACATGGAACTGACGCTGGGGCAGTTGGTGGCGAGCGAGCTGATTGTGGGGACGCTGGTGGCGGCCATTGCCAAGCTCGGCAAGCAGTTCGAGGCCTGGTACGATGCCATGGCCGCGATGGACAAGCTGGGTCATCTGGTCGATCTGGGCACCGAGCGGGAAGATGGGGAATCGCCACCCATTCGGGATGAACCCGCTTCGGTCGCCGTGGAGAATGTGGCATATGGTTATCAGGAAGGGCATCCGGTTGTGGAGGAACTGGGATTCCGGCTGGCTCCCGGGGAACGGGTGGCCATCACCGGTCCACATGGGAGCGGCTCGAGCACGGTGCTCGCCCTGCTCAGCGGGCTGAGGGCTCCGGACAGTGGGGTGATCCGGATTGATGGCATTGATCTGCGGAGCTGGCGGCTCGAGTCGCTGCGTTCGCAGGTGGCCCTCGTGAGGAATTTCGAGATCCTCGAGGGTACGGTGGTCGACAATGTCCGGCTGGGCCGTGCCGACATCCGGCTCGATGAAGTGAGGGAGGCGATGGCACGGGCTGGGCTGCTCGAGGAAATCATGGCGCTGCCCGAGGGATTGAATACCGTGCTGGTGACGGGTGGACGACCGCTTTCCAGCCGTCAGTGTGTGCGCCTGATGATTGCGCGGGCCATTGTCACTCGTCCGCGGCTGCTGCTGCTCGACGAGGTCCTTGATGGGCTGGGAGAGGATGACCTGCGGGAACTGGCGCCCCAGATTTTCGGGCCGCAGCATCCATGGACGGTACTGGTGGCGACGAGGGAACCGGCGGTCATGGCTCTCTGCGACAAGATTGTGAGGCTGGCTCCCCCCGGCGGGCACTCCCCCGTGATTCACTGATTCCATGGCATCGCATTCCTCAGATTCCGCCGACCGCAGCCTGCTCGACAACCGGGCGCACCTGCACGCCATGGCATTGACCGGATCGTCGCGTTTCAGCCGGATCTTCGGGCGGATTCTTGCGGTGGGGCTCCCTGTGCTGCTGCTGGCTTTGCTGGTGCTGCCGTGGCAGCAGAATGTCGGCGGGGTGGGCAAGGTGATTGCGTACGATCCGCTCGACCGCCGTCTCTCCGTGGAGAGTCAGGTTTCGGGAACGGTCAAGGCCATGCACGTGGTTGAGGGCCAGAGCGTGGCGAAAGGCGATGTCATCTGCGAGATTCAGGACAACAATCCGGGACTGCTCGAGAATCTGCGTCAGCAGCGTGTTTCGATCGAGGCGCGGCGCACGGCATCCCTCAACCGCATGGGAGATCTGGAAACTCAGGCAGCGCAGCAGGAACTGGCACGCCGACAGGCCATCGATGCCGCCACCCAGCGCGTCGCAGCCGAAAAGGCCGCATGGACGGCTGCTTCCGTCAATTTCGAACGCAGCCGCAAGCTGGAATCGGGCGGCGTGATTTCGCGGCGGCAGTATGAACTGGACCGCCGGGATTTCGAGGCTGCGGAGGCGAATCTGGGCAATGCGCAGGCGACCCTGCAGCGGACCGAGGCTGATTTTCAGTCGGTCATTGCCGGCATCCGGGCGCAGCGGGCCAGTGCGGAATCCGATCTGGCATCGGCGGAGCGGGAAGTGGCGGCGATGGACAATCAGATTGCGCAGAATGAACGACAGGTCGTGGTGGCGCAGCGGGATGGGATTGTGCTCTCCGTGAGTGCCAATGCGGGAACTTTTCTGCGGCCGGGTTCGCCGGTCTGCACGATCATTCCGGAGACGGAGAGTCGGTTTGCGGAGGTGTGGCTCGATGGAAATGACATGCCGCTGGTGCAGCCCGGGAAGAAAGTGCGGCTGCAGTTCGAGGGCTGGCCGGCGATTCAGTTCGTGGGCTGGCCGAGTGTGGCCGTGGGGACCTTTGGCGGGGAAGTGGCGTGGATTGATCCGAACGTCAATGATTCCGGCAAGGTGCGCGTCGTGGTGAAGCCGCGGCCGGACGTAATGGAGCGCGGAGGACGGAGGGTGGAAACGACGTGGCCGAGCAACCGCTGGCTGCGGCAGGGAGTGCGGGTCAACGGCTGGGTGCTGCTGGAACAGGTGCCACTGTGGAAGGAGGCATGGCGGCAGCTCAACGGATTCCCGCCGGTCGTGGCGGATGGGGAACCTGACAAATTTCCGAAGTCATGAGGTGGCATGGACGACGGCTTCCCCTGCTGCTGCTGGCGGTGCTGGGTGCTGCTGAGGCTGCCGCGCTGCGTGCGGCTCCGGCCAAGCCTGTGGGAAAGGCGGTGAAGTCAGCTGGGAAGCCCGTCCCGGCGAAGGTGGAAGCGGCCAGAGTGGAGGCTCTCATGCTCGAGGAAGTCCTCAAGTCGGTGATGACGCGGTATCCTCCCTGGCTGGCGGCATTGATTGAGCAGGACATTGCGGGTGGGAGGCTGCGGCAGACGCTGGGGGCTTTTGATCCATCGCTTTCCGCCAAGCTTGGCACGCAGGATGGTTATTACGATGCGGACTATGCGGATGCCGGCGTTGAGCAGGCTCTGCCGTTCTGGGGTGGCAGTCTGTACGGTGGCTATCGCCTGAGCAGTGGGCTCCTGCCCGATTACAGCAAGGACCGCACCCAGGAGGACGGGGAACTGAGATTCGGCGGGCGGCTCAACCTGCTGCGGGATGGAGCCATCGACCGCCGCCGGGCCGCCGTATTCCAGGCGAGACTCGACGAAGAACTGGCTGATCCCTTCATTCTGCGTCAGTATCTCGATTTCATCCGGGCGGCCACGCGGGCGTATGTCAACTGGCTGGCGAGCGGTCTGCGGCTTAAAGTGAGCGAGGAAATCCTGAGGGTGGCGCGGGAGCGTGACGGAGCGATCGGGAAGCAGATTGAGGAAGGGCTGTCGGCCCCTATTGTGCGGACGGACAACGAGCAGCTTGTGCTGAGCCGTTCGCTGGAAGTGGTGAGGGCGCAGAGGCGGCTCGAAGCGGCGGCCATTGAGCTTTCTCTGTTTCTGCGGGATGCAGAGGGGCGGCCGGTGCTGGCGGGGCGGGAACGGCTGCCCGAGGCCTTTCCGGTGGCGGGACCGGTGCCTGCTGCGCTCGGCGGCGCGGAACTGCTCAATGCATCCGTGCGGCGGCCCGAGCTGCGGCGGTTTGATCTGATGATGGAGAAGGTGTCGGTCGACGAGCGGCTGGCGCGCAACAATCTGCTGCCGAATCTGGATCTCGGGCTGAGTGCGGCGCGCGAGTTCGGCGGTGGGCCGTACAAGGATCTCGAGCGGACCGAACTGCAGGCCGGGATCGAGCTGAAGGTGCCGCTGGGCCGGAACGAGGCGAAGGGTCGGCTGGAAGTGGCCGCGGCCCAGATGGACCGGCTGCGCCAGGAAGCACTGTTTGCCCGGGACCGCATTGTGGCCGAGGTGCAGGACGCCTTTTCTGCGATGGAGGCAGCCATGGCCCAGATTTCCCAGAACCGGAGGAATGTGGAACTGGCTGTGAAGCTTGAGGAAGCGGAGCGCTTCCGGTTTCAGGAAGGAGCGTCCGACCTTCTGGCGCTGCAGATCCGGGAACAGCGGACCTTTGAAGCGAGGCTTTCCGAAGTGGAGGCCGTGGCCGATTACTTCCGGGCGCTTGCCGAGTACCGGGCGGCGGTGGCTGCCGATGCACCGCTGCCGGGGCGCACGGCGCCGATCCCGCCTGCCGAGTCAAAACCGATTCCGGTTTCGGGCGGCAGCAGGGCACGCCGCTGAGTGATGGATCTGCGGAGCGATTGATTTGATTGTCCGAGGGACCGGATGCGTGGAAGTGAAGCGGAAACCTCCGATGCCACCATGCGACGCTTTCTGATTCCTGCTGCGGTCCTGCTCCTGCCTGCCATGCTGTTTCCCGGTTCCAGCTGGGGGGCAGATGAAAAGCCGCCCGGCGGGCAGGGTGGCCGGCCGGGACGGGCTCCGGCGGTGGTGGGCGAGGAAGACCGTCCGGCCTTTGCGCGCCCGGTGGATGCCTGGGACCGGCGCCGCGAGGGAGTTCCGCGCGGGAAGATGGAACTCGTCGAATACGACTCGAAGACCGTGGGCACGAAGCGGAAGATGAATGTCTACACGCCGCCAGGCTACGATGGGGAGCGCCGGTATCCGGTTCTGTATCTCCTGCATGGGATTGGCGGAGACGAGGGTGAATGGATCCGCTTTGCGCAGCCCGATGTGCTGCTGGAGAATCTCATCGCCGATGGCAAGGCTCAGCCGATGCTGCTGGTGATGCCGAATGGGCGTGCCCAGAAGGATGACCGACCCGTGGGCAATGTCATGCAGCACGCGCCGGCCTTTGCCGTTTTTGAAAAGGACCTTCTCAACGATGTCATGCCGGCCGTGGCCGCGCGTTTCCGCGTCCGTTCCGGCCGGGAACAGAGCGCCATCGCGGGATTGAGCATGGGTGGCGGGCAGGCCCTCAATTTCGGGCTCGGCAATCCCGACCGCTTCGCATGGGTCGGTGGGTTTTCCTCGGCTCCGAACACGCGTCCGCCCGGTGAATTGCTCAAGGATCCTGCGGCGGCGGAGAAGTTCCGGCTCATCTGGCTGTCGTGCGGCACGCGCGATGGATTGTTCGGGATCAGTCAGGGCGTCGACCGCCACCTCAGGAAGGCGGGCATTCCGCATGTCTGGCATGTGACCGATGGCGGGCATGACGCCGCCGAGTGGAAGCAGTCGCTGCATCATTTTCTGCAGCAGCTGAAGTTTCCGGCGGAATGAGTCGCTCCAGGAGCCTGTTGAAGAACCGGTCCCGGCAGCGGATCCGGAATCAAGGGTGGTTGGATGAGCGGCTGCGCCGTGGGTTTGGGGGATGGATCCCCTGCGGGCGGCGGGCTCTATTCCAGAAGGCTTCGTTGCGCCGCAGGCGAAGGTCTCGACCTTCTCCTTTGTTGCGCCTTGCCTTGTGGACGAATTCCTCGCCGCGCCACCAGGTCGGGTTCTTCAACAGGCTCCTAGGGCAGGCGGGGGATGGTCATCCGGCGGATGGCATTCTGATTCCAGTGTGGCGACGCCGCGGCTCCGTAGTACAGGGTGAGTTTCCCGCCGTGATTCCAAAGGAAGGGAGTGACGTGTCCGTGGGCTTCGGCGGGGTCGTCCGACCTGATGGCTGCGAGCAATCCCCCGGCTTTCCAGACGAGACCGTCTTTGCTGCGGGCGCAGCGGGTACCCTCGCGCGACTCGTAAACCATGAACCATCCCGTGCTGGTGCGGGTGACATCGACCCCGCCGGCGTCCTCTCCGAAGACTGGTTCCGGCTGGCGATGCCAGACGATGCCGTCGTCGGATGTGGCATAGCCGACGGCACGGCGCGACGTCGGAGACTGCGGGGCTGTGGGGTCGGGTGCTCCCGGTGGGAGGTCGCGGCGTCCGTCGTACCACAGATGGAATTTCCGGCCGTCATGGACCACCGACGGGCGTCCGACCAGCAGGGAATCCCATGCCGGCGGAGGCGACGGGCGCAGCACCACGCCGTGGTCGGTCCATGTGCGGCCATCCTGAGACGTGGCGCGGCCGATGGCATCGGTCACTCCCTGGCCGGCCACCGTGTAGAAGAGGTGCAGCGTTCCGGAGACGGACACGACGGACGGATCGTTGACGTGATTGACTCCCGGCGGGGCGAAGACCACGCCCTGCGGCTTCCATGCCTCGCCGTCCGGGGACGTGGCGAGGAAGATGCGGTCGTGTCCGTCCCGTCCCTGGGCTCCGAAGTAGAGGAGGACTTCCCCGGCGTGCGGGACAAGGCAGGGTGCGTAGAGATTCCCCCGGCCGTGCGGGGCGGCGGTTTCGTCTGAAAAGGAACCGCGGACAAGATCGCCTGCGGGGGCCGCGACCGGCAGGCAAGGAAAACAGCAGGCGAGGAGGGAACGGAAATTCATGCGCCGACCAGTTCGCGCAGTGGGACTCCGCTGGCCGTAACGCGGCGGGGACGCTGGAGGCCGTCGAGGAATTCTCCGCCTGGGTCGATGCCAAGCAGGTGGAAAATGGTGGCCGCGAGGTCAGGGGGCCGGACGGGGCGGTCCTCTGGAGTGGCACCGATGCGGTCGCTCGCTCCGATGATCTGACCGCCGCCGATGCCGGCTCCGGCCATTGCGATGGAGAAGACCGAGCCCCAGTGGTCGCGTCCGCCATTGGCATTATGGCGCGGGGTGCGGCCGAATTCGCCCATGGCGACAACGAGGGTTTCGTCGAGCAGGCCGCGCTGGTGGAGGTCGCTCACGAGAGTGGCGAAGGTGCGGTCGAACTGCGGGCAGAGGACCTCGCGCACACGGGAGGCATTGCCTGCGTGGGTGTCCCAGAGCGGACTCCCCTTCACTTCCTTGTCTCCCTCGCGGGGCCAGTTGACCTGGACCAGCCGGGTGCCGGCTTCGATGAGCCGCCGGGCAAGGAGGACACTCTGGCCGAACTTGTGGCTGCCGTAGGCCTCGCGAAGGGCGGCAGATTCCTTTTCCAGAGAGAAGGCGGCGCGGCTTGATTCCGCGTGGAGGAGATCGAAGGCGCGCTGCTGCATGCCCGAGAGTTCCGTGACGGCGCCGCTGCGGACACTGCCGGAGAAATGGGCATCCATCTGCTGGAGAAGGTCGAACCGTTCCGCGAGGCGGACACTGGTGAGACTTTCCTCGAGGGTGAGTCCCTCGATGCGCATGGGAAGCTGCGAGGGGTCGCACTTCATGAGGGTGGGATGCCATGGGGATCCCATGAAGCCGCCGTTCTGACCCGGCCAGACGATGTGGCCGTCATTGTAGATTTCGTCTGGCAGGGCGACTGCCGAAAGCGGGGACGTGGTGCTGGGCTTGAGGGCGCCGATGGCTGCGGCGAGGCTTGGCCAGTCGTCCGGACTGGGCGGCACGTTCTCGGCCTTGCTGAGGGGTTCGTATCCCGTGAGCATGTAGGCTCCGCTGGTGCTGTGCGAATGGATGTCCGTGCACATGCTGCGGATGACCGCGAGGTGATGGGCGATGCCGGCTGTGTGCGGCAGGGTTTCGCAGAAATGCGTGCCCGGGACGCTTGTCCGGATGGACCGGAATCCATTGCGGATGTCCGCCGGAGCATCCGGTTTCGGATCGAAGGTTTCGTGCTGCGGGGGACCGCCGCTCAGAAAGAGAATGATGCACGATTTGGCACGCCCGAATGACGCACCCTTGCCGGAAGGGTTGCTGGCCCGGGCCGGGGCCGCGAGCAGGTGAGGAAGACTGAGCCCTAGTGCGCTGAGACCGCCGGCGCGCAGCCATTCGCGGCGGCTGCGCAGGGAACCATGAGGAACGGACGGCATCATGCCGCAAGGGTGCACGCCCCGACAGGATCGGTCAAGGTTTTCGCGATCCGCCTTGATGGGTGGATCCATGCGCCGGGCCGGCCCCGTCAGGGGTTTGCGGAGGTGACGGGGCGGCAGTGTTCGATCTGTTCCTCGATGCTGGCGCTGACGGCGTTCTGCACGTTATCCATGGCCACGCGGATGGCGTTCTTCATGGCCAGCGGGCTTGAGGAACCATGGGCGATGATGCTGACGCCATTGATGCCGAGGAGCGGGGATCCGCCGTAGTTCTCGTAGTTCATCTGGTGGAGTGCCTTCTTCATGGCCGGCTTGAGAAGTCCTGCGAGGATCTTGCGCGGCAGCGACGCCGTGAAGGCATCCTTGAGGAGGTGCATGATGGCCTTGGCGATCCCTTCCGAGCCCTTGAGCAGGATATTGCCGACGAAGCCGTCGCAGACGGCGACGTGAACTTCCGCGTTGGCGAGATCGCGTCCTTCGATGTTGCCGCGGAAATTGAGTCCGGGGGTGGCACGGAGCATTTCGAAGACTTCGCGTGTGACCTCGTTGCCTTTGCCTTCCTCTTCTCCGTTGCTCATGAGACCGACCACCGGGCGGGCGATGCCGAACATCCGGTGCATGTAGACGCTGCCCATGATGGCCTGCTGGAAGAGGTGCAGCGGGCGGCTGTCGACGCTCGCTCCGGCGTCGATGAGCAGGCAGGTTCCGTGGAGATTGGGAAACGGTGTCCCGATGGCGGCGCGTTCCACTCCGCGCAGCGTGCGCAGTTTCACGGTGGCCGCGGCCACGGCCGCTCCCGTGTGGCCGGCACTCACCACCGCCTGAGCCGATCCCTTCTTCACCAGATCGGTGGCCACGGAAATCGAGCTGTCCTTCTTCTGCCGGATGGCCTTGACGGCACTGTCGTGCATGTCCACGACCTCTGTGCAGTGGACGATTTCGACGCGGGGGTCGCGGAAGCCGAGCGACTGCATTTCTGCCTTCAGCCGGGATTCATCGCCCACGAGGAAGAGGGTATCGATGCGGTCGAATTCAGCCATGGCGAGCTGGGCCCCGGCGATCATGTGCTGCGGGGCGAAATCGCCTCCCATGGCATCGAGTGCGATTCGCATGTAGAAGAAAAGGGTTGGGATTGGACAGGGAGCCGTGAGACGGTGGCTGGGGCTGTTATCCGGTGCCTTGCCGCGGGCAAGCGGGAGAAGCGGCGAACTCAGCCGAAGGCTTTGAGGAAGGCGACTTCGAGGGCGAGGGGTTCGCGGACGGTGGTGGCGAGGTTGCGGCGGAGTTCGTCGACCGCGTGGATGCGGCGGAAGAGGTCGTCGCTGCTCAGGCGGGTGGCGATTTCCTCCATGGAGGCTGCGAAGCCCGGGAGGTCGGCGGCGGGCAGACCCGTGCGGCGGCGCAGGAGTTCGCCGAACCATGTGTAGAGCAGGGCGAGGAAGGAATTGCGCTGTTCCTGGTAGGTGGATTCCGTGAGGTCGTCGTAATAGTCCTCACGCGATTTGAGCCATGCTCCATCCGTGGTCTTGCCGTAGGTTTCCACTTCTTCGCGGAAGGCGTCCTTGTGCGCCTGTTCGATTTCGGCGCGGGCTTCACTCAGGAGGGCCTGGAAATCGGCAAGCAGACCCATGGCGCGGTGACGGTCGGGTTTCCCCGAGGAAAAATACGCTGCCATGAGCTGGACCCATGCGGTTCCGGAGTCCGAAAGCGTCAGCCCGGCCGCCCCGGGGCGGAAGAGGGGAATGCGGACGCAGCGGGAACGGATCGTATCCAGCAGCTGGTCCGGTGCCCGGCTCAGCAGGAGGATGAGGGAACCGTCCGGTGGTTCCTCGAGCGTCTTGAGGAAGGCGTTGGCGGCCTCCGGAACCATGCGGTCGGCATCCGAGACCACGCAGAGCTTGTAGGTGCCATCCGAGGTCAGGCGGAGGCGGTGTTCGGCGTCCCGCATCTGCTGAACGCGGATCCGGCGGACTTTGCTCTCCGGTTCAATGACAATGGCTCCGTGCTGCCGGAGTTCGTCCAGTTCCGTGAGGGCCGGCCAGCCATTGACAAGCGAAGCCATGCGGAGCGCCAGTTGCCGCTGGTCGGCGGCCTCCGCGCCGGAAATCAGAAAGGCGTGTGCGAGCCGCCCCTGTTCCCATGCCTTTGTGATGAGCGAGAAGGCCTGGTCCGGAGCGAACGCCATGGGATCCGGAATCGGTTAGGCGGAAAGGGCGGCGGCGTCGGCGGCGGTGGCTCCGAGATGGACGATGGCCTGGATTCGGCGGAGCATGAGGGCCGGGTTGGGGTGCTGCCAGACGTTGCGTCCGATGGCGACACCGGCTCCGCCGGCTGCGATGGAATCCTCGACCATGCGGAGGATTTCCGTTTCCGAGGATGAGGAACCACCGAGGACGATGACAGGGACGAAGGAATCGGCCGTGATCTTCTGGAAGGCCTCGCGGCTGCCGGGCCATGCCGTTTTGACGACATCGGCTCCCAGTTCGGCGGCGGCGCGCACAGCGAACCCGATGTTCTCCGGGGTGTAGTCGGCGGGGCGGCCGATGCCGAAGGGAAGGGCTTCCGTGATGACGGCGAATCCAGCAGCATGGCAGTCGCTGATGAGCCGGGCGGATTCGCGGAACATGCGGGCCTCATCCGGGTGGTGCGTGTAGAGCATGTGCATGACTCCGTGCACACCGCAGCGGGTCGCCTCCGTGGCTCCGTAAGTCATCCATGCGCCGTGGTCGGGTTGGCCCGGGCGGGCTGGCTTGTAGACATCCGTGCGCAGGCACACGCCACGGCGGGCGAGTTCCTGGCGGAAGCTGCGGGCGACTCCGTAGTTGACCACGAATCCATCGGCGAAGGGCTTGAGTGCTTCGATGAGGGTACCGGTGGAACCGAGTTCCGGGACGGGGATGGCGGTCCCGTGATCGATGGGAACGATCACGGTCCGGCCATTCTGGCGGAGGAAGGGCCGCAGGAGAGGGCGCTGGTAGCCGGGTGAATCAGTCATGGGAAGCGGGGGATGGGACCAAGGGGCTGCGCCCGGCGGGTGCCTGGTTCAGTTCTGTTCGTTCACGGTTCCGAGGTTCCAGTACATGTGCATGTCGGCGGGGCTGGGGACCTTGAGGGGGCGGACGATGCGGAAGCCGAGGAACTGGGCATTGGTGTGGTACCAGATGCTCTTGGGGAGCTGGGGATCCTGCTGTTTCCATGCTTCACCCGAAGCGCGGCGGACGGCCACGCGGAGATCTTCCGGATTGTCATCCCATGATCCACCCCGGGCGACACGCGGGTACAGTTTGCGCGGACGGTTGAAGGGGTTTTCGGCAGCACCGTTGAGGGAGCCGTAGAACTTCTCATCGTACTGATCGAGGGTCCACTCGACGACGTTCCCGGAGATGTCGTAGAGGCCCCATGGATTCGGCTTCTTCTGGCCGACCTGCTGGGTTTTGCCGTCGCTGTTTTCGTAGTACCATGCGTACTCGCCGAGTTGCGCGGGGTCGTCGCCGAAGAAGTAGGCAGTGGTTGTGCCGGCGCGGGCGGCGTATTCCCATTCCGCCTCGGTCGGCAGGCGGTAGAAGTGGCCGGTCTGTGCGCTCAGCCATTCGCAGAATTTGCTGGCGGCGTGTTCCGTCATGGAAATGGCCGGGAAGCCGTCCTGACCCATGCCGAAGGTCATGTCCGTATACGGGGCCGTCGGGCTGCTCACGGTATCGACCGAGGGGCTGTCCGGTGCCGGAGGGGTCTTTTTGGCTCCGTCTTTATAGCGGGAATCCGGAGTGAGCATGAAATTGAGGTACTGGTCCCATGTCACTTCGTAGGCACCCATCCAGAATGGCTCGATGCGGACCTTGACCGGTGGTCCTTCGTCGGGCTTGCGGTTCTTTTCCGATTCCGGGCTGCCCATGGTGAATTCGCCCCCGGGGATGACGACCATTTTGTATTCCTTGCCGGTTTTCGGAATGGTGCCCGTGTAGGCTTTCATTTCGTCCTGGGATTTTTCCGGGGACTTCTGGATGATTTCGCCGTGGAGCTTCTCGACGAACTCGGGATTGTCCGGGTTCGGCGGGCGGTCTTCGGTTTTGGCCTTCTGGACGAGCACGACGCCTGCGGGCCACGGGGAACCCTGCTTCACCCAGAGCTGGAGTTTCTGAATCTGTTCCTTCGAGAGCGGGCCGCCCTTCTTGGTGGGCGGCATGAGGTCGTCGTCGTCTGCAGGAAGATTGGTGCGGGTGAAGATGAGCGATTTTTCGGTGTCGTAGGGAACGAGGCCCGCACCGGAGTCGCCACCCTTGAGGCAGTTTGCGGCGGTGGTCATGTCAAGGCCGCCTTCGTCCTTGTCCGGCTTGTGGCAGGCCACGCAGTTCTGCTCGAGGATGGGCTGGATATCGCGGACGAACTGCATGCGGGGCTCCTGGCCGAGGACGACCCCGGCGGGCCATTTGGCTCCGGCGGCGATCCATGCCTTGAGGCGGTCGCTCTGTTCCTTCTCGAGAGCGGGTTCCTTGGACGGAGGCATGATGTCATCGTCGTCCGCCGGGAGAATGGTGCTGGTGTAGAGCGGGCTTTCTTCGGGTTTGCCCGGGACGAGGGCGGCTTTGCCATCGGCACCGGCGAGGGCGGCCTCGAGCGTGTGGAGCCGGAGGTCGCCTTTGTCTTCATCCTTGCCATGACAATGGGTGCAGGCGGATTCGAGGATGGGCCGCACGAAAGTCGTGAAGTAGGCTTCCGATCCGGGGTCGGGTTCGGCGGCGCAGGCCACCGCCGAAGAGGCGGCGAGGGTCAGCAGAATGCGGGAACGGATGGACATGGCGGAAGTCATACGGACCGGGAGCCATGCCTTTTCCGAACCGGCTTGCAAGCGCGGTGGTGCGGGTTGCTTCAGCGGGCGGCTGCGGAGGTGAGCGGGGACTGTCCGTCATGCGGGCAGGTCCATGGGCCCTCGCCGCTGTCCTTGCGCAGCCATGCAAGGCCGAGCCATGTGCCGGCGGGACCATCGGGTTCGGGACAGAGGCTGGAAACTTTTCCAGCCAGGGTTGTGCTGCCGTCCGGGGTGGTCCGGAGGAGTGTGGTGCCGGGCGCCACGGCGGGACCGCAGAGCCGGATGGGAACGAGCCGCTGATTGAGCTTTCCGGCGGTGCGCATGCGGCTGAGGACTTCCTGACCGATGTAGCAGCCTTTGTGGTAGTCGATGTGCGTGGCATCGAGTCCGGCTTCGGGTGGAAGAATGCCGTCGCCGAGGTCGGCGTCCCAGTCGGGCCATCCGTGCTGGATGCGCAGGGTGCTGGCTTCTTCCCGGGAGAGCGGCGGAGCGAGCGAGAGCCAGAAGGCGACACGGCTGGGCGGGCACCAGATGTCGGTTCCGGGTGGTCCGAAACGGGCATTTGCCAGGGCGGTTTCTCCTTCCCCGAGGTGGCGGCGGAGACTGTCCGGGTTCCCTCCGCAGCAATGGAGCAGGGCGGAAGCGGCGCTGATGTCCTCGAGTTCCACGTCGTCGGCGATGATGTATTTGCCGAGCCGGGCCGGCAGGAAATCGGCCAGGGAAGCGGGCGCATCGAGGCAGATGGCATCGCCACGGCTGTGCAGCGACACGACGGCTTCGAGGCGGCCCTTGTGATTGGTCACGCAGCCGGGCATGACGGTGTCGGGTGATGCCTTGCGGACATCGCAGGTGAGCTGGCCATTGAGGTAGCGCAGACGGTCGTTGCCCGTGAACCGGAGCCGGACGGAATCCGAGAGGTCGATGATGGCTCCCGTGGTGGCGAGCCGGTCGGGCAGGGAACTGGACATGGTGAGGGGGAAAACGCGTGACGATGGCTTCCGGGATGCGGAATCAGTCCCGTGGTTCGTCGAGATAATGACGGGCCACCGAGCAGTAATCCTCGTCGCCATGGCCACCGGCTTCCAGTCCCGCCATGCAGGCAGCGGCGGCTGTAAGCACCGGAACTTCCATGTTCCCCTGGCCTGCGAGGGCGAGTGCGTACCGGGCATCCTTGAGCATGTTCTTCAGGGAGAAATGCGGAGTGAAATCGCGTGCAATCATGGCCGGTAGCTTCATGCGCACGAGGCCCGAGCAATTCGCGTTCGCTTCCATGGCTTCGCGGAATTTCGCGAGATCAATCCCCTGGGAAGCGACCACGCCGAGAGCCTCGGCAAGCGCCTGAACCGTCACCGCCGACACCATGTTCGTGGCAATCTTCAGGACCGTCGCCGTGCCCACATCACCGGTGTACAGAATCGCTTTGCTGGTGGCCTCAAGAATGGGCCGGACCCGCTCGATGGCCTTCGCTGGACCCGCGGCATAGTACGTGAGCTGTCCGTCGGCGGCCGCATCCCGGCTGCCCGTGAAGGGCACATCGAGGAATTCTGCCCCGGTTTTCCGGACGGCTTTGGCTGCCTCCCGGGTGGCCTGAAGCGAGACTGTTGCGGAATTGATGACCACCTTCCCCTTACCAAGCGACGGCTGCATGGCTTCCACCACTTCCTTGAGGGCCCGGGCATCGCGCACGAAAAGCTGAATGACATCGCAGGCCGATGCCAGTGCCGCAGGGGTTTCCTGCCATCCATCCGCCTCCGGCTTCGGTGTCCGGTTCCATACCCGCACCTGGTACCCTTTGGCGCGCAGACTGGCAGCGGCCCGGCTCCCGATGATTCCCAGTCCAGCTATTCCCATCACAGTCGACATCGTCTCAGACATGCTGTTCCGCTACCTCCACCCTGTCCGGCACGCAAGGGCACCGCATCCTCCCGAAAGCGCCGACGCGCCACGCCCAAACCTTTCAGGAAGCCGAACCTCCCGGTTGGCACTTCTGTTGCCATACCGGCCGCTTGCTTCTCGCAACTCCTTGAAAATCAACATGGAGCGGGTGATGGGAATCGAACCCACGTATCAAGCTTGGGAAGCTCGTGTTCTACCATTGAACTACACCCGCCGGAGCGATGGGGGTGATAAAGCGGGCCGAGGGGGAGTGCAATGGGGATTCGGCTGGGGAAATGGGAAGCGTACCGTGGTTTCCGGGCAGCAGAAACCCCTGCCGGGTTGAGCCGGCAGGGGTTCTGTGAGTCAGGGCTGGAAGGTGGGGGGCCTGATCATTTCTGACCTGGGCGCCATTCTTCCTGAGCGAACTTGAAGGCTTCTTCGAGGCCGACCATGTCCGTGCTGGGTCGGAGGGCTTCGAAGGCCGCGGTTTCGCGCTTGAGCTGTTCTTCGTCGTAGCTGGCGGCCTTGATGGAGAGGCCGATGCGGCGTTCGACCTTGTCGACCTTGATGACGCGGGCTTCGACTTCCTGGCCGACCTTGATGACGTCCTTGACGCGGGTGACGTGATCTTCGCTGAGCTGGGAGATATGGACGAGGCCGTCGATATCGTCCTTGAGCTGGACGAAGGCTCCGAAGCTGGCGATCTTGGCGACGGTGCCCTTCACGAGGTCGCCGACATGGAACTTGCTGTCGATGTCCGACCATGGGTCGTTGTCGAGCTGCTTCATGCCGAGGCTGATGCGCTGATTGGCCTTGTCGATTTCGATGACTTCGGCTTCGACTTCGTCACCCTTCTTGAGCATTTCGCTCGGGTGATTGACCTTGCGGGTCCAGCTGAGGTCGGAGACGTGCACCATGCCATCGATGCCTTCTTCCATTTCGACGAAGGCGCCGTAGGCGGTGAGGTTGCGGACCTTGCCCTTGATGCGGGTGCCGAGCGGGTAGCGCTGATCGATATCGTCCCATGGGTTGGTATCGAGCTGGCGGACGCCGAGGCTGATCTTCTGTTCATCCTTGTTGATGCCCAGCACGACGGCTTCGACTTCCTGACCGAGGGAGAGAACATCCGACGGGCGGGCGATGCGCTTGGTCCAGCTGAGTTCCGAGACGTGGACGAGGCCTTCGACGCCGTCTTCGATTTCGATGAAGGCACCGTAGGCGACGAGTTTGGTCACGCGGCCTTTGACGCGCTGACCGATGGGGTAGCGTGCCTCGATATTTTCCCATGGATTGTTGGCCATCTGCTTGAGGCCGAGGCTGACGCGTTCCTTGTCGCGGTTGACGTCGAGGATCTGGACGGTGAGGCGCTGGCCGACGGCGACCATTTCCGAAGGATGGTTGATGCGGCCCCACGACATGTCGGTGATGTGGAGGAGACCGTCCATGCCATTGAGGTCGATGAAGACACCGAAGTCCGTGATGTTCTTGACGGCTCCTTCGACTTTGTCCCCGATCTTGACGGTTTCGAGGAAGCGCTGGCGCTGTTCGGCGCGTTCGGCTTCGATGACTTCGCGGCGGCTGAGGACGACATTCTTGCGCTCGTCATTGATTTTGACGATCTTGAATTCGTAGATGTTGCCGACGTATTCGTTGAGGTCCTTGGGAGGGATGATGTCGATCTGGCTGCCGGGGAGGAAGGCTTCGACGCCGACGTTGACGGTGAGGCCGCCTTTGACGACGCTCTTGACCTTGCCCTTCACGAGACCGCCGTCCTGGAAGACCTTGACGATCTTGTCCCAGTTCTGCTTGTGGGCGGCCTTTTCCTTGGAGAGGACGACCATGCCTTCGTCGTTTTCGAGGCGTTCGAGGAGGACTTCGACTTCGTCGCCCACTTCGATTTCCTCGTCTTCAAATTCGCTGACCGGGATGGCTCCTTCGGATTTGTATCCGATGTCCACGAGGACCACCTGGGGTTTGATGTCGAGAATCGTGCCGCGCACGATGGAATTTTCCTTCAGCTCACGGAAGGATTTTTCCATGAGGGCGAGGAGTTCGCTTTGTTCCATTTTCTTATGTTGTGGTTAGGGTTGGGTTGTGACGTTGACCGGTTGCGTTGTTGCCTCCAATGAGACGGCGGTTTCCACTTTGGGGGTGGGGAACCGGCCGCTGGCCTTACCGGAGGCGCCTTCCAGGCCGGACGGACGAAAGGGCCGCGAAAGTAGGCGTGATCGTGGAGCGTGCAACTGCTGAATTCCGGTGGGCTGGAGGGGGAGGAAGGCGGGAGGAATTCCGCGAGTCCGTGGGGGGAGAGGGCTTGCGGAGGGGGAAAGGCAGGCGCTCCGTGGGTGCAAGATGAGAACGTTGATCGGCAACAGTATTCTGGGCATCCTGCTGGTGGCTGGGGGATTGCGTGGCGAGGAAAAACCGGCGGCGCCGGCCGATGGGATTTTCACGGTGGGTCCGGAGTACCGTCTGGATCCGGATCTGAGCGACCGCGGCAATGCCAAGGGGCGGCAGTTTTCGTTTGTGATGCGGCTGGCGGACAGCGCGGTTTTCCGCGGGGATGATGCCACCCTGGAGCCCGGCAAGAAGCCTGTGCGGAGCGAGCGGAGGATCACGGTGTATGTACCGGCGGCGTATGTGGATGGAGCGGAGGCTCCCGTGCTGGTGGTGCATGATGGACCGGGACCGCTTGGACTGATCCGGAATGCGCTGGACAATCTGACGGTGGCGAAGGATGCGGCGCGGCGCTTGCCTGCGTTTGTGGCCATTGCGGTGGAGAATGGCGGGGATGATGGGAAGAACAGTCAGCGGGGACTGGAATACGATACGATGTCCGACCGGCTGGCGAGGTTCATCCATGGGGAAGTGCTGCCGGCGGTGCTGGAAGATCCGATGATCCGGGCGGCGTATCCGGGGCTTGCGTTCACGAAAGACCCTTGGGGCCGCGGGGTCCTGGGGTGCAGTTCCGGCGGGGCGGCGGCCCTGAGCATGGCGTGGTTCCGGCCCGATCTGTTCCGCCGGGTGGTGGCGTATTCCGGGACCTTTGTCGATCAGCAGGATGACGATGCTCCCGAGGAGAAGGAATATCCTCTCGGGGCGTGGGAATATCATTCCGGGAAGAAGCTCATCGAACAGGCGCCGAAAAAGCCCCTGCGTGTCTTCACGCATGTGTCCGAGAACGACAACCGGGCGCAGGATCCCGAGGAGACCTATCACAACTGGGTGATGGCGGGCGAGCGGACGGCGGCGGCCTTTCAGAAGATGGGATACGACCATCGGTTTGTGTTTTCGAAGGCGAGCGGGCACTGCGACCGCCGGGTTTTCGAGCATACGCTGGCCGACACGCTGATCTGGCTGTGGCAGGGGTACGGGGTCAAGTGAACCGGTGGCTGCTGCCTTGCTTGCAATCGGGGCCGGGGAGTCGTAGACGGGGGAGTCCGCTGATTTTCCCATGGTACCGATTACGATCCGCAATCTGAGCAAGTCCTTTGAGGGGACCCCGGTACTCCGGGACATTTCCGTGAGCATCGCGGCGGGCGAGATGTTCTTTCTGCTTGGGCCGAGTGGCTGCGGCAAGACGACCCTGCTGCGTCACATTGCCGGTTTCTATCAGCAGGACGCCGGCAGCATCCATTTCGGGGAGCGGGACATGTCCGGGGTTCCGGCGCACCTGCGGAACACGGCGATGATGTTCCAGAGTTATGCGCTCTGGCCGCACCTCAGTGTGGCCGAGAATGTGGCCTTCGGGCTGCAGGAACGGAAACTGCCGAAGCCCGAAATTGTCGAGCGGGTGCGTGAAGCCCTCCACATGGTGCAGATGGGGCACCTCGGTGAACGCCGCATCAATCAGCTGTCGGGCGGCCAGCAGCAGCGGGTCGCTCTCGCCCGATCGCTCGCCGTGCGGCCCGACTGTCTGCTGCTTGATGAACCGCTTTCTAATCTGGATGCCAAGCTGCGGCTGGATATGCGCGGCGAAATCCGGAGGATCTGCAATCAGTTCGGACTGACGGCGGTTTATGTGACGCACGATCAGAAGGAGGCCCTGCATCTGGCCGACCGGATGGCGGTCATGGAGAAGGGAGAGATCAGCCAGTGCGGGGCTCCGCGGGAAGTGTACCGGCGCCCGGTGAGTGCCGGAGTGGCATCGTTCATTGGCGAAGCGAATTTTCTGGCGGGTGCATGGGTGGGAGAAGGGGAAGCGGCGGGCAGCGGGGTGGTGCGGACGGCGGCGGGCGAGTGGGAAGGCCGGGTGACTGATCCGGGCTGGCGGCCGTCAGCGGGTGAGGAGGTGCAGTTGTGTGTGCGGCCCGAGAGTTTCCGGTTTGCGGCAGGTGCGGCCGGGCGGAATGGGCTGAGTGGGGTGATTTCCGAGAGTATTTATCTGGGGGAACTGGCGCAGTATGCGGTGACGGCTGGTGCCGATGTCATTCGGCTGGCCGAATTGAATCCGGCGGAGCTGCGGGGGCCGGGGCCGGTGCAGGTGGTGGCGGCGGCGGATGATGTGATGATTCTGCGTCGATGAGAGCGCGATCGGCAGCGGGCGTGGTTTTGCCGGGAGAAAGCCCTGGAGGGGGCGGTGTGCGGTCATGAATCGGTATCTTGCTGTCCTTGGCGCGATGGTGGTGGTGATTGCGGCACCCATTCTGCTGAAGCCGCGGGAGAGTGCCCGCAGTGCCGATTACCGGCCGGAAGACCGCCTCGTGGTGGTGACGCCGCATGTGGAGACGATCCGGTACGAACTCGAGCGTGGTTTTCAGCAATGGATGCAGGAGCGGCATGGGCGGCGCGTGGTCATTGACTGGCGCATTCCGGGGGGGACGTCCGACATCATCAAGGTACTCAAGTCCGAGTACACGGCTGCCTTTGAGAACGAGTGGACGAAGGGAGGAAACGAAGTGGCTGCGATGCAGGAGTTTGCCGATGCGAAGAGCGAGTCGCCGGCGCGCCAGGCGTTTCTGCAGAGCGGTGTCGGCGTGGGGATTGACCTCATGCTGGGCGGTGGGCCGATTGATTACAATGGGCTGCGGAAGCAGGGATTCATTGTGAGCCGGGATGAGGCGGGGAATGGGCCCGAGGCTGTGCGGAAGGCGCATCCTGAATGGTTCACGGACGCGGTGATTCCCGCGAAGCTGGCCGGGCAGGAACTGTACGAACCGGGCCTTGCATGGGTGGGCACCTGTCTGTCCGCCTTCGGGATCTGCTGGAATGAGGAACGGCGGGAGGCTCTTGGGATTCCGGGGCCTCCGGCGACTTGGGGCGATCTGGCGTCGCCGGCATGGCGGAATCAGATTGCGCTCGCCGATCCCACCAAGTCGGGGACGGTGGCCGCGATGTTCGAGGTGATTCTGCAGATCGAGATGCAGCGTGCCGCGGCGGAGGCGGGACAGGATGAGGCGAGGCGGGCGGCAGCGGTGGCCGAAGGCTGGCAGCGTGGCCTGCGGCTCATTCAGAGGATTGCAGCGAATGCGCGCTACTGGACCGACAGTTCCACCAAGATTCCCCTCGATGTGGCCGACGGCGAAGCGGTGGCGGGCATCTGTGTGGATTTCTACGGACGGAATTTCGTGGAGCGTCTCGAGCGGACGAATGGCGTCAGCCGCCTGCGGTTTGTGGCTCCGCCGGGAGAGACGACGGTCAGTCCGCAGCCGGTGGCCATGCTGCGCGGGGCACCGCATGCGGAACTGGCGACGCGCTTCATTGAGTATCTGCTGACGCTGGAAGCGCAGCGCCTGTGGGGCTGGAAGGCCGGCGTTCCGGGTGGTCCCGAGAAGATGGCGCTGCGCAACATGCCGATCCGGAAGGATTACTATGTGGAAGCGAACCTGAAGGAGGCGGCCGATCCCGCGCTGCGGCCGCTCGAGGATGGGATTGCCTTTCAGTATGATCCGCGGCTGACCGCCGACCTTTTCAGTACGATCCGGGTGATCATCCGGGCGATGTGCATTGATCCGCACCATGAGCTGCGGGAGGCGTGGGCCATGCTGGCCGACCGGGGGTTTCCGGCGGAGGCGACCGCGCGGTTTGGAAATCTCGAGGCTGTCAATTATACGGCGGTGGCTGGGATTGCCGCGAAGCTGAAGAGCCGGGATCCGGTGATGGCGGCGACCGTGGCGCGGGATCTTTCCGTGGTGTTCCGCGGAAATTACCGCAAGGCCATGGAACTCGCGGCAGCCGGCCGGTGACCGCCGTGCGGGAGGCGCCGTACGGTTCCGGTGTTCATGAAGCTTGCCGTGGCAGGGTGATTCCGGCATAACCGATGCCATCCGGAGCGGGCCGTGCCCCGGCCGGCCTTCCCCCTAACTAATCTTTGTTGCTGCCATGCGTGTGTGTTTTCTGACTGCGGCTGTCCTGACAGCGTCCCTGCGGCTGGTGATGGCGGGACCGGACATTGCGGTGACCGTGCCGGCTGACGGAGCGGTGGTGTCCGCACTGACGAGTCTGCGGGTTACCTTCAGTGAACCTGTGACGGGGGTGAATGCGACCGATCTGGGGGTGAATGGGAATCCGGCAGCCGGGGTGACGGGCAGCGGGGCGGGGCCGTATGTGTTCACCTTTCCGCAGCCGCCTGCGGGGACTGTTTCCTTTTCGTGGGATGTCGATCAGAGCATTGCGGGGCTCGGCACCGGGGAGTTTGTGCCCGTTGGAAGCATCACGGTGACGCTGACCGACAACCTTCCTCCGCAGCTGGCGAAACTGGCGACGTCGGTGCCCGGTCAGGAAATGGATGACGTGCAGCCGTCCCCGGGTTCGGTCGCGGGAATGATCCGTCAGGCCGTGGTGAATTTCTCCGAGGAAGTCTCCGGGGTCGATGCGGCGGATCTGCTGGTGAACGGGGTGGCCGCGGCGGCGGTCACCGGTAGCGCCGCCGGGCCATATGTATTCCAGTTCGATGCGGTCGCGGAAGGCATGGTGCAGTTCAGTTGGGCTGCCAGCCATGGCATTGCGGATGCGGCCGGCAATCTTTTCGCGGGCACCGGCTGGAGTGCCGTGCGCGCGGCGACTGCCGGGCAGGTGGTGATTTCCGAGTTTCTCGCGGCCAATGCCGGCACGCGCGTCACGGCGGGAGCCGACCCTGATGGCGTGCGGGATGAAAACTGGGATCTGTCGCCGTGGGTCGAGTTGTACAATGCGGGCACTGGGCCCGTCAGCCTGCGGGGCTGGAGTCTCACCGACAGCACGGATGAGCCGAGGCAGTGGGTGCTGCCTGACCGGACCCTTGCGGGTGGCGAGCGTCTGCTGGTGTGGGTTTCCGGGAAGGACCGCAAGCCGGCGGCGGGTCATCTCCATGCGAATTTCGGACTGAAGGCGTCTGGCGGGAGTCTGGCGCTTTATGCGCCCGATTGTCCGGCGGCTGTTCCCGTGTCCGCGTGGCTGAACTATCCTGAGCAGCGCTATGATTACAGTTACGGGGTGAGCGAACCCGGTGGGGAAGTGCGCTATTTTTCTCCGCCGACGGCGACGCAGGGACTTTACACCCTGCCGTCGTCCGACATCGGGAGTCCGCCGGGAACGGTGCCGCCCGTGCCGCTGGGGAGGGCCAATGGTGCGAGCAGTCTGGCTGGGGTGACTCCGGAGCCGGAGGTCAGTGTGCCACGGGGTTTCTACGACGGGCCGTTCCGGGTGGTGCTGAGCTGCCGCGAGCCCGGGGTCGTGATCCGCTACACGCTTGATGGGAGTGTCCCGGTGGTCACGAGCCCGGGATATGCCGGCCCGCTGGAAATCGCATCGACGACCGTACTGCGGATGGTGGCCTTCGGGGAAGGCAGGGTTCCGAGCCGGACGGTTACGCATACCTATCTGTTTGCCTCATCCGTCGTGGATCAGCCGTCGCCGCCGTACGACCATCCGGCGGTGAGCACGGACAATGGGAATCCGCAGCCGCCGTCTCCGGGAGGAGCGAAGCTGCCGGTTGCCTGGGGCACGAATGCGACCTTCACCGCAGCGCAGACCCTGCCTGGTGCCAACAATCTGACAGCTGGGCAGATTCCGGCCGACTACGGCATGGATCCCAAGGTTCACGCCGATCCGCAGCGCTATGATGACAGCGGCAGAGTGAGTACCGAGGGGGTGACGAACCGCGAGCGGATCGAGCGTTGTCTGCGGACACTGCCTGCGCTGTCGCTGGTCATGAAGGGTGCGGACATGTTCGGAGCCTATCCGAATGGCACGGTGCCCGCGGGAACGGTGGATCCGCTCTATCCGAATTCGGCGGCATCGATCAAGCGCGACATGACCAAGCCGTGTTCGCTGGAGATGATGCAGGCCGACGGGACGACGGTATTTGTGATTGAAGCGGGCATTGATCTGCATGGGAATGCCAGCCGGGATCCCTTCAAGAATCCCAAGCATGGATTCGTGATCCGTTTCCGGGGTCGCTACGGGGCCGGGAAGCTGGAGGCGCCGTTGTTTCCGGATTCACCCGTGCGCGAGTGGGACAAGCTGATTCTGCGGGGTGACTTCGGTGGCAGCTGGCTGCACCAGAACGGGGTCGATGCGCTCACGGTGTCAGCCGACACGTCGCAGCGTCCACGTGGCATCCGCATCCGGGAAGCCTTCAGCAAGGAATCGTTCCGGGACATGGGAGGGGCAGCCAGTCATCACCGCTTCTGCAATCTCTTCATCAATGGCGTCTGCTGGGGTTCCTATGAACTCATGGAAGACGAGGCCGAGGATTTCGGAGCCAGTTATTTCGGAGGAGAGAAGGATGATTATGACGTGGTCGATCAGGGGAAGCTGAAGAGCGGCAACTGGCAGCGGTGGTCCGCCATGAAGTCGCTGCTTGGCTGGACGGGTGGAACGGCGGCAAGCGACCGCCCCACGCCGCCATCGGTGGCCGTCTTCCAGAGTGCCTTCACCAATGCGCAGTATGAACAGCTGCGCGGCTTCCTCGATCTGCCGTGGTTTCAGGACTACATGATCTGGCATCATTTTGCCGGACACCGCGACTGGGCCACGGGAGCCAGCGATGCGGCACCGTACATGAAGAACGTGTATTTCCTGAGGCCGCGGAAGGGAACGTTCCGGACCATGCCGTGGGACATGGAGAACCTTCTCTGGCATCAGGACGAGGACCGCGTCACCGGCATGACCAGTTTTGGATCGGGGGCACCCTCTCTGCTGCCACCCGCGGCGATTCATCCGCGGGCGGTCATGAATCCGGAATACCGTCTGGAATTTGCGGACCGGGTCTGGCGGCATCTGATCCGGCCGGGGGGAGCGCTTACGCCGGCCGCCAATCTGGCGCGCCTTGAGAAGTGGACGGCGGTGGTGGGGCCCGATGCGATCTGTCTGGAATCGGCGCGCTGGGGTGACTACCGCTACAAGGTGCATCCCTACACCACGGGAACGGTGAATCAGGTGTACACATGGAACGGCAGCTGGTTCGAGGGTGGCGTGCCGCGCTACAATACCGGGCGGACGGCGGCGACCCTCGGGACATGGAATCTGGGCATGGCCAATGCATGGTGGGATGAGATCCGGAGGCTGCGGACGGCGTATTTTCCGGTGCGGTCGGCGAATGTGGTGAACCAGTTCCGTACGAATGGGCTGTATCCGCTGCTGGGGGCTCCGGAACTGCGGGATGAGCGGACGGGCAACCTGCTTGCCGATGGAGTGGTGGCTGCGGGAACGCAGGTCCGCCTTGTGAATCCGGCAGATGCGTCCGGGGCCTTCACCACGGAGATCTGGTACACGCTGGATGGGACCGATCCAAGGCCGCCGTACGATCAGACCGGTGCTCCGCGTGGCTCTGCGCAGCGGTACGAGAAGCCCATCACGGTCGATGCGGGAGTCATCATCCGGGCGCGGCGGGCCGTGCGGATGGTCGCTGCGGGTGGAGATGCGGCGCAGGTGAAGGCACCGGTGCGGGTGGCCTCGCCTTCGCTGCAGGTGACTGTCACGTACAATGCGGTGGGGGGAGCCAGCGGGCGCGGACAGATCACGGCGGCACCGCGGACCGTGGATGGCGTGGCCCTTGCGGAGGGAGACCGGGTGCTTCTGAAGAATCAGAGTGTGGGATCGCAGAATGGCATCTGGGTGGTCACGGTGCTGGGCAGTGGCTCGAATGGCCAGTGGGACCGGGCTGCGGACTGGGATCAGGATGGCGAAGTGCCGCCCGGCACGTGGGTACGGGTGATTTCCGGGAATCAGAACCAGGGCACGGTTTGGCGGGTCACGAACACGGCAGCGGTAACGGTTGGCGGAAGCACTGGCACGTCCGTGGGATTTGCTGTCTTCACCCCTTGGAGTGCCCTCATGGAGCATCGGCTGACGGTTGGTGCGCCCCTTGCGACCGTGGCCATTTCCGAGATTCACTACAATCCTCCGGCCAATCAGGGCGGGAGCGCGTCGGAGTTCCTTGAATTTATCAATCACGGTCGGCTGCCGGTGGACATGAGTGGGTGGTGGATGGATGGAGTGGAGTTTGTATTTCCGGCGGGCCTTGTGCTGGCTCCCGGGCAGCGGGTTGTGATTGTGAGCAATGACAATCCGGTGATTTTTGCCTCGCAGTATCCCGGAGTGGAGCCGCTGGGATATTTCGGGGGGAATCTGAGCAACGGAGGAGAACGGCTGACGCTTTTCGATGCGGCCGGCCGGGTGGTGTACTCGGTGGAATACGATGATGACCTGCCTTGGCCGGTGGCGGCGGATAACCGGGGCAGTTCCCTTGAGGTGGTGGATCCTGCGGGTGACGGTCAGGCAGTCGGCAACTGGAAGGCGAGTCCGGTCCGCGGAGGAACCCCGGGATCGGGCAGTACGCCGTTGCTGTTCACCCTGCGGATCAGTGAATTCCATGCGGCCTCCGGTCAGGGGATTTTTCAGGGGCAGCCGATGCGGGACTTTGTTGAGTTGATCAATGCGGGTGGTGCGCCCATTGAGCTGGCGGGCTGGACATTGAATGGGGTGGCGCTGGGCGGTGGGGTGCTGGCTCCGGGGGTGCGTCTGGTGGTGGATGTCCCGCTGGAGCGGTCGCAGGGAGAAGTGGTGCTGGCGCTGGGTGGAGCGACCGTGGAGAGCGTCCGCTATGGTCCGCAGTCCGCGGGTCTGTCGTTCTACCGGGACGCGGAATCATGGAGGGTGGGCGAGCCGTCGCCGGGTGGCGTCAGCACGGCGCTGCCGCTGGCATTTCCGGCCGCCGCACTGCGTTTCAGTGAAGTGCTGGCGGATCCGGTGCCCGGGGAAGACGACTGGCTGGAATTGCGCAATGAGGGGGCGTTGCCGGTTGTGCTGATGGGGCTGACCTTTGGTGCAGGCGAGGCTGCCGTGCGGATGGTGGTGCCTGCAGTGATCGGTGCGGGAGAATATGTGACGCTGCGCTGCGATGCTGGCAGCCGCCGCGGGGATGCGCTCAATCTGAATCTTCCGGCGGCGGGGGGCAGTCTCTGGTGGCGCGACGCGGAGTGGCAGCAGGGAGACAGCATTGTGTATGGCAGGCAGGAGGAAGGTGTGACGAGCGGGCGACTGGGGGGACAGGGCGCGTGGGTGCGTTTGGATTACCCTAGTCCGGGGCTCCCCAACGAGGCTCTGCCGCCCGTGCGGCCACGCTTCAGCGAAGTCCTTGTGATCAACCGGAATGGCGACAATACGCCGTGGGCGACCCGCGATGCGTGGGTGGAACTGGTGAATCCGGCAAGTCAGGCAGCCGATCTGGGAGGCTGGAGGATCCGGAGTGTGGTGGTGACTGGCGGAAGCATGGACTACGCGATTCCTGCGGGCACGGTGCTGTCCGCGGGTGGCTTCCTTCCCCTCTGGAGCCGGACGCTCGGGATGCCCTTCGATGCCGAGGTGTACAATCACCATGGATTCGAACTGATCCGTCCGGACGGACAGATCATGGACCGGGTCACATGGGGACGGCAGTTGCCGGATCATTCGATCGGGCTGCAGGCCGATGGTTCGTGGGCCCTGCTGCGCGCGCCGAGCCGCGGGCGGGAGAATGCCGGGAAGATGTCCACTGGGTCGCCCGGAGGTCTGCGGCTCAACGAATGGCAGGGGGCGGCGGGAGGCGCAGGGCCGCGCGGTGAATTCATCGAGGTCTTCAATCCTCATGCTGATCCGGTTGATGCAGGAGGGTTGTGGCTGGGCGATGGACCGGGCGAAGCCGGCAGATTCCGGCATCGGCTGCCTGCACTCAGTTTTGTGGAGCCGCGGGGTCATCTCCTGCTGCGGCCGGCCGGCCAGCTGAGCACGGAATTTCCCGGCGGCATGCCCGCGTGGCCGGTGACCTATGGCTTCGGGCTTTCCCCGGCAGGGCATACCCTGACGCTTTCTCAGGGCGACGCAGGAAGGGCTGTGGTCGATGCGGTTTCATTCGGTCCCCCCCCGGTGATGCCGCAGAGCGGCGGCCGGGTGAACGACGGCGCGGAAACGATCGGAGAACTGGTGGCGAGTCCCGGTTGGCCGAATGGGGGAGGGCCAGCTCCGTATTTCCATGCGCAGCCTGAAGATGTGGTGGTGGCGCTGGGGGAACCATGGCGGCTGCAGGCTTCCGTGGCGATGGCGGACTCGGCTTTCTGGACAAGGAATGGTCAGGTGCTGCCCGATGCTGTGCCGGCGGGAGCAAAGGAACTGGTTCTCGAGCGTTCCGCGGCGGCGATGACAGACGACGGGCTCCATGTGGTGACCGCCGTGAATGCGGCGGGCACGACCGTGAGCCGTTCCGCGAGGGTGACGGTGCTCTACAATTACGGCCGCTGGGCGTCTGCGTTCGGGGTTGGTGCGGCGGGAAGCGATGATGACCGCGATGGGATTGCGAACGGCATGGAGTTTCTGGCGGGGACCGATCCGAACGTTCCGGAATCGGCCGCCGGACAGGCGGCGCTGCAGGTGATCCCGGGGATCATGGGTGCGGAATTCACCATGGAATTCGTGAAGAACCGCCGAGCCTCGTACACGATGCTCAATGGCGAGCGCAGCAGCAGGCTGAGTGGCTGGGTGCCCACGGACGCTGTTGGCATGGATGTCATGACCGCGGACCCGGACGGACGCGATCGCCTGCGTCTGCGCTTTGCCATGCCCGCAGGGGAAGAGTCTTCCTTCTGGAGACTGCGGCTGGTTCCCTAATCCGGAACCGTGCCCGCGAAGCAAGGCCGCAGCCAGCGCTGTCCGGCGGGTTTCAGGGAACGACGAGTGTCTGTTCCCGGTCCGGTCCGACGCCGACGAGGGAGACTGGCAGTTCTGTCAGTTCGCTGAGGCGGTCGAGGTAGGCCCGGGCGAGTTTCGGCAGATCACCGATGCTGCGGGCGGCGCTGATGTCGCAGTTCCAGCCGGGCAGAGTTTCGTAGACAGCCTTGCAGCGTGCCATTTCCTCGACCGTGGCCGGGGGGACGCTGATCCGTGCCCCGTCGAGTTCGTAGGCCGTGCAGACATGGATTTCCGAAACGCCGTCGAGGCCGTCGAGATTGGTGACGGCAAGGTCGTCGAGTCCGTTGATGATGCCGGCGTAGCGGACCATGACGGTATCGAGCCAGCCGCAGCGGCGCGGGCGGCCGGTGGTGGCTCCGAATTCGCGTCCCATGTTATGGAGGCGGTCGCCGAGCGCATCGTTCTCGGTGACAAACGGTCCGCTGCCGACACGGGTCGTGTAGGCTTTGCAGACACCGACCACGCGGTTGATTTTCCGCAGGGCGGCACCCGTTCCGGTGATGGCTCCGCCGGCGGTGGTATTGCTGCTGGTGACGAAGGGATACGTGCCGTGATCAATGTCGAGGTAGGTACCCTGCGCTCCCTCGAAGAGGACGCTTTTGCCGCCTTTGATTGCTTCGTGAATGATGACTGAGGTATTGGTGCGGAAGGGGGTCAGGCGGGCTGCCGCCGTGAGGATTTCTTCCGTGACTTGCGCCGCGTCCATGGAAGCGAGGCCGACGGCTGCGAAGAGAGCATTGCATTCGGCGACCCGTTCCGCGACGCGTTCGTGGAAGACGGCGGTGTCCGCGATGTCGATGAAGCGGAAGCCGCGGCGTTCGATCTTATCCGCGTAGGCCGGGCCAATCCCGCGTCCGGTGGTGCCGATGCGGCGGGCGGCGAGCAGGATTTCGCGGCGTTGATCGAGCCCGCGGTGGTAGGGCATGACGATGTGGGCGCGGTCGCTGATGAAGAGGTTGGCTTCCGAGATGGCGACGCCTTGGCCACGGAGCTTGTCGATTTCGCTGTTCAGGCCAACGGGGTCCATGACCACGCCATTGCCGATGACGCAGGCCTTGTCCTTCCAGAGGATGCCGCTGGGAATGAGGTGGAGGACGTATTTTGTGCCCGCGTGAATTACCGTGTGTCCGGCATTGTTGCCGCCTGCGCCGCGCGCGACGACGTCTGCGGATTCCGTGAGGAAATCGACGATTTTGCCTTTACCTTCGTCGCCCCACTGGGCGCCGGTCACAATCACATTAGCCATGATGCTTCAGGGGAAAAAGAAATGCCGGAACGGGTTCGCCGGTCCGGCGGAAGGGAGGAAACGGGGGGATGCAGTGACGGATGGCGTCAGCTTTCCGTTCTTCCGTGAGGATACTCGGGATGGATCAGAGGGAAGCGAAGGCAAGAGCTGCGGCACCGAGGCACAGCAGGCAGCCGAGGATACCGATGGCGAGAAGAGTGGAACCGGCAGGATCTTTCTTCCGGCCCTTCTTCTTGAACGGAGCGTCATTCGTGAAGCCCGTGGGGGCTGCACCCGAGTCGAGGAGTTGTGTGTCGCTGCTCACGTTGGCGAGGTATGCGTGCCGATGGGCTGCCTGTAAAGCGGTTTTTCCGGGGCTGCCGTGGACAGGCTGGCGGGGGCGCAATCGCGTAGGGTGCGGCAGGGCAGGGCGACGGCAGATTGGCATCATGCGACTGATTCCTCTGGTATTCCTTGTGCTCGGCCTTGGTTCCGTGGTCCGGCGGGCGGATGCGGCTGATGCTGCGCGGCCGAATGTGCTGCTGATCTGCGTGGATGATCTGAAGCCCGTGCTGGGTTGCTATGGGGATAGGATGGTGAAATCGCCGAATATTGACCGGCTGGCGGCGCGCGGGGTGGTCTTTGAGCGGGCGTACACGAATCAGGCCGTCTGTTCGCCGTCGCGGAACGCGCTCATGACGGGAATCCGTCCGGGACGGCTGGGAATTTATGATCTGGCCACGCATTTCCGGCTGGCGGTACCGGACGCAGTGACGCTGCCGCAGCATTTCATGGGGCAGGGCTGGCGGGCTGAGGCGCTCGGCAAGATCCTGCATGCCGGCAATGGGAACCTGGAGGATCCGGGTTCGTGGAGTGTTCCCGTGTTCAAGGGCGATGCTGAAATGTACGCACTGGAGGCGAGCCGGGTGGCCGACAAGACGGGCAAGCCGGCTGGACCGTACGGCAGACTTCCGAAGAATGCCCCGCGCGGGGCGGCGTGGGAAGCGGCGGACGTGCCTGACCATGCGTACCGGGACGGGCAACTGGCGGACGAAGCGGTGGCCCGGCTGAAGGCGGCGGCTGCGAAACCTGGTACGCCATTCTTTCTGGCGGTAGGATTTCTGAAGCCGCATCTGCCGTTCTGTGCACCGCAGAAGTACTGGGATCTGTACGACCGGGCGTCGTTTCCGGTGGCGGCACTGCAATCGCTGCCTGCCGGGGCTCCGGAATTTGCGGGTCACCCGAGCGGGGAACTGCGGCGGTACTCGGCCATTCCGGACGAGGGGGAATTTTCCGCCGATCTGCAGCGGACCCTTATTCATGGGTACCATGCCTGTGTGAGCTACACGGATGCCATGATCGGGAAGGTGCTCGATGCCCTTGATGCGCTTCAGCTGACCCGGAACACCGTGGTGGTGCTCTGGGGCGATCACGGCTGGCACCTGGGCGACCATGGATTGTGGTGCAAGCACAGCAACTACGAACAGGCAGCGCGGATTCCTCTCATGATGGCGGGGCCCGGCATTGCGCAGGGCCGTGCTGCGGGCCTTGTGGAAACCGTGGACCTGTACCCGACCCTTGCGGAACTGGCGGGTCTGCCGGCGCGGGCCGGTCTTGATGGCAGAAGTCTGGTGCCGCAGCTGCGGGATCCTGCGGCTCCCGGCGCGCCTCATGTCCTGCATTGCTACCCCCGGAGCGGTGGACTCATCGGCCGCGCCCTGCGCACGCCCACGCAGCGTCTCGTCGAATGGAAGGTACCCGGTGCGGCGGCCGATTCCGCGGTCGTGGAACTCTACGACTACGAGAAAGATGCCGGCGAGGAGAGGAATCTGGCGGCCTCGTCCCCGGAAACCGTGGCGGCCCTGCGGACTATTCTGCGCAACCATTACCCGGAAGCCAAACCTCAGATCAAGGCTGCCGCGGCTCGTTCCGGCGGGCGGAAAGCGGATGACGAATGAGCCCGGGCCTGCTCCTGCCGTCCGCCAATTTCCGCGAAAAAGATTCGCAGGGTGGCATCGCTTCATTATAGGTGCGCCCCGGAAGCGGACGGGAACGGAGACGGAACTCCGGGAGCGCCTGCTGTTATTTCCATCTGATAGAACCATGAAAACGACAACCATCCTCATTGCTCTTGCCCTCGCTGGTCCTGTGGCCGCGGAAGCCCCTGACTTTGCCAAGGACATTGCTCCGATTCTCGAAGCGTCCTGCGTGAAGTGCCACAATTCGACGAAGGCCAAGGGAAAGCTCAACATGCAGACGAAGGAAGGCGCTCTCAAAGGGAGCGAAGACGGCAAACTGTTTGAAGCCGGCAAGGCTGACGACAGTGCGCTCATCAAGGTGCTTCTGCTGCCGGAAGACGACGACGACGCCATGCCTCCGAAGGACAAGGCTCCGCGTCCGACCAAGGAACAGGTCGAGAAACTCAAGGAGTGGATCAATGCCGGGGCCAACTGGCCGGATGGCGTGGAACTGAAGGTTCCCGCCAAGTGATTCCGGATTCTCCCTGACTCGTAATCAATCCGCTGACGATTGCCCGCCGGTTCCCATGGGACCGGCGGGTTTTGCGTTCCGCTGTGGGCGGGTTGGGGCGGAGGGAAAGCCGTTGCCGGTCAGATGGTGGCAGGCATGGTGGACGCATCATGAAGGAAAGCCGCCGGGAATATGCCAGCGAAGCCGAAGTGGCGTGGGCCGCGGAGCGGATGACAGCGCTGCGGCGGGTGCTGGAGGAGGTCGTTCTTGGCAAGGAGGAACTGATTGGGCTGACGCTCACCGGGATCCTCGCCCGCGGGCATCTGCTGCTGGAGGGATTGCCGGGACTGGGAAAAACCGAGTTGGTGAAGGGGCTTGCGAAGTCGCTTGGTCTGGAGACGCGGCGGATTCAGTTTACGCCGGACCTCCTGCCGGGAGACATCACGGGCAATCCTGTGCTGGAGGAAACGCCAGCGGGCCGGGCCTTCGTGTTTCAGCGCGGCCCCGTGTTTGCCAATCTGCTGCTGGCTGACGAGATCAACCGGGCCAGTCCGAAGACGCAGAGTGCTCTGCTCGAAGCGATGCAGGAACGCCGGGTGACCGTGCTGGGAACGACGCATGAGCTGCCCGATCCCTTCATCGTCCTTGCCACGCAGAATCCCGTGGAACTCGAGGGGACCTATCCGCTGCCCGAGGCCCAGATTGACCGGTTTCTCTTCAAGCTCGAGGTCCCCCGCAGCGATGCGGCGACCCTTGAGAGGATTGTGCGCGGGCGGGAATTCGGGGTCGATCCCGAGCCGGCGAGGGTGCTTGCGCAGGGGGAACTGGCGACTCTGCTGGAATTGGCGCGGAGAATTTTTCTGCCGGATGCGGTGGCTGGCTACATTGCGCGGCTGGTGGATGCGACGCATCCCGGGCAGTCGGCTGCGGCGGTGGGAGTGAAGTTCGGAGCGAGTCCGCGGGCGGCGCTCGGTCTGGCGGCGGCGGCGCGGGCCCGGGCGCTCGTGCATGGGCGGGTGCATGCCGGTTTTGAGGATGTGCGGGTGATTGCACCGGTGGTGCTCGGGCACAGGCTCATCATGGATTATGAGGCGCGCATTTCCGGGCGTAAGGCGGCGGAGGTGGTGGCTGCCTTGCTGAGCGAAGTTCCGGCGCAGCCGGGCGGGTTGCCATGGACCGTTCAGGAGCGCACGAAGAAGGCATGAAGGCGCTGCGGCATGCGGTGGCGGTTCTGATGTTTGCCACCGCAGGCGCTGCGGGGGCGCAGGAAACGCATGTATTCTCCATGGATGCGGAGAACCGCCGGCGCGTGGAAGTCACAAGTGTCTTCAGTGTGGCTCCCCCATCGGGCTTTGCGCCGCTGTTGATTTCGGTGGTCAATGGTGGTGATGCGGACGCTTCCTTCGGGGTCAGGACCACCAGCCGGGACAGTCGGGGAACGGGGGAAGTTTCGGCAGCGCTCAAGGTTTCCGGTCTGGCGCGGCGCACGACCGTGACGGAGGTGATGGTGCCGGTATATGTGGCAGCGGTGGGTGCGCCTTTCCGGGAGCTGCGGGTCTCGGTGACCGGTTCCGTGAGTCCGTCCTTCGAGATTCCGGTGGGTGGGCTGAATGCGCTGCCGTTTGTGGCGCTGAGCGCAGCCCTTGCGGGTGCTTCGACCGAAGCCATCTGCGAGGCGGCGGCCATGCGTCATGCGACTTCCTCGTTTCACTTCGGGAGCCGGCACCCCCGGTTTGCGGCGCGCTGCGAAGTGCGTCAGCTGCCGGCCGACTGGCGGGGGTACTCGGGGGTTGACATCCTTGCGATGACGCTAGGCGAATGGGTTGCGCTCCAGGCTGGGCAGAAATCGGCGATCCGGACATGGCTGGCGCTGGGCGGCGGACTGGAATTGCATGCGGAGAACGGATCGTGGGATCCGGCTGGCCTTGAACTCGGACTGGATGGGCATGAAGGAGACCGTGGTTTCCGGGGACTCGGGAGCGTAAGGCTGCGGAAGTGGAACGGTCAGCCGCTTGGGCCGGAAGCAGCAGCGGGCTGGTGGGAGCCCCGTGGGACAAGGGCGAAGCGGGTGGCGCTTGCGGAAGGGATTCCCAGCAGTCGGCTCAGTGAAATCATTGGGGACCGGGGGTCGCCCGAATTGCCGGTGGGCATCATTCTGCTCGCCTTTGGAATCCTTGTGGGTCCGGTGAATCTCTTCTATCTGGCGGGACCGGGACGGCGGCATCGGCTTTTTGTGACGACTCCGCTGATTTCCGTGGCGACGACATTGCTGCTGCTGGGATGGATTCTGCTGCGCGACGGGACAGGCGGCCGGGGGCGGCGCAGTGCGGTGGTTTATCTGGATGCGGCGGCGCGCGAGGCCATGGTGAGTCAGGAACAGATCAGCCGGACCGGACTGCTGCTGGGTTCGGAATTCGCCACGGCCCAGCCTGTGGTGACGAGCCGGGCGCAGGTCCGGGTGGTATCGTCGGAGTTCGACCGAAGTCGGCCGGATGCCAGTCCGCGTACCGAGGTTCATGGCCTCCTTGAGAACGACCGAGCGCATTTCGGGGACTGGTTTCAGAGCCGTGCCGAGCAGGCGCAATGGATTGAGGCGGTCGTGACGACCCGGGGGAAAGTGGCTGTGCGTGCGGCTGGGGGTGGATGGGAGGTGGTTTCGTCGTTTGGTTTTCCGCTGAAGTCACTGTTCTGGGCGGATGCCGCGGGGCAATGGTGGAAGGCTCCGGGGGAGGTGCTGCCGGGGGCTCCGGTGGCATTGCAGGGAGTGCGGCGGGACGAAGCGGAGCGGTGGTTTACGGCGGAAGCCGCTGCGGGCGGCTACAGCCTCAACGGAATTCTGCCGCCGGACCGGAGCGGGCAGTTCGCTGGGCGACGGGCATGGTTTCTGGCTTCCACAGATCAACCGGAGGCAGGTTTTGTCGAAACGCTGGGATCGGTGAAGTGGGAAAGGGACCATGCCATCCTCATGGGCCAGCTGGGGCCCGAGCCAACGCTTCCTGCTGCGCCATGAGTACCCCTGTCATTGCTGTCGAGGATCTGAAACGGCACTTCGGAACAATTCCGGCGGTCGATGGGGTTTCGTTTGCGATCGAGGCCGGGAGGGTGGTGGGCTTTGTGGGAGCCAATGGCGCCGGCAAGACGTCGACCATGCGGATTCTCGCGACCCTTGATTATCCTTCTTCGGGCCGGGCCGCGGTGCTGGGCCATGACGTCGTTCTGTATCCCGGAGAAGTGCGCCGACGGCTGGGCTGGGTGCCCGACAGCTTCGGCACGTACGAAAATATGACGACGCTCGAGTATCTCGATTTCCATGCCCGGGCACTTGGGTTCCGCGGGGCTGACCGGATCGGGCGAATCCATGAAGTGGTGGAATTCACCGATCTCGGGGCGTTGTCGGAACGGATGATCAGCACGATGTCGAAGGGGCAGGGTCAGCGGCTTTGTCTGGCGCGTGCGCTCATTCACGATCCGGAAGTTCTCATCATGGACGAACCGGCGGCGGGGCTTGATCCCCGGGCGCGCGTGGATCTCAAGCGGCTCATCCGGATTCTGGCAGGGGAAGGCAAGACGATCCTGATATCGTCGCACATTCTCTCCGAGCTGGGGGAGATGTGTGATTCACTCCTCTTCATCGACCGGGGGCGGATTGTGCATCATGGCACGGCTGAGAGTCTGACGAGGGCAGAGGAACAGGGAACCCTCGTGGCCGTGGAGACGGCGGATGGTCCGGCGGCCCTTGTGCAGTGGGCACTGACTGCTCCCCATGTGAAACTGGAGGAAGAACGGCGGCAGGGGTGCCTGCTGCGGATCGGGAGCGCCGATCCGGCGGTGGTGGCCACGGTGCTCCGGCGCATGGTTGCCGATGGGATTGCAGTGACGGATTTTCACCGCGAGGAACGGAGCCTCGAGGAAGTCTTTGTCGATATGATGGGCCGTATGGAGCGGGGCGAACCGGTGTCGTTTTCCGGCGGTCGTCCGGAAAAGGAATCCCCCGGCACCGGAGCAGTGGTTCCGGGACCGGGGGAGAAGTGAAGCGAACGTGACTGGTCCGGCTTGAGCACTCGGATCAGGGACGCGGGCGCTTGGGGCCGCCCTTGCCGCCCTTCGGGCCTCCGTAGCCACCGCTGCGGCCATAGCCGCCGCCGCCGTAGCCCCCGGAGCGTCCTTCGCCTCCGCCACTGTAGCCGCCGCCGCCTCCTCCGCCACTGTAGCCGCCGCCTCCGTAGCCCCCGGAGCGTCCTTCGCCGCCGCCGCGCGAGTCATCGCGGCTGCGTGGTCCGCCGTAACCGCCGGGCCGGGCGGGCCGGCCCTCGGAGCTGCGGCCGTAGGGCTTGCGTCCGGCGGGTGCGCGTTCCCATGGCGGCGGACCGGAACGGAAACCGCTGCCCGGTTTTCCTTCTGGCTTGCCGTGCACGGTCGCTTTGACCCTGACCTTGTGTCCTGCGAAGTCGCCGCCGTCGAGCACCTCGATGATTTCGCGGGCATGCGGGCCGAGGACCTGGACGTGCGTTTCCTTGTTCTGGAGCTTGATGAGCCCAACGACTTTGGCGGGGAATTCCGAACCTGAGGCCACGGCATCGAGGATGTCGCGGGGGGTCAGGCCATGTTCCTTGCCGACGCTGAAGGTGATCCATTTGTAGCCGGGAGCGGCTGGGGGGAGTGGACGGCTGACTTCCTCGCGGACTGTTTTGGCGGGTGGCGCGGGAGCCTGTTCCGATTCGAGGGCCATGAGTGCATCGGCGTCTGCGTCCGAAATGCGCGGCTGCTTTTCCTTGCGGGGTTTGCTGCGCGGTTCCTTCGGAGCGGCGGCGGTTTCGGAGGGGACTTCTGTTTCCGGCTCGGAGGAAGAAACGGCCGCGGCTGGTCCTGGCACAGGTTCCGGGGTGGCTTCGGCTGGAACTTCCGCGCGAACTTCTGCAGCCTTGGCGGTTGCGGGTGGTTTCACCGGAACGGGTGCAGCCGGTTCCGGTTCCTCGGTGGGTGGAACCTTGACGGGAATGGCTGCGGGCTTCACCGCGGCGGCGGGTGGCGTCTCGGCTTCTGCGGGGGCCATGGTTTCCTCTGGCGATGCCTTGGCGGCGGGGGATTCGGTCGGCTTGCGCGGCGGTGCGGCGGGCGTTTCCGGAGCAGCGGCTTTCGGGGCCGGAGCTGCCTTGGCTGGGCGGGGGGCCGGCTTCGCTGGTTCCGCGGCTTTGCCCGGGCCATCACGGCGGGCAAAGGGGTCGCTCCCTTCCGGTTTTTCGGTTTCGATGCCGCTGGCGGTGAGCAGTTCGCCGAGGAGGGCGGCCGCTAGGTCGGTGGCAGCGTGGCCTTCGTCGAGAAGTCGGTCGATGCTGGCCGCGTGCGCCGTATGGCGTCCCGCCTCGAGGTTGGCGCGCACCTTATCGAGGACGCCCGAGAGGCGTTTCTCCTCGACCTGATCCCATGTGGGGACTTTGCCGCGCTGCATGCGCTGCCGGGTGAAGCGTTCCACGCCCTGGAGCCGGTAGATTTCGCGCCCGCTGATGAGGGTCAGGGCGACGCCCTTGCGTCCGGCCCGGCCTGTGCGGCCGATGCGGTGCACGTAGTCTTCCGGGTCGTACGGGAGATCGAAATTCACGACCAGGTCGAGGTCGTCGACATCGATGCCGCGTCCGGCGACGTCGGTGGCCACGAGCAGGTCGAAGCCGCTGCTTTTGAATTTCGAAAGCGTGCGGGTACGCATCATCTGGCTCATGCCCCCATGGAGGCGGTCGGCCGAATACCCACGGGCAATGAGGGCGTCGGCCACGTCATCGACGGTCCGCTGGGTATTGCAGAAGATGATGCCGAGGCGGGCATCGTGCATGTCCACGAGCCGGGTGAGGGCATCGAGTTTCGCGCGGGGCGGCACGTCGTAGTACATCTGTTCGACGGTAGGAACCGTCATGGTCTGCGTCTCGATGCGGATATGCTGGGGCGAGCGCGAGAATTCCTCGATGAGGCGGCGGATGGCCGGAGGCAGGGTGGCGCTGAAGAAGACCGTCTGGCGTTCCTCCGGGGTTCCTGAAAGAATGCGTTCCATGTCCTCGCGGAAGCCCATGTCGAGCATGCGGTCGCATTCATCGAGAATGACCATCTTCACATGGGAGACATCAAGGGTGTTGCGCTGGAGGTGGTCGATGATCCGTCCGGGGGTGCCGATGACGATCTGCGGACCTTTGCGCAGTTCCGAGAACTGCCGTTCGTAGCTCGCTCCTCCGAAGATGGGAACGGTGTGCAGTTTGGGGCGGAAGGCAGCGAGCCTCGCTACTTCCTCGGCCACTTGAACGGCGAGTTCGCGCGTCGGGACGAGGACAAGGATTTCGACTTTGCGGCTGGCATCGTCGACCCTTTCGATGGCAGGGATGGCGAACGCAGCGGTCTTGCCGCTGCCGGTGGCGGACTGACCCACCACATCTTTGCCCTCCATGAGCACGGGGATGGCGGCCGACTGGATCGGCGAAGTCTGTTCAAAGCCGAGTTTCGCCACGGCTTTGAGGATTGGCTCGGACAGCCCGAGTTCAGAAAAGAGTCGTTTTTGCATGAACCTGCTACCTATGCCGGATTTTCCGTCCGTGCCACGTGTCTTTTTGAGATTCCCCCATTGGGGACAGCAAAAAGGGCGGTTCCGGTGAAGGAACCGCCACTTGCAGATGGGGATGAGGGTCCGCGGGACGCCAGGGTGCCGCGGGATGGCCCGGGCTTACTTGTAGCTGGCCTGGGCTCCCTTGACGTCGCGCTTCTTGACCCAGGGCATGAGGGAGCGGAGCTTCTCGCCCGTCTTCTCGATGGGGTGCTTCTCGCCGTCCTTGAGGAGCTTGTGGTAGGTCTTGTAGCCGCCTTCGTACTCCTTGATCCAGCCCTTGGCGAATTTGCCGGTCTGGATGTCCTTGAGAGCTGCCTTCATGCGCTTCTTGACGGAAGCGTCGATGATCTTCGGTCCGACGGTCACATCGCCCCACTTGGCGGTTTCCGAAATCGAGAAGCGCATGCCTGCGATGCCGGCCTCGTTCATGAGATCGACGATGAGCTTGAGTTCGTGAAGGCACTCGAAGTAGGCCATTTCCGGGCTGTAGCCGGCTTCCACGAGGACCTCGAAGCCAGCCTGCACGAGAGCCGAGGCTCCTCCGCAGAGGACTGCCTGTTCCCCGAAGAGGTCGGTTTCCGTTTCTTCCTTGAAGTCGGTCTCGATGACGCCGGCGCGGGTGCCGCCGACTCCCTTGGCCCATGCGAGGGCGATCTTCCTTGCTTCCTTGCCGCCCTGATGAATGGCGATGAGGGCGGGGACGCCTTTGCCTTCTGTGAACTGGCGGCGCACGATGTGGCCGGGTCCTTTCGGGGCGCACATGATGACATTGACATCGGCTGGCGGAACGATGGTCTTGAAATGAATCGCGAAACCGTGGCTGAAGAGGAGGGTTTTGCCTTTGGTCAGATTGGGCTCGATGTCCTTCTTGTAGACCGCTGGAATCTTCGTATCGGGCACGCCGACGAAGATGACGTCGGCGCGCTTAACTGCTTCGGCGGTGTCGACGACCTCGAAACCGTATTCCTTCGCCACGGGGATCGACTTGCTGCCCTTGTAGAGGCCGATGATGACTTTGACGCCGCTGTCCTTGAGGTTGAGGGCGTGGGCGTGGCCCTGGGAACCGAAGCCGATGACGGCGCAGGTCTTTCCTTTGAACACTCCGAGGTCGGCGTCTTTATCCGTGTAGACTTTGGCAGGCATGATGATGAGATGGGGTCTTGGTGGTTACTGGGGTGTGATGAAACTATGGGGGAAAACTCAGGAGATTTCCTCTTCCGGGGCGTGGTCGGCGCGTGGCAGCGCAATGCGTCCGGTGCGGGTGAGGTCGATGATCCCGAAATTGTCCATCAGGGCGATGAACTTGGTGATTTTGGGATTGTCGCCGGTGATTTCGACGGTGACGACGTTGCGGCCGACATCGATGATCTTGGCGCGGAAGATCTGGCAGAGTTCGATGACTTCGGCGCGGGTCTCGCGGTTCACCTTGACCTGGAGCAGCACGAGTTCGCGGTCGACATAATCGCCTTCGCGGAAGTCGATGACCTGGATGACGTCGATGAGCTTATCGAGCTGCTTGATGATCTGGTTGAGGACATTTTCCTTCTCGCGCACGACGATCGTCATGCGGCTGACGCGGGGGTCGTGGCTGGGTCCGACGTTGAGGGTATGAATGTTGTAGCCGCGGCCGCTGAACATGCCGGCGACGCGGGCGAGCACGCCAAACTTGTTTTCGACGAGGACGGAAATGGTGTGGAGGGTCATAGGTGGACTGGGGCGCGGTTGGCTCCCGGCATTCCGGAAAAAGAGCGCGGAGACTCCTGTGATTCCGGGGTCCGGTCAACGGGGGAATTTCCGTGGGTCCGTGGTCAATGGACTTCGCGGGCGGACTCTGTGAATTCGTCGAGGGCGATGATGCGGCTGAGGATGGTGTGGAAGACGACGGCGGGGTGCTGGGTGGCGTCGATGTCGGTGACCCGTTCGCGGGGGTAGAAGTCGAGCATGGGTTTGCTTTCTTCCTCGTAGGTGCGGATGCGGCGTTCGATGGTTTCGTCGCGGGCGTCGTCGAAGCGGTTTTCCTTGAGGGCGCGCTTGCGGATGCGGCGGTGGAGTTCCTGACGGTCCGGGCAGGAGAGGTGGAAGACGTGGAGGACGTCGATGAACGGTTCCATGAGGCGGGCCTGTTCGACGTTGCGGGGAATGCCATCGAGCACGAGGAAATCGATATCGGGCTTGATGAGGTGCATTTCGGCGCGGGAGTCGACATTTGCCTTCCAGAGCTGGACGGTGAGTTCGTCGGGGACGAGTTCGCCGCGGCTGGAGTATTCGACGAATTTCTGGCCGAGTGGGGTACGGGTATCGAGGGCGCGGAAGACTTCACCGCAGACGAAATGGATGAAGCGGGGGATGCGGCCGAGGATGGCTCCCTGGGTGCCTTTGCCGCTGCCGGGGGCTCCGAAGATCAGGAATGTCCGGAAGCGCATGTCTTTGCTGGTGGTCATGAGAAAGCGGGATCGTGTGGATGTCCGGCGGAAAACCTTGTTGCCGGGAAGGGTCCGTTTCCTAAAGCTGCGGATCGGGAAAGAAACCAGAAAAAAAGCATGTCAGAGATCCGGCGCATTGTTTTGGCTACGCACAACCGTCACAAGACCGGGGAATTCCGGGAACTGCTGGGGGAGGGGTGGGAGATTGCGGACATGAGCGCCTATCCTGAGCTTCCGGTGCCTGAGGAGACGGGGAGTACCTTCGAGGAGAATGCGGCGATCAAGGCGCTGGCGGCGGGCGGTGCGCTGGGGCCTGAAGTTCTGGTGGTGGCGGATGATTCCGGGCTGGAGGTCGATGCGCTGGAGGGCCGCCCGGGGGTGCATTCGGCGAGGTATGCCGGGCCGGGGGCGACGGACCGGTCGAATCTGGAGAAGGTGCTGGGGGAACTGGCGGCGGCGGGGGTGCGGGGGAAGGCTCGCCGTGCGCGGTTCCGCTGTGTGCTGGTGGTGGCGCGGGGTCGGGAGCGCCTTGGGGCGTTCCATGGAACGGTGGAGGGGGTACTGGCGGGGGAAGGGAAGGGAGAGGGAGGATTTGGATACGATCCTGCCTTCATTCCGGCGGGCGAGTGCCGCACCTTCGGAGAACTTCCGGCCGAGGTGAAGCACCGGCTCAGTCACCGGGCGCGGGCCGTGGAGCAACTGAGGTCATGGCTCTCCGGGTTCCGGGGCTAGGGAAGTGGCCGAGGAATTCGTCTGCGAATGGTTTTGACCCGGTTGCGGTGATCCGTCAGAGTCGCGCGTCCCGTTTCCCGGGAATCAATCCCTGACTGCACCGTGTCCTTTTCCCGAAACAGTGAGCCCCCGGAGGAAGCCGTGTCCGCGGTGAAGATTCTGCCTCCGTTGCCGGGCTGGCGGGCTGGTCTCCTGACTCTGCTGCTGGTGGCTGCGGCGTTGGGGGTGGCGCTGCATCTGGCGGGGGTATTGATCCGGACGCAGAACCGGAATCTTGGTCCTAAGACTGATCCGGCGACTGGGGAGGTGCGGGGGGATCAGGATCAGAAGCACAACATCAACCGGGCCCTGCTGTCGCGGCCGTACTGGAAACGGGATCCCTCGATCGGGTTGCTGCAGAATGTGACCCGATGGTGGCCTCATGATACTGATGGGATTGTCAATCCGCTGTGGCCGTGGGTGGCGTCCCGGCTGGCGGAACCGGGTCATCCGTATGATGAACTGGAGGTGGGGGAAGCGGACCGGAGGCTTTTCGAGCTGGGGAAGTGGTTCAATGTGGGAATGGTACTGGCGGTGGCGGGGGTGCTGGGGGTTGTGCTGGCGAGGCGTTTCCGCCCGGCGGCGGCGGTAGCGGTGGTGCTGCTTGGACTATTCGGGGCCTTGCTGCCGCGGGCGGTCTATTTTCAGCCCGAGCCACTGTATTATGTGTTTCTGTTCCTCGCGTGGCTCTGTGCGCTCCGGCTCCTGCTGTCGAATTCGGTGGGGCTGCACGCGTTGTTCGGATTGCTGGCGGGGCTGGCGTGGCTGGCGAAGACGTCCAGCGAAGTGGTGGTGCTGGCGTGGTTCGGGGCGGCGTCGTGGCGCTGGCTGTGTGCGCTCTGCGGCCGGCAGGGAGATGCGCTGGAGGAATCGCGCTGGAGCGCGCGGCGGCATTTTCTGGGGCTGGTGGCGTTTGCGATCGGCTGGCTGGCTGTCTGTGGTCCGCGCTACAATTATGCGGCGGAGCGGTTCGGGAGCCGGACGCATACGTGGCCCGGGGTCTGGATGTGGATGGATGATTTCGGGGAAGGGGTTCGCTGGATGCAGGCGCATCCTGACCGGGCCTCGCTGGAGTCGGTGCTGCCTGAGGAGCGTCCCTCGCTGGCGCTCTACCGGAAGACCCATTCCGATGCGCAGATATGGGATCGGCTCACGGCTGGCTACTGGGAGAAATGGTCGCGGTTTCTGGCTCCGCGGACGGTTCGTCCATCGAAGCAGCGTCCATTTCCGGGATGGCGTCACATTCTGCAGTCGCGCGGGCTCTATCTTGGGGGATTGCTGGGAATCACGCTGCTGGCGGGAGGCTTTCTGTGGGCGCGGCGGCGGGCGGCGGACCGGGAGGGGCTGCGGCTGCCCTGCGGGGCTGGTTCGGCTGCGATGTTTGTGCTCGCCTCCTGCCTGGGATATGGGCTGGTCTATGGATGGTACACGCCGATCGGCCGTGGCGACCGGTTCATGCTGTCGCTTTACCTTCCGCTGGCGTTCAGTTTTGCATGGGCTGCGGAGAGCATGATGAACCTGGTGAAGATGCGCGGGGGGCCGCGGTGGATGGAATGGGTCTACAGCGGGCTGCTGTGGACCCTCAATGCCGTGGTGGTGTGGCGGCTGGTGGAGGTGCTGCGCCTGCCGGTGTTTGATCCGGCTACCCAGTAGCTTCCATCATTTCGGGACCGGTTCGAGGACGATGCGCTGGAGGTCCATGACGGCGACTCCGGGTTTGGAGAGGGGCTTGACGGTCAGTTTCCAGCGCTTTGCCATGGAGAGGTCCCGGGATCCGAGCTGGCGTTCGCGGAAGTTCTGGAAATGACCGGTGTCTTCGACGGTGAAGCGCAGCGGTTCCGGGCGGATGTCCGAGGGTGGGTCGAGGGCCTCGAAGGCAAGCTCGACGTCTGCTCCGCCGGATCCCTTGCCGCATCCCTGGGTGAGGGCGATGGAAAAGAGGCCCGGGGAGTGGAGTTCAAACTGCCATGAGGCTGTATCGGCTGGGTCTGTCCAGAAACCGAGGGTGTTCTTGTTCTGCGGGGGTTCGTACTGGAGGCGGCTGCCTTTGACTGCAGCGCGCACGGCGTGGAGCACGACCTTCCCGCTGCTGGTCTGCTGCGGTGGGGCGGCGGCACCCGGTTCCGGAATCGTGACGAGCTTCGTGACAAAGCTGCGGTCCTTGTAGTCGCGGTGGCATTCGGCACAGGTTTCCAGCTTCCCGCGGGACGTCAGGCTGCTGACCTTGCCGTCCGTGGTGAAGAATTCCCAGTCGCCCAGCTCCGGCCAGAAGCCGGCTTCCCGCTTGAGCATGCCCGTGATCAGCTCCGGACCGGCCCCGGATTCCTTCGGGAGTTTTTCCTTGAGAATGAGGGTGCCGACGGGAAATCCGGCCCATGGATCATAGAGGGAGTCGGCCGCATCCGGACTGACGAAAAGCTGCAGTCTGGCTCCCTTGTGCGGGCCTTCCGGGCGGGGTGCCACCGGGGCCCGGCAAAGGTGCGCGGTGCGGGCGTCCATGTCGACAGGGGTGGCAGTGACCCGTTCCAGTCTGTCCCGCTGCCGGATCAGTCCGAGGAGGGCCTTGTCGCCGGGCGGGGCCGCCGCGAGTACTGCAGGAATGCCAAGGAGGGCGGAGAGAAGAACGGCGGTTGGTTTCACAGCAACAACGGTAGTGCGGTCCATGGGGCTTGCCCAGCACAAATCCGGGGCTGGAGCGGCATCCCGGAAGGCGGGGTCATCTTCCCGGAAAATCGGCATTTTGAAGTTGCGTTCGGTTTCACGGGCCATTATTCTGCTGTGGTTGACTGCAACACGATTCCACATCCACCAGATGGATTCCCTCGCCTCTTTTCATCAGGGCGATGGCGGAGCGGTCTTTGCTGTCATGATCTCCGGGATGCCTGCGGTATGCTGCGAACGCTTGTCTGAATGAGGTTAGTCCCGGCGGTTTCCCTGATGAAGTTTCCCGGCGGTCATGCTGCCATGGTCTCTGCTGCACCCATAGTGCTGCTTTTGTTCTGAAATCCTCAACCTGTTCACGCTTATTCCTGCCTATCCTCCCAGAAACCAGCCATCGCGCGGCCGAGACACCACACGGGTCAATGACCGCATCCGGGCACCGCGCATCCGCGTGGTCGATGGCACGACAGACCAGCAGATTGGGATCATGACACCCCTTGAGGCCATGCAGATTGCCCGGTCGAGGGGTCTTGATCTGGTTGAAGTGGCACCGGACGCAAAACCGCCGGTGTGCAAGGTGATCAGTTATGGGAAGTGGAAGTACGAGCAGTCCAAGCACAGCAAGGACAAGGGAAAGCAGCGGGGCGGCAAGGTGAAGGAAATGAAGTTCCGGATCAATATTTCTCCGCACGACTACACGACCAAGCTGCAGCATGCCGAGGAATTCCTTGATCACAGTAACAAGCTGAGGGTGGTTTGTCAGTTCCGGGGGCGCGAAATGGCACATCCTGAGATTGGGATGAAGCTGATGCTGAAGGTGGTCGAGGATCTCAAGACGATGGCGCATGTGGACATGGTGCCCAAGCAGGCGGGGCGTGCGATCAGCATGACGCTGTCGCCGCTGGCGCAGCATCTGCGGCACCGGAAGTTCGAAAAGCCGAAGGTGGAGTACGTGGAAGATGTTGAGGATGAGGATGATGATGAGGAAGATCGCACGCCGCACGTGCATACCCTGACCATGGATGAGATCCTCTCGCAGATGGAGGAGGACGACGGCCGTCCCAAGCGGCGGCATTGAGTCATTCTGACGCATAACCGCCCGAGTGCCGCGTATCTGGCAGCGAAGTTCCCGTTTTTCGTCCTGGACGAAGCTGGGTAAGGCTGTCAGACATGAACCCATCCACTGGATCCCGGTGGATATCCCGGATGAAAGACAACCAAATGTTTCAGAACAGGAAGCGTCCGCGCCGCTATAAAGGCAGGCCGGGCGTTTCATCTGGCCCCAACGCTTCAGACTCTACTGATATGGACCCCAATACCGAAGAATCCTCCGGCGAACTTCCGATGGAAGTCGTGCAGGAGATCGCGGAGGCGGTCATGGCAGAGCAGGCAGCCGATGCGCAAGTGTCGGAGCAAGCCGCTCCCGCAAACGACCTCCCCCCTACCGAATCAACCAGCAACCGACCGCCCCGCGACGCTCAGGGCCCGCCTGTGAACCGGCGGGAGCAGGAGCAGCAGCAGCGGCGGGAGCATGATCAGCAGCGCCGCGAGCAGGAAGCGCAGCGGCGTCAGCAGGAGCAGCAGCGGCGCGAGCAGGAACGGCTGCGCCGTGAGGACGAAAACCGCCGCCGTGAGCATGACCGTCAGCGCCGTGAGGCGGAGGACCGTGCGCGCATGCCGATTGATGATCTCTGCCGGAAGGCCTGGGACATTTATCTGGCGGAAGTGAGTGAGGAAGGAGTGGAACTGTTTCCTGACAATGACGCCCGGGAACTGGCCCGCAGGAGTTTTCGTCTGGCGGAGATTTTTCTTCAGGAGGAACTGCGGGCCCGTCGTCCGCCACCACCGCCGCCACCGGTCCGTGAGCCACGCGAACCGCGGGAATCCCGCGGTGCCGGGAACGGCGAGGGCGATCAGGCGGGCGGAGAAGCGGCCGCTCCGGAGACTGTGTCTTCGGAGGAAGCGGCTTCTGCTGGCGAGGGGAATCCTGAGTGATCTGCTGGTGCCTGCCGGCACCGGATTCTCGTGATTGACGATTCAGGGGAAGGTTCCGAGAGGGGCCTTCCCCTGATGGTTTCCGGGGAGTGGGGCCGGAGGCATGGAATTCAGGAACCGGCGCTGAGTTTCCGGAGGTTGCGGCGGTACTGGGTTTCGCTGGTGATTGTCTGGCTGACGGGGAGGGGGCGGACGATGATGACGCCGGCATGGCTGCGGTAGGTGCGCAGGTAGGTGGAGAGGGAGTTTTCGGTGGTGATCTTCCGGAAGTTCCTTGAGGCGTGCAGGAAGAGAGGGCGTCCGGTTTCGTCGCGGATGATGAGCCCGACGTGGGAGCAGACGACTCCCTGACTGCGGGTGACGATTCCGGCGATGTCGCCGTCGGCGAGCAGGGGTTCCACCGCGGCAGTCTGAGCGGCGGGGAGGTACCAGACGGGGAGGGCGGTGATGGAGGCTTCGGAGGCGGCGAGTTCCGGCACGAGGGAGGGATCGGCGCGCAGGTAGCGGTAGGATTTCCAGAACTCGGTCATTTCGCGGCTCTGGCGTCCGCGCAGCCGCTCGGCTCCGGGGAGGGAGCGGGTAACATCCTTCACATTGCCACGTGCTTCATTGTCGATGAACCACTCATTGAGGTAATGGATGCGGTCGAGGTAGTGGCCGTGGCAGTGGCCGCCGCGGTAACGGGTCCACTCGATTTCGCGGAGGAGGCCGTCCGGGTCTGTGGAGGGGGACCGTTCCAGTTGGCGTGCCATGCCCAGCACGCATTCGAAGAAAGTCCAGCAGTCGAGACCGTCGCAGTTGACGGATGGGGACTCGATGCGGTCGTCGATTTCGAGGGTATGGCCGACGTAGGGTACGCCGAGGAAGGCACGGCCGATGCGGGCCATGCGGGGGCCGATGGGGAGGCGGTGCCATTGTTCTGCGCGGGCGCGGGCCATGATGCGGGCGTAGCGGTCCTTCCCCTTGAACGTAAGGTTGCGGGGCAGGTGATTGATGCCGCCGGGGGATGTGGTGCTCAAGCCGAGCAGCGCAGCAGCAGCGGCGAGGCAGTCGCGTCGGGAGGCCATGGTCTCTAGCTGGCGGCGGGCGCGGGCAGGGACAGGAGAGGAACGATGGATTCGAAGGCGAGTTCCGTGATGAGTCGTTTGCCGAAGAGGTCTTCCCAGAGCGTATGGGGGCGGGGGACGATGCAGAGCAGATCGGCCATGACATCGGCAACGTAGTCGTCCACCACGTCGACCCAGTCGGTTCCCTGGGGCTCAGCGAAGACGGCATGGTCCCAGCCGGAGGCTTTGACGGCGGCGAGGGTGGCGGCCGTGCGTGCTTCACCTCCGCCCTGGGCACCCTTGGTGAGGTGCAGGACGTGCAGTTCCGGGTGCAGGGGTTTGAGGAAATCGGCGAGCCAGCGTGATTCGGGGCCGATCTGGTCGAGGCTTGAGCTGAGGACGATGGTTTTGAGGCCGTGATAGCGTGCATGGCGGGGGACCGCGATGACGGGAACGCCGCGGGGGGAGTCGAGCAGGCGGGAGGCGACGCTGCCGAGGACGCGGCGGGAGATGGTGCCGGAGCCGCGGGTCCCGACGACGATGACATCGGCGTGGCGTTTGGCGGCTGCCGACATGATGCCACCGGACTGGTAGTCGGCGGTTTCGATGACGATCGTCGGGTTGAAGTCTGCCCCGCAGGAACGGCGCAGGGATGCGATGTGGGATGCGGCGTTGGTCTGGGCCTGATTGACGAGGAAATCCTCGATGGCTTTCCCGTGGGATTCGACGGCGGCGTGATGGGCGCCGGCGAGGACGACCGCGTGGTAGAGAACGAGTTCAGCTCCGGTTTCGCGGGCGAGGGCGGCCGCGTAGCGGACGGCGGCTGCGGCGCGGGGTGAGAAGTCGGTACCGGCGATGATGGTCTTCATGGGATTTGCGTGGGGGGAGCGTCCGGGAAAGGAACGTTCTGTTCATCGTTCCGGTCGCAGGTTCAATCAAGGCTGAGCCGTGCGGAAAGCAACTCCCGCTGATAGATCAGTTCCTTGGGCAGGCTATCGTAGATCCGGAGGAAGAGTTCGCCCTGGGAAAGCACTTCCGTGCGCCATTCAGCCGGGTTGACGGCCATGACGCGGTCGAAGTCGGCGCGTGCAAAGCCGTGGAGGCCATCACTGTTGAAATCCTCCCACTGGGGAGTCCAGCCGATCATGGTTTCGTGTCCGGCGACGGTGCCGCGGCAGCGCCGGATGATCCATTCGAGGACGCGCATGTTCTCGCTGAAGCCCGGCCAGAGGAAGCGCCCGTCCGGGCCTTTCCTGAACCAGTTGACGTGGAAGATTCTGGGAAGCCTGCGGATATGGCGGCGCATTTCGAGCCAGTGAGCGAAGTATTCTCCCATGTCGTATCCGCAGAAGGGGAGCATGGCCATGGGGTCGCGCCGGACCTGGCCGGTGGCTCCGGCGGCGGCGGCGGTGGTTTCGCTGCCCATGGTGGCTCCGATGTAGACGCCGTGGGCCCAGTTGAAGCTCTGGTAGACGAGGGGCATGGTGCCAGGGCGGCGGCCCCCGAAGATGATGGCGCTGATGGGGACGCCTGCGGGGTTCTGCCAGTCCGGGTCGATGCTGGGGCACTGCTGGGCCGGGGCGGTGAAGCGGCTGTTGGCGTGGGCGGCGAGGCGACCGCAGCCGGGCGCCCAGTCGTGGCCCTGCCAGTCGACGAGGTGGGCCGGGGGAGTTTCCGTGAGGCCTTCCCACCAGACATCGCCGTCGTCGGTGAGGGCGACATTGGTGAAGATGGTGTTTCTGGCGATGGCGGCGATGGCATTGGCATTGGAAGCCGGGGAGGTACCCGGAGCGACCCCGAAGAAGCCGGTTTCCGGATTGATGGCGCGGAGCTGGCCATCGGAGTCGGGCCAGAGCCATGCAATATCGTCGCCCACGAGAGTGGTTTTCCATCCGGCGGAACGGTAGGGTTCCGGGGGGACGAGCATGGCGAGGTTGGTTTTTCCGCAGGCGCTGGGGAAGGCTGCTGCCACGTAGGTTTTTTCACCGTCCGGGGCGTGGAGACCGAGGATGAGCATGTGTTCGGCGAGCCATGCTTCCTCGCGGGCGATCCAGCTGGCGAGCCGGAGAGCCACGCATTTCTTGCCGAGGAGTGCATTGCCCCCGTAGCCGCTCCCGAAGGACCAGACGGCAGGATCCTGGGGGAAGTGGACGATGTATTTGTCATCGTGGCATGGCCAGGGGACATCGGACTGACCGGGTGCGAGCGGGTGTCCGACGCTGTGGAGGCAGGGGAGCCAGCGGCCGCTGCTGCCGAGTTTGTCCCAGACGCTGCGTCCCATGTGGGCCATGGTGCGCATGCTGACGACGACGTAGGGGGAATCGGTGATTTCGACGCCGACGAGGGCGAGCGGGGAATCCGGAGGGCCCATGCAGAAGGGGACCACGTAGAGGGTGCGGCCCTGCATGCAGCCACGGAACTTCTCCCGGAGTTTTGCCTTCATTTCGGCGGGTGCCATCCAGTTGTTGGATGGACCGGCTTCGGCGCGGCGCCGGGTGCAGATGAAGGTGCGTTCTTCGACGCGGGCGACGTCCGAAGGTGCGGAGCGGGCGAGGAAGCAGCCGGGGCGCTTTTCGGGGTTGAGCCGGATGAACGTGCCGCGGGCCACGAGAAGGTCGCAGAGGGCATGGTACTCAGCATCGGATCCATCGCACCAGTGGATCGATTCCGGTTGGCAGAGGGCGGTGGTTTCCTCGACCCATGCGACGACTTCGGGATGTGTGGTCATGATTGGTGATGCTGCGGAAGGTTCTACGGTTGGAGCAGCCATTCCTCATGCAGATTCCGCGCCAGCGCATGATCTGGCGCGTGTTTGCCAGGATGTGCGCAATGTGCGCAACGGCCGGGGTGGTTGCGGGACTGGAATCTGCCCTCGCCCCGGGGCCAATGGTGCTCCCGTCAGGAATCGAACCTGAATCACCGGCTTCGGAGACCAGTGTCTTATCCGTTAGACTACAGGAGCGTATCTGGCATGACTGCCGGAGGGGCAGCGGGCGGGAAGAGATCCATGCTTTGGGAAAAGCGATGCGCAACCAATTTTCCGGGCTTCGCGCTGGAATCTGGACTCCAGGCGGGATTGAATAGGGGACATTTCATGTCCTCCGAAGCATCTGTTTCTCCCCTGCGGCTCGTCATCAAGTTTGGATCCGGCATCCTGACGCTTCCTGATACGGCGGCGCTCGACGAGAGTCAGTTTGCGCGGCTCACGCAGGCGATTGCGATTCTCAAGCAGCAGGGGCACGAGGTCATTGTGGTGACGAGCGGGGCCGTGGCGGCGGGGCTCGGGGTCATGGGATTTGCGAAGCGTCCGCTGGAGACGGGTCAGTTGCAGGCGTGTGCGGCGGTGGGGCAGACGCGCCTGATGCACAAGTACGCGACGCTGCTGGGGGCCTGTGGGCTGCACGTGGCGCAGCTGCTGGTGACGCACGAGGATTTTGCTCATGCCGAGCGGAGGGGGAATCTCGAAACGACGCTGCGGAATCTGATGGAACGCCCGGGCATTGTGCCGGTGATCAACGAGAACGATTCGGTGGCGACGGAGGAACTGAAGTTCGGGGACAACGATGCCCTGTCGGCGGATGTGGCGGTGCTGGCGCGGGCCGACATGCTGATTCTGTTCACCAGTGTGGATGGCCTGCTGCCTCCAGGGGAAAGCCGGCGGATTGTGGAGGAGGTGAACGACATTGCCTCGGTGCTCTCGTTTGCCCGCAATGAGAAGGGAGAGTATTCCGTGGGAGGGATGGCGAGCAAGCTGCGTGCTGTGGAGAAGGCGGTTTCGGCGGGGATTGCGACGCTCATTGCCAATGGGCGCCGTCCCGAGCAGATTCCGGATCTGGTGGCGGGCAGAGGCGTGGCGACGCGCTTTGCGCCGCAGCGGTCCTGAGCGGTGGGGCGGAGATCAGCTGGCGTCCACGATTTCGTGGAACCAGACCTTGATGAAGTTCATGCCGCGGTCTTCATCGAATCCGCGTTCCACGGACGATGCGGCATGGGCGGTGGCTTCCGGGCGGATGCGGATTTCGACGCCCGTGTCCGTCTGCAGGACGGCGGTGGCGCGGCGGGCGGCCTTTTTGACTTCCTTCGGCTCGATGCTGAAGCTCGCGTCGAGGGGGACGCCTTCGTCCTCTTCGAAGCGGGCGCGGACTTCCTCGAAGTGGGCGACGGCTTCCGGTGATTTGAGGACTTCTGTTTCGAAGGCGGCGAGGTCGAAGTCTTCGCGTCCGTCGAACCAGTCGAGGACTTCGCGGGAGGCGCGGGCGGATTCTTCCGGGGCGGCGGCGATTTCCGGCTGCTGGCGGACGGCGGCGACGGCCATTTCGGCATATGTCTGGGTGAGGAAGGCCGAATCCGGGATGGCCTGGAGGCCGAGGAATTCGCGGACCCAGAAGCGGCTTTCTCCACCCGTGCGGTCGAAGGTGAGGACACAGAGTCCGGTATTCTGCCAGTGATTGAGAATGAGGCAGCCTTTGTCGATTTTCTCGGGATTGATGCCGTGTTCCGTGCGGAGCCGGAGGTCGCCGTCTTCCGAGGCGATGCTGAGGAAGGGGGAGACGGTTTCCGATTTGAGGATGCAGATGGCTTTGACGGAATCGCTTTCGACATCGACGCCTTCGACGAGGGCGATGCAGAGGTCGCCGGATTTGATGTTGGGGTGCTGGGATTTGGCGTAGAGGCGGCGGGCCATGGCGCAGCCGTTTTCGAGCAGGGCGGCGGGGTTGCGGAAGATTTCCTTCGCCAGCGAGTTCATTTCGTGGGTTTCAAGCGACGTGGGATGGTGGAAACGGTGCGGCAGGAGGTTGCGGAAAGGTTTGAGGAACAGCGAGGTGAGCAGGTCCCGGTCATCGCTGCCGACGCGGAGGACCTCGCGGGACATCTGGAGGGGTTCCTCGCGCTGGGGGTTGCCGACCTTGGCGAGGACGAGCTGGGTGACGGCGGCGGCGGGGAAGCGGATGCGGAGCGAGGACATGGCTGTGTCCATTCATCGTAGGCGGAATGCCTGCGGTGCAAGCCAGCAGTGCGCCCGGTGCTGGAGCCGGATGGTCCTGCCGGCTTATCTGCCGGCTTCCTTCTTCCGGAATTTCACAAAGTAATTCTCGATGAGAAAGCCTTTCACCTCATCGGTTTTCTCGAATCCGGCACTGGTGATTTCCTTTTCGAAGACATCCTGTCCGGCGCGCACGTGACCGAGTGTCCATTCGCTGCTGGTGCCGGGGATGCGTTTGAAATCGATGAGAAGGACAGTGCCGCCGGGCTTCATGGCCTTCCAGAGCGACTTCATGGAATCGGCCGGGTGTTCGAAGTGGTGGTAGACGTCGCAGATGAAGGCGAGGTCGATGGAATTTTCCGGGAGGTTGACGGATCTGGGGTTGGCGAGGACGGGGACGATGCCGGGGAGTTTGGCGGCGGTGGCGCGTGCGGTGATATGGTCGAGGAATTTCCGGGCGATTTCGACGGCGTGGACCTTGCCGGACGGTCCGGTGGCCCTTGCGAAGGGGAGCGTGAAGAGCCCGGTGCCGGCTCCGATGTCGGCAATGGTCATGCCTTCGGTGATCCCGCAGGCCTTGAGGATGGCTTCGCGCTGAGTGAAGATTTCGCGGCTTTCGGTTTCGAAGCGTTCTGTCCATTCCTCGACCTTGAGGGAGGGGTCGAGGAATTTCTCGTTGATGCCGGGTTTGACGCTCTGTTCCTGAGCGCTGACGGTGAGAGAGACAAAAAGGAGCGGAAGCAGGGAACGTCGCATGAAGCCAGCAATCGGCGGGAAGCGCTGTGGGGTCAACCCCCGCACCTCAGGAAAGCCTGCGGATCCAGAGCTGGCGGGCTGTGCGGCCGGCCTGATGGCTGGCGGGCAGGTTGACGCGGGGAGGCAGGGAGGGGTCGAGGAGCGAGGCGACGGCGGCGACTTCGCGGGATCCGCAGTCGGGGATCTGGTGGTGCTGGAGCCACTGGTGGAGGACGTGGCGGCGGAGGGCCGGGGGAAGGTTCAGCAGTTCCGGGACGGGGAGCTGCGGCCGGGAGGCGATGGGAATGGCGAGGCTGCGGAGGAAGCCGGTGTCTTCCGAGGCCATGGCGGTGGCGCGGAGCATGGCTGGGCGGAAGTCGCGTCCGGCCGCCTTGAGGAGGGCGGGGATCGCTTCAAGGCGCAGACGGTTCCGGAAGGCATCGGGGATGGCGTTGGTGGCATCTTCGCGGAAGGCGAGCGCATGGCTGGCGGCCCAGGCGGAGATGGCACTGCGGGTGATGCCGAGCAGCGGGCGGCAGAGCGTGAGCGGTTTGCGGGAACCCTCGGGGAGCAGGGAGGCAATGGGTTCCATGCCGCGGAGACCGCCGCTGCCGCGCAGCAGATTGGCGAGGATGGTTTCCACCTGATCGTCGGCATGGTGGGCGAGGAAGACGGTGCGGCTGCGGTATCTGCGGGCACAGGCAGCGAAGAAACGGTGGCGTTGATGACGTCCCGCTGTTTCAAGGGAGAGACCGTCCTGTTCCGCCTGAGCCCGGACGTCTGAGGATCCTTCCATGAACGGAAGCGAGAGCCGGGCGGCGAGTTCCCGCACGAAAGCGGCATCTTCGTCCGAGTCGCGGCCGCGCAGCCCGTGGTTGAGGTGGCAGACGACGATGCGGTGGCCAGTGGCGGTTTCGTGAAGGGCGTGCAGCAGGACGACCGAGTCGATCCCTCCGGAGACGGCGGCGAGCAGGGTTTTTTCGCAGGGGTGGGCGGCGAGAAAGGCGCGGACGGCTGCGGCGGCCATGATTTGTGGGTATCCGGGAATCCGAAGTCCTGCCAGAGCAATCGTCGTCCGGGGAAAAATGTCCGCGCCAGTGCGGTGGTCCGCGAACACACGCCAGGCTTTCTGCGAAGCCTTGGCGGACGACGGACGGCGCACTGGCGCGGTATCCTCCCCCCGAAGGAAATGGTTGCGGTGCTGGCAGGAAAACCGGGCACCTATGTCACAAGGTGGAAAAGCGGGAAGCGTGCCAGGTCGCCCGGGGAGAGTCAGGGAAAACGGAAAAATTCCTCCCGGTGCCGCGTCGGCTTCCCGGCTTGCGGGTGGCATGCGGAGCCGCATGCTCTCGTTCCATGGAGAAAAGAGCGCGCTACATCATGATCGGGGGATTTCTCGGGGCGGGCAAGACCACTGCGGTGGGTGCGGTGGCCCGGCGGCTCACGGAGCAGGGACTGCGGGTCGGGCTCATCACGAATGATCAGGCGGGAGGGCTCGTCGATACCAGGCTGCTGCGGGGGCAGGGGTTTCCGACCGAGGAGATTGCGGGCGGTTGTTTCTGCTGCCGGTTCGGCACGCTCGTGGAAGCGGCGCAGAAGCTTGATGCCGCGGCGCGTCCCGATGTCTTCATTGCCGAGCCCGTGGGCAGCTGCACGGATCTGGTGGCCACGGTGACCTATCCTCTGCGGAGGCTCTATGGCGATGCGTTCACGATCGCTCCGCTGGCGGTGCTGGTCGATCCCGTGCGGGCGCGGCGGATCTTCGGACTGGAGTCGGGCGGGAATTTTTCCGCGAAGGTGGTCTACATCTTCCGGAAGCAATTGGAGGAGGCGGACGTCATTGTGATCAGCAAGAGCGACCTGCTGGAAGCGGAGGAACTGGAGGAACTGCGGGGTGTGCTGGAGCGCGAGTTTCCGGAGGCACGGGTCATGAGTGCTGCGCTGCGTGACGGTGCCGGACTTGCGCCGCTGGTGGAGGTGCTGCTGTCCGCCGAGCAGTCGCGCCGGTGTCCGATGGCTGTCGATTACGAGGTCTACGCGGATGGCGAAGCCCTGCTGGGCTGGCTGAATGCGACGGTTTCCCTGCGCCATGACGATGAATTCGACGCCAACGCCTTTCTCCGGGTGCTGGCGGAGAGGGTGCAGGGACGGCTGGCGGACGCCGGTGCCGAAATTGCCCATTTCAAGATGACCTTCAGTCCCGATGGCAGTCTGGCCGGGGAACTGGCCAGTGTGAACCTTGTGCGGACCGATTATGTTCCGGAGCTGGGGATGGAACTGGACGAGCCGGTGGCGGGCGGCCAGCTGATTGTCAATCTGCGGGCGGAAGCGGATCCGGCGGAACTGCTGGCGTCGCTGCGGGACGGTCTGGTGGTGTCGTCCGGGGAATTTCAGGGTCTGCAGGCGACCGTGGAGCATGCCGAGCATTTCCGCCCGGACAAGCCGGTGCCGACGCACCGGGACGCGTCGGTCTGAGGGTCGCCGGGCGGCTCCGGCTGGGGAACTGGACAAGGAACCGACGCCGGGCGAGCGGCATCCGCATTCTTCGAGGACGGCCTCGCTGCTCCCCGGCGGGAGGGTGACGGCAATCAGGTCCAGAGGGGAGATCGGTACTGGCCGCTCGCGAAGAGGGCGGCGATGGCGGCGACCACGCGGGGGCGGTCATCGGGCCAGGTGACTCCGAACCACTGGCTTTCGGTGGGCAGGACGCGGCAGGTGGCGGATCCCGAGCGGATGGCGGCATCGACTCCGAGTGGAATGTAGAATTCGGCGGCTGGGCTGGTGCCTGATGCTGCGAGGAAGCGGGTGAATTCCGCACCGAAGCTGCCGAAGACGGCGGGTGTGAAGCCCCACATGTTCATGGAGACCGTTTCGTCGCCGCTGAGGGGTCGTGGGGCGCTTCCCTCGGTGCGGTTCTCCGCGCCTGTTTCGGTGCGGTGAATATCGGTGAGTTCCTCGACGCCTGCGAGCAGGCCTGCAGCGTCGACGGAGCAGAGCCCGCGGGCCACGCGGCCGTGTTCGCTGAGGGTATTGCGGAGCCGGAAACCGACCATGCTCCATGCGGCCGGGCCATCCGCCGGCCCCGGGGAGCGGAGGAACCGGGCCATCGCCGCAAAGGATTCCGCTCCGTAGAAGTCGTCGGCGTTGATGACGCAGAACGGTTCCGTCATTTCATGGCGCGCTGCCCAGACGGCGTGGCCGGTGCCCCACGGCTTGCGGCGTTCGGCGGGCACGGAGAAGCCCGGAGGAAGATCGGTCATGTCCTGATAGACAAGGGACACCGGAAGGTGCGGGGTGAGTCGGTTGACGACCCGTTCGCGGAATTCCTCCTCGCCTTCGCGGCGGATAATGAAGACGACGCGCCCGAATCCGGCGGCGCGTGCATCGAAGACCGAGAAGTCGAGCAGGGTTTCTCCGCCCGGCCCCATGGCATCGGTCTGCTTGGACTTGCCGCCGTAGCGGCTACTCATGCCGGCGGCGAGGACGAGGAGGGCGGGAGGCGGAACGGAAGGCGGCATGGCAGCCGTCAGATGCTGCGCCGCAGCCCGGTTTCAAGTGCGGTGATGCGCAGGCGGAGGGATTCGTCGCCGCTCAGGCGCTTCTCCACGGTGCGGCAGGCGTGCATGACCGTGCCGTGGTCGCGTCCGCCGAAGGCTTCCCCGATTTCATGATAGGAAAGTCCAGTCAGCTCGCGGGCGAGATGCATGGCGGCCTGCCGGGCGAAGGCGATGGCGGCGGTGCGTTTCCGGCTGACCATGTCGGCGAGGCGGATATCGAAGGATTCGGCCGTGAGTCGCTGGATGCGGTCGATGGTGATGCAGTTTTCCGCTTCCTGACGCAGGAGGTCCCGGAGCAGTTCCTCGGCCTGACTGAGGGAGAGGGGGCCGTTCAGGGAGATCCATGAGGCCATGCGGATGAAGGCTCCGTGGAGCCGGCGGACATTGCTGCGGACCCGGGAGGCCAGCCAGTGGATGAGGTCCGGGGGCACGTCTATCGAGAGGGCTTCCGCTTTCTTGCGGAGGATGGCCACCCTTGTTTCCTCATCCGGAGGAGTGAGTTCCGCCGTCTGACCCCATTCGAAGCGGGTCACCAGACGGGATTCGAGGTCCTTGATTTCCCCGGGTGGTCGGTCGCTGGACAGGACGATCTGCTTGTGGCCGTCGAGAAGCGCATTGAACGTGTGGAAGAATTCCTCCTGGGAACGTTCCTTGCCGGCGAGAAAGTGGATGTCGTCAATGAGGAGGACGTCGGCCTGCCGGAAGCGCTTGCGGAACTTGACGATGGTATTCGTCTGCAGCGCCTGGATGAAGAGGTTGGTGAATTCCTCGCTCGTGATGTAGAGAACCTTGGCCTTCGGGCGGGCTGCAGCGATCTGCCAGCCGATGGCCTGCATGAGGTGCGTTTTGCCAAGACCCGATCCTCCGTAGAAAAAGAGAGGGTTGTAGGCCCGGCCCGGAGCCGCCGCGACGGCGTGGGCCGCGGCATGGGCGAACTGGTTGCTGGCACCGACCACGAAGCTGCCAAAATTCCGATCGGCAGACAGCCCGGCTACCGGGGCGGGATCAGGCTCCGCGTCCGTACCTGTTTCGGCCGGACTGGTGGATTCTGCCTGATGGCCGGACTGCGGGGTCTGCAGGGCTCCAGTCGCCATGCCGTCCGCGACGGCGATGCTGAGGGGCGGTGCCTCGCCGACGACGAGGGCGAACGCTTTCTGAAGGGCGGGAAGGTAGTTTTCCTCAATCCAGAGGTGGTGGATCGAGTCCGGAACGCCTACCTTCACCCCTTCATCCGAGGCTCCCAGCAGCGTCGCCGAGGAAAACCACCGCGCGAAGGCATCGGGTCCCACGTTCTGCCGGAGGTGTTCGGAAACGTGTTGCCAGAGAAGTTGGAGCCGGTCTGAGGAAGGCATGGGTCAGGTAAGAGGAAAATCGGAAGAAAATCTGCGCGGAAAGAGAGGAACGGTGTGCTGCGGCGGGTCCATCAGCCGCGATGGCCAGCGTCAGGAAAGAACCGGAGAGCAAGGTGTCAGCGCCCGCACCGCTGGCAGCATCCCATGACCGGGCGGAACGCCTGGCAGGAACGTCGGGGAGGGTAAGGGGACGGGAGAGCATGATGGATTCAGCGGGGTGCTGCAGAGACCTCATCAGGTGTAGTCCGCACCCTCGCGCCGACAAGAAAATTTTCCCTGGAAGCGGCACTTTTTTTGCGGATTTCCGCTTGAAATGAAGTTTGTTAGGAAATCTCCGGTTCGGAAGGGGAAATGGTCTTTTTCTGGTGCTGGAAGACTGTGATGCGCGGTACCGGGCCTGTCCTTTGGAGCCGTTAACTGCTGCGGAATTTTTAGAAAAACTGTGCAGCTGGGGAATCCCGGCATCGGCCTGCTGTGACGTGATGACTACGCGGGTGCGGATCGGGGACGGCGATGGCGTGGCTTTCGGATGAACGGAATCGCTGTCCGGTGGTCACAGTGAAGGGAAGCAGACGGGGCTGAAGCTTCGGCTTGCGCCCTGATGTTCCGGATCCTCTCCATTTTCTGATTTTCATGCTGATCACTGAATGTTCCCTCAAGCAGCGCCGGAGGCATCGCCGCGGGTCGGCGCTGCTGATGGTGATCTGGCTGGTGGCGATGCTTTCGCTGATCATTTACAGCACGATACGGATCGTGGCGCACGACATGGATCTGACGATTGCCCAGAAGCAGGCATTCCGGGCGCGGCAGCTTGCGGAGATGGGGATCAATGTGGCCATGAATCCGGTGGTGAAGGAGTACGATGCCGCGCTGCTGAACATGACGATGGAGACCAATCCGATGCTGGCGGAGGGAGAGACCGTGGCGGTGCGGATCCGCGGGGAGGGAGGGCGGTTCAACATCAACCGGATTCTGCAGATGCAGGACCGGGTGCTTCTTGAGCGGCTGTTTGCGCTCTGGGGCTTTGGGTCCGAGGAGGCGGATACCCTGATTGACCGGCTGGTGGACTGGACGGATCAGAATGATGAGACGACGCTCAAGGGGATGGAGCGGGAAGACTACGAGAAGCTCGGCTATATCGGCTATCCGTTCAATCGTCCGTTCTATTCGCTGGATGAACTGCTGCTGGTGCCCGGGTTTGATCTGCTGGCAGCGAATGCGCCGGACTGGCGGGATTTCTTCACGATTTACAGCAGTGGGGGGCTGGACCTGAACGAGGCCGAGCCGAAGGTGATTGCGGCGGCGATGCTGGCGTGCAGTCCGACGGCTGATCCGCAGGATGACTACCCGCGGTTTGTGGAGGAAGCGGTCGAGTTCGTGCAGAATTTCCGGTGGGGTGCGGATGGCGTTGAGGACACGGAGGACGACCAGAAGCTGCAGGATCTCGGGACCGCCTTTCAGATGCTGGGAATTGATGCCGCTGATCCCATGACGCAGCAGCGGTTCAGTCTGAACGATCAGACCGTCCATATCGAGAGCGTGGCCACCGTGGGGGAGTACCGGAAGCGTGTCGTCATGATCGTGCGGGGCCGGAATGCCAACCCGCAGATTCTAACCCGCGAAGAAGTGCCTCTTTTCCAGTAGCCTCCTGGCCTTCCCTGTGATTCGCATGCCGTTTTTCCGAGATTCCCCGCTTTCATGAAACAGACAGCCAACCCCAACGAAAACTCGATCCTGCTTCCGGGTGAACAGGCGTGGGAACTCTGGCGTCAGACGCCGGCCGGATGGCAACTGGCGGAGGTGCTTGCGGAGTCGGCGGGTCCAGCGGACTGTCGGCAGTGCCGGGTGTTCGGCTATCCGGTGGCGGCGGCCTTTGCGGTTCCGGTGCGGGCGGCGACGACGGAGGCGGATCTGCTGCCGGACATAGTCGATGTGCAGTTGGAGAAGCAGAATCTGAAGCCTGAATCGGAGTATGGAAGGCTCATGGATTACCGGATTGCGGAGCAGGAGGGCGGACAGACGCTGCTGCTGGCGAGTGTGCTGCACGGGACGCGGGCGGATGTGCTGCCGAAGCAGCCGCCACGGCAGTTCGAGGTGTCGCCGTACCTGTACTATCTGCCGGACAACTCGCTGGTGATCTGGAAGGAACTGGGACGGCTGGTCTTCTGTCTGACCCGGGGTGATCAGCCACTTTATTTCCACGCGCTTAATGCGACGGAGCTGACCCCTGCCGCGGCGCAGGAAATCGAGCAGCTGCTCATGCCGCTGTACATGCAGCAGATGGCTCCTGAACTGGAGAGTGTCAGGCTGTGGACGGATGCGGTACAGCCGGGTGCGGCGGAAGCTCTCGGGGAAGTCTTCGGGGCGCGGGTGATTCAGGAAAAGCGTCCGGCTCCCGCTCCGCCGCAGGTGGCGTCATCGTTTGAGCCATCTTCGGTGGCGCTCGGCAAGATCCGCTCGGCCAAAGCCGCCCGCATCCGGCGCATCGTGATGGCCAGTGCAGCTGCGTATCTGCTGATTCCCGGATTTCTTGCCGTGCGCTGGTTCATGGCGCAGCAGGAGACGGACCGCCTGCAGAAGACGGTGAATGCCCTGCAGTCGCAGTATGGATGGGTCGAAACAACCGTCCGCCAGGAGCAGGCGATGGAAGCTGCGGTGAACGTGAACAAGTATCCGATCGAGATTCTCAAGCAGGTCCTTGATCCGCTGTATCAGCAGCAAAGCATGAACGTGCGGGTCACCAGCATCGACATTGAGCGTGACCACAAGGAAGGCGAGGACGTGGCCGACATCACCATCAAGGGGGAGGGGCAGACCAGCCAGAACGCAATTCTCTACACGACCAAGATCAAGGCGAACCCTGCGCTCAAGGAGTACGAGTGGACTCCGAAGGTCGAGGCGCCCAAGGGCGGGGCGGTGCCCTTCCAGATCAAAGGAACCACGAGGAAGAAAGACGATGACGCAGCTTAAACCCAGCGAGAAGCGGATGCTCATCATCCTTGGGGTCGGGATCTTCCTGATCCTCAATATCCTTGGCTGGACGTGGTACTCCGGTCTGATGCTGCGGACGCAGCGGAAACTTGGTCTGCTGCGCGGCAAGGCTGGCAATTTCGAAATGTGGAAGCGGGAAGCCGGCAGTGCCGCCAGTAAGCGCGAATGGATCGGCACGAATCTGAAGGAGTACCCCGACGAGGCCTTCCGGGATACGTATCTGGACGCTCTGGTGCAGGGTGAACTGCGGTCCGGGCTTGATCTGGAGCTTCTGTCGCCGCGGCCTCTGGATACGCAGATGCCTTCGGATGAACTGCCGTTTGTCCGGAGCCGCTACGAGGCGAAGGTGAAGGGCACATGGGCCGATGTGATGACGTTCGTGTACCGGCTGCAGAGGCCGACCGAATTCCGTTTTGTGCCCCGCCTGACCATGGTGCCCCGGAAGAATGAGGAAAATGACGCCGAGCAACTCGTGGAGTGCACGCTCATGATTGAAAAATGGTGGTCGCCGGAAAGCGGGGCCGTCATGGAAATGGCGGTGACAGAAGGTTCGGCTGAACAAATTCCGGCACCGCCAGTCGAAGAAACCAGCAGCGGAGCGGTTCCGGCAGTACCGGCCGAGCCGGTTCCTGCGTCCGAACCAGTTGCCAACCCCATCCCCTCCAGCAATGGACAGTAGACTGCACCTCATCCGCAAGGCCTTCCGGTTGACGGCCGTGGCCGCCGCCATGGCCGGGACGTCCACCGGGCACGCCGAGCAGGCCGCGGCCGACCCCGCTGCTCCCGCTGTGTTTCCCCCGCAGGAATACGATGTCTCGCGCTACGAGAACCTGCAGGCGAAGAGCCCATTCGAATTTGAACTCAAGGCTCCGCCGCCTCCGGAGGTGGCAGATCCGTTCGAGGGCATGGTGCTCGCGGGCTACGTTGGATCGACAAAGAATCTCACGGTCTACCTAGTCAACACGAAGGCGAATGGCGAGCGGATTTCGGTCTACAGCGACGCTTCGCCCCGCAAGGGATCGGACAAAACGGGCATCCGCATCGTCGGACTGAACCGTGGGCGGACGCTCAAGGCGACGACCGTCATTCTCGAGAAGGACGGCCAGCAGAAGGAGATTGGTTTTGATGAAACCGCGCTGTCCAACATGAAGGGCGGTGCTGCGGCGGGCGGTCCTCAGGGTGGGCCGCAGCTTCCCGGCAACATGCGGGGTCCCGGAGGGATGCCCCGGCCCGGTCAGCCCGCGCCTGGCGGTGCCCTGCCGGTGCCGCAGTACCAGGCTCCACAGGCTGTGGTGCCTGGGATGAACAACGCGCAGCCGAATCCGGGCGCCGCGGCGGCGGGAACTGTCATCGTCAATGGCCAGGCAGTCCCGCTCAACAACAATGCGGCCATGGTGAACTTCCTTGCCGGAGGAGGACAGGGTGCTGTCCCGAACGTGCAGGGAGTGCAGCCGGTTCAAGCAGTGCAGCCGCAGGTGCAGGTCCAGCAGCCCGCCATTGTCAATCCGCCCCAGCCGCAGACTCAGGCCACGCAGCCCGGTCTTCCGCAGGGACGCGGGGGCCGGGACAACGCACCGCCGCGCCGCCGTGTCGTCATGCCTTCCGGCAACTGATCACTTTATCCTTCACCACCTTTCCCCGTCACGCTCATGTCTTCCAGATCCCGGCTCCTGCCGCTCGTGCTCACGCTGCCTTTCGCCATTGCGGCGCTGGCCGCTGATTCGTCGTCCACCATCGAGCCGCCCTCGCGGCTTTCGGCATCGCTGCGGGCGAAGCTGCTTGCGCAGAACGACACTCCGGTTCCGCAGACCCCGGCGGGAGCAACCGATGCCGCGGCTGACACTGCTCCGACGCCAGTTCCGGCACCCGCTGTACCGCAGCCCGCTCCGGCGGCCCCGGCCGCGGAAGATCCTGCATCGGCCGGTCCGGCCCCGGCAGTGGAACCGCGACGCCCTGCAGTCATCCTTCCGGGCGGTGCGCCCTCCCGTTCAGGAGGTCCGGCCACGGCGCCCTCGGGGTCCGTTCCAGGTCGGCGCAGTTTCGGCACGCCTGCGGGCGCACCCGGCGGTGCCGCTGCAGGCAACGCTCTCGGATCGGGGATTCCTTCCGGGAATGGTGCCTCGGCGATTCCCGGCGGAGCCTCCAGTCAGCCTGGCCGCCGTGCTTCCGGCGCGGGAGCAACTCCCTTGCCCGGGACTCCGGGAAGCGGTGCCGCTGCTCTTCCCGGTGCGGGACTGGCTGGATCGGGCAATTCCGGAGACGACGACAACCCGCTCGCGGACATCGCCTTTGTCGATGCTCCCATCAACGATGTGATTTTCAAGTACGAGGAAATCACGAACCGCCATGTGATCCGCGATACCAATCTCCAGGGAACGGTTTCCATCACCAAGAATCCGGCCGTTCCCATGACGGCTGAGGAAGCGGCGGACTTCATCAAGGCGTCGCTCATGATCCAGGGCTTCGTCATCCAGCCCTACAAGGGGAACATCGACAAGATCATCCAGCTGAACAAGCCGCCGCTCATCGAGGGACCGTTTTCAGGAGCACCCATCTACACCCGGGAAGAGGACCTTCCAAACGACGACATTCCGGTCAATTTCGTCATCATTCTGAAGCATCTTCCGGTGGCTGATGCCGCCACGGTTCTGCAGAATGCCGCCCCGACGCATGCATGGACCAAGTACGTCGGCGTGCCATCGGCCAATGCGCTCGTGGTTCAGGAAACGGTCTCCACGATCCGGACGATCCTGCGGCTCATCAAGGGAATCGATCTGCCCCCGGTCAAGATGGTTCATGAATGGGTGGCGCTGGAACGCGCTTCGGCGGAGGATGTCGAGCAGATTCTGTCGACGATTCTGCAGGCGCAGTCGCAGGGGAAAGCGGGCCAGAGCAGCGGTTTCCGGTCCGTCGCCCCTGGTCAGGCGGCCGCCGCTCTCGGTGGCCAGGGAGCTGTTCCGGGTGGCGGTGGTGTGGTCATGCCCACGGGAAGTGCAGGCGGAGCAGCAGCCACCGGAGTCATGCCGGATGGCAACTCCGTCCTCGTGAAATCGGATCCCCGCACCAACCGGGTCTTCGTGCACGGTCCCAAGGAGCATGTGGAGTACCTCAAGCTGCTGATCCATGAATTTGACGAACCGAGCCGGGTCAAAAACCTCCTGACGCAGCAGCTGCGCTATGTTCCGGTGAATGACTTCTTCCAGATCGCGGTCACTTCGCTGGAGACCTCGGGTGCCGGTGTGGCCGGTCAGGGCTCGGCGGGAGCCGCTGGTGGCGGTGCGACTTCCGGTGGCGGCGCCTCCCGGACCGGAGGCGTGTCTGGCGGCAGTGGATTCTCGAACCGTGGCAGCAGCGGCTTTGGTGGTTCATCATCCGGCTTCGGAACAGGTGGCATCGGTGGTGGTGGCTTCGGCGGAGGCGGCGGTGGCTTCGGCGGCGGTGGTCTTGGAGGTGGAGGACTTGGAGGCCGCACCGGTGGCGGCGGACTTTCCGGCAGCGTCACCGAACCACCCCGGGCCCAGACGGTCGGCAAGACCCTCCTCATTTCCGATCCCCGCACGAACAGCCTGATTGTTTCCGGTCCGCCCGATTCCATTCAGCGCGTCTCGGAACTGATTCAGGAAATGGACCGCCGTCCGCTCCAGGTCCACATCAATGCGGTCGTCGCCCAGGTTGGCGTGGATGACAACATGCAGACGGGAGTCGATTACCTGCGGCGCGTCGAAGACCTGCAGATTTTCGGTCAGGATGTCAGCGCGGCCGGATTCTTCCGCTCCAGCGGAGGCAACAATTTCATCGATCCTGGGATTCTCGATACCATCGCCAACTTCCCCACCGGGGGTTCGGGCCTGAACGTCTATGCAGCCTTCGGTGAACTCTTCAATGCCTACGTCCGTGTCCTCGAGACCTCCGGCAAGGCACGCCTCATGGCCAAGCCGCACGTCACCGTGGCCAACAATGAAGTTGCCAGCATCTCCAGCGGTGAACGAGTGCCGATCCCCAGCAATCAGCAGTCGCAGATCGTGGCCGGCGGCACCACCTCCCTCAACAGCAGCATCGAATATCAGAATGTCGTGCTTTCGCTGCAGGTGCAGCCGCTCATCAACTCGAAGAACGAGATCACTCTCAACATCAGCCAGCTGAACGATACCATCAACGGCAGCACCCAGATCAACGGGAATGACATCCCGAACATCTCCACGCAGGAACTGAATACCCGCATCACGGTGCCGAACGGAGCCATCCTCGTGCTCGGCGGACTCATCTCGGATAACGATCGCCGCAGCGCCAGCGGCCTTCCCATCCTCAGCAAGATCCCCGTGGTCAAATACCTCTTCGGTTCCACCGGCCGTACCAAACAGCGCCGCGAACTGCTCATCATGCTCCAGGCCCGCATCATCGATTCATCCGATGACATGGTCAATGTGACCGCATCCGAAACCCAGCGCACCGTGGTCGGTCCCGATGCCGAACTCTTCCTCAAGCCGGACCGCGACACCAGCGATGTCGTGCTGCCGGCCTACGAGAAGGATGTCCCGTTTGATTCCGCGGGCTACCCACCGGGAGAATCCCCTCCCCGCCGCACCATCTTCCAACGCATCGGCGAGAAATTCCGCCGCCGCGATGGCACCCAGTAAATTAGCTTCTCCCTGCCGCTTCATCAGGCGACTCCACCTCAGAAATCACCCTGCTCAGTCGCCACCTTCTCCTCCAGCAACCAACCCTCAACCAGACCCAAAAAACCAACAACCACCTGATTATCAGATCACTAACAAGAAAAAAAACTGCCGGAAACCGTCCAGAAGAATCCCTGAAAAATTTGCACGAAATTCTTTACATCGACCCTCGAATCTCCTAATTTCACATCAGCCCACGCAAAAATCCCACCTCACCATCCCATGAAAAACAAACTCTCCATCCTCATCGGCGCGCTTTCGATCGCGTCCGCAGTCGGAGTCAAGGCCCAGACCGCGGTTACTGATCCGGTCGGCTACATCACGGTCACCGTGAACGGCAGCGCTTCCGGCCTGTCCTTCATCGCTCCGACCCTCGTCAATAAGGTCGAATTCGCTGGAGCTACCTCCACGACGACTGGAACCACGATCAACTTCGCCGGCACCCCGCTGACGGCTGGTGCCTACGGCCCCGGCTTCTATGTCGAAGTGTCCTCCGGCGGCGTTCCAGGGGCTTGGTCGACCATCGCCTCCAACACGGCGAATTCGATCATCACCACCACAGATATCAGTACCGGTCTCGCCGCCGGTGCCACTGTCCGCATCCGCAAGCACGTCACCGTCGGTGACTTCTTCGGTGCCACGAACACCGCGGGACTTAAGTCTGGCGACGAACTCGGCAAGGCCGACGAAGTGCGGGTGCTCGACGCCGTGACCAAGAAGATCACCAAAATCTTTTTCTACGACGACGGTTCCACGAAGGGCTGGTTCGATGAAGACTTCAATGATGCCACCAACGTCGGCATTCCTCCTCAGCAGGGTATCTTCATCGTCCGCAAACTCGCCGCTCCTCTCTCGTTCGTGCGCGTTGGCAGCGTGAAGACCGGCCCGACGGCCCTCCCGGTTCAACCGGGCCTGAACGTGATGGCGGTGACTCGCGCTGTTGGTTCCTCCTTCACCCTCGGCAATTCCGAACTCAAAACCACCACCGGTGGCGTTCAGTCGGGTGACGAATCCGGCAAGGCTGACCTCGTCCGCGTGGCACAAGCATCCGGCGCTCTGAAGAACTACTTCTTCTACGATGATGGTTCCACGAAGGGATGGTACGATGAAGACTTCAATGAGGCGACCAACGTCCAACTCAAAGAAGGAACTTCATTTGTTCTTCTCCGCCGCCCTGCTACTGGCTTCGTCTGGTACGTTCCTGCTGAGCCGATTGCCCCTTGACCTCAACCTGAAGCCAACAATAATCGAAGCACATCTATGAAGAAAATCCTTATCATCGCATCCCTCGCGATGCCGTTCGCCGTCCAAGCGTCCACGGTGTCTCTCTCGACCTCCCGGACTGGTGCCGCTGCGTTCCTCGCTGATGGCACTACGCTCGCAGGGACCGGTAATCTGATCCGCGTGGGCATGATCTCCAATCTGGCTGATCCGGTCGGTTCGTTCGTTGAGTTCGGCACTGGCGCTACCCGTACGATCATCACGGCAACGTCCAAGATCACGGGGTCAGTGACCTCGCCCATCGCTGAGTCCCAGCACACGCAGTTCGACAATAAGACCCTTTACATCTGGGTCTACAATTCCCCGAACGCGCTGACCGCTTCCCAGCAGGGGATCTTCGCCTCCAACAAGGCGTTCCCGGTTAACGACGTGGCTGGTGTGGGTGACGACGTCCTCGTGACTTCCGCGACCGACTTCGTTGGAGTGGTTGAGATTCCCGGTTGGGTTCCTGCTCAGATCGTCACTGGTGACGCTGCGAACAACCCGAAGTTCGTTCTCGGTGGTGTGATTCCTGAGCCGACCTCGACGACTCTTTCGGGTCTCGTGGCTCTCGGATTCCTCGCCCGCCGCAAGCGCGCCTGATTGGTGAGATAACGATTCGGTTTGGGCTCGCCGGTTTTGCTGGCGAGCCCAAACTATTTATGACCTGAGTGCATTTTGAACCATGATGATCTGTTCCCGATTTGTCGCCGTTGTGCTGGCTGGAGCCTTTTTGCCGGTTTGGGTGAGTGCGGAGGAGAAGAAAACAGACTCTGTGCCGGACTCTGTGCCGGGGTCGGCAGGATCGGTGCCGTCGGCTGCTGGGAGTGAGTTGGCGAAGCGTCTTGCGGAGATGCCGGTTGGTACGGAGTACCTCTGTGTGGTCATTACTCCGGCGGGCGTCGAGGATGCGCTCATGAAGTCGGAGGCGTTGCTTCGCGGGGTGGCGGGTGAGGGATTGCTTGTCAGGGCGGCGAATGAGAACAAGCCTGAGGAGAATGGTCTGTATGGCGAGCTGGTGAAGTCGCTGCGTATCACTGATTTTCCGTTTGTGGTGGTGTACAGTCGAACTGGCGAGCCGTTGCTGGGGACCCCGGTGGTGGTGCAGACGGTGGAAGAGGCCGCGGCAAGGATGGGGGAATGGGTGGCTGAGGCTGGTTTGGTGGCCGGGTTGAAGGCAAAAATGGCTGTGGCCCCGGAGGGCGAGCGGGCTGGGCTGCTGGCGCAGATTCTGGCGAAGCAGACGGTGGGGTTTGCGGTTTCGGTGGATCCGGCTCTGCCGGTTAAGCTGGGGGAAGGCGTGTACCGCGAGGCGCGCGAGTTGGATGCGGTGCGGGCGGAAGCGGATGATTTCGTTGCGAAGAAGCAGTTTCAGGAACTGTTCGACAGCATTGTGGATCCGTTGGCTGCGGCGACCGGGAAGGGCGATCTGGAGGAATGTCTGGCGATTGTGGGACGGCTCATTGACGAGCGGAAACCCTCGCCCCTGGCCGTGCAGAGACTTGAGATGCAGCGGTTCCGGATGTGTGCGAATGCGAGGAATTACGACCGTGCACTGGAATTTCTGGCCAAAGCGGAGCAGGCGGCCCCCGGGTCACCGATTGCGGGACGCATTCCGAAGTTCCGTGAGCAGATCGAGGCGGCGCGGGCGAAGGCGGCGGCGCAGCCTGCGGACAAGCCAGCCGGGCCGGATGCGCCGGCGGAGGGTCAGCCGAAATAATGTCCTTTGAAGTCCGGGCTGCTTGGCATTAGGCGGATCTGGTCATCCGCGCCATCGCATCTGCACCTACCTACTACCTCACATGGCCACTGCTACTTCAGCCACCCTTCCTGATTCTCATGGTCACTTCGGCCGCTTCGGGGGCATGTTTGTTCCCGAGACGCTGATGTATGCGCTGCGGGAACTGGCGGATGAATATGAGAAGGCGAAGGCAGACCCTGCCTTTCATGCCGAGCTTGACCGCCTGCTTCATGAGTATGTGGGTCGGCCGACGCCGCTGTATTTTGCGGAGCGCTGGACGGAGAAACTGGGTGGAGCGAAGATTTACCTGAAGCGGGAGGATCTCCTGCATACGGGAGCTCATAAGATCAACAATGCGCTAGGGCAGATTCTGCTGGCACGGAGGCTCGGGAAGCGCCGGATCATAGCGGAGACGGGGGCTGGGCAGCATGGGGTGGCGACGGCCACGGTGGCGGCGCGCTTTGGCTGCGAGTGTGTGATTTACATGGGGGCTGAGGATATGCGCCGGCAGGCTCTCAATGTGGCGCGCATGCGATTTCTGGGTGCGGAAGTACGGGCGGTGACGTCGGGTCAGGCCACCCTCAAGGAAGCGGTCAATGAGGCCATGCGCGACTGGGTGACGAATGTGCGGACGACGCACTACATTCTTGGGAGCGCGCTGGGGTCGCATCCCTTTCCGATGATTGTGCGGGATTTTCACCGGATCATCGGGGTGGAGGCGCGGCGGCAGATTCTCGAGCGGGAGGAGCGGCTACCGGACCTGCTGGTGGCCTGCGTGGGTGGCGGCAGCAATGCGATTGGTCTGTTTCATGCGTTCCTTGGGGATGCGTCGGTGCGGATGACGGGTGTTGAGGCGGGCGGGGACGGGATAACGGAGGGACGGCACGCGGCGAGATTCCAGGGTGGTCGGCTGGGCGTGCTCCAGGGGACCAAGACCTGGCTGCTGGCGGATCAGGAGGGACAGATTCAGTTGACCCACAGTGTCAGCGCGGGCCTTGATTATGCGGCCGTTGGTCCGGAACACGCCTACTATCAGGACATTGGCCGGATTGAGTACACCTATGCGACTGATGCCGAGGCGCTTGCTGGTTTTCAGGAACTGGCGCGGACCGAAGGCATCATTCCGGCCCTCGAGACTGCGCACGCGGTGGCCCATGTGAATCGGGTGGCGCCCGGCATGCCGAAGGACAGCCTGATCATTGTGAATCTGTCGGGTCGGGGCGACAAGGACGTGGCGGAGGCGGCGCGGCACATTTTTGGCGAGAGCATCAGGCTCTGAGGGTGCGCGGCTGAAATCACGCGAGCATGGGGCGGCGACTGCGAAAGTAGTCGGCGATTCCGGTTATCACTCCGTCTGCGTATTCGCGGAAGATTGACGGCATGGATCGCCCTGCGGTGTTGCGCATTCCCTCGTAATCGCCGGCGGCGATGCGGTCGATGACCTCGGGATGGTTCATGACGTAGGGTTCGAGGAAGATCACCGGGCATTCGTAGACTCTGGTGGCGAGGAGGTTGCGGAGCCAGAGGTACGGTTCGCCGGGGGCCTCGCGGGCCGAATCGCCGCTGTAGTGGAAAGGGGGCAGGCCGGTGGCGGCGGCCATGCTTCTGGCTACGGCGGAGCCGAGTGGAATCTCCGTATCCGGGATGCGCTGCACGATGCGGAGGAGTGATTCGAGGCGTTGGTCGTCGAGGGTCAATTCACCGGGCAGGAGGCAGCCGTGAGCGATGAGGTGAAGGTGATTGGTGGTGGCGAGGGTGGGGGACGAGGGATTTCCCCAGCTGTCGGCATTGAAGTGGAGGCAGACGACGAGGTCGGGCTTGAGTTCAGCGTTCACGCGATGCCCGCGGGCGCGGATTTCGGCGGTCCGGTAGAAGAGACGTTCGGCTTCGCGGATGACTTCTGTTTCCGTGGAGGTGCGGCCTTCGGCGGCGAGGCTCTGGCGTGCTGCGGTGACGAGTTCCGCCGGCCTCAGGGGAGTGAGTGGGCTGGAGGAGTCGCGGACGAGGAAGACGGACGCGCCCAGGTTTTCAAGTCGCGGTTTGAGAAGCTGGGCGGTGGTGAGGGTGAGGTCGCCTTCCCTGATGGGAGGCGAGTCCCTGTGCTGGAACGACCGTTGTTCCATGGTGGCCCATGGTCCGCCGAGGTGTCCGGGATCGATGGCGATGCGGACGCCGTCGAGAGGGCGGGTGGGGGAGACTGGCGGGAGGTCTTCGGCGCGTCGCCAGAACCGGGCGGCTGCGGGGGAAGGAGTGGAACGCGACGCAAAGGGGAACACGTGTGTGTATCCGGTACCGGCTTCCCGCGAGGCGGTACGGATGAGGGCTTCGCCGGGTCTGATCTGGAGATGGGTGAACCATGCACCTGGTTTGTGGGTTAGAACCGAATCGATCAGGCTGGTGAATTCCTCTCTGGTGAGGGTTCCGTGCCATGGGGTCAGGCGGGACCAGTCCGGCGCGGTGGCCAGCGGTGTCAGGATCCATGAAGTCGGGCGGGCCTTTGCGGCGGTGGGCTGGCGCCGGCAGCCGAGCGGTAGTGCGGCCATGGCGGTGGAGGCTGCGGCGACAAATTGCCGGCGGCTGACCGGGGAGGAGAGACGGGACGGCATGGTGGGGATGTAGACGGAGCGAGGCGATTCGCGAGTTGAATCTGCGGGAGGATGCGCTGCCTGCTGGACGGGCGGTACTGGTCAGGAGTAAGGTATGACGGTGATGAAGTGGAACTGCGCGAGTTTTCTCTGGCTGCTGCTGCTGGTTTGTCCTGCCGCGTTTGGTGGTGGGCATGCGATGCATGGGCTTGGCGGTGACCCGCTGGCGGTGCCCGTTTGGGATGAGTATTTTGCGGAGGGACCGTTTGAGGTGCCGGCGGAGCCGCTGTCGTCTGGAGAGGAATGTGTGCGCGAGGGCTGGCGTCAGATTTTCCGGCTGGATGAGGTTCGGGCGGTGCAGTGGTTCCGGGCGGCGCTGGAGAAGGATGGGGATTCGGCATCGGCGCTGGTGGGGCTGGCCGTGGCGAATCATGCGAGGCCAGGGCGGGCGGCGGCAGCAGCGAGGAGGGTGTTTGCGCAGAATCGGCCGGGGGAAGATTCTTCCATCATGGAGATTGCCGGGGTGTGGCGTGACAGTCTGGCGGGGCTTCCGGCGGCGAGGGTTTCCGATGGGGCATCACGGGCTGCGCTGCTGGCGCGAGCGGGACAGAAGCCGTTTACTGCGGCAGGTGCGGGGCGGGCGAGGGTGGCTGGGCTGCGTCGCATGGGCGTCGGGAGTCCGCTGGCGCGCATGCTGCTTGCGCGGGAACTGCTGCTGGCTGCCGCGGAACCGGGGGAGGCATCCGGTGCTGATTTTCAGAAGGAAGCCCTTGTCGCGATGGCCGAGGGATCGGTTGAATTTCCCGATCACCGGCTGGATTACCTGATGGCTCCGGAGTCTTCGCCGGAGTTGCCCCGTGGGGTGCCGGATTCCGTGGGTGCCGGGCTGGCATGGGCGCGCAGTCTCGAGCGTGCGGGCTGGCTGGCGGAGTCGGCAGCGTGGTTTGGCTGGGCGAGGGACCGAGCCGATCAGCTGCTGATGCGGATGCCGGGGGACGCCCACCTGATGGATTGGTTTCATGAGTCGGCCGAGGGCGGGGCGAGAGCCCTTGCGTCGGCTGGTCAGCGTACGGCCGCGCTGGCGGCTGCCGGGGAAGCCGGGGGATCCTGCCTGCGGGAAACGGCCCTGCGTCTGGGGGCGTGGGAGGCGATCAGGGCGGCGGCTCCGCGGGGGCTGCGGGAATGGCCGGAACCGTCGGTGGAACGGGCGTTGTGGCTGCATGCGCAGACCCTTGCGGCCCTGCGTTCCGGTGAACTTTCCGAAGCCTTTGGCGGTCTGGCTTCGCTCCGGGAGGTGGTGGCACAGGTGGCCCTGCTGCCGGGGATGGATGACGGGAAGCTGGCTGGGTTGGTGGCTGAGCTGGAATGGTGGCTGCAGCACCGGACGGCGGAGCCAACCGCTCCGGGGGATGTTCCGGCCGATGAACAGGGGATTCCTGCCGTGAGGATGCTGCCCATGATGGCGGTGGCGGGACAGATCGACCGTGCCGGAAGTCTGCTGCGGGTTGCCTTTCCGCTGGGTCTTCCCGAAAGAGATGCTGCGCAGGCTGCGGGCCTGCGTTTTCCCTTGCCTGACGAGCTGGTGAGCCGGTGGGGACGGGCTGCGGTGGATCCTGCGGTGTTACCCGGAGTGGCTTCCCGAGAGGGAGACCGGAGTGGCCGGATGGCTCCGGCCTTGCCCGGGGAGCGCGGCGGCGGGCGGCTGAAGGTCATCCTCTTCTTTCTGGGGTACCGCTGTGATCATTGCCTGCAGCAGCTGGATGCCTTTGTGCCGTGGAGGGAGAGATTCGACATCGCCGGCGCCGATCTGGTGGCGGTCAGTGTGGATGCGCCGGAACGGGTGGCGGAAACATGGGTGGGCCCGGACCGGTCGCTGCGGCAGCCGTATCCGTTTCCGATTCTGCCGGATCCATCGCTCGGGCTTTTCCGTGGTTTCCGGGCGTGGGATGAATATGGCGCAGGGCCGATTCATGCGACCGTGGTGGTCGACCGTGGCGGGAGAATCCGCTGGCAGCACCGGGGAACCGAACCGTTCCGCGATGCGGCGGCGGTGCTGCGGGCGGTGGAGGCGGCGGCGGACCTGCCATGAGGAGGGGGGGATTTGCTCATCCGGAAAAAAGCCCGTTGTCATCGTCGGGGGCTGTTTCTATATTTCCGGCCCTGCCCGTCCCGGCCGGAGAGCTGACTGTCCTTAGCCTGGTGGTTGTGTTTCGTGGTTTCCGGGAGCAGCAGCCATCTTCCGACTTCCATCCTTCATGAAAATCACCGTCGAAAAACTCCCAGACTGCACGGCGCAGGTCCGCGTTGAAGTGCCCGAGGCCACCGTCAAGTCCACCCACGATGCCATTCTGGCTGGTTATGCCCGGCAGGCTGCGATTCCTGGCTTCCGCAAAGGCAAGGTCCCGAGGGACGTTGTCAAAAAGCGTTTCCGGGAAGAGATTGAGCGGGAAGTGGCGGACCGCCTTGCCAACGAGGCGCTCAGTGCTGCGGTGAAGCAGGAGAATCTGCGGGTCATTTCCGTTTCCGGATTCAAGCCTGAGAACGCCACGACCTTCACACTGAGCCTGGTGCTGGCCCCTGAGATTGCGCTGCCCGAGTACAAGGGACTGAATATCCGGGTGCCGTCGTTCGAGGTTACGGATGAGAAGGTCAATGCCGTGCTCGACCGCCAGCGGGAGAGTCTGGCGACTCTGTCGGATGCCGACCGTCCGGTGCAACTGGGCGACTATCTGACGATTGACTACACAGCGAACTTTGGAGGTCAGCCGCTTGCGGAACTCCTGCCCGAGTCCGAGCATTTTCTCGCGGCGAATTCCGGGTATCTCATCAAGGCCACCGAGGGAAGTTTTCTGCCCGGGTTTGCGCCCCGGCTGGAGGGCATGAAGAAGGGTGAAACGAAGGAGGTGACGCTGACGATGCCGGCCGAGGGAATCAATGAGGCGGTGGCGGGCAAGGAGGTTGTCTACAAGGTGACCGTTCAGGAGATCAAGGAAGCGCTGCTTCCCGAGTTGAACGATGAATTTGCTGCGCGCGTGATGCCGGAACAGACGGTGGAGAGCCTGCGTGAACTCATCCGGAGGCATCTGGAATCCGAGTCGGCTCAGCGGGACGTTGAGCAGAAGCGGATTGCTGCCATGGTGGCGCTCCGCGAGAAGATGGACTTCACGCTGCCTGAAACCGTGGTGCGCAATGCGACGCAGGAGCGGGCGCAGCAGCTGGTGCGGATGAACATGGAGCGCGGGGTTCCGCAGGAAGTGATTGTGGAGAACGAGGAGGACATCCTCAAGGCAGCTGGTGATCAGGCCCGGGTTGATGTGAAGGACGAGTTCATTCTTCTGGAGATTGTGGCCCGGGAGAAGCTTGAGGCGACCCGCGAGGACATGGTGCGCCGGGTGTCGGCGATTGCGGCGAATGCCCGCACGACGCCGCAGAAGGTAGTCAAAGCCCTGCAGAAGGATGGTGGCCTTGATAACCTGCGCCATTCCATCATCCTTGCTAAAGCCCTCGATGTTCTTGTGGCTCATGCGAATGTGGAGGTAGATAAAACCATGGAGCCGGTGCCCACGGGTGCGCCGCAGGGGTGAGTGAGGTGGATCGCTGCCGCGGCTAGGATTCCGCGGATGATTGGCAGACTCCGGACGGTCAGCGTCCGGAGTCTGTCTGTTTCCGGTTCTTCCGCCGTTCGCGCCAAGGCGTGGGCGGCGGAATGTTTTTCCTTTCACAAACGCGACAGCTGCTGAAGTATGTTACGTTCCTTTACCAAACCAATTCCGTGCGAGATAAAATCCAGGCCCTCAATCAACGTCTGACCTCGACAGTACTGGGATCAGAAGACGCATCTTGGCATCTCATCGTGGCATTGATCGCCGGGGGGCATGTGCTGGTGCAGGGTCCGCCGGGGATTGGCAAGACGACGCTCGCCTCGACGCTGGCGCGCAGCGTTGATGCCACGTTCAAGCGGATTCAGTTCACCCCGGATCTGCTGCCGAGCGACATCACGGGATATTCCATCTTCAATCAGGGAACCGGGCGATTTGATTTCATACCGGGTCCGATTTTTTCGAACATTGTGCTGGCGGATGAAATCAACCGGACGAGTCCGCGGATTCAGAGTGCGCTGTTCGAGTGCATGGGGGAGCAGCAGGTAACGATCGACGGGGTGACGCGGCCGCTGCTGTCGCCGTTCATGGTGATTGCGACGCAGAACAATCTTTATGATACGGGGACGTTTCCGCTGCCTGAGCCGCAGCTCGACCGGTTTCTGATGACGGTGCACATGGAACTGCCGGATGCGGAGACGCAGGCGAAGCTGCTGCAGTTTCATCTTCAGAAGGGGGTGCAGACGGTGGCGGAGTCCCCCCTGCTGGATGCGGATGACATTTCGTTCTGTCAGAAGGCGTCTTTGGCGATGCCGGTCAACGAGCGGATGTGCCGTTACATCACGAGCGTCTGCGAGGCGCTGCGGAAGACGGATACGAGCCGGGGGGCCCTGTCGGCGCGGGCGAGTATTTCGCTGATGCGGGCGGCGCAGGTGGCGGCTTGGCTGGAGGATGCGAAGGCGGTTTATCCGGACCATGTCAAGGCGGTGGCGGAGGCAGCGCTGAGTCACCGTCTCATCATGCGGGATAGCTCGCGGCAGGGGCCGGGCGATGCGGCGGAGACCGTCCTTAACGTGCTGGAGAACACGCCGGTTCCCTGAACTCAAATTCTGTCTGCACGCATGTCCCGGAAAGGCAGAAGGTCGGCGAGGACGCGGCTGACGGGTCGGGGAGGAATTCTCCTCCTTGTCTGTCTGCTGACGGCGGCGGTCGGTGGCATGCTGGGGGAGGAGGAAGTGGTGCGGATGGGATTGTTCGGGATGCTGCTGGTTCCGGTGACGTATCCGTTGTCGCGCTGGAACGTGTCGGCGCTGACTCTGAGCCGGGATCTTCCGGCGAGTTGCTTTGTGGGGGATGTCTTCCGGATGGATCTGAAGCTGAGCAACGAGTCGCAGTTTCTGCCGCGGTTCGGGGTGGAACTGGAGGATGCCATGTCCGGGCCGACGGAGCGTGGATTGTCTGCGAGGGTCATTGGGCCGGGTGGTGTGGTACAGCGGAGGATACAGACGCGCATGCTGCGCCGCGGGATCCGGCATCGGATCCGCTGCGCGCTGGTTTCGGAGTTTCCGCTGGGGATCTGGCGGACGAGCCGGGAGTTCAGCGATCATCTGGATTTCACGGTGTTTCCGCGGCCGGTGCGGCCGCGTGCCTTTGATGATCCGAGCAGTGCCGGGGCATCCGACAGTGATGAATTCGAGAGTGACCGCCGGGATCTGGTTGGAGATTTCCATGGGATCCGGGAATTTCAGCCGGGGGACCGGCTCAAGATGATTCACTGGCCGGCGACCGCGCGGACGGGGGCGTTGAAGGTGCGGGTATTTGACCGACCGCTGCCGCAGCATTTCTGTGTGATCTACCACAGCATCAGTCCGACGAAGGCGGACGGGGAGTATGTGGATGCGTTCGAGGGGGCCATGGAGCTGCTGTGTGGTCTGATCCGGGAATGCCGGGTGCAGCAGGTTCCCTTTGATCTGCTGGCGTCCTTTCATGGGTGGAAGACGATGTCGGTGCGGACGGAGGCTGACATGGAGGCGGCCTTTCATCTGCTGGCGTCGGCGCGCCGGCATGGGGAGCGTGATGCTGGGCGCCTGGTGCGTGCGCTGAGCGGGGTGGGGCGTCATTCGCGGGTTTTTGTGCTCAGCGATGTGCCGGTGAAGGAGTGGGAGCCGCTGCTGCCGGAGTTTCCGTTTGAGCTGAACTGCATCAGTGTGGCTGACCTGCGGATCCGGAGGCCGGGGCGGGTGTTCCGGCTTGCTCCGGCGAAGCATAACCCGGCACCGGCTGTTTCCTGAGACATGCGTGCTGCTTTTGCGATCTATGTGGTGCTGCTCCTTATTGAGGGGGTGCTGGCATGGAGTGTGGGAGGCAGTCCGTTTCTGCTGGCGGTGTGGGCCGTTGGTCTGCTGGGATATGTTTCCGTGGTGCGACAGTCGGAGTCGGCCGGCGAGATGGTGCGTGCGGTGGCGGCCGGGGTGCTGGCGGTGGCGGGGCCGCTTTATTATCAGGCGAAGGCCTTTCCGGTGCTGCTGTGTTTTCTGGCGCTCGCGCATTTCCTTGCGGCGACGCAGTCGGTCTGGGAAGCGGTCTGGGGGGTGCAGGGTCGGCTGACGCCATCGCTGCGGCTGCGCGGGGCGGTCTTCACGATAGCGTTTTATGCGACGCTGGGGCTGGCGGCGCTGCTGCTGCGGCCGGACCGGAATCCGGTGCCGTCGGCGATGGCCGGGACGCTGGCTTTGGGGGTGGTGCTGCTGGCGGTGCCGTCATGGGAAGCATCGCGGCTGCTGCGGCTGCGGCAGGCGGGTCCGCCCTCGGGAGCGCTGCCTGGGACGGCGGTGCTGGCGTGGCTGAGCGTGGTGGGGCTGCATCTTCTGCTGGCTCTGCTTTTTGTGCTGCTGCTGCCGATGGCGGCGCAGTTTCTGTGTCGCCTTTCTCCGAAGTGGGACATGCGGATGTCCGAGATGGCCGAGTCGGAGAACGGCAAGGAAGAGGAGAGCGGGCAGGGTTCCGGGGGGGTGGAGATGCGGGCGGGACTGGATTCATCTGCGGCGACCGGGCTGCATCGGCTGCCGGGCAAGGCGGACATCAAAGCGTCTGATCTTCCTAGGTTGTATCTGAAGGTCACGGATCCCGGAGCGCGGGAGCGTCTGCGGGCGGATGGGGTCGTTTATGTGCGCAGTCATACGCTTGATGAGTACCGTGAGCAGACGTGGAGGGCGGCGCGCGGGGAGGGGAAGTGGCTGGAGGATTCCACGGATGGGAGGCCGGATGGCTGGATTACGCTGAGTCCGGCGGCGGCGGACAGTGTGGCGCACGAGATTTTTGTTCTGAACAGCGGGGGAGAATCGCTCCCGGCGCTGGTGGGGGCGACCGCGTACCGGGCGAAGCGGCTGTTTGTGTTTCCGGATGGCTGGTGCCGGATGCAGCTGGATGGGGATGTGCGGTTTGAGGCGCTGGCTTCGCCGCGGATTTACGGTGTGCCTCCGGTCTCGATCGGGTCGCTGGCGGCGGCGCGCGAGCATGAGGAGGTGCATGTGGATGCGGGAGATGATCCGGTGATTGAGCAACTGCTGGCGCGGGAGGATCTGCTGCGTGATGCGCCCTCGACGCTGGAGGGCCGGATTGACGCGCTGCAGCGATGGTTCCGTGGGAACATTGAGTACAGCA
>Ga0315907_10000234_pt1 | contig 82444 bp, 65 predicted proteins | sample LakEriMetagenome_3_FD_203525 | JGI IMG/M metagenome (GOLD analysis project Ga0315907, IMG submission 203525) | Freshwater fungal communities from buoy surface, Lake Erie, Ohio, United States - Buoy 12 MA123 | ecosystem: Environmental > Aquatic > Freshwater > Lake > Lake biofilm | place: USA...
TTATTCGCCTCATCAAAAGAAGTTTGAATTTCTTCTTTGATTTCGTTTTTAATTTGTTCCGCTAATTCATCCGTTAATATATTATTCTCTTTTAAGAATAATTCATAGTTTGAAACAGGATCTTGTTTTGACCATTCATCTTGTAAACCTTCTGGATAATATTTCGTTCCTGAAGCTTCCTCATGACCACGCATTCTAAACGTCATCAACTCTAGAATAAATGGTTTTGGATTTTCTCTAATCTCTTCGTTGATTTTACGAACAGCAGTGATCACCTCTAAAATATTATTTCCATTCACTTGAACAGCTTGCATTCCGTAACCAATTCCTTTATCGATGAATTGTTTACATCTAAATTGTTCTACAGATGGAGTTGATAATCCCCAACAGTTATTTTCTACTGCAAAGATTACTGGTAAATCCCAAACAGAAGCAACATTTAAAGATTCGTGAAAATCTCCTTCTGAAGCTCCACCATCGCCTGTAAATACGATTGTAGATTTTTTATTTTTCTTTAATTTATTTGCCAAAGCAATTCCATCAGCTAATCCCAATTGAGGTCCTAAGTGAGAAATCATACCAACAACTTTGTATTCTTGAGTCCCGAAGTGAAAAGAACGATCTCTTCCTTTTGTGAAACCAGACATTTTACCTTGAAATTGCGCAAACAATCTATTTAATGGAATACCTCTTGTCGTGAAAATCCCAAGATTACGGTGCATCGGTAAGATATATTCATCTTGATTCATTGCGTAAGCACAACCAACTGAAATACCTTCTTGTCCCCAACCAGAAAACCACTTCGTAATTTTACCTTGACGAAGCAAAATCAACATTTTTTCTTCAATTAAACGAGGTTTAACTAACGCTTTGTAAATCGTTATCAATTCATCGTTTTCGAATCCCTTTCTATCGTAATTGATATATCTTTTTTCTAGTACTTCCATACTTTTATTTAATTGGACTATTTTGAGCTATAAAGTTAGAGAATATATTTCAGAAAGTATATCCAACATTTGAAGCAATTTTGGTTTTTCTTTAATCGAATCCGTTTTAAATTAAAGCTTGTGATAATTTTATCAAGTTGTGATATTTATTTAACAGAAATACGTCCTAAACTAATTATTAACTTTTTTCAAAAAAGAGTTAATAAACAATCTAAAAAAATGAAATTAATTATTCTTTAAAAGGTATATTTGTCAAAAATTATTAAAAAGAAAACATTATGTCAAAAATTAAAGTAGCTAACCCAATCGTAGAATTGGATGGAGACGAAATGACAAGAATCATTTGGAAATTCATTAAAGATAAATTGGTTTTACCTTACCTAGATTTAGATATCAAATATTATGATTTAGGAATCGAAAGCCGTGATGCTTCAAATGACCAAATTACAATTGATGCTGCTGAGGCAATCAAAGTTCACAAAGTAGGTATCAAATGTGCTACAATTACACCAGATGAAGACCGTGTAAAAGAGTTCAACTTGAAATCTATGTGGAAATCACCAAATGGTACAATCCGTAATATTTTAGATGGTACTGTTTTCCGTGAGCCAATTGTTTGTCAAAACGTACCAAGATTAGTTACTAACTGGACTGCTCCAATTATCGTTGGTCGTCACGCTTTTGGTGATCAATACAGAGCAACTGATGCTGTTTTCAAAGGAAAAGGGAAATTAACGATGACTTTTACTCCTGAAGATGGAAGTGAAGTTCAATCTTTTGAAGTATACAATTACAAAGGAAATGGAGTTGGAATGGCAATGTACAATACGGAAGAATCTATACGTGGATTTGCTAAATCTTGTTTCAACATGGCTTTAAGCAAAAAATGGCCTTTGTACTTATCGACAAAAAATACAATCTTAAAAAAATACGACGGTTTCTTTAAAGATATTTTCCAAGAAATTTTCGAAGCAGAATACAAAGCAAAATTTGATGAAGCAGGTATCGTTTATGAGCACCGTTTAATTGATGACATGGTTGCTTCTGCATTGAAATGGAATGGTAACTTCGTATGGGCTTGTAAAAACTATGATGGTGACGTTCAATCTGATACTGTTGCTCAAGGTTTTGGTTCTTTAGGTTTAATGACTTCTGTATTAATCACTCCAGACGGAGAGGTTATGGAAGCTGAAGCTGCTCACGGAACTGTTACTCGTCACTACAGAGATCACCAAGCTGGTAAGAAAACATCTACAAATCCAATCGCTTCAATTTTCGCTTGGACAAGAGGTTTAGCTTTCAGAGGTAAATTAGATAATAACCAAGAATTAATCAATTTCTGTACAAAATTAGAAGAAGTTTGTGTTGAAGTTGTTGAGTCTGGAGTTATGACAAAAGATTTAGCGGTTTGTATTCACGGTAACAAAGTGAATCACGGTGAACATTACGTTTACACAGAAGAATTCTTAGATGCTTTAGATAATGCATTAAAATTAAAAGTAGGATAATTCATTTTTCCTACTAAATAAATATTAAACTCCTCGAAAGAAATTTCGGGGAGTTTTTTTTTTGTTTATCTTTAATTAATTAAATAACTATTATGTTTCAATCCAAAAAGAATATCGTTTTCATAATCCTTGCTGGAATTTTTATTACCAATGCAGTGGTTGCTGAATTAATTGGTGGTAAGCTGATTCAGATAGCTGGCTATACTTTGAGTATTGGTATTTTGCCTTGGCCGATTGTGTTTATTACAACAGATTTGATTAATGAATATTTCGGGCATAAAGGTGTTCGTAAACTAACTTTACTTACCGCAGCTTTAATAGCTTATGCCTTGGTTATATTATTGGTCGGACTACAAGTTCCTGCTTCTTCAATTTCACCAGTAAATGACAATCAATTTTACGCTGTATTTGGACAAGGAGTTCTAATCATCATTGGTAGTATTATAGCTTTTGTTATTTCACAATTATTAGATATTGCCATTTTCTCTCATTTCAAAAAAAGAACAGGTGATAGATATATTTGGTTAAGAGCGACCGGTTCAACTGTGTTTTCTCAATTAATAGATTCATTTATCGTATTAGGAATCGCCTTTTATCTACCAGGTAAAATTACATTAAATGAGTTTTTTGCTATTGGCTTTACGGGATATACAGCAAAATTAGTAATAGCTGTATTACTGACTCCTTTTATCTACTTGGGACATAATATTATTGGTAATTATTTGAAAGAAGAGAAATTTATTGAATCTTAAAAAAATTGATATATTTATAAAAAATTAATTACTCACTTAAAATTAAAAAAAATGAATTGGTATTTAACAGTATTAAAAAAGTATGCTACATTTTCAGGTAGAGCTAGAAGAAAAGAATATTGGATGTTTGTATTATTTAATCTTATTATTTCTTTCGTTCTAGGAATTATTGATGGGATTATATCTGGAGGTGATCTAGAAAAAACAGGGATAATTGGAAATGTATATTCATTAGCTTTACTTGTTCCTTCTATCGCTGTTGCTGTAAGAAGAATGCATGACGTTGGTAAAAGTGGTTGGTTCATATTAATTCCTATTTATAATTTCATTTTAACTGTTACTGAAGGTGATTCAGGTTCAAATGAATATGGTAACGATCCTAAAAGTGAAGGAAATGACATAAACAATGATGACACTTTAGATAGTCATATGGTTTAATTGAAATAACTATTTATGAAAGGGAGTTTATACTCCCTTTTTTTATGTTCAAAAATGAATAAATTCTTTGTAATTTTGCACTCAAACAAAAAGAATGGAAGAATCTCAATCAATCAGAATAAATAAATATTTAAGTGAAGTTGGCTATTGCTCAAGAAGAGCGGCTGATAAATTGATTGAAGAAGGAAAAGTTACTATCAATGGAAAAGTTCCTGAAATGGGAACAAAAGTTGGTCCCACTGATGAAGTTCATGTAAATGGTAAATTAATTTCAGAAGCAAAAGAAAAACCAGTTTATATTGCATTCCATAAACCTGTTGGAATTGTTTGTACAACAGATACAAAAGTTGAAAAAGACAACATTATTGATTATATCAATTTTCCAAAAAGAATCTTTCCAATTGGGCGATTAGACAAACCAAGTGAAGGTTTAATCTTCTTAACCAATGATGGTGATATCGTCAATAAAATTTTAAGAGCTAGAAACAATCACGAAAAAGAATACATCGTTTCTGTAGACAAACCTATTACAAACGATTTCATTCAAAAGATGAGTAACGGTGTTCCTATTCTTGATACAGTTACAAGAAAATGCTTCGTTGAACAAACTGGAAGATTTGAATTTAGAATAATTTTAACACAAGGTTTAAATAGACAAATCAGAAGAATGTGTGAATATTTGAACTATGAGGTTTACAGGCTTAAACGAACTAGAATTATGAATGTAGAGCTTGATTTACCAGTCGGAAAATGGCGATATATTTCTGAAGATGAAATGATCGAAATCAATCGACTACTGGAAACGTCACAAAAACATATATAAAATAAAAAAGACGTCTATTAAGACGTCTTTTTTTATAAGGTTTAAACACTTTATGAAAACAAAGAATTAACAAATTCGTTTCGATCGAAAATCTGAAGATCTTCTATACCCTCTCCAATTCCGATGTATCTTACTGGTATTTTCATTTGATCTGAAATTCCAATCACAACTCCACCTTTCGCTGTTCCGTCTAATTTTGTTATTGCCAAAGCATTAATATCCGTTGCTAATGAAAATTGTTTAGCTTGCTCAAACGCATTTTGACCAGTTGAACCATCTAAAACTAAAAGAATTTCATGAGGAGCACCTGGAACAACTTTTTCCATTACACGCTTAATTTTACTTAACTCATTCATTAAGTTCACTTTATTATGTAATCGACCAGCTGTATCGATAATAACAACATCAGCATTTTGAGATTTTGCTGATTGTAATGCATCAAAAGCTACAGAAGCAGGATCTGCTCCCATACCTTGCTGAACAATTGGAACACCTACTCTTTCAGACCAAATAATCAACTGATCAACTGCAGCCGCTCTAAAAGTATCAGCAGCACCCAAAACTACTTTTTTATTAGCTTTCTTAAATTGATGCGCTAACTTCCCAATAGTAGTTGTTTTACCAACGCCATTCACTCCAACCACCATTATAACATGTGGATTACCTTCGTGCTTTGGTAAATCAAATCCAACTAGATTAGTCGCATTATTCTCTTCTAATAAATTAGCAATCTCTTCTCTTAGAACTGTATTTAACTCATCAGTTCCTAAAACCTTATCTCTAGAAACTCTCGCTTCAATTCGCTCGATAATCTTTAGAGTTGTCTCTACTCCAACGTCAGATGAAATCAAAATTTCTTCCAAGTTATCTAAAACCTCAGAATCAACTTTAGATTTACCTACCAGAATTCTAGCAATTTTTCCGAAAAAACTTTGCTTCGTTTTTTCTAGTCCTTTATCTAGATTTTCTTTTTTCTCTTTCGAGAATAAACCAAAAAATGCCATATTAAACAAAATAACAAAAGCTTCCTTGTATAAGAAGGAAGCTTAATATTTATTAAAAAGATATAATTTAAGAATTAGTTTTTACCAAACCACTCTTTAACTTTGTCGTTATGTACAATTTCTTCTTTAAATGAGTAAGAACCTTTATCAGTTTTTACCATTTTGATTACTTTTGAATGCTCTTTACCGCCACCTTTTTGTAACGAAGCTACTACTTTCTTTGCCATGTCCTACTATTTAATTTCTTTATGAACAGTGTACTTTCTTAAAATAGGATTGAATTTTTTAATCTCCATTCTTTCTGGAGTATTCTTTCTATTTTTTGTTGTAATGTAACGAGAAGTTCCAGGTTGACCTGAATCTTTATGTTCTGTACATTCAAGAATTACTTGAATTCTATTTCCTTTACTTTTCTTAGCCATCTTATAACTTTTTTATTCTACCATTTCACAACGGACAAACTAGGATTATTTTAAATAACCTTTCTCACGAGCCTCTTTAAGGCAAGCAGAAATCCCTTTTTTGTTAATTGTTCTTAACGCAGAAGTTGATATTTTCAAAGTGATAAATTCTTCATTCTCTGGGATGAAAAATTTCTTTGTGATTAAATTTGGGAAAAACTTTCTCTTAGTTTTGCGGTTTGAGTGAGAAACATTATTCCCAACCATTACCGACTTACCCGTTAATTGACAAACTCTTGACATTTCTTAATTATTATATCCTAATTCTTAAAGCGAGTGCAAAGAAAGTTATTTTTTCCCGAATACACAAACATTTTTTATTTTTTTTCAATACTTATTTCTAATAATTTGCATCTCAATAAGTTCAATGCAGAAAAAACGGTCATTTGCATGTTCCTTTCTCTATTATCTCCAAATTGAAAACGATATGAAAACACCTGACCTTTAATTGCAATTCCGATCCAAATCAAACCTACTGGCTTTTCAGCTGTTCCCCCATCTGGTCCAGCGATACCTGATGTTGAAAGACATACATCAACTCCTAGTTTTTGAGCACCATTTAAGGCCATTTGCTCAACGACTTCCTTACTGACAGCCCCAAACTCTTTTAAAGATGAACTCGTAACACCTACAATCTTTTCTTTTAATTCGTTACTATATGACAGTATACTTCCTTTAAAATATTCAGACGAACCTGGAGTCAATACAATTTCATGAGCCAATGATCCTGCAGTACAACTTTCCACTGTTCCGATTGACAATTGTTTTTCCCTCAATATTTCTCCTAAAACAAAACTCAACGTTTCTTTTTCTTTACCAAAAACATATTGAGGCAATTCAATTCTAAGTTGATTAAAATAATATGAAATCCTTTCTTTATCCTTCTCGCCATTTTTAGAAGTGATTCTAAGTTTTAACAATCCAATCGAAGGTAAATATGCTAATCCCAAACCTTCATTTCGAATAGCGTCTTCCCAATCTTTCATTCGCTCTGCCAAAAACGACTCTCCGATCCCTTGAAGCAAAACAGTCTCGTGATAAATCGAGTTCACATTGAAATGTTTTTTAAGTGCATCAAACCCAAATTGACTCATGATTCCTTTCATCTCATAGGGAACACCTGGTAAACTAATCAAAACAGAATTATTTTTCTCAAACCACATTCCTGAAGCTGTACCTTGAAGATTCTCTAATACTTTACAAGCCTTAGGGAGAGCAGCTTGTTGAATATTTACATCCAACATAACACGCCCTCTATCTGTAAAAAACTTTTCAACTCGAGCTAATACAGTTGGATTGATTACCAATTCAGTTTCAAAATAATCACACAAGACGTGTTTTGTAATGTCATCTTTTGTTGGACCAAGTCCTCCAGTAACAATTACAATATCACTATTTGATAATGCTTCATCAATAGCCTGTTTAATTGCGAACTCATTATCCATGATTGTCACTGCTCTTGAAACTGAAATACCCAAAAGAGACAATTCCATTCCAAGCCAAGCAACATTTGTATTAATTGTTTGACCAATCAATAATTCATCTCCAATAGAAATTAATTCTGCTCTCATAATTTTTATTTGAATAATTTATCTTTCAAATTTTTCCATTTATATTTCTTTGCAAAAATCAATAGTAATATTGGCTGAAATACAACTAGCGTTAATATATTTTCTATCCCAAATGAAGGAGGCGTTCTATCTACAAAAAGAGCATCTGTATGAAATGCCTGCCAATCATTCGTCAATATCAAAGCTGCAAAAATATTATTCACTGCATGATAACCTAAAGACAGTTCTAAACCTTCATCAAACAATGCTAAAAGTCCAAGAAATATCCCACTTTCAATGTAATAAATCAAAAGAAATTTCCCGATTTTTTCAACTTCAGGATTTGCTCCATGAAGCATCCCAAAAAGAATTCCTGTAAATAGAACTACAATCCAACCTTTTTTAAAAATCAAATAAGTTCCTTGAAATAAATAACCTCTAAAAAATACCTCTTCAAAAAAAGTCTGTATTGGTAAAAGTGTTAAAGAAATCACTAATAAAATAAGGAATTTTATCAAATCAAATTCAAATTCTATTTTTGAACCTGACATCATCATGATTAATAAAAAAAGTGCACTTACCATTCCCCAAAGACTAAAACTTAAGAAAAAACGTTTAAAATCGAACTTGGATCTTGAAGTTATTAATGATAGAAATGGTCTTTTGTGGATATACTTTACTCCTACAGCAATTGCAAAAACACCAACTAAAAATGGAAATAACAAAGTTGTGAAAAAGGTATTTAACCCAACATTATTTATTAATTGATCATTAGAAACCAATAATTCAGAGGATCCATTTTGGGTGTAAAATATTATTAAAAAATAAGGTAATTGACCGATTGTAATAAATCCAGATATGATAATTAGAATAGTGAACAGATATTGAGTTATCTTATTTTCACCTAACTTTCCTTGTTCAATAAATTTCATTTTTGTTTTTTATTCAATTATACGAAAAAAGGCTTTGTTTTGAACAAAGCCTTTAATTATTTTATTGAAACATATCTTTTACCCTTTGGAAAAAACCTTTTTCATTTCCGTCTGGATTTGGCTTGAAATTTTCGCTATCTCTAAATTTCTCAAGTATCTCTCGTTCTTCTTTTGAAACTTTTTTAGGAGTCCACACATTAATATGAACAAATAAATCACCATGTCCATGTCGTTGAAGAACCGGTAGACCTTTTCCTTTTAATCGCAACATTTTTCCGCTTTGCGTCCCTGGTTCAACCTTAATTTTAGCCTTACCACCAATCGTAGGGATCTCAATTGATTCACCTAAAACAGCATCTACAAAGTTGATGAATGCTTCATAATGAAGATTCTCTCCTTCTCTTCTTAATTCTTCATGTGGCAACTCTTCAATTACAACAATTAAATCGCCAGGAATACCGTTGAAAGGGCCAGCGTTTCCTTTTCCTGAAACACTTAACTGCATCCCTTCTTCCACACCTGCAGGAATTTGAACTTCGATCACATCTTCTTGACGTTTCAAACCTTGTGCATCCGCATCAGAAGGTCTTTGATCAATCATTTTACCAGCACCTTGACAAGTATGACAAGTTGACTGAGTTTGCATTGCTCCTAAAAATGTTTGAGCAACTCTTGTGATTCGGCCCGAACCATTACAAGTAGAACAATTTTTATACGTTACTCCGTCAGCATTTACTAACTTATTAACCTTGATTTTCTTCGTAACACCTTCTGCAATTTCTTCAAGAGTTAATTTCATTTTCACTCTTAAATTTGTTCCTCTAGCTGTTCTAGATCCACCTCCACGGCTTCCTCCAAAACTTCCGCCACCGAATGCTCCACCGAATACATCTCCAAACTGAGAGAAGATATCGTCCATATTCATTCCGCCACCGAAACCACCAGCTCCTCCAACTCCAGCATGACCAAAACGGTCATAATTAGAACGTTTTTCAGAATTGCTTAATATTTCATATGCCTCTGCTGCTTCTTTAAACTTATCTTCAGCCTCTTTATCACCAGGATTTTTATCTGGGTGATATTTAATCGCCATCTTACGATAAGCCTTTTTTATTTCAGCTTCATTAGCATTCTTCGAAACTCCTAAAATTTCGTAAAAATCTCTTTTATTGCTCATTTTATTCTTTTTGAAACGATTATTGTCCTACAACAACTTTAGCAAATCGAATTACTTTTTCATTCAATAAATAACCTTTTTCAACGTCATCTATCACTTTTCCAATTTCTTTTTTAGAAGGTGCTGGTACATTCGCTATTGCTTCATGAAATTCTGAATCAAATGCTTGACCTTTTGAAACCATTGGTTTCAATCCTTTCGTTTCTAAAATATTTTTGAATTTATTGTAAATTAAGCCAAATCCTTCTTTTACGCCATTCAAATCTTCAGACTTTTCATTATTCAAGATTGCTCTTTCAAAATCATCCATGATTGGAAGCATGTCTTTCAATACTGAAGATCCTGCATTAACGATTAAATCAGATTTCTCTTTATTTGTTCTTCTTCTGTAATTATCAAACTCCGCATATAATCTCATGAATTTATCATTCATCTCGTTATACTTATCTTCCCAAGTCAATTCGACTTTTTCTTCAGCAATTGTTTCTGAATTTGAATCCTCGTTTAAATCTTGAATCTCTTCGTTCATTTGTACTTCTTGCTCTTTATTTAATTCTTTTTCCTCAGACATAATTTTTCATTTGATACTTCCTCTTTAACAAAGATACTGCCATCTTAATAATTCAGACAAGTTGACAGAATTAAACATTATCAAAGGTTAATTTGTCAGCAAAAAAAAAGGAAAACTTACGTTTTCCTTTTTAAATTATTTTGATGTTTTATTTTTTAATTGATGGACTAAGTATTGAATTACCATTCTTTCTCAACAATTGTCTTGCTTTGTAAATAGGAATTCTCACACCATTGTAATAAGCTGTTGGGAATGCATCACTAAATCCTAAAGCTCTAACTTGATTTAATAATTTAAACATTTCTTTCTCAGTTGCTAAAACACCCGTACAATATCTTGTTTTACCATCTGGCGCTTTAATTTGATAAACATCTTTCAACTTTTTGTGACTTTCTACTTTAACAACATGGTTGTAAGCTCCAACTTGAACAGTAAAGAACAAACCTTCCATTCCATTAATTGTTTTTACTTCAGTTGAATTGTTACCTAGCTTTGTTTCATCTACTGGTTTTGTATTGTTTACAACTGATGAGTCTTTAACTGGTTCAATTACTTCTTCTGTAATTTTTCTTCCTTTAGTATCAACTTTAGAACCCTCAGGTGTATTCGCTTCTTCATCATACATGTTTAATACACCATCCTTATCGTCGTCTTTTACACCTTCTTCAATTTTTTGAACTTGATCCTCTATTGGTTTTAAATCAACAACAGTATCTTTTATTTCTTCGTGAAAAACCCAATCATAATGACGCTCAGCAGGACCAATTTTATATGATATTCCAACCGTAACATTACCTAAACTTCCTCTTCTTGAATTTGAAGGATTAGCTGTTAAATAATCGAATGTATAATGTTGTTTAAAATTTTGAATCATTGAAATATCTATATTCAGTGCAATTTTTTCATTCACTTTATACTGAGGAGTCAAACCGAAAATCAAATGAACCATTTCATCAGTCTCTTTTACTAACTGACGATTTTTAGCTAACATTGAAGAAAAACCAGCACCACCGTGAGCTAACAAACCAAACTTCTGTGTAAAAGTATTGAATTGCAAAATCGAAGCTAAATTAGCTACTCCTTGTAACGAAGAACGAACATAGTGCGTGTTAAAACTTAAACTAGTACCTGACTCAGATAAATTATCATATCCGAAATCAACTTTTACTCCAAATTTATTATTAAACATCTTTCTCGCACCAATATTCAAATTGAATGGATTTATATATTTATTTGAATATCCAGATGTGAAAGGCAATATTGAATTATTGAATCCAACTCCACCATCAATCGACAATTTATTGATCGCATTATCTTGACCAAATAATATTGAAGTTGAAATTAAAAAAGAAAATAATAAAAACTTGTACATAACATTTTTTTAAATTGTGAATATTGCGTGTTAGTATGTATATAATTTGTTTTACGGCGCAAAACTAACAAAAAAAACAGTTCAAATATTGGAACAAAGGAATATTTTCAAGAATTAATATAGGTTTTTACTTAGATTGTAAAATTAATAAAACAACTATAGGATTATTTTTTAGGCTCAACAAACACCTTAAAACGAAGTTTCGCAATTTTCTTTTTAGTATTCACCATTAGATAAACAGTTCGATCTTGTTGTAAGTACTTTCCATTCGTGTCGAAAATGATTTTAACAGTTCCATTTTGCCCTGGCAATACTGGTTCTTTAGAATAAATGACTTGAGTACATTTACACCCAACAGAAAAATCAGTGATTAACAATGGTGATTTCCCTTTATTTTCAAACTCAAAAGTATGCTCTATAATTGCTCCTTCTTGTGTAGTTGGAAACTTTTTTAGTGGTTCTTTAATACTAAAAACCGCCTCTTGACTAAAGCAAAAGACGGTATTTAAGAAAAGAAATATGAAAAGTAAAAATTTCATATTTAAGATATTTTAGTTTGAAGCTGGACCAGCATTGTTAACAGGTGTTCCATCTTCAGGTGCAGGAAGTACATTTCCTTTAATTCTAATAATTTTACTTGGCTCGTTTACTGCATTTGATGTAATTGTAACCATTTTATTGATTGCTCCTGGACGTTTAGTATCGTATTTTACTGTAATCACTCCTTTTGCTCCTGGAGCAATTGGTTCTTTTGGCCAAACTGGAACTGTACATCCACAAGATCCTTTTGCATTTGAAATGATTAATGGTTCATTACCTGTATTTTTAAATTCAAATGTACATGTTCCATCAGCACCATATTTTACTGTTCCGTAATCATGTGTTTCTTTTGCGAAATCAATTTTTGCACCGTTATCTAATTGAGCAACTGCATTGTTAGTGAAGGCTGTAAAACCTAAAACCACTAATAAAGAAAAGAATAATTTTTTCATATTGAATTTGTTTTTTTTGTTTTATAATTTGGTATTTCAAAAATAGTAAGAGTTTTTAAAATACTTTGTTTCTTTAACACATATTTAACAGCTTATTTTCCCGTTAAATTGTTTGCTTGATAATCTATAAACTCTTCAAAAGTCATGCCTAAATTCTGAAGACGTAATTCAATCCCTTTCTTTTTCTCTTTATCCATCGAAGGATTTTCGGTTAAAAGCATTGAAAAATAATATTTCACTTTATTAGTATCTCTTGGATTCACAAACATGTCGTAATTTGCTGCTTGACTTTCTAAAATCAATGCTCTATTTTCATATTTTGGGAATTTTTGAATCAATGTGTCAGCATAAGCCATTGACCATTGAATTTTTCCTTCACCAGAATAGAACATTTGAATTTTATCTAGACATTTTGCTGCAGACTTATCTTTAGGGAATAATTTATAAAAATTCAACAAAGAACCGATTAAACTATCTTTCAAATAAGCAGGTGCATTTTTTTGTTGCTTTTGAAAACTCACTATTGAATCTTCATATGCAACTATTTTATCTTTATAATCCTGAATCGTTAACTCTGACTTTTCTTTTGAAGACTCGCTACATGAAGCTAATAGAGAACAAATAGAAATTATTATAAATACATTTTTCATTTATCTTCCCTTTTTAGCTGCTGGAAATTTCATTCTATAATCAACTGAAACTTCACCTTTAGAAATGTTCTGTAATTTTTTAGAGATCAATTTTTTCTTGATTGCTGATAAATGATCAGTGAATAAAACTCCTTCAATATGATCATATTCGTGCTGAATGATTCGAGCAGCATATCCATCAAAAATTTCATCTTTGAAATTCCAATTTTCGTCATAATAAGTAATTCGAACTTTTTCTTTTCGATATACTTCTTCTCTTACTTTTGGAATAGATAAACATCCTTCTTTAAAACACCATTCCTCACCAAACTCTTCTTCGATTATTGGATTGATGAAAACTTGCTTAAAATCTTCAATCCCAACCGCTCTTGGATCTTCTTCTTCATCTTCTTCTTCAGCAAACGGACTTCCGTCTACGACAAATAATCGAATCGATCTACCGATTTGAGGCGCCGCCAATCCAACACCTGCTGCTTCGTACATCGTTTCAAACATATCCGCTATTAATTTCTGTAAATCTGGATAGTCTTTTGTAATTTCCTCAGCTTCTTTTTTTAAAACTGGATCTCCGTATGCTACAACTGGTAATATCATTTTCTTCTTATTCTAAAATCGATTTTATTCGACAAAGTTAACATTTAATATTTTTTATTTGATTCCATAAACGATTGTAAAATAATCGTTGCACTAATTTCATCGATCAAACCTTTATTCTGACGTTGCTTTTTAGAAAGCCCACTATCAATCATTGTTTGAAAAGCCATTTTTGAAGTAAAACGCTCATCTAGTAAATAAATTTGAATAGTAGTAAATTGCTTTTCCAAAGCTTCCTTCAACAAAAGCACATTCTCCGTAATATGTGTTGGCTCATTATTCAATCTCTTTGGCAAACCAACAACAATCGCTTCGATTTTATCTTTACTGACTAACTCCTTTAAAAAAGTCATTAAATCTTTTGAATCAACTGTTTTTAATCCACTTGCAATTATTTGATTCTCATCTGTAATTGCAATACCAGTTCTTTTCAAACCAAAATCTATTGCTACTAATTTTCCCATTAGTGACAAAGATAAAAGATGATTTCCAATTTATAACTATCTTTATCCTAGTAAAAATTCAAACATGAGATCAATTATTGAAGCAGCATGGGAAAACCGTGCATTATTACAAGAAAAAGAAACGATTGAAACAATCAATAAAGTAATTGAAGACCTTGATAAAGGAATATTAAGAGTTGCAGAACCAACAAACAATGGTGAATGGCAAGTAAACGAATGGGTAAAGAAAGCTGTTGTGATGTATTTCCCAATTCGAAAAATGGAGACGATTGAAGTTGGTCCGTTCGAGTTTCATGATAAAATGGCACTTAAAACAAATTACGAAGAATTAGGTGTTCGTGTTGTTCCTCCGGCAGTTGCTCGTTATGGAGCTTATATTTCTAAGGGTGTTATTTTGATGCCTTCCTATGTAAATATTGGTGCTTATGTTGATGAAGGAACAATGGTTGACACTTGGGCTACAGTTGGATCTTGTGCGCAAATCGGTAAGAATGTTCACTTAAGTGGTGGCGTTGGCATTGGTGGAGTATTAGAACCTCTTCAAGCTGCTCCTGTAGTGATCGAAGATGGTGCTTTTATTGGTTCAAGATGTATTGTAGTTGAAGGTGTAAGAGTTGGTAAAGAAGCTGTTTTAGGCGCAAATGTTGTATTAACAAAATCAACAAAAATTATTGACGTAACAAACGAAAAACCAATTGAACACATTGGATACGTTCCTGAAAGAAGTGTTGTTATTCCTGGTTCTTACACGAAAAAATTCCCAGCTGGTGAATATCAAGTTCCATGTGCAATTATCATCGGACAAAGAAAAGCTTCTACAGATTTAAAAACATCTCTTAATGACGCATTGAGAGAACATAATGTTGCTGTTTAAAAATTAAAAGTTATGTATTTTCCAGAATCAGAATTAGTCTTAACTGGCGAAGGGAAAGTTTACCATTTAGGTTTACTTCCTGAAAATATTGCTCAAAAAATAATTTTGGTCGGAGATCCAGATCGCGTTGAAATTGTTGCTTCTTTTTTTGATGAAATTCTATTTGAAACGAATCACAGAGAATTTTATACTAAAACAGGTATTTTCAACGGAACAAAAATATCAGTCATTTCGACAGGTATTGGTACTGATAATATTGATATTGTAATCAATGAATTGGATGCATTAGTAAATATTGATTTAAAAAACAGAACTGAGAAAGAAAATAAAACAACTTTAGAAATTGTAAGAATTGGAACATGTGGAATCTTAAATCCATCAGTTCCAATTCTTTCTTATATTCTTTCAAATTTTTCTTTTGGGTTGGACAATATTGCACATTTCTATGCTGTTGATTTTTCATCTCATGAAGTAAATCTAAATCAATCTATTAACGAACACATTCAGCTTCCTAAAACAATTCATACGTATGTGGCTGAATCTTCTGAGCGATTAAATTCAAAATTAATTTCAGAAAAAACAGTTCAAGGAATTACAGTTACAAGTAGTGGTTTTTATGGTCCTCAAGGTCGTCAATTAAGAATTGGATTAGCTACTAATGACATGAATGAAAAATTATCTTCTTACAATAAAGATAATTTAACAATCAATAATTTCGAAATGGAAAGTTCCGCATTACATGTTCTTGGAAAAGCTCTAGGTCATGATTGCTCAACAATTTGCTTAGGTATTGGAAATAGACAAACAAAAGAATTTGCTACCTCGTATCAAACTGAAATGAATGATTTAATTCAATATGTTCTAAAAAGAATTTAATGGCTGTTGAATAAAAATTAATTCAAAAGCAAAAATCTTTACATTGAGCGAAGTCGAAATGCAAAATCTAAAATTTACTCAAGGCTTTCAACATTCGAATAACTCGTTCTCTATCAATCTGTAAACATTCCTCAGAAAAAAGTGAATCTTCATCTATAAACTTTTTGATCGTTCCTGAAAAATGAATTGCGTTTGGTTGTATTTCCTGAGCAATTTTCAAGATATTTGATGAACTCACACCACCACCTGCCATGATTTCAATTCGACCGTCGGCATATTCAACCAACTTTTTTAGAGATTCAAATCCTTTATCTACTGAGCGAGACAAGCCTGAAGTTAAAATACGATTAACACCTAATTCTACTAATAAATCCATCGATTTTTTCCAATCCACACATTCATCAAAAGCTCTATGAAATGTCAACTGCATTCCCTGACATTTAGAAACAATTTCTTTCATTGCTTCACGATCTATTTCATTATTATTTGTTAAAGCACCAAATACAATACCATGAACTCCAATCGATTTACAAGCAAGTATATCACGAATAACAACTTCTAATTCTTCTTCATTATAAATGAAACCTCCAACTCGCGGACGAATTAACACATGCGTTTCAATACCATAAGCAATTGCATATTCAATCATTCCAAATGAAGGAGTAATTCCTCCTTGCTCTAAATTTTGACATAATTCAACTCTATCAAAATTCAATTCTTTTGCCACTCGAATAGCTTCTAATGACGCTGCGCATAATTCTGTTTTCATTATTTTATCACTTCAACTTCATCAATAAACGTCCAAGGATGAAACCCTTCTCCAGGTTGACCTTCCGGAATTTTATGATCTGCAATTATTCTAAGTTTAATATATCGTGCCTTTTTATTTACTTTTTGAGTAAAATATTCAGTCGCATCTGCTTTTGGAAGTGAAGTCCAATTAACATTATCTTTTGAAACACTAATCTCAACATATTGTGGTAAATAAATCCAGGATGATTTAGCCATTAAAAATCCAATGTTCATTGTTTTAATTTTTGAAGATTTCAAAAGATCTAGATCGAATTCAATGGTATCCATATCAAATCCTAACCACTCATCTCCTTTCCAAGGTCTAGAACCTCTAATGCCATCAACCAATGCTAAATTTTCTCGATTATTAAATTTCGGATTTGGTTTCGTTATTAAGTTAACTGGTAAACCAATTGTTGAATTTGAGTTAATTTCAAATCTCAATGCTTTTTTCAACGTTTCGGCTTTTACAGTAATTGTTGAGATTTTAGTGAAATTTGATTTTCTTGTTCGATCAAAAAACAAAGTGTCTTTTTGTGAAATTTGCTTATGTAATGTAATTGTATGATTATTAAAACTAGGTTTTTCAACCTTTTCTAACTCAAATTTTTCATCAGCAACTATTGAATGAACTACTATTCCAATCCCCTTTTTTGTTCTCAAATAATCAATTTTAGGATACATTATCGCCTTTGAGTAATTTACTTTTACTAAATCTAAAAGGATAAATTGATGAGAAAATAGTTCTTTTTCAAAATCAACATAAGTTGGTTTTTTAGTCGTCCAAAGCGCTTGAGACATAGCTAACATTCTAGGTAAAGCCATATACTCCAATTGTTTCATGTTAGCAATGTATTCTGTCCAAACATTTGCTTGTCCTCCTAATATGTAAACTCTATCCTGAATACTTAATTCTTTTGGAATTGGATCGAAAGAATATACTTTTTCTAATGTCAGAAAGCCTCCAATCGCTAAGGGTTCTGTTGAACTTGACGCTTGATAATGATCAAAATAACAATGTGATGAAGGAGACATAACTACAGCATGTTTTTGTTTTGCAGCTTCTAACCCACCACTTTCTCCTTGCCAAGACATTACTGTAGCATTTGGAGAAAGTCCACCTTCTAGAATTTCATCCCAACCTATTAATTTACGACCTTTTGAAGTTAAATAGGCATCTATTTGTTTGATAAAATATGATTGTAAAGCATGTTCATCTTTCAACCCATTTTCTTTCATCACTTTTTGACAATTCTCACATTCTTTCCATCGTGTTTTTGGAGCTTCATCACCACCAATGTGAATGTATTCAGAAGGAAAAAGCGATAATACTTCATCCAATATTTTCTTATTGAAATCAATTGTTTCTTTTTTTGAACAATAGATATCATCAAAAACACCCCATAACCCTTCTACTCCATGTTTCAAACCTGTACATGAATATTCTGGATAAGCAGCAAGAGCAGCTCTAGCATGTCCTGGCATTTCAATTTCAGGAATTACAGTAATGTATCGATCTGAAGCATATTTTACGATATCTTTAATTTGAGCTTGAGTATAAAAACCTCCATACTTTCCTTTTGAATATTGATTGGGCTTTGAATTAGCATGACCTATGACTGTACTGTCTCTCCAAGCACCAATTTCAGTTAATTTTGGAAATTGTTTAATTTCAATTCTCCAACCTTGATCATCTGTTAAATGCCAATGAAATTTATTGAATTTATAAAACGCCATCAAATCGATGTATCTTTTCACCTCATCAACAGAGAAAAAATGTCTACTCACATCTAAATGCATACCTCGCCATTCAAACTTTGGTGCATCATCTACAAAACATTTAGGAATAACAAATGAATCCTGATTTTGTTTAACTAATTGTAAAAATGAATTGACCGCATAAAAACAACTTTGTTCAGAACTATAAGTAATTGTGATTTCGTCAGCCACATTGATGGTATATGAATCTTTTGGAACATTTCGAATTGTTTTGAAATTCAATTGACCTTTACTCGTTGTATACCTTAGAACAATCCCATATAATTTTCTGAATTCAATCGTTAAATAATTTTGAATTTCTAAAGGCAAGTTCGTTGTATTAATTAACAACTCATTTTCTAAATTATAATCTTCACCTGTAGCAACATATACCAATGGATTAGGAACAATAGGTGATTGTTTGACTAATTCATTTTGTGAAAATAGAAAATTGTAACTTCCAATCAGAAATAGGAAAATAACAAATGTGTTTCTGTAATTCTTACTCATTTTTTCAAACGATTAATTAGCATCAAATTGCACTACTAACTCAAATATCATTGAATATTATAAGTTATTATAATCGTTGAAATTAAGAAAAAAAATAATACAATCTTATTATTTTAATACGTTGACATGACCGACTTCAACGTGACGCTGTTGGCTGTTTTTTTCTTTGTATAATATCTTCCATACATAGGTGTCATCTTGTACAAGATTTCCTTCATTTCCATATCTACCGTTCCAACCTTTAGAAGCATCATGGGACTCAAAAATAAGTTCACCCCATCTATTAAATATTAAAAGTGTAAACTCATAAATATCTATACCGGAAGAAAAAACTGGTAAAAATGTTTGATTCACTTCATCTCCATCAGGAGTAAATGTATTTGGTATATAATACAACAATTGCTCAACAACATTTACTTTTAAAGTCGCAGTATCTGTACATCCTGAAGGTGAATAAGCAATTAAAGTAATTAAATAATCAACATATTCATTGTTTGGATAGGTATGAGTCGGTGATGTTTCTACAGAATTAGCTCCATCTCCAAATGTCCAAGTATAATTAAATGCACCTGTAGTAAAATTAGTGAACTCACAAGTCGTATTTGAATTTGGCATTGTAAATTGTGAAGAAGTAAATTCAGCAACAGGCAATGCTTCAACACAAATTAAATCATATTCCGTTTTAGATGTTACACAATTATTAGCTGTTGTACCTGTTAAAACAACATTAAAACATGTAATTCCTGCTTCTGAGGTATAAGTATGAGTTACAGGTCCACATCCATTTAAAACTGTTCCATCACCAAAATCCCAACTACATCCCGATAAATTTTGAGTCTCATTTGTAAATGTAACTGTAACAGGTGAACATCCAAATGTAATATTTGGACTAAAAGTAACATTTGGAATTAACTCTAATTGAACGGAAACTTGATCAGTTGCAATACAGCCATCAGCTGATGTTCCCATTACAGTATATGTAGCACTTTGAATTGGAACAAAAGGAACACCATTCACAACGTTTCCATTCCAACTATAGGTATTTGCTCCAGACGCCGTTAAAGTAATTGTTGAGCCAGGACAAATCAATGTATCCAAACCAGCATTAACAATTGGAAGCGGATTCACTAAAACATCAACTTGATCAGTATCTTGGCAACCATTAGCATCAGTACCTACTACGGTGTATGTTACATTTCCAACTAAAGGAGAAAATGACATTCCATTAATTATATTATTATCCCAAGAATAAGTTTGAGCCCCTGTACCTGAAAGTGAAACGAATTCCCCTAAACAAATCTCAAGATCTGAACCAGCATTGACAATTGGATTAGGAAAAACAGTAATCACGACTTGATCTGAATTTATACAATTATTAACACTTGTACCTGTAACTGTATATATGTTTATTCCTGCATTAGGAGTAAACGAAATACCATTCTGAATACCATTATTCCAACTATAAGTTGCCGCACCTGATCCTGATAAAGTTACATTTTCACCAAAACAAAAACTTTGATCCGGTCCTGCTTGAACAACTGGCAAAGGATACACTGTAACAGTCGCTTGATCTGAATTTTGACAACCATTTATATCTGTACCTATAACGGCATAAGAGGTTGTACCAACTGGTGCAGTAAATGGAATACCATTAACGACTCCTTGATCCCAAGAATACGTCAATGCCCCACTTGCATTCAATGTTACTTGAATTCCTTGACAGACAGGTATTGCGATCCCACCATCTACAATAGGCAATGGATTAACCGTTACTGTTACTTGATCAGAAGTACTACAACCGTTATTATCTGTTCCTATTACTGTGTAAGTATTTGTAACCATAGGGGAAAATGAAGTGCCATTTTGAACACCAAAATCCCAAATATAGTTAACTGCTCCTATTGCAGTTAATGTAACAGAATCCCCAAAACATAACGCAACATTTGAACCGGCATTCAGATTAGGTAATGGATTAATCGTTATATCAACTTGATCTGAATTTTGACAACCATTTATATCTGTTCCTATCACTGTATATGTCAACTGTCCAACTGCTTGATTAAAAGGAATACCATTAATAACTCCGCGATCCCATGCATATGTATTAGCTCCATTAGCAGATAATGTTACTAAATTAGGAGTACAAACAACTATATCATTTCCTCCATTCACTATTGGTAATGCATGAACAATTAAAGTAACATTAGCAGTACTATCACAACCTGTAACAGCTGGTAATGTTTGTGAATACACACCTGCGACTGATTGATTTACTCCATGAATTAAAGAAGTTTGACCTTGACAAATTTCAACAGTGTAATTATTTACAATGATTGGATTTTCAATTAATATTAAACCTGCTGTTGCAGTGCTACAACCAAAAACATTTGTAACAGTGACAGAAATCGGATTATCGGCTATGGTAGCATTAATAGAATCATTAATTGAACCGTTACTCCATAAATAAGTAGTAAAAGGCTGAGTGGTAGTAATTGATGAAGTAAATCCAAAACAATATTCTGTTGCACCGGTTAATACTGGAGATGGATTTGGATTTACAGTTAACACCATCTGATCGGTATTTTGACAACCATTTACATCAGTTCCTGTCAATGTATACGTCACTGTTCCTAAAACAGGTGTAAATTGAATTCCATTTGAAGCTCCATTATTCCATGAGTATGTTACAGCTCCATTTCCTGATAATGTTATTTGAGTTCCTAAACAAACTGTTTGATCAGTTCCTGCGTTTACGTTTGGCAACTGATTTACATTCACAGTTAATTGATCTGTATTTTGACACCCGTTTAAATCAACACCGGTAACAGTGTAAGTAGTTGTTAAGCTTGGTGAAAATGAGACATTATTTACTACTCCGTTATCCCATGTTAAATTAGGAGCACCAGATGCTGACAACACTACCTGCGTTCCAAAACAGACTGTTTGATCTGTTCCAGCATTAATTATTGGTAAAGGATTTACAAGAACAGAAACATTGTCAGATGCAAAACATCCATTAGTATCTGTTCCTATTACTGTGTAATTATTAAAACCTAAACTTGGAGTAAATGAAATACCATTGGAAATACCATTATTCCACACATAAGAATTAGCACCTGTAGCAGTTAAAACTGTTGAAGATCCAATACAAATTGCTTGATTTGGTCCTGCATTTACGACTGGCAATGCATTCACTGTTACTATTAGTGTATCAGTTCCAAAACAAGCATTGGTATCTAACCCTGAAACAACATAAGTTGTCGTCAAATTAGGAGAAACATTAAAATTATTACCTATTCCTAAACCATTATCCCAAGTGTAAACATTTCCATTAAACGCTGTTAAAACAGCAAAATTTCCAAAACAAATTGTTGTATCCGGTCCCGCTGCTAAAACAGATTGAGTAAACATTGTAACATGAACTGAGTCAATATTTACACACCCTTGTGCAGATGTACCTATAACAGTATAAGTTGTATCCATTGTTGGGGTAAAAGGTATCCCATTTGTAATCCCACCATTCCACACATAAGTTGATGCACCTGTAGCTGTTAAGGTTAGTGTATTATTCACACAAAAACCTTTATCTGGTCCTGCATTTACAACTGGTAAAGGAGAAACAGTTATTAGTAAAGAATCTAGACCTGAACAACCTGATCCAGGATCAACTCCTGTCAACACATAATAAATACTTCCTACTGCTGGAGTAAATGGAACCGCATCAGTCACTCCATTGTTCCATGAAAAAGTTAAACCAGAAACATTTGAAGCGTTTACAGTGGTCGAATTACCAATACAAAATGCTTGATCTACACCTGCGTCAACTATTGGAGCGGCAGTAACATTAACAACAACATCATCTGATGCACTACAACCAAATTGATTCGTCCCTGTTACTGAATATATAGTCGTTCCAATAACCGGAATAAAAGCTGTACTATCTATCAACCCATTATCCCAAACATAAGTATCTGCTCCAGAACCATAAAGAATAATTGATGTACCTTCACAAACTGTTTGATCAATTCCAGCAGATACAACTGGCAAAGGTGTAATTGTTATGTTGAAAGTGTCTTTTCCAAAACAAGTAGCTGCAGGAGATGTGTAAATAATATCATAATTACCCGGAGTTGAATTAGCTATATCAATCTCACCTGTTGAAGCATCTATTAAAAGCCCTGCTGTTGAAGTAAATGTACCTCCAGAAATACCTGTAATTATTGGAAATTGATTTGATGCTGTTAAACAATAGCCTGGTTGAGAATAGGAAAAAGTAGCATCTTCTGGACCGACAAAAACACCTGAAACTGTTTGAGGACAACCATTATCATCAGTTACAGTAAATGACCAAATTTGTCCATCTTGTAAACCAGATATACCTATTACACCTCCTAGTCCCGTTGTAGTGTTAACAAATATCGCTGTTAAAGGCAACAAATTTGAAACGGTATAATTCCCACCATAAAATTCAGGATAACCACCATTTAAAGTGATTGATGCAGTCCCTTGATAACAATCTTGAGTTATAATCGTTGAAATTGGGTTTAGATATTGAACTGTCATTGTCTGAGCTAACTCTAAATCATAACAAGTTGAATTAATCACTTCATTACTTACAGACAAGAATGTCATAGGAACTATATAAAATGTATTATCAGTAAGTGCTCCTAAACTTGATAAAAACGCATCAGTACTTCCTCCATTATTAATTAATGTTATGTCTTTAGTAGTTAACGAAGTTACATAACAAGGATCTGTAGTGGGATCAACACCTACTCCCGAAATTGTTGGAGGACATCTGTAAACATAATAACCTAAACCTGGATCGACATTTGGAGCGATTAGAGGAATACTATAATTATTATTAGAAATAGATTGAAAACTATCGGTGTTACATAATACATATGGATGAGTTGAAGAACCTGTCATACTAGGTGTAACTGTTCCAGCTTGATCTCCAGGATAAGCAATTGGCAATAAAAATGAAATTATTTGTTTACAAGCTGTATCATTAGAAAAATAAGCTTGAATATTGCATGCCAATCCATCAGCATTTGTTCCGGATAAAGAATAATTAACTGGAGAAACAAAAGGATATGAATCAACAATAATCTGATTTCCCTGACAATCTCTTACAATTAAATCTCCAGAACGAGGAGCTTCTGTAAACTCAATTATCCCTGTAGTCGTATATTGATCAGAACATTGAGCTATTGTTGAAACGGCTGTAAAATTTGTAATTGAACACTGCGGACAACCACCTTGACCAGGCGCTAAAACTGTAAAACAAACTTCTTCAGTATAAGGGCATCCAAATTCATCCGTTGCTTCAAAATCATAACATGCAGTACCTGGAGCAGTCGGTGCAACAACTATCTCATCACCAACAGTGCTAACAATTGTTGGATCTGAAGCCCAATCAGAAGTCACAATATTAGGAATAAATTGAGATCCACCAGGATAAATAACAGGATCAAAACTCATCGCCCATTGGAAAGTATTCCCATCATTTGAAGATGTATTATCATTGATTTGAATTGTCCAATTACCATTTAAGGGACATCCGATCAAGCTAGAAAAATTCCCTGATGGTAGATAAGAACCTGTAGAAATTGAATTCCCTAGTGGAGTACCTGATAATACTGTTGGTCCAGAAACTATACTTGAAGAACCTGACATTGAAAAACAATATTCAAATCCAGAACCTAAGCCAGGAGCATTCGCAATTGGATTTCCTAAATAAATTCCATTTCCCCCACTTGCAAATGATTTTAATATAACACTTTGACCATTTGGACAAAATAATTTGATTTCCAAATCGCCCAAATTTGCATGTTCTAAATCTAGGCATACACTTTGTAAATTATTTACATTTGTTAAAGTTTGACCATTATTAAAAGCTGTTATTGTATTCCCTAAATTTAAAACTCCATTACCATCAGGAATAACATTCTGACTAACAACAGGAGGAATAATTAAAGCAATTTCAACAGGCTCTACTAAACCTGTTAATACATTTGTATCGCCAAGACAGATCGTCGAACTTGCAGCTTCAGTACCCGTAAAATCAGGAATCGAAGGGACCTGAACAAAAATATTAATATCATTTGTTGAAACACATCCATTAATATCTGTCACAACTAAATCGACATTATAGATTCCAGGTGTTGTAAAATTATTTGAAACCGTTTGGCCAGTTGCAGTTGTACCATCCCCAAAAGTCCACTCAAAAGTTGAAGTTGCATTCGATTGAGCATAATTTAAATTATTTTGAGGAAAAATTCCAACCCCATTGTAAGTAACATTCGATCCTTGACAAACATTTACAATTCCATCAGCATCTACAGGTCCGGTCGTTAATTCAGCAATGACAGTTTGACAAGGTAAACCACAATCGATTGATGCTAACCAACCTGGAGCTGTACCTGATCCGTCAGAAGTAAAAACAAATGTTAAACAACCTGAAGCATTATTTCCTTGAACATAGCCGGGACCTACAGCTCCTGTATAAGTACCAATCAGAGGTGCTGATGTCGAACTACCATTATAAATAGTTAAATAATCATGATTCAATTCTAAATCGAAAGTAGAGAAATCAATTTGTACATGTGAACCAGGTACTGAAGAACAAAGAGTATACGTTTGATTTAAGTTATTTGCATAATTAGATCCTCCTCCTTCGTCAGCAAATGTACCACTACACCCTGATGAAGAACCTGAGTTTCCCATTACCACTTGTCCATCAATAATATGAGGAATAAGTAGAATAAGTAAAACAATAATATTTAGCAAGAATTGTCGCACTTGTTTTCGTAAATAGTGTTAATAGCACAACGTTAATTTAATTAAATCGTTGCTTAAAACAAATGTAAGATAATTTATCTTTTTACGAACTATGTAATTCTACCTATAATTTTTTTTATAAAAAAAAACTGTCTTTGAAAAATCAAAGACAGTTTTCTAGAAATAAGGAGACCATATGATCTACTTTAAAACGTTTACGTGACCAACCACTACATTTTTCTTTTTATCGTTTTTATGCTTGTAAATTATTTTCCAAGTATATGTATCATCTTGAACTAAATTTCCTTCTGCACCAAAGGTTCCTTTCCATCCAACTTTAGGATCATGAGATTCAAAAATCAAATCTCCCCAACGATTAAAAATGTAAAGAGTATAATCAGAAGGATCAAATCCTGAAGAGAAAACTGGTAAGAAAACCTCATTAAAATCGTCTCCATCTGGTGTAAAAGTATTTGGTACATAATAAATCACTTCTTCATAAACATGAACAGGAACTCTTGCAGTATCAGTACAACCAGATTGTGAATAAGCCACTAAAGTTATTAAATAATCAGCTTCTTCTGTTCCTGGAAATAAATGCGAAGGATTTGTTTCTGTTGATCCACTTCCATCATTAAAATTCCATGAATAAGCCACAGCTGCTGTCGATTGATTGTACATTGTACTCAAAGTTGAGTAATTTGGCATCACTGAAGGTGACGGGACAAAATCTGCTATTGGCCTAGCTTCAACACAAATCATACTTGGCATAGTCAGTGTATTTGAACATCCTTCAGGTGTTGAAGTTGTTAATGTAATATCATAACAACCTGCTGTATTAAAAGAGTGTTGAACCGTTGAACATCCATTCGAAGTAGAACCATCACCGAATGTCCAAACACAATTTGTTGCCCCACCAGTTGTTGTATTTGTAAAAATCACATTTATTGGTGCACACCCAAAAGTATCACTTGGATAAAATGATACAACAGGCAATGGTATAATAGTTATTGTAACATTATCAGTCGCTACACAACCAGCAGAAGATGAACCTGTTACGGTATAAGTATTAGTTCCAGATGGAATAAAAGCAACCCCATTAACAACATTATTATCCCAAGAATATGTTGAAGCTCCTGATGCTGAAAGAGTAACTGAACTTCCAATACAAATAGATCGAGAGACTCCAGCATCAACTAATGGAATTGGATTAATCGTTATTGTTCCTGTTCCTGTCGCAGAACATCCATTTAATGTATAAGTAACCGTATAAGGTGTTGTTGATACCGGTGACATCGAAAGTGTTGACAAAGTAGTCGAACTTGGATTCCATAAAAATGTACCACCTGCTAGTGAAGGTGTTGCTGTCAAAGTAGCAGGAGGATCTCCAGCACAAATAGCTTGATTATCTACTGTCACTGATGGAATTGGATTAACTGTCACGGTTCCAGTTCCGGTATTTTGACAACCATTCAATGTATAAGTAACTGTATAAGGAGTTGTTATTGATGGTGTCACTGAAATTGTTGCCGTTGTTAAACTTGAAGGTGACCAAGAATAAGTACCTCCATTTAAATTTGGTGTTGCCGTTACACTTGCCGCAGTTCCGTTACAAACAGTTGGAGAGTTAACTGTTACAGTAGGCACAGGATTAACTGTTACCGTTGAAGTTACTGTCCCCACGCAACCTGCAGTTGTACCTGTAACCGAATATGAAGTTGTCGTTGTTGGAGATACTGAAATGAAAGCCGTAGTTTCACCTGATGCCCAAACATAATCCGTTGCTCCAACTGCAGTTAAAATAGTTGAAGATCCCTCACAAATTGTTTCTGAATTGACAGATAGAGAAAGAGTTCCATTTATTGACACATTTGAAGTAGCTGAATTAGAACAATTTAAGGCACTTGTTCCTGTAACAGTATAAGAAGTCGGAACTAATGGAGTAACTGTAATGGAAGCACCTGTTTGCACAGGATTTGTTGACCATGAGTAGGTATTTGCCCCTGAAGCTGTTAGAGTTACAGCAATACCTGCACAAGTAGATGGGGAATTGACGGTAACAATTGGTAAAGGATTAACGGTAACTGTTATTGGAGATCTCGGTCCTTCACAACCTGTAGCTGAAACTGTTTGTGAAACATAATAAGTTGTTGAACTTGCCGTAGCGGTTGAAACAATAGGAATTGCAATAGGAGATCCTCCACTTGAGGCAGTATACCAATTAAGTGTACAACCAGATGAAACAGTTACAGAAGATGTTAAACTATTTGGTGTTTGATTTTGACAATATGTAACAGGTGTTGTTGGAGGTGCTACTGGCAATGGATTAACAGTAATAACAGCAACAGCCGTATCTGTACATCCATTTAAATCTGTATAAGTACCGGTATAAGTCGTTGTAGCAGCAGGAGATAAGGTAAATGTATTTGAGGAACCTCCATTTGTCCATGTAAAAGATCCACCTGTTGGATTTACAGTTGTTGTTATTGTTCCAGGACTTCCAGCACACACTGTAGTTTTTGTTGCTGTAGCAATAACAGTCGGATAAACATTCACTGTAAATGTTAAAGTTGTACTGCATCCAGAAGCAGCAGTCACTACACATCTGTAAGTTGTAGTTGCAGCAGTTGGTGTAACATTCAAAGATTGCGCAGTACCTAATACAACACTAGGTGCAGCATCATTTGTCCATGAATACGATGTGCCAGTTAATGAAGAAGTTAATGTTGTTGAGCCATTTGGACAAACTGAAACTGGATTATTCACTATTAATGGCTCACAAATTCCATCTAAATAAACATATGAGAAATGACCTCCTAAACTACAATCAGCAACTGTAAATCGAACTTTAACATTTGAACCAATATAAGGAGTTAAATCAATAAAAGCGGCTGTCCAATCACGGTAATAAATATCAGTAGAGCCAGAAGCTAAAGTAAAACCAGGCACACCCGGACCACCAACTACCAAATAGTTACCACAAGATAAAGGATTATTATTATTATCGAATAATTCAACTTTAAAAAATGGTTGTTGTGTAGCTAAATGAGGTGCTAATGAATCACCAGTTCCAGCTGCATTTTGAACATAGACAATATTCCCACTAATATCTGTACTATCTCCTCCACTTGCATTTGTAATTGCAAAAGGTGCAAGTGCATTTTGTATTACTGCAGCATAATTATAAGTAAATAATGCATTCGAATTAGTCACTGCGAATTTTTGTTCCAACATTGCTCCACCTCTACCAGGATATAAATTATCTGGAGCGATAACATCAACACTACCCAATCTTGCCGAATTTGGCCCCAAACCTGGACAAACCTGAGGAAAACCTGCAATCGGATCTGTAGCAGCCCCTGAAGTTATTGCATGTTGAACTGTATTTGTCAAATATGTATCTGGGACAAAAAGAGGAGTTGCTGTTCCGGGTAAATTTGTTGTTACAGAATAACTATATCCACCAGTCCAACCTGTAAAGTTTCCATTATCAAAACCAATATTTGTACATGAAGGTTGAACGGGTAAAACAGGTTCTGCTGGAGGTAATGTTAAAGATAAATTATATGGAAAACCATCAGGTAAGGTCCAATTATCAATCAAAATGTAATAACATTGACCTGCTTGAATAATGATCTGACCAGCTAATGAAGAAGTGGTTGTTCCGTCTGTTGCATTTTCTTCAACTAAAGTACCAACACCTGGCACCCCACCTTTCCAAACAGAAACTGAAGGCCAAACACCATTTATTGCATCTGGAGTAAAAGTAAGATTATATGTAAGTAAGTTATCTGAGCTCGCACAAAAATAATAAAGCCAATCTGGTCCAGAAGTAAAGCCTGCATTACCCATTACTGAAATATTACTATAATCATTGACTTTACCAACAGTAGTCCCATTTGCAGAAAAAGGAAGCGATATCGGAGCACCTGATGCAGCGGTACCATTGGTCCCACCTTGACTATAACTAATTAATGTCGAAATAAAAATTAAAACGAATAGAAATGAACCTTTTGAAAAAATCTTAAATTGCATAATTTAATAATTTTGATTGAAATAAAGTTGATTAGTGTTTATGATTGTGAACGTCTTTTTCTTTAGGAGCATCAATGCTATCCAAATAATTTTTACGTATTACATCCATTAAATAATTAACACTTTTAACATCCAGCGTATTGTCAATTCCAATAGCTATCGTTTTTTCAACTATATTAATTTCACAAAGTGTTACACCTTGCCTTTTCAAAACGAATTCTTTAATACTTGATGACTTATATTGATCTATGTTAGATAAAAAATTATAAACAAATTTTTGAGATAAAATTTCGGAGTTAGGGTTTGAATCTTGAGTAAGATTTTGCGAATAAATTCTATTCGTAAAATATATTGACAAAAAAATTGACAATAGTAGAGTAGTTTTCATAGTTTATTTGTTTGTAGTTTAGTTTTATGACGTAAACATATAAAAAGGGTTGCTTAATTACAAATAAAAAATAACCTTTTACTCGATAAAAGTTAAAAAATAAAAACTGAGAAGTGCATTTTAGTCATTTTGGCAATTAGTTGCCAATCCAAGAATGACCTTTTTTAAGAAGATTTAATGTCTGTTTTTCTTTTGAATTTTCCTCTGGTTGAAAATTATATTCCCAAGAAGCATTTGCCGGCAAACTCATCAAAATCGATTCAGTTCTACCATTTGAGACTAAGCCAAATTTTGTGCCTCGATCATTTACCAAATTAAATTCAACGTATCTTCCTCTTCTCAAGTTTCTCCATTGAACTTCTTTTTCAGTGTATGGAAGATTTTTGCCTAACACAACTTGTTGGTTATATAAAATCGGAAAATTTTGACCTAATTCAATACAAAAATTAAAAATTTCTTCTTTAGACAGATTCGCATCTTCGATTGTTAAGTGATCAAAGAATATTCCACCAATTCCTCTTGTTTCATTTCTATGAGGAATAAAGAAATAATCATCTGCCCAATTTTTAAATTTTGGATAGAAATTCACATTGTATTTATCACAAATAGCTTTTAACCCTTCGTGAAATAATTTAGCTTGAGATTCAATTATAAAATGTGGTGTTAAATCGATTCCTCCACCAAACCAAAACGTTCCATCATTTAATTCAAAATAACGAACATTCATATGTATAATAGGAATATGAGGGTTATGAGGATGTAATACTATTGAAACACCTGTAGCAAAGAATTCTGTCCCTCCAATATTCATTTGCTTTTGCATCATTTCAGTAACAGGTCCGTGGACTGCAGAAAATGCTACACCACCTTTTTCAATAACCCCTCCATTTTGAATGATTTTAGTGACACCGCCACCACCTTCGGCTCTTGACCATTCATCATTATTAAATAAAGAAACGCCGTCTATTTGTTCTAACTTATCACAAATATATTTTTGCAGAGAATTCATTCCTTCTGCAATTGCTTCCTTATTCAAATGACTCATAAATCTTAATTATTTCGAAATCTTGTTGTTTCAAAATGTAAACGTTTCCATTTTCAAAACCATTTCCATTTCCTTTTTGAAACATCTCAAAATTGGTCATTAATCCTTCAGACATTTCTTTTCCTAATAAATATTTAGATATAAAGAAAAAAGGAACATCAAATCCCTGAACAGCCATTTTAGACATGTCCGAATTGTAATTTTTTCTATAAATCTTCATAACTTCTTTTATTGCTTCATATGAATAATTAAAGTCATTAGGAGATGGAAATTGGAAATTGTATTTGTTTTTATATTCTCCACTAATTTCATCAAAATTCACCCATTCCTTTGTTCCTAAAACAGAAATAACTCCCGTAAAATTCTTCGTACAAGAATTCAGTGTATTAATAAATTTCAATGCTGTTGATTTATCATTTGTAGGCACTACAAAATAAGTGTTTAAACCTTTTTTTACATATGCTTTCACATCTGCAACACTGATTTCAATCAACTTAGGTCGCATTCCTTTTGAAGGTAGATTCAAAAAAGATTGTCTAAAACTTTCATACAATAACTGATCTTTTGAATTTGTAGGCTTCACTAATACCAATTGATCTTTTAAATTAAGTGATAAAAGATATTTTGCGGCTCCTTCCATTAGGGTCATATCTGATGGAACTGAAGAATAAACAAATTGATTATTCTTTAATATTGCTGCATTTGAAGCAACTGGACAAACAAAACGTACTTTATTTTTCTTGCACCACTCTGCGACAAGCCCCATTTTATCAGGAAATAATGGTCCGATAACCATATCCATTGAAGCGAATTCTTTTTTATTCAAAATTGATTTTACAGAAGCTGAATCATTTTTGGAGTCATAAACAAACAACTTAGCTTTAAACCCTAATTTTTCTAATGAATCCATAGCAATTTTTGCACCCATGTAAAATTCAGTAGCATAATCTGATACAGCTTTATTTGCTCCATCTGGTTTGTCTAAATAAAATGGCAACAATAGCGCAATAGTGTATTCATCTTTCTTTTTATACAAAAGCGTAGAATCAATTTTACGTGTTTCTATTGGTTTAATTTCTCTGACTTCTACTTGTTGAAATTTTTCGTTTCGAATAGGAATTTTGATAATATCCCCATTTTTAATTTTGGTATTCTTTAAACCATTTAGTTTCTGAATATCAGCAACCGGAACCATGAAACGCTTAGAAATACTATACATTGTTTCATGTGCTAATACAACATGCTCAATAATTGTATCAGAAAAAACAACATTTAATTCTTTACCTGTACTTGTCTTAACGTTTGTATTTGTTGGTAAGTTCTCAACCACATGATCTGATTCAGGAATAGTCAATACTTGACCAACTTTTACTCCATTTTCAGTACCTGGATTAGCCTCTACTAATTCATCTAATGATACTCCAAACTTTTTTGAAATACCAAACAATGTTTCTTGAGGTAAAACTGTATAGGTTTTGGTTTCACCTTTAATTTCACCTGGCTTAACAGTTGAAACAGCAATTGGAATTAATAATTTTTGACCTTCTTTCAGACCATTCTCAACACCTGGATTTGAACTAACAATATCTTCAACGGGAACATTGTAAATAGAATGAATTCCCCAAAGTGTATTTCCAGCTTGAACAAAATGAACATAATATTTTTTACCATCTTTCACTTCTACTTCAGCATCTTTAGGTTGCGCAAAAAGCGACAAAGCTGAACATAAAAAGAACAGAATTAAACTATATTTTATCATTATATGTTGTTTGTTTTAAGAATGTTAATCAAGAATTAAGCCTTTTTATTCCCACTCGATTGTTGCTGGTGGTTTAGAGCTAATATCATATGTTACTCGGTTAATCCCTTTCACTTGGTTAATGATTTTGTTCGAAATTTTAGCTAAAAACTCATATGGTAAATGACACCAATCTGCTGTCATTCCGTCTGTAGAACTAACAGCTCTCAACGCAACTGCATTTTCATACGTACGTTCATCTCCCATTACACCAACTGATTGAACTGGTAAAAAGATCGCACCTGCTTGCCAAACATCGTTATATAAACCATCTTCTTTCAAGCTAGAAATGAAAATATGATCAACTTCCTGTAAAATTCTTACTTTTTCAGCTGTTACTTCACCTAGGATACGAATTCCTAAACCTGGTCCTGGGAAAGGATGTCTATTTAAAATCGCATCAGCAATATTTAACGATCTACCCACTCTTCTTACTTCGTCTTTGAACAATAAACGTAATGGTTCAACAACTTGTAATTTCATATAATCTGGTAACCCACCAACATTATGGTGTGATTTAATAGTTTGAGAAGGTCCTCCATTTACAGATACAGACTCAATTACATCAGGATAAATAGTACCTTGACCTAACCATTTTGCATCTTCAACTAATTTAGATTCTTCATCAAAAACATCAACGAAAACTTTACCAATAGCTTTTCTTTTTAATTCAGGATCAGTTAAACCACTCAAAGCAGCATAGAATTTAGAAGAAGCATCAACTCCCTTTACATTCAAGCCCATTCCTTTGTATGACTCTAGAACTGATTCAAATTCATTTTTACGTAATAATCCGTTATCAACGAAAATACAATGTAAGTTCGAACCAATTGCTTTATGTAACAATACTGCCGCAACAGATGAATCAACACCTCCTGATAAACCTAGAATAACTTTATCTGTTCCAATTTTTGCTTTTAATTCTTCAACTGTAGAATCTACAAATGAATCTGGCGTCCAGCTTTGAGAACACTCACAAATATCAACGATAAAATTTTTCAAAAGAGTTGCACCTTCTAAAGAGTGATAAACCTCTGGGTGAAATTGAATACCATATGTTTTTTCTCCTTGAACATGATAACCTGCAACTTCAACATCTGAAGTACTTGCAATGATTTCATAATGAGAAGGAACTTTTTTAATTGTATCTCCATGTGACATCCACACTTGAGAACCATTTGTCATTCCTTTTGTTAATTCGTGAGATTGATTTACGAAAGAAAGATTTGCTCTACCGTACTCTCTAATTGTTGATGGTAAAACTTCACCACCATAATTTAAAGACAAATATTGAGCACCAAAACAAACTCCTAACAAAGGGAATTTTCCTTTAATTTCAGATAAATCAGGTTTAGGAGCATTCTCATCTCTTGTTGAAAAAGGACTTCCTGACAATACAACACCTTTAATATTCTCTGTTAAAGTTGGAACTTTATTCCAAGGATGAATTTCACAATAAACATTTAACTCTCTTACTCTTCTAGCAATCAGCTGAGTATATTGCGATCCAAAATCTAAAATTAAAATCATTTCTTTCATGGCGCAAAGATAAGAGTAATATGTTTCTTTAAAGTTGATTTTTTAAGAAAACTTTATTTTTTTTAAAGGTTAATAAGTTAATAAACCGAATCAATTTATTCTATTTAATCTACTTGATACTCTAGCTTCATCGTAATATTTGCTTTTTTTCGCTTTGAAGAAGTATTAAAAGATCCTCCCCAAGAATAATCTTCAGAAGAAATTTGAGCTACAATTTGAAATACTCCCATGTTCGCTTTTTTCAATTTACCAAGTTTTCCTCCTGAATTTAAAGCAATTTTCTCAGCACGTTTTAAGGCATCTTTTGTTGCTTCTGAAATCATCTCTAACTTCAATTCAGATAATTTAGTGTAGTAATATTGTGGGTTATTTGAATAAAACTCTACACCAGAATTAATTAATTCACTTACCTGTCTTGAGACTCCCTCTATTTTATTTACTTCATTGGATTCTATTTCAACATATTGTTCCAACTTATACCCTGTAAACACTTGTTCATTCGTATTTCTCACTTGATCATAATAAGTATCAAATTCTTTATTAATTGTAATTGATGTAAAGACAATGTTTTTGGGATCAACTCCTTTACCAACTAAATATTTCTGAATATAAACTCGATCTTCATTTAAGTTAGCATACGCTTCTTTCAAGTTTAAACTTTTACGAGTAAAAGAACCACTCCAAACGATTAAGTCCGAAACAAATGATTTCTCACCTAATCCGGTTACAGAAATTGTATCACCACTATGATTTTTTGATTTATATCCATTTGATAAAATGACCGCAGTAATAATGATCGAAACTGCAATGATGATTTGACTTAAATACGATTTCATTTTTATAAATTTTAGTTCATAATAACATAACTAAAATCAAGCCAAAAAAGTATACTACATTTAAATTAAATCTCTAAAAAGTTCTTCCATTCCTCCGATTGCAGTTTGTTGCAAAACCTTTACTCTTTTCGAACCTAATGAATGAGAAACAGAATTAGGATCAATCAATATCAGTTGACATTTTTCAGTAACATATGAAGGGATTTCATTTGCTGGATATACTTGTAAAGATGTACCAATAATAACGCAAATATCACATTCCATAACATATCGAATAGCTTCATCAATTTTGGAATCTTCTAACATTTCTCCAAACCAAACAATATGTGGCCTTAATTGGCTTCCTTTTTGACACTTATCATTTAAATAAATGGATTCTGTACATTTATAAATCAGCTTTGAATCTATCGTTGATCTTGATTTCATCAATTCGCCATGTAAGTGTATAATTTTAGACGAACCTGCTCGCTCGTGTAAATCATCTACATTTTGTGTAACCACAACAACGTTATAAAACTGTTCCAACTGCGCAATCAATTCATGCGCTTTATTTGGCTTTGCAGCTTTACATTGTTCTCTTCTTAAATTATAAAAATCAAGAACTAATGAAGGATTCTTAAGCCAAGCTTGAGGCGTGCAAACATCTTCTATTTTATAATTATTCCACAAACCATCTTTACTTTCTCGAAAAGTTTGCAAACCACTTTCTGCAGAAACACCTGCACCAGTGAAAAATACGATTGACTTTCGCTTCATTAAACTTGATTTATGAAATCTAAATTAATGATTTTTACAAATTCATTTGTTCTGAATAATCAGGCTCACCACCTTCTTCTTGATAGTAATCGCCTTCAATGTATTTTAAATTTTCTACTTTAACTTCTCTATAACTTTTGATTTTCTGATCATCATTTAATATAACTTCAATTTTAACATTACAAATTTGATATTTCTGCATTGAAGGTTTATAACATTTGTATTCAATTGAAAAATTCCAAGTTTCATCTGAATTCTCTTTTCCTACAAACTTAAATGTCTCATCTATTAATCTTACCTCTTTATTAACAGCATCGGATTCTTGTTGATATAGCAAATTAATATCTGTTGGCGTTATATTTGACCTATTGATATACCTTTTCACATAATATGAATACCAATTATATGCATCAAAACTCGAATTTGTAATACTTGAATAATAATTACTCATAAAATTAATGACATCATTTTTATGATATAGAAATTGATTATAATTTTCAAAATCAATATCCATAACTTTATCATTGATTGTGATTAATAATTCTTCAACTCTATTAGAGATATTGTTTTTGGATTCATATTCTTCAATTATTTTATCATAAGTATCCCAAAATAATTTTCCACTTGATGAATTTCTAGACCAATCACTTTTTGCAGAATAAAAAAGAGGATTTAATTCTTTTTTACAAGGCAACAACTCTCCTGACTGCATGAAGTTTTTATGATTAACGGATAATCTCGATAATCTTTTATTAACCTGATCCTTATATTCAAAACCATTTATTGAAAAATTTTCATCTATATTAATAAGTGAATCAACATAACTATCATCATTTACTTTCATGCATTCACAAGTCAAATCTGCCAACTCTTTCGCTTCCTCTTGAGGATCTGCTTTGAAAATAAAAAAACATGAAACCGTTATAACCAATAAAGTAATCAATACATATATCAAGTTTTTATTTCTATCCCAAAAAGGTTCTTTGTTTTCGATAATTGTAGGCTTTGGAGGGGTAGGTTTATTTATTATTTTAGGCTCTTCAACTATGGCCGACTTAATTGCAGACTCATCAACCACATTAACTTTCTCTTCAACTCTAAACGGAAAACTACACTTTGTACATGAAGCATTTTCTGAACTTTGAACTTCATTACATTCTGGACAGTGAATTTGATTTTTATTGAAAATCTCTTTTTTATATTCATCAATATTTAATCCGCATTTTGTGCAAAATTTATAATTCTCATTAACAACCGTACTACATTGAGGACATTTTGAGTCCACCTTATTAATTATAGGTGCTTGTTTATTCACATAAGTCTGATTAACTTGTGAATTCCCCTGAATTAAAGAAGGATTTCTAAGGACTTTAATATTGCCTGCAACTTTTACCCAGAAAACTATCCAACAAACAATTAATGTGATAACAGCCGCAAAAGAAACTAACTGTAAAACCGGAGTATTCATAGGTGATTGCATATAATAATAATAATCACTATTAAAATATGGATTAAAGTATAATGAACTAAATAAAGTATAAACTAAATACACTCCGTTAATTATACTAAAAGTCATACCTGCACTTCTTCCGATTTGACTTTCAGAAAATTTAATGCCTTTTTTATTGAAATCTAACTCCAATGTATTACACAATTTATTAATTGTACCAATATGAATAAAAGTTCCAACAATAGGAATAAACCATAACCAAACGCTACCAGGTGATAAATATCTATTTTCAACATCTGTCAATTTAATTAACTTTTGAAGAGCAGATAAATAAAGAATAAATGGTAAAAGAACAATACCGAAACAGACGATGATAATCAAAATTGAAAATAAACCTATAGCCATAAGAAAAGAGTATTTGAAATAAAAAAATTATAATAAACTAAAAAAATCAAGTGTAAACAATACAATCCATACCCAAAAATAAGCTTGATCATGACCTAACATTTTAGCTCTTCTATATAAATAAATTGGAACTAACCAATTAGAACCTAATTCATCCGTATCATACCCTAAGGCATTTAATTTTGACTCATCAATTGAAGACAAAATAACATTTAACACAACAGTAACTAGCCAGAATTTATCATAGTAATAATACCAATCATCACCATAAATTGCCCCTGTAATAAATCCTTGTAAGAAAGTACCTATCAAAGGCGCAAAAGCCAAAAACCAAACAATCGTATTATTTACCTTTTGAGGTTGAACAACTTTATTCTGATGATTAGTCAATCCTGACGCACCAGTTGTGTTCGTGCTTTGAATGTTTTTTAAAGAAGCTATCGGAAATGAACAATTACCACATTGAAGAGCATGCTCAGAAACTTGATTTCCGCACTCCGGACAGAAAATTAAAGCCATAAATAATTTACTTGAAAATTTCAGTTAATATTCAGATGTTATTTAAGCTATAGTTTTTATTACAAGACAAAAATAATGTTAAATTTTTAAATTTTTACAATTTATTTTACAAATCGTTTCAACTTTTTTCAAACTTACAATTTTTAAGCTTCAATCTCTATCGAACTATATCCTGCAGAAGTTCGGTTGAGTTTAATTTTTGTTCCGATTCTCTCTTTCAATTCTCCCACATGCGAAATTATCCCAATTGATTTATTAGAAGTGTTTTGCATGTGCTCTAAAATGGTTATCGCTTGATCCAACGATTCAGGATCCAGCGTTCCAAAACCTTCATCTATAAATAATGATTCAATATTGATGTTTTTAGCTGCCAAATCAGACAAACCAAATGCAAGCGCTAAACTCAACTTAAAAGTTTCACCTCCTGACAATGAAGTTACCGCTCGCTGAGTTGACCCCATATAGGTATCAATAACTTTCAACGCATCTGATTCTCCATCAACTTCCATTAAATAACGATCTGAAAAAGCAATTAATCGTTTGTTTCCAAATTCTATCAATTGTTTCAACGTTAAATCTTGAACAAAATTGGAGAACTTTTTTCCTTGAGCATCACCTATTAAAAGATTCATCTTTGACCATAATGCCAAATCTTTATTCAAACGATCTAAAATCAATTGATTTTCTTGTTGCTTCACTCTATTTTCTTGATCGATCTCTAATTGTTTATTTAATTCCCAAATCTCTTTTTTTATTATTTCGACTGAATCCGAAAGAGATTGGATTTGAATTACCAATTCTTCCAATGTAATCGATTCGTCATTTTTTAGTAAAGCTTCATTTAATTCTTTCTCAACTAATTCTGAATTGGTTTTTAAAGCAACTTCTTTTTCCGATAATGCTTTTAATCGTTCTCTATATTGATTGGCTGTTCCTTCTTCTAAAATTTTGGATTCTAACTCTTCAATTTTGTTTAAACCTTGAATTTTGATTTCAGATAATAACTTTTCAGATATTGATTCTTGGTTTTGTTTTAAAACTGCTAAATGATGAGTATTCTTTTCGAGTGATTCTTTCGTGATTGTGATTTTAGTTTGATATGAGTTCCATTTTTCAATTAATTTATTCGTATCTAAATTGATATCCACCCCACTATATTTCTCTACTCTTTTTGTTTGAATTTCACTTAACTCAATCGTTAATTTATCAATTTCAGATTTTAATAAAATCAATTCTTTCAACGTTACTTGACTAGCTAATTTACGATCTAAATTGGATAACTGTTTTATTTCTTCATCAATTGAATCAGACAAAACCATCCATTCTTCCAAAGATTGCTGTTTATTCCAATTGAGTTCTTGACAAAGTTGATCAATTTGTAATTCAACAACTTTAAAATCATTCGTTTTTTGAATTAATTCTAACGAATCTGTCTCAATTGATCGAGTTAAATTTTGATTATTAACTTCTACCTTTAGTTTTTCATTCTTTTTTTCTTCGAATTGCTTTTTCAATAAATCAACTTGACTTTGCAAAACATCGATCAATACTTCTTGATGATTTTTTAAATAAGGATGATCAATTGCTCCACACAAAGGACATGGGCAATCTTCTTTTAAATCAATACGATAAGCTTCTAAACTTTTTACTTTATTAGATTCATTTAATTTCAAAATTGCTTCTTCTAACTTAGGCTCTAAATCAGTAAGTTCATTACTCAATTTAACAAAATCAATCGTATTTTCTTTCAACAAATCTGATTGTTGCGTTACTTTATTTGAAAGTAATTCTATTGATTTTTGTTGTTCATTGAATAATTTTCGATTACCTATCAAACTTGTAGCAGGAATCTTTAAACGTAATAATTGATCTTGATTTAATCGTATATTTTCAATAGAATTAATACTCAACTTATTTGATTGTAATTCAATTTGCTCCAATTCTTGCTCAACTTGTAATTGAAACTCATCATTTTCAATTAAAGAAAAACCATTATTATTCAATTGTGTAATTTTATCCTGAAAAACTCTTTTTTCTGCAGAAACTTGTTGACTTTTCTCTTTTTCTAAATCAACTAATTTTTGAACCTCTACTCGAAAGTTTTCAATTTGAGAAACATAAGAATCTTTTGTAATTACAGAACTGATAAATACACCCGTTTTATGAATAAAATCAACTTGTTCATTTTGTAACTTCTGATCAAATTCTGTTAATTCAACAAGTTCTTTTGATGCATCTGAAATTTCTTTTTCTAATTGTCTAATCTTGATCAATTGATCTTTGAAAACAACATATTTAGTATGTTCCTCTAATAATATTAAAATTGCTTTGAATTGTTCTTTTTCAATCAACAACAAATCCCAATCCACTTTGAGATCTTGTTGTTTTTTTAAATTCAATTGAATTAATTGTTTAATATTCTTTTTCTCCTCTAATTCACTCTTTAGAATCTGCTGAGACTTTAAAATTGGTGATTTAACGTTTATTTGAATTTGAATCTCTTCTATCTCCTCATTTGTCAACAATACTGTTTCCATTCTTATCTTTTGATCTGAAACAGCATTTTCTGCAGATTTAAATTTTAAAAAAGCAGCTCTCCCAATTGTTCGATATATAGACGTGCCTGTAATATCTTCTAATAATTGATTTCTTTCATCTCTTTTTGCCAATAACAATTTTGAAAACTGGCCTTGCGCCAAAATCATCGATTGAACAAATTGCTCATAGTTCAAACCTATAATTCCCTCATTTTCTTTCGGAACTTGGGATATACTGCTTGAAATAATTGTATTATTATTAGTTACATCTGTTAAAATGTGTAAACGTTCGGTTAAAGTATTGTTACGTGTTTTTTTGATTGACCAACTAGAACGATAGAGATTTTCATTTACCAAATATTCAACTTCTGCATAACAATCATCTGTATTTTTAGTCAACACAACCCCTTCCTCTTCTATCACCTTTTTAGAAATTGAAGAAGAAATTCTAGGTATTCTATTAAATAATGCCAAAGTTATCACATCCAAAATAGTAGATTTACCTGCACCTGTTGGACCTGTAATAACAAACAAACCAGCCTCTCCAAGTGGTCCATTTGTAAAGTCAATTGTATGTTCTCCTTTTAAGGAATGTATATTTTTTAATTTTACTTGGCAGATTTTCATATTAATGCGATGTATTCGATTGATTTAAATCTTCTAAAAGTTCACGAAATGCATTCAACAATTCACTTTGATCTTCGATAGACTCATCTTGCGCTAATCTTTTTTGAAATAATTCAACCGGTGTAAAATCAGCTATTCCTTCACCATTTTTCAATAAATCAGAAATTCCCTTTCGTTTATTTTTGAATTCTATTTTACCTTTTAAAAGTTCGATTCCCTCATATTTTTCTTCTGATAACAATTGCTCTAACGCTTGAATACTTTCAATATTTTCATTTTCCTCAACAACTATTAATTCTGCTAAATCAGATAAAACAGAAACTTTTTGGTAATTCTCCAATTTAGCTTTAATATCTAAAATTGAACCTTTTAAGGTAATCAACTTTCGAAAAATAGGTATTTCAATTGGATCAATTTTCACTTTCCCATTATCAAAATCGACGATTACAACTTGCTTCTTATCTGACTTTTCACTAAAACTCATCGGAATAGGTGAACCACAATAACGAATATGCTCACTACCGACTATTTGAGGGCGATGTATGTGTCCTAAAGCAACATAATTCGCTTTATCACCAAAAACATTTGCTTCTATACTCGCTTGATTTCCTATTTGAATTTCCCTTTCACTTTCTGAAATCGATACACCTTGCACAAACAAATGTCCCATCAGCACAAAGGGTAGATTTGAAAAATTCGCCGTATAATAAGAATTTATTGATTCAAAATAGTTTCTCAAACCAATTCGCATTTGGGAAATTTTATCATCATATGTTTCTCCTGCAACAGATTGACGAATATCTTTATCTCTCAGATATGGAACAGCTGCAATTACTAATTTTTCATCATTCTTTTCGATTTCAATAAACAATTCTGAAATATCAGTTGGAGCCCCTCCAACAATTTTCACATCTAAAATTTCCAATAATTCTTTTGGAGCATTTAATACTTGTACTGAATCATGATTTCCTCCTGTTAGAACAACTTTGCAATCAATTTTCACCATTCGTTTTAAAAACAAATAATATTGTCTCATAGCTTGTTGAGAAGGATTTGCTTGATCAAAAAGATCTCCAGACATCAACAATACGTCAATTGATTGTTTTTCTATTAGGTCTATTAACCAATCAAAAAACAAATTCATATCTTCTGAAAAATCTATTCTTGATAGTAGTTTTCCAATATGCCAATCGGAAGTATGCAGAATTTTTATGCTCATTTTATATATTGACTTATAATCAATACATAAATTTAATAAAAGATTTAGGATTATATCTTTACTTTTTAGACTTCTTCTTATTTGGTTTTCCTTCCATTAAATTTAATACGCATAAATCCCCTTTTCCATATTTCGTATTACCACTTAATACAGAATAATAAATTGTAGGTAAACATATGATATTCGCTAAATTCCAAACCATCTTCTGCTTCACTTTCATTTTATTAAAATAAAAGGAATCGTCAAAGGTTTTAACCGTTTTAACATCAATATATTTCTTATCATTTTCTAAAACATCTTCACCATTAACTGGAAAGGTATATTTTTTTGGTCTTCCACTATTCGGATCAAATATCGCATATTCAATAATCTCTTTATTGTCAACAGCTTTATCTTCCATTTCTTCCTGACCATATATCACATAAAATTTATTGAATTTTCTTATGATATTTAAATCCGTAATATCTGTGCCTTCATAAGTAACACTTCTATCCAAACTGGATGTCCACATTATTTGTCCATTTTCTGAAAATCGAATTGCTGAAACGTTATTTTTTTCGCAATAAAAATCTGTTTTATATTCGTTTTTACCATCCAATCCACTAGAACTCGTTTTTTCACTATAATTATATTTTCGAGTAAAAAACAATACAACACTGTTGTCTTCCATCAAAAACAAATTTTCGATATCAAATCTTGTATTTAACTCTTCTTCGGTAAGCTGTTTAATTGGATCTTTTGAATTTTTTCTTCCTCCTTTACTTTTAGGGAATAATTTATTTAAAGAAGACTTTTCAAAATAGGTGAATTTCAAAGGATTATTAACCAAAGTATCATTATCAACTTCAGTATAAAATATCCCTTGTTTATCTACACCTGATGGATCTTTTTGTAAATCACCAAAAAAACCATACAATCTTGTTTTAGATGAAGTTACAATAAAATTAAAATCGGTAATTATTTTTTTATTGTCTTTCAACTCAATTTGAATCTGTTTTTTTTGAATTGGATTAACAACTGTTAAAACGAGGTGTGACTTTAATCTTTTATTATATTTGACTACTTGATCTTCTTTTGATATTGTGACTTTGGAACGAATATAAATATTGCCATCTTGCCCAAGTTCATAAACACCATATTGTCCGTTCAAATTTAATTCACAATTTATTGGAAAAACGACTCTATCCTTATTTTTAGAAACTAATTGACTATTTAAAACTTGATAATTAAATACACTTTTTTTATCTCCTTCGAGTATCTCAGATCCGATTACAAACTCACCGTTTTCTTTATTTGAAAAAACAACAAGATTTGTTGGACTAAAATCAGACTGTCTTTCATTGACAGGTTGCTTTGAAATGTAAATCTGAGTCAATGCCTTATCCCTTTCCAATCCAGACTTAAAGGTCTCTACATAAAGTATTTCAGTTTTTAAAGTATCTGTATTTATTAATTTCTTCCAAAATACTAAAATTCGATCATTTAATACAATGGTCTTAAAGTAATCTATCGCATCGTATTCTTTTTTTGAACTTTTATTCTCTGCAAATCCCTTCAAATTAACAAAAGCTGTTTCGGCCATTGTTTTTTTATTATATGCGATTAATTTAATTTTTTCATTTGAATGCAATTTACTTTTAGCATAATTCACATTCAAAGCATAAATAAATTGATCATTCGAGTTGATAAAACCGTTAAAAAAACCATCCTTATTATTTGCATATGTATAATCATCAGACCAACTGAATTCAAAATACTGAGCAAAAGAGGAACTTGAAATTAATAAGATTAAAATCAAGAAGGTACTTTTAGAAAACGAAACTAACTTATTGTAATTATTCATAAGAAAACTGAAGAATTGTGAATATATAACCTCAAAATTTCACTAATTATTTAGCTGTTTTAACCAATTTTATTTCCACCTTTCTATCTGCTTGTTTCATTTCCTCTGTGTAAGAACCTTTATGAATAGATTTTGTTTCCCCATAATAATAAATCGAGATATTCTTTTCATCAAATTTATAGAAATCAACTAATTTTCGCTTAATCGTTTCCGCTCGTTTTTTAGACAGAATTAAATTATAATCCAATGAGCCATCTTGATCAGTGTATCCAATCAAAACAATTGTTAAACTCTCATTTTTAGGAAACGCTTTAGTAAACTTATCTAATTTAAGCTGCTCTTTATCTGTTAATGTAGCTTGATCAACATCAAAAAACACATCTAAATCTTTGATAATATTTTTATCAGCTAAAATACTTGCCATTTCTTCTTTAGAAGTCACCATTTGCTTTCTTAAATCAATCGTAGGATTATCTTTCACCTGCTGACCAGTATTGTTCGCATCTTTCTTTTCTTTTTCATTCTGAAGTTTCACTTTTTCAATGTTTGAAGAATCGATTGGACATCCATTATTATAAACTGATCCTGAAACCCCAGGACAACGATCTAAATTATTAGAAACACCATCTCCGTCATCATCCAAACAACAACCGTGATTTTCAAAAGGACAACCATTGTTCAACTCAATTCCTGGAACATCTGGACAACGGTCCGCTGCATCAATAACCCCATCTTTATCTTTATCAGGACAACCATAATGAATCCCTAAACCTTTATCATCAGGACACATGTCATTCATATCAACGATTCCATCTTCATCTCTATCTGGGCATCCTCTTGTACCAATAGGACCTTTATCATAAATACAATTATCTTCTTTATCAATGATACCATCACCATCTGTATCTGGACAACCATTATACTCAGGTAAACCCGGATCGTAAGGACAATCATCTTTTCCATCCGAAATTTTGTCAAAATCCCTATCTTCAGGAACTTTGTAAAAAACATTGTATGATATACCAGTATAAAAACTTCTAACTAGAGAAGCTTTTTGCCCCCATAACATTGCTAAATTATTTGAACCTACAAAAATTGATAATTTTTTATATTCAAATCTTCCTGCTGCTCCAGCATAAAACTTTCCATTACCCATATGAGATAATGGCAATAAAATTGACCATTTATTTTTCTCAATTCTAGGCGTTACTGTCTGAATAAAAAAGTTACCTATTTTCGTTTTATCATTTTTTAAACTCAAAGGAAATGAAACGTTGTAACTTACATAAAAATTTCGTTTAACATTTAAATCAAAACTTGCATGAAGCGAAGTCGGTAAATTCATTCTAAATTTAGATTCTTGAGTTGTAGATTTAGAACTATTATTCTGCATACTATCCTTTATAGTTGTATACGGCAAACTGATCAAACTATTAACATCAACAATATTACTTACACCCGTAGACAAAGATGGATTCGTAAAATTATGATAAACAGTATCTTTCATGTATCTTACCCATCCAATATCAGTTATAGAACCTGCTATCTTCCACTTGTATTTATTGATATCGTATCTAACATTTCTTTTTGCACCATCCATTTCATAATATTGGTCTTCATAATTTGGTCTAGACTCATAAGTAAAACCTAAGTCCAAACCTAAACCTCTATTTTTATATTTCAACTGATTTTTAGAATAACTTCTACCAAAATCAGCATCAACGTCGGTCATATTTACTTGAGAATTTGCACTATCTGCAAAATATTCATTACCGCTATTTATATATAAATATTTTGAATCAGTCCCATTTAAAATTTTAAGAGATCCCCCTACTTTTAAAAATGTTGATTGACGATCAAAAAGGGTGCGTGCGTATGTGAAATTATGCTCGGTAAAATTCATTGAAGTTATAGCGAGACCGGCCATACTTTGTTGAGAATTAATTACATTTTCTTTATAATCTTTTACTGAATTTTGAGACCAAACTGTTGGCAAACCAACTAAATTATCAAAAGATCTTATTCTAAAAGAATAGGCTAAAGCATTTTGATGATTTAACTCAAATTTTATATTCAACAAATCATTCGTTCGGTAACTATTTTTATAGCCATTCTTTTTTGTTGAAATATATTTAGAACCAGTTCCATATAATATATAATCTGCAGAGCAAAAATTACTAATTCTTGAAAGATTAGTATTTGTACTTATTGCAAATTTAGTTTTTGAATCAACAATTGAAGATGGATTATAAGAAGCCAAATTTGAACTTACAAAATTATCTGATACAATACCTGTATATGCTTGTTGAGCAGAAAGATTGATAGAAATGATTAGTGTTAAAATTAGGATAATTATTCTCATGATATTAAATATATATGTGTAAGCAAAATAACAAATTAGCAACACACAAAAATAATTAAAAAATTAAACTGATTAGCTAAACTTGATTTTAATTCAAACACTTAGTTGAATAAAAAAACTCAATAAACAAAAAAACCCCTTGAAAATCAAGAGGTTTTAAAATTAAAAGTGATCCCGTTTGGATTCGAACCAAAGACCTATTCATTAGAAGTGAATTGCTCTATCCAGCTGAGCTACGGAACCGTCTATAAATAAAAGGTAAAAAAAAAGGGATGATTTCTCATCCCTTGTCGGGGTGGCAAGATTCGAACTTGCGACCTCCTGGTCCCAAACCAGGCGCGATGACCGGGCTACGCTACACCCCGAAATTACCTTAAGTATTTCAATATTTTTCAGAGACGTTTCTCTGAAATCGTGTGCAAAGATAAGTAAATTTTCTTAATACACAAGCTTTTTGAAAAAAAAGCGGAGAGAGCGAGATTCGAACTCGCGGTACCGTTACCAGTACGTCAGTTTAGCAAACTGGTGGTTTCAGCCACTCACCCATCCCTCCGGATTCTATTTAAAAGAACTAGGGCGCAAAAGTAATAAAAGCTTTCGTTTTACAAAGCCTTTTTTGAAATAAATTTTGTTTTTTTTTTACTTCAGAATTCAACCCGCTAAAGACCAAAGTTTTGTAACCTCTAAAACAAAAAGTAAAATCCACAAATTTAAAATCGGCCGAACTTCAAGACGCTTAATAGAGATCAAAAAAACAATGAATAATGAAACTATTTCTATAAACTGATTACCCAGAATTAAACTTAATACAATTCCTAATATTGAAACGATAAATCCAATTTCGACTAATTTGCTTTTCAATTCTTTAAATGATAGATAAATTAAACTGATTACTCCTAGATAAAATATGATTTTAAAGAGGTCTGTAACAAGTGAATTTGAAAAAACTTCCATTTGCTGAGAATTATAAAAAATAGCCCAATAAAACTCACTTGATAAAACAAATGTAAAACCAACAATAGGAAATAATACACTTAACAGCTTATCATTTTTATACTGTTGAATAGCAATTGCAATAGCAGATATAAAAAAAATAATCTCATTTAAAGGAAAAGGAAAAATAAACGCTCCTTTTTGCAATAAAATGCTAAAAGCATAAATAAAAATGGTTAAAATCGCTAACGCAATTACCCTTCCTTCTTTTGACATGAAATAATTATTTTTTAGCTAAGGCTTCTTCAATATATTTGAAAGTAGACAATACTTCAGGCTTACCATTCACTACAGCTACATCGTGTTCAAAATGCGCACTAGGCAATCCATCAGCAGTTACGATTGTCCATTTATCATCCAACTGAACAACTTGCTCCGTCCCCATATTAATCATTGGTTCGATTGCAATAGTTAATCCATTCTGAATTTTCTTACCACTTCCTCTCCTACCATAATTAGGAACTTGCGGTTCTTCATGCATTGTTCTACCTAATCCATGTCCTACTAAGTCTCTTACAACTCCATACCCATGTTTTTCGGCATGCTGTTGAATCGCAAAACCAATATCACCAATTCTATTAGACGTATTCGTTTGTTGAATTCCAATCTCTAAACATTCCTTCGTTACCTCCAATAATTTTTTCACTTCAGGAGTCACTTCTCCAACTTCAAATGTGTATGCATGATCTCCATAAAAACCTTCAAATAATGCTCCACAATCCACAGAAATAATGTCACCTTCTTTTAATTGACGCTTAGTTGGAATTCCGTGAACAACTTGTTCATTAATTGAGACACATAATGTATTTGGAAAATCATACAAACCTAAAAAACCAGGAATTGCATTTTGAGAACGAATATATTCTTCCGCTATTTTATCAAGATGTAAAGGTGTTACTCCAGGTTTAATCTCAGATGCTAAAATTCCTAATGTACGGCTTACAATTTGAGCAGCTTCACGCATAATTTCGATTTCAGCTGGTGTTTTATATATGATAGAATAACGATTAAATAAATTCATTTTGCGATTTTTTTCAGTAAAGGTAGAAAGATTTTATTGTTTTCGTTGAGTTTAAGCTAAAGATTAGTTTTACATATAAGTTTTAAGCCAGATTAAAGCATCTTCTTTATTATTAAACATTTTTGTTGGTCGTGCAGGCTTATTAACTTTTAAATAAAAATTTGCCGCTATTTTTTGAGGGAATGAATTAATCACATAAGCATCAGCTAAAGAATAAGGTAAAGATTCTTTTTTTGCTAAATATTCTCTTGACTCTTTCGAAGGTAAACTAAATTCATTTGCAATAAATAATACGGGAGCTTTTATAGAATCCAATCTTTCTAACACAAAATTTGTTCCCTCAATAATCTCATCAACTGAAATTTCTGAATCAGGAATAATTTCAATTTGTACAATTCCATCTTCCCTGATTAGAATTGAATAATTTTCAAACTTTTTCCCTTCAGTTTTTACTGCAGTTTTCATTTATTTATTTTTACAAATAGAAATCAACGAACAAGTAAGCTCCTTTCTTTCAGTTGAATAATTAATTTACTTCAAAAAAACATATATTTTTGTTAAAAAGCAAATTTCAACATTATTATAAATAGGACGAACCGATAAAATTTCAATTACACAAAACTAAAATTCGTTCTCTAAATCTTCTTTAAATTGATCTTATTAAAATACACGACAATTAATACTACTAAAATATGCACATAAAAAAAATGCTCCTCAATTGAGGAGCATTTACTAATATTTAGATTTAACGATTAAGCTAAAACTTCTTTTACTTTATCAGCAGCTTCTTGTAACATAACTGCAGAGTGAACATTTAATCCTGATTCATCGATTAATTTTTTCGCTTCAACAGCGTTTGTTCCTTGTAAACGAACAATAATCGGAACTGGAATATTACCCATATTTTTGTAAGCATCAACAACACCTTGAGCAACACGGTCACATCTTACGATACCACCAAAAATGTTAATCAAAATTGCTTTTACATTTGGATCTTTTAAGATAATATGGAAAGCTTTTTCAACTCTTTCTGCGTTTGCAGTACCTCCTACGTCCAAGAAGTTAGCAGGATTTCCTCCTGATAATTTAATGATATCCATAGTCGCCATTGCTAAACCAGCTCCATTTACCATACAAGCAACGTTACCGTCTAATTTCACGAAATTTAATCCAGCAGCATCAGCTTCTACTTCTGTAGGATCTTCTTCTGCGAAATCACGCATAGCTAAATAATCTGGGTGACGGAACAATGAGTTACCATCTAAAGTAACTTTAGCATCAACCGCAATAATTTGGTCATCTGAAGTTTTGAAAACTGGATTAATCTCAAACATTGAAGCATCACAACCAACGAAAGCATTGTATAAGTTCACAACGAATTGTGTCATTTCTTTAAACGCCTTTCCTGACAAACCTAAATCAAACGCAATTTTACGTGCTTGGAATCCTTGAATACCAACTCTTGGGTCAATTGCTTCTTTAAAGATTAAATGTGGTGTGTGTTCAGCAACGTGCTCAATATCCATACCACCTTCAGTAGAATAAACAATAACGTTTCTTCCTAATTCTCTATCTAATAAAACAGACATGTAAAACTCAGAAACTTCTGATTCACCTGGGTAATAAACATCTTGTGCGATTAACACTTTGTTTACTTTTTTACCAACTCCGTTTGTTTGTAATGTCTCTAAATGACCACCTAAGATTCCTTTAACAGTATCATCAAGTTTATCAATTCCTTTTGCTAAAACTACACCGTGAGAACCTGTTTCTGCAACAACTCCTTTTCCACGTCCACCTGCGTGAATCTGTGCTTTAACTACATACCAGCTAGTACCAGTTTGCTCCGTTAATTTTTTAGCTGCTTCTTGAGCATCTTCCACTTTGTCAATTACAATACCTTCTTGTACTTTAACCCCAAAGCTTTTCAATATAGATTTTCCTTGATATTCGTGTAAATTCATCTTCTCAAATTTTGTGTTGTAAAAGTAATCGTTTTTCTTTAAAATTCAAGAAACTTCTTTTCTTTTTTTTCAGAAAAAAACCTTGTATTTTTCATATTTGATATAAACTATTATCAATTACTTGTGTTAACATAGAAAATGACTTGTTGATAATCTTCAACTTAGTTGAAAAGTACTCGTTTTTGTTAAAAACTAACCCAAATAATCCTAAAACACAAAAAGACTTTCAAGTATTTTTTCCCTAACTTTATGCTTCCAAAAAATAAACGATCCATGTACATTATATTCGATACCGAAACAACAGGTTTACCACGTAACTGGAATGCCCCGATAACGGATACAGACAATTGGCCTAGAGCCGTTCAGATTGCTTGGCAGTTACATGATGACATGGGTCGATTGTTGGAACAAAAAGATTACCTCATCAAGCCAGAAGGTTATGATATTCCATATGATGCTGAGCGTATCCATGGAATATCTACTGAATTAGCTGACACTTTAGGTGCAGATTTAGAAACGGTTTTAAAAGAATTCAATATTGCGCTTTCAAAGGCGAAATTTGTTGTTGGACAAAACATTGGATTCGACATCAATATTTTAGGGTGTGAATTACACCGTAAAGGTATTGAGTCACCAATGGCTTCAATGGCTGTTTTAGATACATGTACAGAAGTAACAGCTGACATGTGTAAAATCCCTGGTGGACGTGGAGGTAAATGGAAACTACCTACCTTAACAGAATTACACCAACATTTATTTGGATCTCCTTTTGGTGAAGCTCATAATGCGACTGCCGATGTTGAAGCAACTACTCGTTGTTTCTTCGAGTTGATCCGTATTGATAATTACACTTTAGAACAACTTCAACAAGGAGATCGATATTTAGAAGATTTCAAAGCGTTTAATCCTGTTCCAATCATTTCAATTGGATTAAATCATTTAAATCTCAAACTAGAAAGTGAAAAATTAAAAAAACAAAAATCGCCTTCTGATGTAGTCATTGAAATTGATGAAAATGAAGCGAAACAACGTTTAGCAGATGTCCCTTTTGCTCATTTACACAATCATTCTCAGTTTTCAATTCTTCAATCAACCATCAATATCAATGCTTTAGTTGCAAAAACAGGTGAATTAAATATGCCTGCTGTTGCATTGACTGATTCAGGAAATATGATGGCTGCTTTCCATTTTGAAAAAGCGATTGCTGGATACAACAAAAATATTAAAGCAGAAAAAGCTAAAGCTGAGGAAGAAGGTTTACCGTTTGACAAAAATGAAATCATTCCTATTATCGGTTGTGAATTTTATGTTTGTAAAGATTTAACAGATAAGAAAAATAAAGACAATGGTTACCAAGTAGTAATTCTTGCAAAGAATAAACGAGGTTATCAAAACTTGATAAAATTAGCTTCTATCGCTTATACTGAAGGATTCTATTATGTTCCTCGAATCGATAAAAAAGCAATTGAAAAGCATCATGAAGAATTGATTGTCTTGACAGGAAATCTTTATGGTGAAGTACCAAACATGATCTTAAACCTGGGTGAAAACCAAGCTGAAGAAGCATTAATTTGGTGGAAAAACATTTTTAAAGATGATTTGTATGTTGAAATTATGCGACATGGTCAAGAAGATGAAAACCGTGTAAATGAAGCATTAATTCGACTAGCAAAGAAAAATGACATCAAACTTGTTGCTACAAATAATACGTTTTACTTAGATAAAAGTGACTCTGCTTCACATGATGTATTATTATGTGTAAAAGACAACGAATTGGTTTCAACACCAAAAGGTCGTGGTCGTGGCTTTAGATTTGGACTAGAAAACGAAGAATACTACTATAAGACTTCAGATGAAATGAAGGAATTGTTTTTGGATGTTCCTGAAGCAATTGAGTCCATTCAAGAAATTATTGGAAAATGTGAACATTACGGATTAGCTCGTGACGTACTTTTACCAGCCTTTGATATCCCTGAAGAATTTACAGACCCTGAAGATTTAGTCGACGGAGGAAAAAGAGGTGAGAATAATTATTTACGCCATTTAACATACGAAGGCGCTAAGAAAAGATATCCTGAAATTACAGATGAAATAAGAGATCGAATTGATTTTGAGCTAGCAACTGTTGCGAAAACTGGTTATCCAGGTTACTTCTTGATTGTTCAAGATTTCTGTAATGCAGCTAGAGAAATGGGTGTTTCGGTTGGACCTGGCCGTGGTTCCGCAGCAGGTTCAGCAGTAGCTTATTGTACAGGAATTACAAACGTAGATCCAATTAAATACGACCTACTTTTTGAGCGTTTCTTAAATCCAGATCGTGTATCGATGCCTGATATTGATATCGATTTCGATGATGAAGGTCGTGGTAAAGTAATTGAATGGGTAATTCAAAAATATGGTGCAAATCAAGTAGCGCAAATCATTACTTACGGAACAATGGCTGCAAAATCATCTATACGTGATGCTGCTCGTGTAATGGATTTACCGCTTTCTGAAGCTGATAAAGTTGCAAAATTAGTTCCTGATATTTCATTATCGAAATTATTTAAATTCTCAGATGCTGAATTAGCTGATAAATTAAAAAACAATCAGGAAGAAATTGGTAAAGCGAATGAATTAAAAATGATTTCTACAGGACAAGATTTATCAAGTCGTGTATTAAATCAAGCAAGAAAAATTGAAGGTTCTGTTAGAAATACTGGAATTCACGCCTGTGGGGTTATTATAACACCGGGAGATATTACAGATTATGTCCCAGTTGCATTAGCTAAAGATTCAGATATGTATTGTACGCAATATGACAACTCTGTCGCTGAATCTGCCGGTCTATTAAAAATGGATTTCTTAGGTCTAAAAACCTTAACATTAATCAAATACGCAGTCAACAATGTAAGAGAACGACATGGGATTGAATTAGTTCCCGATGAATTTCCTGTTGACGACGAAAAAACATATGAGTTATTCCAAAGAGGTGAAACAGTTGGTATCTTCCAATATGAGTCACCCGGAATGCAAAAATACATGCGTGAATTGAAGCCGACAGTTTTTGCCGATTTGATTGCCATGAATGCTTTGTATCGTCCAGGACCTCTGGAGTACATCCCTTCTTTTATTAAACGTAAACATGGTACAGAGCAGATTGTATATGATGTTGACGATTGTGAAGAATACTTAAAAGAAACTTACGGTATTACTGTTTACCAAGAGCAAGTAATGCTTCTTTCTCAAAAATTAGCTGGATTTACAAAAGGTGAAGCCGATACGTTGAGAAAGGCAATGGGTAAAAAAGATCGTCCGACCTTGGATAAAATGAAACCTGCTTTCATTGATAGAGGTTCAGAAAAAGGTCACGATCCTTTAAAATTAGAGAAAATCTGGAAGGATTGGGAAGCATTTGCATCTTACGCCTTCAATAAATCACACTCAACTTGTTATGCTTGGATTGCATATCAAACAGCCTATTTAAAAGCAAATTACCCTGCTGAATACATGGCTTCTGTTTTGAGTAACAACATGAATGACATCAAACAGGTCTCCTTTTTCATGGAAGAATGTAAACGAATGGGCGTTCCAGTATTGGGGCCGGATGTTAATGAATCCAATTATCAATTTACTGTAAATAAAGAAGGAGCTGTCCGCTTTGGTTTAGGTGCAATTAAAGGATTAGGAAGTGCGCCAGTTGAAGCAATTATTTCAGAAAGAACGGAAAATGGTCCTTATCAAAATATTTTTGAATTTGCTAAACGTGTGAATTTAAGACTTTGTACTAAAAAAGCATTCGAAAGTTTAGCTTATGCCGGAGGATTTGATTCATTCAAAAATATTCATAGAGCTCAATTCTTTAAAGAAGATTCTAATGGTCGTCTTTTCATGGAGAACGTCATGCGTTTTGGAGCAAGCTTTCAAGAAAGTGAAAATTCATCACAAGTATCGATGTTTGGTGAAGCGACTGGAACAAAAATGCCAGAACCTGAAATTCCAAAAGCAGAAGAATGGGGAAGCATTTATAAATTAAATCGCGAAAAAGAAGTTGTAGGAATTTTCATTTCTGGTCATCCGCTAGATGATTTTCAAATTGAAATTGATTCATTTTGTAATGGAAGCATCGCCATGTTAAACGACATGGAAACGCATAAAAACAAAGATTTATTAATTGGCTGTACGATTACTGAAGCTGAGCATCGCATCACCAAAAATGGAGATCCTTTCGGAACTATTCAAATTGAAGATTACACGGATTCTTTTAAATTGTTTTTGTGGCGTGAGAATTTTTTAAAGTTCAAACACTTCATTACTCCAGGTGCATTTATCGCCATAAAAGGGAAAATTGAAATTCCGCCAAGAAGATCTGAATATGAATTTGTGATTAACTCGATTGAGATGTTGGCTAATTTAAGAGAAACAAAAGCGAATTCAATTCACGTTAAACTTTCGACAAAAGCAATTGATCAAATATTGATTTCTGATTTAAACAAATTGTTTTTACAACATGAAGGAAATTGTAATTTACACTTTACAATTTATGATCCATTAGAAAATATGGAAGTTAAAATGCCTTCGAAGACTATAAAAGTTGATCCTAATAATGAATTATTTAGAGAATTGAAAAAGTTTGATTTAGAAGTGAAAATAAAATGAGTCTGAAAATTCGCGAAATAAAACCTGAGGACAATCAAAAAATTGCTTCAATCATTCGAACTTCACTTAAAGAATTTGGTGTAGATAAGCCTGGAACTGTTTATACAGATCCAACAACAGACTCACTTTTTGAATTATTTCAGAACCAAAAAAGCATTTATTTTATTGCTGAATTAAATGGTGAAATGTTAGGTGGCTGTGGACTTTTCCCAACAAAAGGATTACCCGAAAACTGTATTGAATTAGTGAAATTATATGTTTCCAAAGAAGCTCGTGGGAAAAAGATTGGTTATGAGTTATTGCAGAAATGTATTGAAAAAGCGAAAGAACTCAATCAATCCTCACTTTATTTAGAATCACTTCCTGAATTGAACAATGCCGTAAACCTATATGAATCTGTTGGTTTTAAGAAATTAAATTCCCCATTAGGCGAATCCGGACATTTTGCTTGTGATCTTTGGATGTTATTAGAACTGAATTAATCTTCTAATAATTCTCTTAATTCTATCAACTCTTTTACTTTTTCAGAGTTCCCTACTTCTTGAAAAGAAGAAATTAAATTCGTTAACATTCTTTTCAAAATAGAAGTATTCGAACAAGGTTCAAAGTATTCTTTTAAATGTGGTTGATTGATTCCTGTTAAAAAAGATTTGATTTCATTTTCATCAAAAACAGTTCCTTTTGAAAATGGATTAATGTAAAACAATACACCGTGTTTATTTTCTTCCGCAATGTATTTTCGAACACCAAACTCATCTAAAAATGCCAACACAAAATGATTTGGTAGATTGACACCATAAATCGGAATATTCAAATTTTGTGCTATAATACTATAGATTATACTCAAACTTAAAGGATTTCCTTTTTTCGTTTCTAAAACCGTATTGATGTATGAATTGAGTGGAGAATGAAAATGTTTTGCGTCTCCATGAAAATGATGCAAATCAAAAATAACTTTATTAAAAATATAAACCTTTTCTAAAGCTGTTTGTTTATTATTGATTTCTAACCAAATATCCTTTTGAATACGCTCAATTTCAGCATACACTTTCTCATCATGTAAACCTGGATATTGATATTTTGCAATAAGAATCGCTCCTTTTAGTAAATCCTTTTCTGAAGAATTTTTCCACTTCAATAATTCATTTTTTGAATCTTCAAATTGGATTTCATGGATTAGATTTTCGATTCTATTTTGAAAAAGCATTCCGAAATCTTTTACTTCCCATGAATTTTCAAGATATGGAATTGCATCTGGCCCGTATTTCAATAAGCGATCACGAACATGTAAGAAAATGTTCTCATCTGGATCATCGATCAGATTTATTAATGCAATTATTGATTCTACGTCTGCCATAAAACAAATGTATGAAGGTAAAAGCCTCGTTTAGAATATAATTTACAAACTTTTTCAATATGAATTGTTAATTAAGGATATGATTTTTCATAAACATACTTATCGTATCAAAAATAATTACTTGAATTCGGCTTGTTTTTACTCATTGGAAATTCAATAAAACTCTGTAAAGTCAATGATTATCAATAGTGAAAACAAAAAAGTTTTCCTAACTTTGCATTATGATTAATTTAGAGCAGTTAGGCGTTCATTTGCCACAAGGATATTTATTTCAAGGTATTAATGTACAGATCAATAAAGGTGATAAAATAGGTTTAGCAGGTAAAAATGGCGCTGGAAAATCGACTTTATTGAAATTGATTTCAGGAAAAGATAATCCGACTGAAGGAAAAGTTCACAAACCAAAAGATGTTGTCATTGGATATTTAACACAAGATATAAAAATCGACACTGATCTTTCGGTATTTGAATTTCTAAATCAATCCAATGAAACACTTACAACTTTAAAACATAGAATTGAAGAGATCAATCATGCTTTAACTGTTCGTACAGATTATGAATCTGAAGATTATTTAGGACTTCTAGATGAATTAAGCGATTTAAATCACGAATTCAATTTACATGAAGGATTTATGTGGGAAGAAAAAATATCTTCTGCATTAAGAGGTTTAGGTTTTTCTGATTATGATTTTACTCAAACTTTAAATTCATTTTCTGGTGGTTGGAAAATGCGTGCTGAATTAGCCCGTATCTTAGTAAATCAGCCAGATGTAATATTATTAGATGAGCCGACCAATCATTTGGATATCATTTCGATTAGTTGGTTGGAAAATTACCTTCAACGTTTCGAAGGAGCTGTAATCGTTATTTCTCACGATAGATTATTTTTAGATAATGTCACAAAAAGAACGCTAGAGATTTCTCAAGGTAGACTTTTAGATTTCCCTTATGCTTACTCAAAATACAAGCTTGTAAGAGAGGAAGAACTTGAACGTTTGGGTGATGCTAAAAAGCAACAAGATAAAGATATCAAGCAAACAAAAGAGTTGATTGATAAATTTAGAGCAAAGAAAAATAAAGCAGCTTTTGCCCAATCATTAATTAAAAAATTAGAAAAAACAGAACGAATCGAAGTTGAAAACGATTCAGTTTCTGGAATGAAAATAGCTTTCCCTTTAAGTGTTCAACCTGGAAAATGGGTATTAGAAATGCACGATATGGGTAAATCGTATGGTGATCGTGTTTTGTTTCGAGATATTAATCTAACTGTTGGACGTGGTGAAAAAATTGCGTTGTTAGGTGCGAATGGTGTTGGTAAATCGACATTATTAAAACGTATCATGAGTAAAGTTGAAGGAGATGGAATTGTCAACTATGGTCACAACGTTCAGATTACTTACTTCGCGCAAGATCAAGCAGAAGGACTAGATGTCAATAAAACAATTTATGAAACGGTTGATGATGTTGCAATTGGCGATATTAGAAAAGATTTAAGAAGTATTCTTGGTGCATTCTTATTCACTGGTGAAGATGTAGATAAAAAAGTTGGCGTATTATCTGGTGGAGAGAGAGCTCGTTTGGCCTTATGTTTATTATTATTAAGTCCTTCAAATTTCTTGATTTTCGATGAGCCTACAAATCACTTGGACATTAAGAGTAAAGAAGTTTTAAAAAATGCACTTTTAAATTACGAAGGTACTTTTATCGTTGTTTCTCACGATAGAGAATTCTTAGAAGGCTTAACTAATCGTATTTGGGATATTGAAGACAAAACTTTGAAAATTCACCATTTTGATGTGCAAGAATTCTTACGTCGAAAAATGGAAATGCCTGAAGACGGAAAATTAACTTCTGTTTCAACTAAGCAAAAAGAAGAAGTCGTGGTTGCTCCTACTCCTGTGGCTGAACCAAAACCAACGTTATCTTTCGAAGAACAAAAAGAATTGAAACGTAAGAAAAATCAATTCAATACACAAGTCAAAAAAGCAGAAGAAAACATTTCTATTTATGAGAAAAAAATAAAGGAAATGGATGAAATCATTGCAAACTTAGACTATTCTGATGAAGCAAAATCGAATGCTATATTAGCAGAATACGATGTCATCAAAAAGAAATTGGATGAAGAAATGTTGAATTGGGAAAATGCAACTGAAGAATTAATGATGTTAGAATAAACTATAACGTCCTTCTTGAACGATTTCCTTTTCTAGCTTTTTTAGACGCGGATTGTTTCTTAGACTTCTTTTGTTTTTTCTCTCGCTTTTTTAAAGCTTTCTTCTGATTTTTCGCATTTCGTTTTACTGATTTACGAACTTCAGGACTTTGACTTGCCCAATACGCTTTAATTTTTTTCTTATTTTCTCTACGCGCTTTACGAGCATTACTCTTTTTTAATTTTTCTCGTTGAGCTACTGCTTCTTCTACAGTATCAGGTGTCTTACGAGCAACAATCATGGCACATTCTGAAAAAGTAAAAGCAATAAACAATAATAGAACATTGAATATCGTTTTAAACTTTATATTTTTGAATCGAATTTCGAACATGATTAATTTCTGTACGTAATTTAAACAATAATGTTATTCTACATGAGAAAATTTTTAATGATCGTCGTTTTATTAATTGGTTCTTTAGGTTGTAAAAAGAAATCGAATCAAAATCCAGTTCCAAACGTCTCATTTGATATTACTATAAATGTAAATCTACCTAGCTATTCCGCACTTACTGGTGTTGGTGGTTGGGTTTACGTCAATAATGCAGGCGCTAGAGGTATTATTGTTTATAGAAGAGCAACACAAGAATTTGTTGCTTTCGACAGACAATCACCTAAAGACCCAAATGGAACATGCGCTAAACCTCTTACACCTGAAGTATCAAACTTTCTAACACTTAAAGACTCATGTTCAGGAGCAACTTTCTCTTTATATGATGGATCTGCTCAAAGTGGATCTGAATTCGGATTGCGTCAATATGCTGTTACATGGGACGGATCAACTAATTTAAGAATCTATAATTAGAGAATAATTGATCATTTGTTGTTAAAACCAAAACAACTTTTTACTTTTACACTTCAAAATAATTGACATGAACGAAATTACAGTAAACATCATTGACCGAGAAGGAGTAACACATGAGTTAATTGCACCTACAGACATGAACATGAATATCATGGAAGTTTGTAAATCATACGACTTACCTGTAAAAGGAGAATGTGGTGGAATGGCAATGTGCGCAACTTGTCAATGTTATTTAGAATCTGATACAGATCTTCCTGAACAAGGAGATGCTGAATTAGACATGTTAGACCAAGCTTTTTTCGTTAAACCTAATAGTCGTTTAGGTTGTCAAATACATATTACTGAAGAAATCGATGGAATAGTTTTGAGACTTGCTCCTGAAGAATAAAGAAATAATACTTAAAAAAAATACGCTGTTTCAAAATTGAAACAGCGTATTTTTTTGTTATAATATTATCAACTAAAAAGCATACGTCAAACCTAAATTGAAATTGATTAAGTTATAAAGTCTTTGCTTATTTATCAATTCAGAAACATCTTGTTGACTTAAGTAAAATTGACTGTTTGAATTTACAATGGAATTAAAACCTGAAGAATTTAGGTTTAAAGTATATCTGAAACCAAAATTCAATAACAAACTTTTTGACAATGCGGACTTCATATTCAAAGCATACATAATTGTATAACTTTTTGTTGAGCTTTGATTACTAAAATCAAAATATTTTTTATTGAAATCAAGCATTAAAATTTCTGAATAATCGAATGAACTATTATAAGTAACAATCGATGAATAATCGTGATCAATTAATGTTGAACGATTAAATCCAATTCCAAACTGATGACTTAAACCTAATGGTAATAATGAGTTTTTAACTGAAAATTCAATTTTGGGCATAATTGAATATGTCTGAATATCCAATTTCTCATGCAAAACATTCAAATATTGATTTGAAATTGAATCCTGATGATAGATAGAATTTTCTAAATAAATGTTTCCAAAATCAACCCCTCCTTCAAGACATAAGGCGAAATTTCTTTTCAAAATAACTCCTAAACTTGCTCTAAATCCGTAATTTATTTTATCAGCCTTTTGGTTTAAGTTTTTGTCGTATTTAGAATACGTATCACTATTTGATCTAAAGTTATACAATATTGGAGCATTCACTAATGCATCCAACGAAATATAAAATTTTGAATTATAATACCCTCTATTTGATTGACTATTTCCTTTCAAAACAAACAAAATACAAACTACTAACACTAGTATATTTTTCATTTTCATCTGCATTAATTTGTTTTTTTAGTTTTTAAATCATTGAAAATATGAAACATATGTGCCCCTAAATGCAATCTTTTGGGAGTGTCTTTAAAATAATAACTTGACCCCACATCTATACTTCCCTTTTCAATATCTAATATCAAAACATTCATTTCTGTATCATGTCCTGAAAATATCCCCAAAGGAACATAGACTGTTAATACTGGATAAATGAATAAAGACAAAAAGACCATACTTGGTGAAATTCTTGGTGAGTATTGGTGTTCAACCCAAGTAAATAAGACTTTTGATGTTCCGTAATTAATTTTTATTTCTTCTAATAACTCATGATCAACTGGAAAAATATTGAAATTATCTTCTCGTGAAACTTGTTGCATAAAACTAAAAAGAGCACTTCGTTCATTAAAAATGGCAGTTCCTTTCAGTTCTAAATTATCTCTATCTATAGTAAAAACCTTAATGTCAGCATCTAAGGCTGAACTTTCAATCACTTGAGAATAAAGATGCTTTAATTTTTCTGATTTTACTAAATCTACATTTCCGTGTTTGTAGCTGAAAACCATAGGTTCAACAACAATTAGTTCATCAACTCCAATCTGTAATTCATTCTCTTTAATCTCTTTTCGAATTTTATTTTGCTGTTTATATGACAAACTTTCAAAAGCTTCACGATCTTTTTCTGATTCTAAAAAAAGCTCTTTGGCTCCACTGAATCTTTTTGTAAATAATGAATCATCTAATAAATCAGAAATACCATATAGATAGAATTTTGTAGAATCAAAATTATCTGGATTATCCGTGTTTTTTTTACTCTTAATTTTATCGTATTTTGATTCGGTTTTCTTAGGAGCTATAGAATCTGAAACACTTGTAGATAATTTACTTTTCTTATCTAAAAACTCTTTAGATGCTTCTTGAAAATTCTTTTTAGAATAATTTTCGATTTTAAAACTAGAAGCTGATGCAAGTTCTTTCAGTAAATAATTATAAATAGCGTTTATCTGTTTATCATCTGGTAATGATTTTTTTAGGTCAAAAATTTCTCTTAATGCCAAAGAAAACATCCCATCTTTACTTATTTTTTTAATAAAAAAATGAACAGCGGCAATCTCACCTTCTAAATCTGCATTTTTATCAACTGTTTCATTAATGTTTCCATTTTTCTTGAATTGAGCTAATCCCAACCAAATTTGCGCTTTCATTCGTTTTAAATAAACCGAATTTGGAAACTCTTTTTCTAAAATAAAGACTGAATAAATAGCATCTGCATAATTTGCCTCTAAAATGTCTGATCTTACACTTTCAAATCGACATAGATTTCTAATGTATTCAAATTTTGATTGCCCAAATACAAAAACTTTATCTCCCCAATTTGCGAAATTTTCTATTTCAGTTGAAAGTTGTTCCTTTCTTTTTTTAATATTTGGATGTGAACTTTTACTGTCATCATAATCTTCAACAGCTTTTATTTCGTATTTCTTAGAAGGAAATAAATTTTCAGGAATAAAAATATGGTTATCTGTGAAATATGTTTTAGGAAATTCAACCTCATCAAAAGGAAGATAAGAATACATTAACACATCAAATGAAGGCAAGAGCTCTTCTTTAGAATAACCTGCCTCATTATATATTTTTAAACCCAATCTATCTGCTTCAAATTCCTTTTCTTTTGAATAAACACTCAATCCACGAATACTTAAATCACGTTTGTTTTTTGTTCTATATTCAAAACTTTCGACAACATGTTTTTCAGTATAATGTGAAATTTCATGCGCAAGAACGAATGCTAATTGCGCTTCATTTGTCAATTGAGAAATTAATCCAGTCGTAACAAATACAATACCTTGATCTGTTGAGAAAGCATTTGATTCATTCGATTTTAAAGTGTAAAAGCGTAGATGCGATTTTAAATCATTCTTATTTTCTAATAATCTATCGGCTATTGATTTAATATATAGTGAAATTTCATCACCATAAACGACCATTCCGGAATGCAATAAATCATCGATTCCATAATGAATTCCTTGTAAAAAAACTTTCTCTTGAGCCTTTGATAAATTTCCTTTATTTGTTTTTAGGTCTTCCGCAATTTTTTTGTACGTTAAAGACGAAAAGTCAGCTGGAATTTTACCTACTGAATTCAATGTTTTAAAATTATTAAAATCCTGTTGAGATAATATCCCAAAAGAGATAAATAAAGGTAAAATATAGATTAGTTTTTTTAAAATCATAAGGTCAATAAATTAGATTACTTTATTATAAATCAGTAATCAAACAAACGGGTATTGGATTCATTTTATGCTGATTAATTGCATTTAATCTTCTGTAGATTTTCAAAACTTCAAGTTGTCTTTCTGTAAGCATCGATTCTTCACCTTGAAAATCCATCGCCCATTCTAATTCAGGATATGTTGCTCCGATAATATCTTCGTCACTTTTTCCATCATCCCACAAACCGTCCGTTGGTTTCGCTGTTACAATTGATTCAACAACATTATTGTATCTTGCTAATTCCCAAACTTGTGTTTTAGTTAAATCTGCAATTGGGCTTAAATCAACTCCTCCATCTCCATACTTTGTAAAGAAACCTACTCCGAAATCCTCAATTTTATTTCCTGTCCCGACAACTAAACAACTATTTGCTTGACCTATACCATACAAAGTCAACATCCTAAGTCTAGAACGAGTATTAGCCATTGCCAATGTATTCTCAACTGTGTCCTTTGGAAAAGTTGATTCTATTGATTCAAAAACAGAAGTTAATTCAATATCTAACGATTCAACATTCGGAAACTTACTCTTCAAGTCATTAATATGCTCAATTGCACGATCATATTCAGCAGACGTTTGACGAATTGGCATTGTCATAATCAACGTTTTCTTACCTGTTTTTGCACACAAAGTAGAAGTTAATGCTGAATCAACACCTCCTGAAATACCAACAATAAAACCTTTGGCTCCTGATTTTTCAATATAAGAATCGAGCCAACTAATTATGTGATTAGAAACCTTTTCGCTATTCAAAATTCAGAATTTAGAATAAAATCGATAATTTAAATAAGATCTGATTTTGTTTGAATGGTAAAGCTGAAAAACCAGTTGGATTAAAATTGATTAAGTTAAATGAACTAAAATTTGTCATATTCTTTTCATCATCTCCAGTAATTGATTTCCCTCTATTCACATCAACAAATCCATAATAGTAACCTAATTCAGCAACTAAACAAGTAGAACCAGAAAAATTCCATTCAGCTCCACCAGAAAGACCAACTGAACCTTTGTATAATGACAAATCTCTTTTTGAAGGTATCATTCCATCATTTGGCACATTCGTTTTCGTTAAATCAGATAATAAATAACCTTCATCATAATTTTTTGATGTCAACAAGAAACTATTTCTTAAACCAAACTTTCCGAAATATCTGAAATACCCAATGAATTTTGTTCTAAAAATCATCATTGTCGGAATTGTCAAATAAATTGGTTTCATTTTTCTTTCAGTCAAAGCATAAACCGAACCTTTTGGATTGTAAACTCCTTCTGAACTTAAATACTCTGATTTTCTATAAATCTCCGTATCGTTGTAAAAATAAAAAAGAGATGTATTCCCTGCTTTATACTTAATCGATTCAAAATCAAACTCTAAACCTGTATTCAATCCAATTGTAGGCGTAAATGAGAAATTTAAATTCATACCAACAGTTAAATCACTACCTACTCCATTTTTAGCGATCATTTTTGTACCTGGTTTAATCATATTAATCCCAGCACCAAAAACCAAACCTGCCTGTACTTTTTTATCAGCTGCTTCTTGAGCTACTATTGATGTTAAAACACCGATTGAGAACAATCCTACTAAAATATTTTTCATTTTTATCAACTTAAAATTAACTTGTAATATACTAATTCAGTTCCTTTGATTAATTTTGAGTGCAATATTAATAATAATAATGACGCTAAAAAAGATTTACATAATCGGAATTGTTTCACTTTTCCTTTTTTCATGCAAAAATAATAAACTCGATATTGATTCTTCAAACGTCAATATGTCTATCAATTATGTAAATCTAGATTCATTGATTACAAAATCTGATTCAAAAAATCTGATTCAAAATCATCATCGACTTCAAAAAGAAATGACTGAAATTTATGAATACCAAATCGGTTATTGCTTGGGAATTGGAAGAGTTTCAGACACTGCTTTTGTAAATAGTATTCAACAATTTAAAAATGACCCTTTCATAAAACGTGTTGAAAATAGAATTGGAGAAAAATTCAATAATGTATCTATTTACAAAGAACATATCACTCAAGGATTTAAAAACTTAAAATTTCACTTTCCGAATGGAAAAACTCCTACTTCTATTGCATTTTTAAATTCCCTTTTCAGATCAAATGCATGGAGCACCTCGAAAGAAATTGGAATTGGAATCGAACGTTATCTGGGAGCCAATACAGATGTTGTTAAGGAATTGCCCGCAGAATCTTTTTTTGATTGGGTAAAAGAAGGAATGAATGTTGAATATTTAGAACGAGATGCTTTATGTTCTTGGATAATGACGCATTATGTACCTGAAAATGAAACAAATTTGGCTGAAGGAATCATTCGTTGGGGAAAAATCATTTATCTAACAGAAGCAGCATTTCCTCACGTTGAAAAAAACATCATTATTCGCTATTCTCCTGAAGATTACAAATGGGCCGAAGAAAATGAATTCGCTTTCTGGAAATATTTAGTGGATGAAAAATTATTATTCAACAACAATGAACGAGATAAATCAAACATGTTAAATGATGGCCCATTCACAATTGGTCTTCCTGAAAAAGGTCCCGATCGATTGGGACAATTTTTAGGTTGGAGAATGATTCAAATTTACATGGAGAAAAACGAAATTTCATTGCAGGAATTAATCAAAGTCCCTTACAACGAAATTTTACAAGCATACGAAATTAAAGAATAAACATAATGGAAGATAAAATCACAAAAACATCCGAAATATCTATAAAAGTTGGATTAAACGAAAATAGTTTACCAATCAAAATGCAATGGAATGCAACTGATGGTGGAATTGAAAAAGCGCCAGCAAAAGCAATGATGTTGTCTCTATGGGATGAGGCAGAAAAAAACACAATGAAAATTGATTTATGGACAAAAGATATGTCTATTGAAGAAATGAAACAATTCTTTCATCAAACATTGGTGACAATGGCCGATACGTTTGAAAAAGCTACGGGAGAAACAAATATTTGTGAAGATTTACGTGACTATTGTTTTCACTTTGCTGAGAAGATGAAAATATTACCTGAATAATTTTAGATTATGAATTTTGGATTTTAAATTAATTCAAAATCCAAAATTCACATTAATAATTCAACATTTAACATTCAAAATCCAAAATCCCAATGGCTGGTACTATATCCAAAATGAAGGTCGATTTGCAAGATGAAGTGAAATACACACTAATCTTGGGAGATGATGCTATCGATATGAATTCTTTAATCAATAAAGAAATTCGTTTGTTTTGGAATGGCGATATATTTTGCAGTGCTTGTGGAAAAAAAACAAAAAACTCTTTCGGTGAAGGATTTTGTTACCCTTGTTTTCAATCTGCACCAGAAGCTACTGAATGTACTATTCGACCAGAACTTTGCAGAGCTCATTTAGGTGAAGGTAGAGATCCTGAATGGGAAGAACGGAATCACAACACTCCACATATTGTCTATTTAGCGGCTTCTGATATTGTAAAAGTCGGTGTGACTAGAATAACGCAAGTACCAACACGTTGGATCGATCAAGGAGCAAGTTCTGCAATTCGTTTGGCTGAAACTCCCAATCGTTATGAAGCGGGGATTTTAGAAGTTGCATTAAAATCTTTTTTTGCAGACAAAACTAATTGGCAACGCATGTTGAAAAACGAAGTGGATGATTCAATTGATTTGGTGGAAGAAAAATGGAATCTTCACGATCAACTGCCTGAAGATTTAATTCAATTTTTCTCTGAAAACGATGAAGTAATTGATATTAATTATCCTGTTTTAGCTTATCCAACAAAAGTGAAAAGCTTAAGTTTTGATAAAACACCAACTATTGAAGGAAAACTGGTTGGTATAAAAGGTCAATATCTAATTTTTGAAGACGGAAGTGTTTTGAATATTCGAAAGCATACTTCTTATTTTTTGGAAGTGAATTTTTAGAAATCTAAGCTTTTATATATCATTTTAAGTCAATGAAAATAATATCTTGGAATTGTAATGGAGCATTAAGAAAGAAATTTCATAAATTGATTGAGATTGATGCTGATTTATATATTATTCAAGAATGTGAAAATCCTAATGAATCTAAAGACCTAAAATATAAACTTTGGGCTAAAAATCACTTATGGAAAGGCGATAATAAAAATAAAGGAATTGGTGTTTTTGCTAAACCTAACTTAGTATTGAGTCATTTAAATTTAAGCGATTATTATAAAGATCATTTAGTCAAACATTTCCTTCCCTTTTCTATAAATGATGAAATGAATTTTTTAGCTGTTTGGACACATCAAAATAACTCTCCAAACTTTGGATATATTGGTCAACTTTGGAAGTACCTACAAACAAATAAGGAATCTTTAATAAACACATCTATAATAGGAGATTTTAACAGTAATAAAATTTGGGATCAATGGGACAGATGGTGGAATCATTCAGATGTTGTAAAAGAACTAAATGAATTAGGTTTAGAAAGTTTGTATCATAAATTCTACAAAGAGGAGCAAGGAAAAGAATCAAAACATACTTTTCACCTTCATAGAAAAATTGAAAAATCTTATCATATAGACTATTGCTTTGCCCCTAAAATCTTATTAGAAAATTTAATAAAATTTGAGATCGGAGAACAAAAAGTATGGACTGAATTCAGTGATCACAATCCTTTAATTATAGAAATAGAAAAATAAAATCTTTTCTAAAAACAAAGTGATTCTAACTTCTAAAAATCTAACTCCTAATAAATCTCAACTTTTTTCTACCTTTGCAAAATGGGAAAAGACAAACTAAGCAAATTTGCAGCAATTAAAGAATATCCTCATGTATTCGAGCACAACGAAGATGAAACTTTAGCATTAAAAGGAAACTGGAGAAAAGATTTCTTTAAAAATGACAATCCAATTGTTTTAGAATTAGGTTGTGGAAAAGGCGAATATTCTGTTGGCTTAGCTAAGCATTTTCCAAATAAAAATTTCATTGGTTGCGACATAAAAGGAAATCGAATTTACATCGGTGCAAAAGATTCATTAGAACAAGGAATGACAAATGTTGCATTTCTAAGAACTAGAATCGATTACATCACTGATTATTTTTCAGAAGGAGAAATCGATGAAATTTGGTTAACATTTTCAGATCCTCAACCAAAAAAACCTAGAAAAAGACTGAGTTCTCCCCTATTCATTGAGCGTTACAGACAAATTCTTAAAAAAGGAGGAATCGTTCACATGAAAACCGATAGTAATTTACTTTTCGAATATACGGAAGAAGAGATTAAAGAAAAATATGAATTAATCGAATCAACTTGGGATTTATATGGAGATATCACTGCTGATTTAGACCCGTTGACGAGAGAAATTTTCCACATCAAAACTCATTACGAGCAATTATTTACATCAAGAGGAAGTGTGATTAAGTATTGTAAGTTTAGAATTGGATAAATAGCGATTTCTTTTTTAATGATTCACTTTCAATTTAGTCAAAAAAAGCATAAATTTGATAATATATTAGAAAAGAAATGAAACCAATTTCATTAAATACAATTGAGATTAGTGAACTTTGTAAAAACACAAGGTTAAAAATTTATATGTTTTTGGTTCTTTTTTAACTTCTAAATTTTCAAAATCAAGTGATATTGATTTAATCGTCGATTTCAACAAGAATGAAATAATTGATTATTTTGACAACTATTACAATCTGAAATTTTCATTAGAAAAAATTTTAAATCGCACTGTTGATCTTTTAGAAAATCAAGCTTTAAAAAACCCCTATTTTATTGAAAAAATAAATCATCAAAAACAACTCGTATATGTAGCCTGAAATTAAAACATGGCTTTACGATATCCTCAATGCAATTAATGAAATTGAAAGTTTTTTTATTGATACTCCAAAAGAATTTCAATATTATCAAAACGATTTAAAAACGAAAAGGGCAATTGAAAGAAACATTGAAATAATCGGTGAAGCCATGAATCGAATTCTAAAACTAAAACCAAGCATTGAGACTAGTCATTCACGCAAAATTGTTGATGTGCGTAACAGAATAATTCATGGTTACGACGTTATTTCAGATGATTTAATTTGGTCAATCATTACTAGTCACCTTTCAATTCTTCAAAAAGAAGTTGATAAACTTTTAAAAGACTGATCGTTTAACACAATAAACCCCTAAATTTCTAGAAACAGTTTCAGAAAACCAAAAAATCTTAATAAAAAAATGTTATTTTCGTACATCTCAATATTTTGAAAATGTCGAATAAAATAACAACTCTTTTTAATATAAAATATCCAATTATTCAAGCTGGAATGATTTGGTGTTCTGGATGGGAATTAGCTGCTGCAGTTTCAAATGCAGGTGGACTTGGGATTATTGGTTCCGGATCAATGTATCCTCATATTTTAGAACAACACATTCTTAAATGCAAAGATGCGACAGATAAGCCTTTTGGTGTTAATTTGCCTATGCTTTATCCTGATATTGATAAACACATCGAAACGATTATCAAACATAAAGTTCCCGTAGTGTTTACTTCTGCCGGAAATCCAAAAACATGGACTTCTAAATTGAAAGAACATGGAATCACTGTGGTTCACGTTGTTTCAAGTGTGAAATTTGCAAAAAAAGCAGAAGAAGCTGGAGTTGATGCAGTTGTTGCTGAAGGTTTTGAAGCTGGTGGCCACAACGGAAGAGATGAAACAACAACTTTATGCTTAATTCCTAAAGTAGCTAAAGAAATAAAGATTCCTTTGATTGCTGCCGGAGGAATTGGAACAGGTAAAGCCGTATTAGCTGCATTGACATTAGGAGCAGATGGTGTTCAGATTGGTACACGTTTTATAGCTTCAATCGAATCAAGTGCACACGAGAATTTCAAAAAAGTAGTGGTTGATGCAAACGAAGGCGATACTTTATTAACCTTAAAAGAATTGACTCCTGTTCGCTTGGTTAAAAATGCATTTTTTGAGAAAATTGAAATTGCTCAGGAAAATGGCGCTTCAAAAGAAGAAATTGAAGAAATCTTAGGACGAGGACGTGCTAAAAAAGGAATGTTTGAAGGCGATTTAGTTGAAGGAGAATTAGAAATAGGACAAGTTTCTAGTTTGGTTACTGAAATTCTACCTGCTGGAAAAATAGTTGAGGAAATTATTGCAGAATATAAACTTGCTTTAGAAGAGCAAAAAACGGATAAATACAACTTTTAATGATTGAATTTGAACGATTTAAATTAAAGAATGGCTTAACTGTTCTTTTCCACAAAGATGTAACGACTCCGATGGTTGTCATCAATACACTTTATGATGTTGGTGCACGAGACGAATCTGAAGATAAAACAGGTTTTGCCCATTTATTTGAACATTTAATGTTTGGTGGATCGGTAAACATTCCTGATTTCGATGCTCCTCTTCAAAATGCAGGTGGAGAAAGTAATGCATTTACATCAAATGATATTACAAACTATTATGACGTTTTACCTGCTCACAATATAGAAACAGGTTTATGGCTAGAAAGTGACAGAATGCTTTCATTGGCTTTTACTGAAAAAAGTCTTGAAGTTCAACGTAATGTAGTAATCGAAGAATTTAAACAACGCTATCTAAATCAACCTTATGGTGATGTTTGGTTAGAATTAAGACCTTTAGCTTACGAAAAACATCCCTACAAATGGGCGACAATCGGTAAGGAAATAAGTCACATCGAAAACGCTACAATGGAAGATGTGAAAGCATTTTTTCATAAACATTATAATCCAAGTAACGCCATTTTGTGCATTGCTGGAAATTTTGAATTAGAAGAAATTAAACGTTTGGTTGAAAAATGGTATGGAGATATTCCTGCAGGAATTAAACCAGCTAGAATACTTGACAAAGAACCAAAACAAAAAGAGTTTAGAGAACAAATCATAGAAAGAAGCGTACCTTCAGATGCATTTTATTATGCTTTCAAAATGCCAGAAAGAAGAGATCCAGCTTATTACATCGTTGATATTTTGTCAGATGCATTAGGAAGAGAAAAATCTTCTAGATTGTATGTTTCTATCAAAAAAGAAAAACAAATTGCCAGTTCAATTAGTGCCTACATCACAGGTTCTTTAGATGATGGACTATTAATCATTTCAGGTAAATTAAATCCAGGAAAAACATTTGAAGAGTTAGATAAGGCTCTTTGGGAAGTTATTGATGAAATGAAAAAAACGACAATTTCTAAAGAAGAATTAGATCGATTGTTGATTAAAATCAGAACAGAAAAAGAATTTCAAGAAGAAGGATTATTGAATCGTGCTATGAATTTATGTACGTTTGAATTACTTGGAGATGCAAATGGAATCAATGAAGAAAGAGAAATTTATCAATCAATTACTCCTAAACATATTCATCATTATGCAAATGAAATTTTGAAACAAACCAACTGTTCTTTACTAAAAGTTAAAGCGATTAATAATGCTGAATAGATCTCAACAACCAGAATTACAAGCGATTCATAAAATTGATTTCGTTAAACCTCAACAATTTGATATTACTTCAACTGTGAAATTATATTTCATGAAAGAGGTTGCAAATGATACTGCTCGATTTGATTTATATTTTGATGCAGGAACTGTTAAAGGAGAAAAAGGAATCCCTTCTTTTGTGAATAGTCTTTTACTTTCAGGAACTCAAGATAAATCTTCGACTTTAATTCACGAACAAATTGATGCTTTAGGTGGATTTATGGAAAGTGGTATTTCTTTTGAATCTGCAGTCACTTCGATGTTTTGTTTAAGAGAAAACGTTCTTCCTTTGATGCATATTTTAATTGATGCAATCCAAAACGTAGCTTTTTTCGAAAGAGAAATTGATGAACTTGTACAAGATAAAAAGCAAGGATATTTAATGAATCTAGAAAAAGTAAGCTTTCTAGCTCAACGAGGATTTCAACAACGTTTATTTCACACTTCTGAAAATTATTCAAAGGTTGCAAATCTTGATTATTATGAAAACATTTCAAGTAGCAAACTAAAATCGTTCTACAGAGAAAATTATTTAGAAGGATTATTTAAAGTGGTTGTGGTTGGAAATCTAGAACAAGATGCGATTGATGAAATTATTGACACAATCGGAAAATGGTCAAAACCAACAACACGAGAATTTGAATCGAACATACAAAATCTTCCAGGAAATACTCACATAGAAAAAGAAGGAGCTGTTCAAACAGCCATTCGTCTAGGTAAAATTCTTTTCAATAAAACACATGAGGACTATAATGATTTTGTAGTATTGAATACTGTTTTAGGCGATTACTTTGGAAGTCGATTGATGTCAAATATACGTGAAGATAAAGGATATACTTATGGAATCGGTTCAATGCTTTCAGAATATAATAAATTCGGTTATTTCATGATTGCGACTGAAGTAGCTTCAGAATTTAAAGATGCAACTTTGAAGGAAATTAAATTTGAAATCGAGAAATTACAAACTGAATTAATTTCTGAAGACGAATTAGCTTTAGTCAAAAATTATCTTTTAGGGCAATTATTAAAAAGTGCAGATGGACCTTATTCTATGATGGATTTATATACAAGTGCTCAAATTAATGGTTTTGACTTTGAATTTTACAATAAATGCATTGAAGATTTACATAAAATTACTCCAGAAAGAATAAAAGAATTAGCTGTAAAATATTTAAATTGGAATGATATGACAATTGTAACAGCTGGATAATTTGAATTTTTAAACTTGATTAAGTATTTACGCAACTATATTTCTTTTTATACGTTAAATGAATGATGTGTATTTTACACCTTCACTATCATGAATAAATTAGTAGTTATATTTTTATTATTATTCGCTGTTTACAAGCCTACGTTTGCTTCTCACGTAATGGGAGGTGAAATTACATGGAAATGTCAAGGTGGTAATTATGTGTTTCAATTAGTATATTATCGTGATTGTAATGGAGCAGATGTTAATACTGTTGCTGTTAATTTAGGTGTTTGGAATCATCCAACATTATCTACTATTTCTTTAGCGTTTGTTTCAAGACAAGATATTTCACCATTTTGTTCACCTGTAAACACCTCACCTCCAGCACTAACATGTGGCAACGGAACTGCAGGAGGTAATGGACCTGGAGCAATTGAGAAAATCATTTATAAGAGTGCCCCAATTTCAATTAGTGGAGTGCCTCCGGCTGATGGATGGATTTTTACATTCCAAGATTTTTCTCGTAGTGGATCTGTAACTAATTTCACAAATCCTTCTTCTTATGGAATTACCTTAACGGCTAAAATGTTTGCTATTTCAACCAATTCAAATACTTGCGTTGATTCTTCACCCGTATTTTTACAAGAACCTTATTTTGTATCATGCACTGGTACACCTTATGAGTACAGTGCTAATATTGTTGATCCTGATTTGGATTCCACGGTAGTTGAATTCGGTATACCCTACAATAATTTCCCATCAGGCACAACTTTCAATCCTCCCTTAAACCCTATTCCTATTCCATTTGAACCAGGATTTAATTTTACTTCTCCTATTCCAAATTCAGCTTTCAACTCTGCTAACATTGGAGCTACACTTAACAGCTCTAACGGACAGCTAAACTTTAAAACATTTACACAAGGAAATTTCAACGTAAAACTAGTTGCAAAATCATATAGAAATGGAATGCTGATTGCGCAAGTAGAAAGAGAAATGTTATTAGTTGTAACCAATTGTAATAACCTTAACAATCCTCCAACTATTATTGCTCCCTTCGCTGGAAATTCATTTGAAACAACAATCGTAGCTGGTAGTCCTGTAAATTTTACCTTAGCGGCTACAGATGTTGAATTATTACAAGATGGTTCTCCTCAGCATAACAAACTGACGACAACCGGCCCAATGTATGGTACAAACTTCACTAGTACAACAGGTTGCGACATTGCTCCTTGTGCTACATTGAATACAACACCAGTAATCACAGGAACACAAGGCGTATCAGTTAATTTTTCATGGCAAACAACTTGTGATCATTTAGCTAATCAATATGGAATAGTTGCTAATTCTGTACCTTATAATTTTGTATTCAAAATTCAAGATGATTACTGTCAAGTACCTAAAGTACGTTACGCAACTGTGACAATTAATGTTGTAAATCCAGGAGTGATACAAGCACCAGTGATTGAATGTATACAAACAGCTGCGAATGGTGATGTTACAATAAACTGGCAACCTGTTGCAAACCCTGATAATTCATTTGTAAAATATGAAGTTCATTCATTACAAAACGGCCTACTTTCTTCGATTACAGATATTAATACGACTTCATTTACAGAACTAGCGGTTACTTCTGAAAATGATTATTTTGTAATAGTATATTCAGGTTGTGGTGGAAATACTCCGAGAAGTAGTGACACAATAAAAAACATCAGATTATCAATAAACAACCCTCTGAATGGAACGGCCGCGTTAAGTTGGAATAAACCTTATCCAACTCAAATAAATTCAATGAATAATTACTATTATATATTGAGAGAGTATCCAATAGGTAATTGGATAATTAGAGATAGTGTTCCCTATTCAACAACCAATTATTTTGACACAATAGATGTTTGTTCAGCTCAATTAAATTATCAAATACTTTTAAAAAATTCACCATGTAATTACACATCAAATAGTATAGGTGATGTTTTTCAAGATTTAATTACGCCAGATATACCGATTATAACATCAGTTTCAGTAGATACCTTAACAAACGCACTATCTATTAATTGGACACAAAACACCAAACCTGATACTTATGGATATATTGTATATTATTTCGATGGTAATGGTTTTATAACCGAACTAGATACTGTTTGGGGATTAGCCTCAACACAATATAGTTATTACCCAGATTTAACAAACGGTCCATTAACTTATTCAGTTGCTGCATTTGACTCATGTCGTTTAGCAATTAACCCTTCAACTTTTCAAACTTCTGCAAAAGCTGACCCTCATACTTCTATGTTCTTAACATCGAAGCTCGATTATTGTTCTTATGAACTAACTTTGAATTGGACAGCTTACAAAGGTTGGACGAACTTAGCTGGATATGAAATATGGGGACACATTGTTGGTCAACCTTGGCAAAATCTAGGTACTACAACAAATACAACTTTTAATTATCAAACAATCCCATTAAAAAATTATTGTTTTGCGATCAAAGCATTTTCAAGTAATGGTAACAAAGCATTTTCAAGTGGATTATGTCTTAAAATTGTAACACCAACTCAACCTAAATTCAATTATATTGAAACGGGAACTGTTGAGAATAATTCAATAACTTTAAAAGTGCTAGTTGATTCTCAAACGAATATAAAACAAGTTGCCCTTGAAAAATTTAACGCTTCATCCTTTATCGAAATAAAGAGACAAGATGTAGTAGGTCCAACGATGACATTTGTTGACGAAGATGTTCAAGTTGATAGATATAATTATCAATACAGAACAATTATTATTGATAGTTGTGGAAATAGCGGTACAATATCGAATATCGTTAAACCAATTTTACTGAAAATTAATACTGACTCAACTCAAGTAATAAATTATTTGCACTGGTCTCCTTATTCTCAATATGCTGGATCCCTTTTAGGTTACAATATATATAGAGGGTCAAATGGTGTTTTAGATCCAACACCGATTGCTTTTGTAAATAATGCTCAAAATTACTATACTGATTTTGCTGCTTATAATTCTAATTTAATGAATACAGGTAATTTATGCTATGTTGTGGAAGCAATAGAAAGTATGAACATATATGGATTTAAACAAACCGCAAAATCAAATCTTGTTAAACAAGTCCAAAATCCTTTGATATATTTGCCAAATTCATTTACACCAGATGGAAATGAGTTCAACCAAGAATTTATTCCAATATTTACTTTCTTTGATATCAACAATTTTAGATTCACTATTTATGATAGATGGGAACATGTCGTTTTTGAATCTACCGATTATCAAGAAGGTTGGGGAGGACAAATCTTGAATACAGGAAAGGCAGCAGAATCTGGAACATATGTATATCGTTTGTCTGTATATGATGGCAATGGTCATGAATACGTAAAAAGAGGATATGTTAACCTTTTAAGATAAGCTACTTTCAAAGATTAAATATAACTTTACTGGGTGCAAAAAATACTTATTATACAAACAGCTTTCTTAGGAGATGTTATACTCGCCACTCCTGTTCTATCTGAATTGAAAAGAATATTTCCTTCTAGTACAGTTGATTTTTTAGTTAGAAAAGGTAACGAAGGACTTTTGTCCAACAATCCAAATTGTAACACTATTTTTCTATTTGACAAAAAAAATGGAAAGTATAAAAACATTTGGAATTTGATAAAAAACGTTAGGAAAGAAAAGTATGATCTTGTAATCAATCTTCATCGTTTTGGTAGTTCGGGAATTATTACTGCATTTTCTGGTTCAAAATTAAAATATGGTTTCAAGAAAAATCCTTTTTCGTTTTCATACACTAAAAAATTTGATCATTCTTTAGAAAATGGGAAACATGAAGTTGAACGTAATTTATCTCTGATAACAGAATTTGGTGCAATCAGCAAAAAACGACCTGAACTTTATCCAAGTAAAGAACATTTCAACAATGTTGAGGAATACAAGATAAAAGACTATTTCTGTATGGCCCCTGCGTCAGTTTGGTTCACAAAACAATTACCAAAAGAAAAATGGATTGAACTTGTTAAGTATTATTCATCTAAAGGAATTGTATACCTTCTAGGTGGGAAAGAAGACATTCAACTATGTGAGGAAATTCTATCGAAATCAGATGTAAATGATAATTGTCGAAATTTAGCTGGAAAATTGAATCTATTAGAATCTGCAGCGTTAATTAAAGACGCAAAAAGAACATTTGTAAATGACTCTGGTCCATTACACCTTTCTTCATCAATGAATGCACCTGTTACAGCTTTTTTCTGTTCTACAGTTCCTGCATTTGGATTCGGACCATTATCAGATGATTCTGAAATATTACAAGTTGAAAATTTAGAATGTAAGCCTTGCGGTATTCACGGTCATAAAGACTGTCCCTTAGGACATTTTAAATGTGGTTACAATATCAAAACTCATTAGAAAAAAATCTAAAACCGTCTTAAAACAATTGTAATCAAACTTTAAATCATTTTTTAAACAACTATATGATTTATTTTTGTTTAACTAATTTAATTTCAACTTTACGATCTTCTTTTTTCATTTCTTTAGTATAAGAGCCACTGTGAATTAATTTTGTCTCACCATAATAATAAACTGTAATTCTTTTTCTAATAAAACCTAAATCAGATAACTTTCGCTTAACTGTTTCTGCTCTTTTCTTAGATAATGTTAAATTATAATCCATGGAGCCATCTTTATCCGTAAAACCTAAAATAATAATTGATAAGGAAGTGTCTCTTGAAATCGCCTTATAAAAAGTATATAATTTTTGTTGCTCCTCATCCTGTAAAGACGACTGATCAAAATCAAAGTATACAGTAACCTCATCAATGATATCAAAATCTTCAAAAAGATCATTTAATTCTTTTTCTGATGAAATAAAATCTTTTCTTGCATCAACCAATTTAACTTCCTTATCTTCAGCTTGATGAGCTGTATTGTTAGCATCCAATATGTTTTTCTCTTCTTTTAAATTTATTGAATTTATATTCGTAGAATCAATAGGACAACCATTATTGTAGACTGAACCTGCAAAATCAGGGCATTTATCTACGTTATTTGAAACTCCATCACCATCATTATCCATACAACAACCTGGATTCTCGAACGGACAACCATTGTTCAATTCAATCCCTGGAACATCTGGACATCTATCCGCAGCATCAATTACACCATCAAAATCTCTATCAGGACATCCATAGTGGATATGCAATCCTTTTTCAGTCGGACACATATCGTTCATATCAATGATACCATCACCATCAATATCTGGGCACCCTGCTGTAGATTTTGGACCTTTTTCATAAATACAATTATCTTCTTTGTCAATAATTTTATCATCATCTGAATCAGGACATCCATTAAATTCTAATCTCCCTTTATCATTAGGGCATTCATCTTTTTCATCTGATATGTTATCAAAATCAATATCCGAAGGATTCTTATAATAAATATTAAATGATATACCTGCGAAAAAACTTCTACCTAACGAAGTCTTTTTACCATAAAAAATAGACATATTATTTGATCCTGCAAATAAAGCCAATCGATTGTATGTTACTCGTGTAGCTGCTCCAAAATAAATTTTACCATTACCCATTTGAGAAATTGGTAACATTAAAGTATAATTCTTCTTTTCGATTCTAGGAGTAATGGTATGAATAAAAACGTTAGAAATCTTTGTTTTATCATTAACTAAACTTATTGGAATTGAGGCATTATAACTCAAATAAAAATTACTCTTAATATAATAATCAAAATTCACATGAAGCGTTGTAGGTAAATTCATTCTAAACTTTGTTTCTTGAATTTGAGATTTCTTCCCTACAGCCTGCAATTGAGAAGCAATTGCATCATAGGAAGAAGAAGTAACTCCATCTAGAAAATAAAAATTATTTTTTGAATAAATTTGATTTGCATATGCAAGTACAGATGTATCTGTAAAATTATAGTAAACTTGATTTTTCAAATACCTTACTGATCCTAAATCAATTAATGAAGCTGAAAACTTCCATTTATACTTATTGATATCGTATTTAATATTTTTAAATTCTCCATCCATTTCATAGTACTGCTTTTCAAAATCAGGTCTAAACTCATAAGTAAAACCTAAATCCAAACCAATTCCTCTATTTTTATAAAATGATTCATTGGAAGAACTACTTCTTCCAAAATCTACATCTAAATTTTTTAAATTCAAATTAGGATTATTATTTGAAAAATTCGCTAGACCATTATTCACATAAAAATAGTCAGCATTCATTCCGTTTAACAACTTTAATGTTGCTCCAGCTTTTAAAAATGTTGTCTGTCTATCGTAAACCACTCGTGCAAACGTAAATGCATTCTCTGTAAAATTCATTTGACTAATTCTTAATTTTGTGATATCCTGACTTATATCAACAATATTTTTAGAATAATCATTAACAGCATTTTCTGCCCAAATGGATGGTAAACCTTCCAAATTACTGAATGTCTTTATTTTAAAACTGTATCCAATCGCATTTTGATGATTAATTTCATACTTCAAATTAAGTATGTCTACATTCAGATAATTATTTTGAAATCCTGTTTTGTTATGTTTAACGTATTTAGTATTCGAACCATATAAAAGATATTCTTGAGAAGCAAAATTGCTTATTTTCGAAAGATTCATATTTGAGGAAAATGAAAATTTCGTTTTAGAATCCACAATTGAAGATGGGTTAAAACTAGCAATCATTGATCCAATATAATTATCAGCAACTAAGCCAGTATTTACTTGTTGTCCAATTAATATTTTTGAACATAAAACAAGAATTACCACTAAAAATGATTTCATGTAAATAGTATTTACTGCAAAATTAAATAAATTCTACGCCTTTCATTACAAATAAACTTAAAAATAGATTAATTAACCCAATTATCTCTATCCAACGAACGAAATTGAATAGCTTCAGCGATGTGGTTCGATTTTATTTCTTCTGAAAAATCAAGATCTGCTATTGTACGAGCAACTTTCAGAATTCTATCATAAGCTCGAGCAGACAAACCCATTTTTTCCATGGCAGATTTTAAAATTGTACTACCTGTTTCATCTAATCTACAAAAGGTTTGAATATCTTTACTACTCATTTGAGCATTTGAATGAACCCCTAATTCCCTCTCATATCTTTTTTCTTGAAGTAATCTTGCGTTTACAACGCGACTTCGAATCTCGCTACTACCCTCTTCTGGTTGATCATTTGCTAGTTCATCATACGAAACGGGCGTCACTTCAACATGTAAATCAATTCGGTCCAATAATGGCCCTGAGATTTTGTTTAAATATTTTTGTACAGTTCCAGGACCACAAACACATTCTTTTTCAGGATGATTATGATACCCACACGGACAAGGATTCATTGCTGCAATCAACATAAAACCCGCAGGATAATCTACAGTAAACTTTGCTCGAGATATCGTTACAACTCTATCCTCCAATGGTTGACGCATCACCTCCAATACAACTCTCTGATATTCTGGCAATTCATCTAAAAATAAAACACCATTATGTGCCAATGAGATTTCACCTGGTTGAGGAAAACCACCACCGCCAACAAGTGCTACACTCGAAATTGTATGATGCGGTTTTCTGAATGGACGTTGTGTTACTAGACCTTTTTCCTTATTGATTTTCCCTGCAACACTATGAATTTTAGTCGTTTCGAGAGATTCTTCTAAAGACATGGGAGGCAAAATAGTCGATAATCTTTTAGCTAACATGGATTTACCTGCACCAGGAGGTCCAATTAAAATCACATTATGTCCTCCGGAAGCCGCTATCTCAAATGCTCGTTTAATATTTTGCTGTCCCTTCACATCTTTGAAATCAACTTCAAATTCATTTAGCTTTTGTTTAAACGCTTCTTCTAAATCAACTTTTACAGGTTCAAATTGTTGTTTACCGTTAAAGAATTGAATTACTTCGCTTAAATTTTTCATTCCATAAATATCAATACCTTCAACAACAGCTGCCTCTAATGCATTTGCGATTGGTAGAATCACACCTTTGAATCCTTCTTTTTTAGCTTGTAATACTACAGGCAGAATACCTTTCATTGGATTTAAAGTACCGTCTAGTGACATTTCTCCTAATAAAATATAATCTTCCAACTGACTCGCCAAAACTTGATCACTAGATGCTAAAATTCCAATTGCAATTGGTAAATCAAACGTTGAACCTTCTTTACGAATATCAGCTGGGGCCATATTCACTGTAATTTCTTTACCTGGAAATTTTAAATCATTGTTTTTAAATGCTGCTTTTATTCGTTGCTGACTTTCTCTGACAGCATTATCCGGTAATCCGACAAGAAAAAAATTGACACCTTGCCCAAGATTTACTTCGATTGTAATGGTGGTTGCTTCAATGCCAAAAACGGCACTTCCATAGGTTTTTACTAACATTTTTAAATTCAATTAATGGTTACGTTACTTGAATTTAAGAAAAAAGTTGATTTAAAAAAAGTGAAATTGAATTTTATTTAAGATAAAAAACAGTAAAAGTTGATTAGTATAAAATAGAAAAACCGACATCTTTTGAATGTCGGTTTAAATATTCTAAAATGAGAATCTTAACGTTTGTGAGAACCTTCGTCAGAAACAGTCAATCTTTTTCTACCTTTTGCGCGACGTGCAGCTAATACTCTACGTCCATTTTTAGTAGCCATACGACTACGGAAACCGTGTTTGTTTTTTCTTTTTCTTACTGACGGTTGAAACGTTCTTTTGCTCATGATCTATATTCTTTAGTCTTATATTCCTGTAATTCGGATTGCAAAGATAAATGTTTTTTCTTTATCTCAAAGTTTTTCAACAAAAAAATCTTAAAAAGTATCAAATAACTCTTGAGTAACGTTATTTTTGTACTAAAATGAGCGAAGAATGTTAAAGCCAAAAAAAGATAAAGAGCAAAAAATCAAATTAACTAAAGAAAGTATTCAAAAAGCAAAAGGAATTTTTAGTTATTTAAAGCCTTATCGATTCATTTTTACGATTGGTTGGATTTTCCTTCTACTCTCTTCGTCAACTATGATCTTATTCCCTTACTT
>Ga0315907_10000237_pt1 | contig 81627 bp, 60 predicted proteins | sample LakEriMetagenome_3_FD_203525 | JGI IMG/M metagenome (GOLD analysis project Ga0315907, IMG submission 203525) | Freshwater fungal communities from buoy surface, Lake Erie, Ohio, United States - Buoy 12 MA123 | ecosystem: Environmental > Aquatic > Freshwater > Lake > Lake biofilm | place: USA...
ACCTGCTTCGCATGTGATAGGTGCGTGTAGTGATTGTTGTTCCAACTCGGAACAGGGAAAACCACCTTATCACCGGGGTCAACAACAGCCTGGAAAATGGCGTAGATGATAGGGCGAGCGCCACCGGCAATGAGAATCTCATCGGCTGCGTACTCGAGCGACTGTTGCTGAGCGATAGCCGTTGCAACTACCTTCCTCAAATCAAGCATGCCATCAGCCGGCGGGTAGTTGGTTTCATCGTTCATGTAAGCATCCACGATGGCTTGCTTCAATTCAGTTGGTATAGGAAAAATTTTCGGGTCGAAATCACCAATGGTAAAGTTGTAGATTTTTTCTCCTTTGGCCATCAGCTCGCGTATCTCGCCGGCAAGTTTGATGATTTCCGAGCCGATCAAATTTTCGGCCATGTGCGACACCCTATAGTTCGCGGGTGATGCTGTGTTGCTCATAAACGCGTGAATAGAATTTTGTAGCGCGAATGTATCGCTTCAAAGGGTGATACACGGGTGAAGTTATGAGGATTGTTTTCACACTCCCCTTCGGCTGTGCTCAGGGACCGCGGAGTCGAGGGTCGGTAGCCGAGCGAAGTCGAGGCTACTCCATTGGGAAAAGGAAATCGTTATGCGGAAAGCGAGTGATGTGTATCTGACGAACCCGTTCATACAAGGTGTCGCGCAGTTGATCAATGTTGATTTTCTTGGCGGCAGAAATGAAAACAACATCCGAGTTTTGAAGGCGCGACATCCACGTTCGCTGTAATTCTTCCAGCGTAATGTTCTCGCGTGTAGGCGGTGTGAGATCATCTTCTGCTTTAGGCACATGCTTATAAGCATCAATTTTGTTAAAGATCACCATCGTGGGTTTATCACCCACACCAATCTCGCGCAGCGTTTCATTCACCACGTTGAAATGATCTTCAAACTGAGGGTGAGAAATGTCGACCACATGCACCAACAAGTCAGACTCACGCGTTTCGTCGAGCGTGCTCTTGAACGACTCTATCAGTTGATGAGGCAGTTTGCGAATGAAGCCTACGGTATCTGTCAACAGAAAAGGGAGGTTGTGAACTACAACCTTCCGCACCGTGGTATCAAGTGTAGCGAAGAGTTTATTCTCTGCAAACACCTCACTCTTCGAAAGCATATTCATGATAGTGCTCTTGCCCACATTGGTATAGCCCACCAGCGCTACACGAACAAGCGCGCCCCGATTTCCGCGCTGCGTCGCCATTTGCTTGTCAATCTCCTTCAGCTGTTCTTTCAAAAACGCAATACGATCGCGAACAATACGTCGGTCGGTTTCAATTTCCTGTTCTCCGGGTCCGCGCATACCAATACCCCCGCGTTGCTTTTCCAAGTGCGTCCACATGCGAGTCAGGCGTGGCAACAGGTATTCATACTGTGCTAATTCTACCTGCTTTTTCGCATGCGCCGTTCGAGCGCGGCTAGCGAAGATGTCGAGAATCAGATTATTGCGATCGAGAATCTTCACATTCATTTCTTTGAAGGTGGCCTCGAGATTTCGCAGCTGTGAAGGTGCCAACTCATCGTCGAAAATGATCATGGCCGGTTTATGCTCAGCGACATATTCCTTCAGCTCTTGCAGTTTACCGCTACCAATGAATGTGCGTGTATCGGGTCGATCCAGGTTCTGGGTAAACCGACGAAGGCAACGCGCATTAGCCGTTTCTGCTAAAAAAGCAAGTTCGTCAAGATACTCGGCTAGCTGCTCCCGCGACTGGTCGCGTGTTACGATACCGACCAACACACAGGTTTCCTGCTCTTTGGCCGTTGAAATAAGTTTATTCTTTTTCTCTATCAAAATTCAACAGACTAGGGTTGCGCATTGCGCAATGTCATTACAAAATCGGCAAGAGCATCCATCTGTTCCTCACTCAAAACATCTTTGTGCGGTGGCATGGAACCCTTGCCCTCCGCTATACGCAACACTACATCACTTTTCGGTAGGAGACTCTGAGTTAAATCTTTTGCTCCGGCAAACTGTTGTGCTCCATCATAACCATGGCAAAGTGCGCACTTCACATCGTATAGCTTTTTGACCAAAACAAAATCCACAGGGGCATTCTCCGACGCTCGAACAGGGTATTGATCACGCGTTTTGGAACCACCGCAAGAAGCGATTACAAGAAGTACTGACAGCGAAGAAATCAGAACCAACCGCGTCCTTCTCCTACCATTCTGAACGGCCATGGAATACTGATTAAAATAAGAATAAGTGCAATCGTATAGTAGGTGAAAATAAGCTTGTGCTTGGCCCAACTTTCACTTTGTTTCTTGGCCTTAATATGCCCAATAGTTACCAACGCAATGGCGATAAGCATCCCTAAAAAGTGCTCCACAACAAAAAATCGCAACTCCGGATTCTTCATTATTCCACCAATTTCCATGGCGTTTGAAATGTACGGTATTTCAAGCCCTATGCCTATCAGCAACTGCATGTGCAGAATAATCATCGTTAGAAGCGACAGCTTGCGTTCGTTATTAAGAAACGGTCTGTAAACTCGCATCAAGCTATCGGCAATGGTAATAACCATGAGCAGGAGTGCCACCCAACGCAAAAAGGAGTGTAAATGAAGTAACCCTGTGTACATGAAATTAATTTTTTCAAAGCTACAATGCGACTCTCAAAAAACAATATTGATTTTTATCGCATCATAAGAAAGAGTGCTGAGCAGTCGCTCATGGCTTTAAGAAGCGTTAGTTGAAGGTTGAAAGTTGCAGGTTGAAAGTTTTTGGCGTGCTGCAGTGTTTAACAGTCAAAGCGGGTGATACAACGATTGCGCTTGTATAATTGCTAATATTGCCGAAATGTTGCGACGATGACCCGTTTTGAGCGAATCACACAAAATTTTTTCCAACGCTTTGGCATTTTGGTGCGGAAGTACAATGCCGGTACTTCCGAGAGTCTTCGTCGTGTGAAATTGCTTCAGAAGTATGACGTTGATATGTTGCTGGACGTGGGAGCTAATACGGGCCAATACACGCAATCATTATTCGACAATGGCTATCGCGGAAGGGTCGTTTCGTTTGAACCACTTACTTCTGCTCACAACCAACTTACGACTACAGCTTCCGGAAATTCACAATGGACCATTGCCCCGCGTTGTGCAGTAGGCGCTTCGAATGGTAACACCACCATTCACATTTCAGAAAACTCAGTAAGCAGCTCTCTGCTGAACATGCTCGACTCGCATCTTGACGGCGCACAAGAATCGAAAATTATAGGTACGGAAGAAGTGCCTGTGATGACACTCGACTCCATGACCGAGCTATACCAACCCGGCAGTAAAAACATCTTTCTAAAAATCGATGTACAAGGCTATGAAAAGCCCGTGCTGCAAGGGGCAGAGAAGTTATTTCCAACACTTCGGGGCATCGAAATAGAAATGTCGATAGTTCCATTGTACGAGAATCAACAATGGCTGTTCGAACACATATTACACGACATGCATGCGGCAGGTTTTCAACTCATGAGCTTGTCGCCCGCATTTACCGATCTAAACACCGGACAGCAATTACAGTTGAATGGTATTTTCATGAAGCCATAAATAACTTAACACGTGGGAAGAATTCTTTATAACGTAACATGCAGTGTGTCGCCGGAAATTCATGAAGAATGGGTGCACTGGATGAAGCACGAGCACATTCCGGAAGTCATGGAAACATCCATGTTTGACGAGTACAAGTTATGCAGAATAAAAGAGTACGAAGAAAACGGACTCACATACGCCATTCAATATATAGCACCTTCGCGCGAACAGTTCGATAGATACAATCGTGAATTTGCACCGGAATTGCAACAAAAACACCGCCTGAAATATGGGGAGAGTGTGTTGGCATTTCGCACGGTATTGGAGATTATGGATGAAAGCCAAAAAAACTTCCCCAATCCAAGCGCCAACTAATCGGCTGACATCTTCAGCAGCTCTATAAACTTTTTTTCGTCACGAAATGCCGCAGCGTGTTTCGAGAGTTTATCTGTTGGCCAATTCCACCATTCCGATGTTTGGACCAGCGTTTTGACCTGCACATCAAAACGATCGCGAATCATTTGCGCAGGCACACCACCCACCACGGTATAAGCCGCTACGTCTTTCACAACAACCGAACCTGCCGCAATCACGGCACCATCGCCAATAGTAACGCCTGCTCGTATGATGGCCCGTGCACCTATCCAAACATTGTGTCCAATCTTCGTGCGAGGTATCTCTTCCACATAATCTTGATCCGAAAAGGTGGTGCCCGCTTGTGCCAGTGTAGAATAAAAGGCAGGGTGCGACGAAATATAGCCACGCACAGGATGCTCGCCGGGGCCAATAATAGTTTCCGGACCTATACATGTAAACCTACCTACTTCCGCATTGTATACCTGCGTGCCTCGCGACACATAGCTGAAAAAACCTAGACTAACATCGCGCAAACGAGCGAATTTGTAGACCTTGTTGGTGCCTTCAAAGACGACCTTGGAAAGCTCAGCCATGTACTCTATGCGAATGGATTTTCCTCCAAAGCGAATTTGATAGGACAGGCAAGTGAAGAGCCAGCGCAGCCAAAGTGTAATTGGATTTTTGAGAAGTTCGCCCATTTATTTCATTCGTTGAAAAGCATCCACAAAACTACCCGGCGTGGCATTACGAATAGTCACGCCACAGCTGTCAGCATAATTTTTCACGACATGATAGCCGTAAAAAACTTTCGCCCATGCCAAGAAAATCTCGTCCATTCGAAACGTTTCCTTTACATGTAAACCCTTGAAAAATGGCAAGTACTTCACTTCCTGTTCTTGCTCATAGAAGTGGATTTGCTTGACACAAACAACATTCTGTTCATCTACAAACAACGTCTTATGCCAATCGTGGTCTGCCCCCCAAAGCTCTATTTCTTTAAAACCAATGTTCGTTGCAAGGAAAAGGGCGGCAACCAATACGTTCTGAGATTGAGGCATGGCTAAATTCTTTCGGAAGAAATAATGCATGACACTTGGAAATCCCTTGCACACCACATAATTGACAAATTGAACATGTATAAAAGCGTGTTTCGACAACTCGGTTGCGAATCGTGATTTTCGCGCGCTGTACGGTATAAGCAGCACCATGTTCCAAACCGTTTTCTCCTTGAGCATTTCCATTGTTTTCATGGGCGTCTCCGCATTCGATAGCCACATTCCCGGATCCAGCACCACATAAAATTCCGGCTGCATATGCTCGTAATTATCAGAGAATACAAAGGTGTTTACTGCCAAATAAGAGGTGTTAGCCTCTCGCCCGCGCAGAGCCATAGTCTGCTTCAATGACGGGCCACTTCCCAACACAACGCACTTAGGATTGACCGCGTTTCTCAATGCCTTTAACCGGGGTGCACGTTTGGACACTACAGCTACTTTCAGCGCCGAGATTGCACTGTTCACTGCATTGGCTATACATGAAGCCGTAGTCTGATAGATACTTTTAGCCGTTGGCATTTGTGGCAAAGATATTCGGATTCATCCTTTACCTTCGCAACACTATACTGCTATGCACCCTTCCTTTCAAGTTAGTGTTATCACCGTCGTCTACCAGGCGGAGGCGCTCATTGAGCGCACGTTGCGCAGTATTGATTCGCAAGACATGCGAGAAAGGGTGCAAATTGTTTTAGTCGATGGCGCCTCGAAAGACAATACGGTTCAAATTGCTCGCAGCCGGATGAACAAAACCGACATACTGATTTCAGAATCGGATAAAGGCATTTACGATGCAATGAATAAGGGCTTGAAAGCAGCTCAAGGAGAATACGTCATTTTCATCAATGCCGGCGATGAGCTTTATGAGTCGACAACTCTGAGCCAAATGCTTGGAACATCCAATCATGCTGACCTGTACTATGGAGAAACCGCCATAGTTGATGAGAGCGGAACCTTTAAGGGCTCACGCAGGCTCACTCCTCCAAAAAACCTGAATCGCCGCAGCATGCAGTTTGGCATGTGTGTATCGCATCAATCCATTTTGGCCAAACGGGTGCTTTGCCCGGAATATGACCTGGCTTATAAAATCAGCGCTGATATCGACTGGACCATACGCCTGTTGGACCAATGCCAAACCACCTGTTATGTGGATGCCTTTGTTTCCAAATTTCTGGAAGGAGGTGTTTCAAGTGCTCGTCGCAAACAGGGATTGAAAGAACGCTGGACTATTCTGTCGCACCATTTCGGTACGATTAACAATATTCTGAACCACGGTTGGATTCTGATTCGCTTCCTTCTTCATCGTTTCACCAAGAATCAGCAGTTGTAAGTTATAGCCCATTTTCATTAGTAAATTCGCGAAAATCCCACAGAATGCTCAATCTCAACGATAAGTCAATACTCATTACCGGTGGCACCGGTTCGCTCGGCACACACCTTACGCGCACCATACTGAATCGCTGGCCAAACGTGAAGCGTCTCGTCATTTTCTCGCGTGATGAGCAAAAGCAATATCAGATGGCGCAAGAGTTTCCGAATGCCCAATACAAAGCTATTCGCTATTTCATCGGCGACGTGCGCGACAAAGAGCGTTTGAAAACTGCCATGAAAGACATTGAGATAGTCATTCACGCTGCCGCCATGAAACACGTTCCCATTGCGGAATACAACCCCATGGAATGTGTGAAGACCAATGTGCTTGGTGCAGAAAATGTGATTAATGCCTGCTTTGAGTGCGGTGTGCAAAACGTAGTGGCGCTCTCTACCGATAAGGCTGCGGCACCCATCAATTTATACGGTGCTACCAAGTTGTGTTCCGATAAACTATTTGTTGCAGCTAACAATATTCGCGGCAAACACGCCATTCGCTTTTCAGTCGTTCGATATGGAAACGTAATGGGCAGCAACGGGTCTGTCATTCCGTTTTTTATCAAGAAGAAAAAAGACGGGATACTTCCGATTACGGATCCCAACATGACACGCTTCAATATATCGCTGCAGGAAGGAGTCGACATGGTGTTACACGCCATTGAACATGCGTGGGGTGGTGAAATATTTGTTCCGAAAATACCCTCCTATCGCATAACAGAAGTTGCCAAAGCCATCGCTCCTGAAGCACAAATAGACATTGTGGGAATCCGCCCGGGTGAAAAGCTGCATGAAGAAATGATCACTTCGTCAGACTCATTTTCTACCTACGATTTAGGACGCTATTACGCGATACTTCCGCAAGTCCCCATATTCGATTTACAGGCGTTCATCAGCCATTTCAAGGCCGGCAAAGTAGCTGAAGGATTCTGCTATAACTCGGGTGATAATCATGAATGGGTTAACGCCGAAGAATTGCGCAAGCTGATAAAAGAACACGTCGATTCTTCGTTCAACGTTTAGTACATGGCAACCCTTCCCTCTAAGCCACGCATTCACGTCATTTCACAAGCCCGCATGACTAGCACTCGGTTGCCCGGAAAGATTATGCGCACGGCGGGAGGAAAAACCATGCTTCAACACCATATAGATCGCCTGCGAAGTGAACATCTCAGCATTGTTATCGCCACCACACGAAACACAGAAGATGACGTGGTCGAGGCATTTGCTTCCTCCGAAAAAATAGCCTGCTATCGAGGCGACGAGCACGATGTGCTGAGCCGATTCTATGAGGCGAACCGCCAATTTCCTGCAGATATTCTGGTCCGCGTTACATCCGATTGTCCTCTTATCGATGCAGGTCTGATACAACAAGGAATCGACCGTTACATCGAATTAAATGACGACCGTTGTTATGTGAGTAACTGCTTTCCACGCAGCTATGCTCGAGGCTTCGACTTTGAAGTTTTCAGCGCATTCCAATTGAACGAGGCCCATCAGCATGCGACCTCCGCCTACGACCGAGAGCATGTTACGCCTTACATACGCGCTCATTACGCCGAAAGAATGCATAACATTTCGCAAGAACATGACCATAGTGCTCTGCGACTAACGCTCGACACACCAGAAGATATGCAGGTACTCACCAACATGATAGAGCAAACACAAGCCGCACAAATGGGCTATGCTGAAATAGAACGCACCCTGCTGGATCATCCCGAGTGGATTTCCATCAACGAACACATCGAACAAAAAAAATCATGAGCATACCATCCTTAATCTCCAAACAATTCGAAGCCGATGGCTATGTGCTCAAGTCGGCCGTTTTTACGCCTGACGAAATAAAATCTTTTCGCCAACGAGTGTATGATCAATACAAATTGGATGAAGCCGCAGGGCTTACCTTTCAATTGACGAATACATCGTCTCAGGCGCGCTATTCGAAAGGATGTTTGCTCAGTAAAAAATTGTTGCGCGATATTTTACTTGATTCTCGCATTCTGCAATTTGCCAGAGACATTCTGAATACCGATACGCTCATTTACTTCGGCGATAGCTCATACCAAATCGGAACCGGATTGAGGGGTTTTCATCGTGACTGCATTGATCGCACATACAACAGCGGGCCTGACTGGGAGAGCAAATACACTCTACTTCGTTTAGGGCTATATCTTCAAGATCACTCCCAATACAGTGGTGGTTTGAAAGTGAAGCCGGGTACACATGAAAAGGCCGAAGGTCCTTCAGTATTCATCGACAATAAACCAGGCGACCTGGTAGCATGGAGTCTAAAACTGCAACACAGCGGAAATGCCATTAAACTAAAATGGTTTCCTTCCCTTTGTATCGACAACCAGGGAATCGAAAAGCGCATTCCTGCTTTTCTCAAAAAAGAAGAAGAACAAGAGCGCATATCACTCTTCATGACGTTTGCCGCTGAAAGTCACCACGTAGAACGTTACATCCAAGAATACGAACTCAAACGAGCAGATACGATTGCACACTTGAAAGCATCGGTATACAGTGAAGAAGCACTGCAACTTGCAAAGAGCAAGCAGGTAGATGTTCGTGTCTTGTTTCCGGAGATCCAGCTTAGCGGCCATACACATTAACAAACAGCTCAGCACTGTTCGTGAATACGATGAGGCGTTGATGGTGATGAGCAATAAACATGATTGAATTGCGTGAATACAAAGAATGTTGACATTCGGTGTGATGGCGGAGTAACCATTGGCATGGGACACGTCATGCGCTGCATTGCACTCGCAGACATCTTAGGCGATGCGTTCAACATTCGTTTTGTAATACAACAAAGCACTGATAACGTCAAGCGCACAATTTCTGCAGCAGGATTTGCCCATGTTGAAATTCCCAGAACAAATGATTTCGAAAATGAAGGCGCATACATCCATGAACACTTACGTCCCGACAGCCTGGTCATTTTAGATGGATACAACTTCCAATCCAACTATCAAAAAGCTATAAAGGCAGCGGGCCATGTTCTCATTGCAATAGACGATTTACATGCTTGGAAACAACACGCCGATATCGTGATTAATCATGGTGGATCGATAGAGGCTTCATCCTATGAAACAAGCGACTACACCAAACTCTTACTTGGCTATCCATACTTGCTTTTAAGAAAGGAGTTCAATAACCTTTCCCGACGAAAATTCATCCGGTCAATCGAAAAAGTGATGCTCAGCTTTGGTGCCTCTGACGAGCATAATCTCACTTATCGTTTCGCCACTTGGTTACAGGAACATAAACCCTCGCTTGAGCTCGATTTGATGGTGTCAGGAATAAACCCACACTTAGCACAGATCACAAAACTCGCGGAGCTTTCACCTCGCGTCGCACTTCATTGTGATATTTCCGCAGATAGAGTCATTCAATTAATGCAAGAAAGCCAGTTACTGATTTGTCCGGCATCGACCATCTCACTCGAAGGAAGTGCCGTGGGAATTTCAATCATTACAGGCACAACAGCCGCCAATCAAAACGATAATTGTAATTCCATTACGAAAAGTGGAGCCGCCTTAAGCATTGGCGATTTAACCCGCTGCAGCAAAGAGGAGTTCCTTCTTGCATTCGATTACCTTTGTAATGATGCAGATGAAATCAATAAACAGTTAGCTGCTCAAGCTACCATTATTGACGGTAAATCTGCCAATCGAATATTGTCCGAAATAAAGTTGATTGTATGAGCAATACCGCAGTCGGTGAAAGTCTGGAGATTAGATTACTGGATATCGAAGAAATCGATGAGCGAATCATGTCCTGGTTTAACGATGATTCTCTCATGCAGTATTACACCAATTCGAAAACGGCCATTTCGTTTGATACGTTGGTTGATGCCATTAAAAAAGGCAGACAAGATGGAAACAACTTTACCTATGGAATTTACTACAAAGAAAATGGGTTGTGCATCGGCACTTTAAAAATCGGCCCCATCAATCATTCACATAAAATTTCCGATTTAGTAGTCCTTATTGGTGATAAAAATTATCATGGCAGAGGATTAGCCATTGAAGCCATACGATTAGGAAATACAATTGCCTTCGAGCAACATGGTATTCGTAAGTTGTTTGGTGGAATGTATGCGTCCAACCAAAGCTCGGTAAAAGCTTACATTCGCGCAGGATGGGTGATTGAATCTATTCTTCATGGCCATTATCTCAACAACGGAGCAAACGAAGATCGTATTGAAGTAGGATGTTTTAACCCTACTGTATTCAGTGAGGAATACATCGAAAAATGTCGCAAACTCACACTCGAAGAATACCTAAATCAATACGCAAAATCAAATCACTAAGACATTTATAACAGCGCTTCTTCCAAGAAGAGAAATCGTATCTTATCACAATGTTTTCTTTCAGCCAAAAAAACTCACCCTATATCATTGCCGAGATGAGCGGCAATCACAACCAATCGCTCGAGCGTGCCTTGGCGATTGTAGATGCTGCTGCGCAGACAGGTGCGCATGCGTTGAAATTACAGACGTATACAGCAGATACCATAACGATGCGAGGGGCCTATACCATCGAAGACAAAAACTCATTGTGGGCGGGTAGTGAACTTTATGAGCTCTATCAACAAGCCTATACACCCTGGGAATGGCACAAGCCCATTTTCGAACGCGCACGCGCCCTGGGTATGGATGCATTCTCGTCACCCTTTGATGAGACTGCCGTCGATTTTTTGGAAACCCTACATGTCCCTTTATACAAAATCGCCTCCTTCGAAAACACGCATCACCCACTGCTCCGCAAAGTAGCCCGCACCGGTAAACCGGTTATCATGAGCACAGGGGTAGCATCATTCGATGATATAGCCGAAAGTGTCGAAGTATTGAAGTCGGCAGGTTGCAAGGAAATTATTCTTTTGAAGTGCACGAGTACTTACCCCGCTACTCCTGAAAACACCAACTTGCTCACCATTCCGCACATGCGCGATTTATGGAAATGTGAAATCGGGCTGTCGGACCACACAATGGGAATCGGCGTTGCGCTAGCCGCAGTTGGTTTGGGAGTTAAGGTCATTGAGAAGCACTTCACGCTGAACAGGGCCGATGGAGGGGTTGACAGCGCCTTCAGTATGGAACCGCATGAAATGAAAGCACTTGTCGATGAGTCACTCAAGGCATATCAGGCTTTGGGTAGAGTTCAAACCGACGTTCAAGCGGCAGAAGAAAAAAGCCTTTTATATAAGCGTTCCATTTACGCTTACAAAGACATTGCGGCGGGTGAAACCTTGAGCGATTCGAATTTAAAAATCATTCGCCCCGCATTAGGCCTCGCACCTAAACACTGGGAAAACATTCAAGGTAAAAAAGCCAAAAACGCAATTAAAGCCGGTCAACCTCTTGCGTGGGACATGATTGATTAAGAAATTACAACCGTGGGAATTATCATCAAACAAGCCGTTAAGTCTACCATTCTCTCCTATTTCGGAGCGTTTCTGGGTTTTCTTACGGTTTGGTTCATGAACCGCTTGTGGCTTACACCCGAGCAAAATGGACTGCTCAACGTGATTATCTCCATTTCACTTATCAGTAGCTCATTAAGCAACCTGGGCATGGCAGGTGTCGTTCTGCGTATGTTTCCTCATTTCCGCAATCCGGAAACCCGACACGGCGGTTTCATGTTCTATCCGCTTGCTTTCACAGCCATTGGCTCATTGCTTTTTCTCATACTATATGCCATTTTCAAAGATGACTATATCGCTCGAAATGCAGGTCAGTCCCCTCTTTTAGCCAACAACGTATACTACCTTGTTCCACTCACCTTCTTTCTGGGAATCTTCAACGTGCTTGATGCCTATACGCGCGCGCTATTTATTTCTACAGCGGGTGTGCTTATCAAAGAAGTCTTTCTTCGCATTGTCATACTCATTGCAGCCCTTGCATTCCATTTGAATTGGTTGAGCTTCGAAGAATTTGTGCTCATCTACTTTTCCGGTTTTTGTGCCATGTCATTCGCCATGATAGCGGTGCTCATTGCACAGAAAGAATGGCACTGGAAAAAACCGAAAACACCGCTGAGCACAGAGGTAAAAAAAGAAATGCGTGACCTGGCTATATTCTCGGTTATCACAGGCTTAAGCGGCATGATGATATCTTCGATCGACAAGGTTATTGTGAACGACAAACTTGGACTGGCTGCCGCCGGTATATTTTCAATTGCGACCTATTTCGGCAGTATGATTCAAATTCCCGCGCGATCTATCATTCGTATTACGGCATCTGTTATTTCCGAATCATGGAAGAACAATGATCTTGAAAACATCCGACACATCTACCGCCAGTCGTGCCTCAATCAACTCATCATTGGCCTCTTCCTGCTAATAGCTCTTTGGGTAAACATCGATAGTCTGCTTGCCTTAATGCCTGCCGAGTATTCTATTGCCAAATATGTGATTCTTTTCATGGGTATCGGCTACTTGGTCGACCTCGCCACCGGCGCGAATGGCGCAATTATCAGCACGTCCGTTTACTACCGATACGACACACTTTTCATGGTACTGTTAGTTGTATTTACCTTCTTTACGAATCTTTGGCTCATCCCGATTTATGGCATTGTGGGCTCAGGCATAGCATCCTGTTTGACCTATCTTCTTTTCAATTTGCTGCGCCTTGTTTTCATTAAAATCAAATTCAACATGCAACCCTACTCTGTTGATTTCTTGAAAGTACTTGGCGTAGGCGCTATCGCCTATGGCGTGGGAAACCTCATACCGTCAACACACATGCATTATGCTGACATCGTACTAAGAGGATCCTCGGTTGCACTGCTCTATGGTGTTCTTATTGTGGCATTCAACATTAGTCCGGAAGTGACCATACTCGCTCAAAAAACGCTACAACGATTTAAATTCAAGTAAAACTTCGTGTAGTAGCTATCTACACCGTTACCAAACAATACTCACAATACTTCGCGTTCCGGTTGTGCTCATAACCATCTCGATGATAGAGATCCTTAAGAAAACGAGCGAGCGCCTCTTCGGTTTTATCTATAAAATCATGATCAATTTCCACGGCCGATAAATCCTGCGCGTGCACAAAGCTTCCCCCATTCTCGCGCATGGAATAGAAAGAAGCAATGGGAACGGGTTGGGTCCTTTCACGAGTCATCATAATGTAGAGGAGCAGCTGTAAAAATTTGGCATACTTGGCATCTTTGAAAAGAACTGCAAATTCCCCTTGGAAGGTTGTCTTTTCTGCGCCAATCTTCCCGGTTTTATAGTCTATAACTTGCAGAACACCCGCTACTACATCAGCCCTATCGATTTTTCCGCGCAGCGAAAATGTGAACGGTTCACCATCAACAATCTTTTCAAAGGAGCGAAACACATCATCTTCTACGAATTTCACCTCTCTCGATTTGGCAACACCATCCGAATCAAAAGCAATTTCCGATTCTACCTCTATATACTTTAACAGCATATCGATGGCAATTCGCATAGAAAGGTGATCAATTCCCGAATCAAGATTGCGTCCACCATACAAATCAGCGGCTACTTCCAATACCCTATTCGAAAGATTTCGCTTCAATTCAACGAAATCGCCCTCACTCGGATAAGACGTAACAAATGGTTTGTAAAAAACCTCCAGCACTTTATGCACGATCTCTCCGAATTTGCTGCTTGACATACTATCATCGACTTCCTTTTCTTCTCCCAAGCGAGCAATGTATCGGTAATAGAAATCCAGAGGACAACCTACCAGTTTATTAATTGCTGAAGGCGAAATACCGGCTTCAAAGATTGACTTGAGTCGTTCCTTAACGAACTCGGACGATGAAGCGCCTTCACGAAAAGGAATACTTTCCGTTGTACCAACAACCTCTTCCTGTATGCTTAACAAGGGATTCGCATTGCGAACCTCGGTCATGAGCTGCGTAATGTATCTGCTAGGCTCGGCGCTCTTTCCCTCTGAAACAACCGTTGAATACAGGTAATATACCTCCTTGGCATGATGAAGTAACCGATAATGAGTGTACGAGTGCATGGCGTCGGCATCTTCCGGCATAGGAAGTCTATAAAAATTGCGCAAATCGAAGGGAATAAATGACTGTTCGAATCGCTCACCCGGGAAATACTCCTCATTCGCTCCCAAAAAAAGAACCCGCTCAAAATCCAAAGCCCTCGTTTCCGACAAACTCAACAATTGCAATCCTTGAATAGGTTCTCCGGTGTACTGCATTTTCATGCGACCAATGACCAACTGATATAGCTTGAGTAACAATGAATCGTGATTCATATAGTCATAGCGTCGCAACAAATCCAACAAATCCTCGAGAACAGTAATCATCTTCACCCTTGCTACCTCGGCAAAGTCATCGGTACATGGGTAGCTCATTATGAAGTCATGCAACAAACCCACCGCTTCGATAGGACTAACTTCAGAACTGAGTGCTCGAAACAACGTTATTAAAGGGGGATGTTGCGATTGCCAAGAGGTAAGATGATCACCGGTTATTTGGGCCAAATTACCGGCAACAATTTCCTCTCTTATTTTTTCACAAGCTTTCGATTCAAAACCACTTGCACGAATGACTTGCAGCCATTGCACAAAATGCTTATGATAGATCTTTCCCTTACGCAAATGAAGACTTCTCACTACAAATAACTCCTCAGCTATGCGTGAAAGGTTCGTTTGCTGGAGCGGTTTTCCTATGGCCAGATTCACGTCTGACCTTATATCGGTTATGGCTGATAACAATGGCTCCAAAGCCGATTCATCATTAATTACCACACACGTCTTATCCAGTTCATGTTCGGAAAAATCAGTCAATATTTCGGCAGCACGCATCACCTGAGAAATAGAAGTGCCGCATGTCACAATCGTTACGTTCATTGCATGATTGGCAATGGAGTCTATCAACGAATCCGGTGAAATAGCACTTCGCCACTTACGGGCATGCGCACCTGCCTCATGGTGTGTATCATCGTAATAATAGTGGTCAAGGTCCCAAATCATCTTCAACTTCCAACGCTCACCTGCGTTTCTTATTAGACGCTGTTCAGCCGCAGAATAGCTGCCAATACCAACAAAATATGTGCACTCTGTAGGTGCCGGTTGAACCATAGCCGACTCATTCTCGGCGAGAAATCTTACCGCCTTTGAATACGTGCGACATGCATTCTCCTGTTGCCAGTTATCGAAAGCCGTGTACAATTCACCTAATTGTTTCCAGAAGCGCAAAAAATTCTCCTGGGTTGAAGAAAGTGGGTTGCGATTAAAACTCCATGCTTCAGGATCCCAGTTTTCCACCTCTCGAATATTTCGCAAATCACTGAAAACCTTATTGGCCGGAGCAAGTGAGGAGTCGACATCATTAAAATCGCGCATGGCTATAGCTTGCCAACCCAAAAACGTTTCAAAGTTCTCACCGCCACCAACCACTGTTCTGTATTGCTCGTACATGGCAGCAATCATTTCAAGCTCACCACCTATTCGTCCCGGCAATAAGGAGCGCACCCACACCGGCAGGATAACACATTCCGGAGCCCAAAAAGCAGTACCCTTCAACTCATGCAAATACTTCATTAAAAATAGTCGCGCTCGTGTTGTTGGAAGCACGACAGTAACTCGACTCAAATCTGTTGGGTGCTGTTGAATCAGCTCTTGGGCAAAGCGACGCAGAAAATAGTTAGACATCTAATGGGTGCTAGTTTAATTGAATTGCTCAAATTTGAGGAATGGAATATTCATATCCGCAGTTTCGGAAAAATACATCGGGAAAAAGTTATTACCAAATAACATCAGACCACCATATGATTGAGTGGCAACAACTCGGATCACGCATGCTACGCCATGAACTGCACGCTTCGATATTACCTGAGCGATTGCTCATAGCTGATTTACTGGCTTGCGCATCGGGTCACTACGAGAAAATCAGCGAGAAAGAATTTAATACAATCGTCGCGCAAGATTGACCGGAATATGGAAAACTTCGGTAATAACTAGGAAGGTATCCAACTCAAAACATGCAGTTGCCTATTCAATTTTGGAATATGATAACTGAATTTGAATCGCTCAAGTCGTACAATACGTTTGGAGTAAGTGCTCAAGCTCGCTACTTCGCTACATTTCAAACTTTAGAGGAGTTAAAAGAGCTTTTAGCACACCCTACGGTCCGCAGCAATCAAAGACTTGTGCTTGGGGGAGGCAGTAATATGCTGTTCACTCGCAATTTCGATGGTATCGTGCTGAAAAACGAACTCAAGGGCATCGAAAAAATTTCGGAAGACGAGCATTATTATTATGTGCAATGCGCAGCCGGTGAAGTATGGCATCACTTGGTAATGCATTGCATCGAGGCCAACTTCGCCGGCATCGAAAACTTAGCTCTTATTCCCGGATGCGTGGGTGCTAGTCCAATGCAAAACATCGGTGCTTATGGCGTAGAAATTAAAGATGTATTTCATTCGTTGGAGGCAATCCATATAGAAGACAGCAGCCTTCGTGTATTCTCGCTGAATGAGTGCAAATTCGGTTACCGTGAAAGCATTTTCAAACGAGAAGAAAAAGACCAATGGATAATCGTGTCCGTTACTTTCCGCTTGAATAAGCGCGCTGTGCTGCATACGTCATATGGTGCCATCGAAGAAGAGCTAGACAAGATGCACCTCGATAATATTACCATTAAAGATGTGGCCAAAGCCGTGATAAACATCCGTTCATCCAAACTCCCAGACCCTAAAAAAATTGGGAATGCCGGTAGCTTCTTCAAAAATCCGGTTGTACCCATGGCTGTATACCGCGACATTCAAGAACATCACAACAATGCGCCATGCTTTCCCATCGACGAGAATCACGTTAAAGTGCCTGCAGGATGGCTCATAGAACGTGCAGGATGGAAAGGAAAAAACCTAGGAAACTACGGCGTTCACGATAAGCAAGCCTTGGTTCTGGTAAATTATGGCGGGGCAACCGGCAATCAGATATACGACCTAAGCACTTCTATCATCCAAGACATTAAACAAAAATTCGGAATTGAATTGGAGCGCGAAGTCAATATAATCGCGTAGTCTTTAGAATTTTGCGCAGGGCATGATGCGGATTTTCTTCGCACGTTGGTTGTGCTTGTTAGCCCACTGATAAACGAGAGAAACCTCGTGTGAACCCGCGCTGCTGGCAATACCGAGTTTAGAAACGGTGATGTCATAGCTATAACCAACTTTGTAATTACCTGCTTGGAAGCCGAGTAAAAATGCCAGTGCATCGTGGTTAAAATAACCGTACGAATTGCTCTTCATGGGCAGTCCTCGATACCACATTCCTAAAATCATCGGTGAAAACTCGTAATAAAAACCGAGATCCAATTGATCGAACTGGTCTTGCGACAAATAATTAGCCGCTACCACCATATAGTGATCCAACTTACGCAATGAATTTCCCTTTAATCGGATACGATAACCACCATGCACCGAAAACTTCCGAGCCAGCGGGGATTTCTGTGTATCATACATCGACACGTCCGGGGTATTATTATGAAAAGCCGAGATACCCAGCCACAATTTCGGGCTATACAGGAGCATGCCCGCTCCCATGTCATAATAATTGACCGGACGAACCGTGCCGGCCTCCAACGAAGTCTCATCGCCCTCTCGTATCAACTGATCATAAAAAGTCAACTTATCAAAATCGATAGACTTCTGGCCATAACCCAACTGCAAAGCAGGTCGGAAAAAAAGATTCCGCTTAATGCGCGCCTCATAGGCATACTGAACAGCAACTGTGGAGGAGCGCAAAGCTCCGGATCCGGCTTGATCATAACTCACCAACATGCCGATACCACTATTCAAATTAGGCATAAACTGATCGAACGTGATATTACCTGCATTAAATCCGCCGGGAATAGCAGCCCACTGGTTGCGGTATTGCATGCTGACACGACTTTGAATCGATGCTCCTGCGAAGGCCGGACTAACCGCTGTAGGCACAGCGTAGAATTGCGTGAACTGCTGATCCTGAGCCCAAGTGCCCGTGGCCCAGAGGCACAATAGCGCTATGTTCAGGAAACGATTTAGCATGATTCAGGCAACTGTTGAATATCAATTTTCTTTCTTGTACGCTCATTTAACGATTACGGTTACATCTCCGGCTTTTTCATATCGCTGACCATTCACAAAACGGGCCTCTACCTTCCATACATACACATCCTGCTTCACCAATTGTCCACGGTAGTATCCGTCCCAACCCTTAGCTACATCGCTACTTTCATAAAGCAGTTCGCCCCACTTGTTAAAGATTTGAAGCTTGTATTCCTCCACACCCTTGTGCAACGGGAAGAATACATCATTGTCGAGACTATGAATGTTGTAATAACCTCCGCTGCTCTCTAACGTGTTCGGTGAAAAAGCATTAGGGAAATCAATCATTCCAATATCATTGGCATGAACCAAACTCTCCAACATAAGGGTATCTGAGCAACCGTTCTCGTTTACCGCGATGAGAGTAACATCATAATCACCTTGTTCCTGGTAATAGTGAAGCGGATTCTCTTCAGTAGAAGTTTCACCGTCACCGAAATTCCAAACGTAGGACGAAGCATTGGCTGAAAGATTCAAACAATAAACAGGCTCACCGGGCACACTTACATTGTTGGGAGTTACCGCGAATGATGCTGTTGCATTGGCATAAACGTAAATGATTTGCTCCTGTGTCATCACATCGCTACTGCCGTCCGGACCAACCACCGTGAGAGTCACAGAGTAAATACCCGGCTGGTAATAGGTATAAATCGGATTTTCTGCTGTCGATTGATTTCCATCTCCAAAAGACCAAGTAGAAACCACAGCGTTCTCGCTCAAATTATTGAATTGAACAGTGAGCGGCACACAACCCTGAGCAGGACCTTCAAAATTAGCGATAGCTGAAGGGGGCAAAATCTCGATAGTGCGGTAGGTAGTATCGCTGCATGAACCATTGCTCACCACGAGTTGAATAGTGTAGTCTCCCCAATGCTCATAGGTGTATGAACCTGGATGCATAGCATAGAGAAACGAACCATCATTCATATTCCAATTCGCTCCCAACTCACCTCCTACTGTAGTATTGGTTATCTCAATGGTAGCGTTAGGCCATGATTGCGATTGAGGAGTTACCTCAAAGCCGGCAATCGGATTGGCAAACACAGTAACGTTACGTGAAATAGTATCAGAGCAACCATAATTGTCATACAATACCAGGGTAATCGCATAAGTTGTATCGTTCGTTCCCCAGTTAAAAAAGGTATGTTGCGGCTCAAAGGCATTGGAAAGATCTCCGTCACCAAAGTTCCAAGAAACACTGGAACCACCATCACTGATATTGTCGAAATAAATCTCAAGCGGCGAGCATCCTTGCTGAATGGCATTAAAGTCTGCCTCAATTTCTGGCGCTACGTCAAGTGTCAACTGGTCGCTGCTCATGCAACCATATTCAGTAAATGCTTGAAGCGTAATATAAAAAGTAAACACATCATTCGAAATGTTGATGTACTCATGCTCGTGGTATTCAGCAGCATTAGTTGAAGTTTGACCTGTTCCATACATCCAGTTATAGCTATCCGCACCTATTGACCCGTTATAGAAAACAGCAGTTGCAGGATAGCATCCCATAACGGTATCAATTTGCGCAATTGCTTGCGGCGTGTGCATAACGTGAATACTGCGAGAGAGCGTGTCTGAACAACCATAAACATTCGTTGCAATAAGTTGAGCCTGCAACTCCACATCCGCATCGAACGGTGCATCAAACACCATGGCGGGTGAAGTCTCAGAAGAAACTTGTCCATCGCTAAAATTCCACTGATACGAAACAGCACCCACACTCTGATTGATAAAAGGTGCATTGTGCGGAGCACAACCAATAGTGTCTGTGGCGAATAAGGCAACCACACCCGGGTAAATTGTATAGCTCACTGATGTCTGATCAACACATCCATTTTCTGACGTGGCAACCAACAAAATTGTATAGGAATTAGTTTGGAAAGGCGCATTGGAATAATCATGAGTATGTGCAGTCAGAGTGGTGTTAGAAGCCGTTCCATCACCATAATCCCACATGAAGGAAGAAGCACCCGTTGAGTTATTGTAAATAGTTAGCGGACCTGGTTCACACGCATTGTTCTCAGCCAATGTAATACCGACATTGGGCAATGCAAACACGGTTAAAGGCGCGCTATACTGAGCCTCACATCCATAAGCTGAAGTAACCAACAACGACACTTCATAAACCTGAGTTGTGTCCGAGTTATTCGTGAAATAAACCACCGGCTCTTCCATAATAGATTGTACGCCATTAGCAAAATCCCATTGGTAAGTCGCACCATTTTCACTGGTATTTACAAAACCTACGCTCACCGGAGAACAAAAAGCTCCCGGATCTTCGAAGGAAGCTTCAGCTGCAGGGTACACCTGAATAACAAGATTCGCCTGAGCCGAACAACCGGCTGCAGTAGAAGCTTGCATGAACACTTCAAACTCCTGCGCTTCGTTGCCATTGTTTACGAACGTGTGCCCGTGCTGTGTAGCCGAAGTTATAGACGATGTGTTATCGCCATACTGCCACATATAGCTGTCGGCAAATAGCGTTTCATTCGCAAAGGTTACTTGCAATGGAGAACAACCTGCATTTACACTAGCCAACACTTCAACATCAGGGGTGGCATGAATGGTCACTTGCTGAAATGCCGTATCAGTGCAACCGAAAGCATTGGCTGCAATCAATCGAATGTCATAAACCTCCGTTTCACCGGAAGTATTTGAGTAGTTTGTAGTTGGGCTTTGCATGATTGACATCAAGCCATTGCCAAACGTCCACTCATAAGAAACGGCATTTACACTTGTATTTACGAGAGCAACTTGAGCCGGTGCGCAAAAAACACCCGGGCTCATAAAGTCGGCGGTTACAGCAGGATAGATTGTAATTTCAACTGTTTGCGAAGAATTACAACCTTCGTTCGATACAGCAGCAAGCGTCACTTCCATCACCTCAGGATTATTTCCATTATTGGTATAGATATGCTCGTGCACAACATCGGTTGTTGTAGATGCAGACCCGTCACCATACGTCCAGGTAATATCATCAGCAAATAATGAGTTATTCGTAAATTCAATTGCCATCGGCGCGCAGCCCGCAAATGCACTAGGCACAAAGTCGATAACCGGTGTTGGGTTCACTACCAACTCGTGCATCACAGAATCAACACAACCATAAGTCGATGTGGTAATAAGCTGCACATTGTAAACCACCGGGTCACCGGTTTCATTGGTAAAATAAGATGTCGGTGCAGGAATAGTAGAAACTGTTCCGTTACCAAATTCCCACTGAAGTGAATTGGCGTTTACGCTGGTACTGTTGAACTGAACAGTGGCAGGAGAACAATACACCCCCGGTTCAATGAAACCTGCATCAATCAGCGGATACACGGTCAACGCTGATGTTTGTTGACTTGAACATCCTTCGTCTGTAACAGCAACCAACGTAATAGTATAGTCTTGCGCAATGGTTCCGTTGTTCTCGTAAACGATTTGTTGCAATGCGTCTACTGAATTCGACGAAGTGCCATCACCATAATTCCAATACAAACTATCCGCGCGCACCGATTGGTTAGAAATTTCAACTACCACCGGAGAACAAGCGGCAACCTCACTCAACGTGAACGCAGCAACCGGCGTGGTTTTAACCACAAACGAATGTGAAACCGAATCAACGCAACCGAATACGGATGCTCCAATCAAAGTCACCGTAAACGGCACATCGGCATCCGTTATGTTCTCATAAATAGAGGTCGGATTCTGTGCAACAGATTGCAATCCGTTACCAAAATTCCAGCTGTATGCACTCACATTCACACTGGTATTACTAAATGCAACAGTTGCAGGTGAACAAACGTCGATAGGCTCTACAAACGACACTTCAATTTGAGGATAGATCTCCAAATTACTGCTGAATGAACTCATACAACCATAAATATTCTGGGTTGCCAAAGCAATGGTTCGCACTAGCGGTGTCGCACCGTTGTTGACAAACGTATGCGTGTGTAAAGCTTCACTTTCCTGCGAAACAGCTCCATCACCATAATTCCAATCATAGGTATCGGCATTGATTGACAAGTTGGTGAAATCGACCGTAAGAGGTGAACAACCCGAAAGAGCAGAAGTACTGAATTGAGCAATCGTGTTCGGGAATACTGTCACCTGAGTAACAGCTGTATCAACACATCCGAATGCAGATGTACCAACCAAAGTCACATCATAAATAACAGGTGCATTTGTGAAGTTATTGAATGTGTGATTAGGCATGGCAAAAGGCGATGTAGTGCCATCACCAAAATCCCACTGGTAATTTTGAATTCCATTCACAAAAGGCATCGTAGTCGTCACAGGAGCACAACCCTGACTGCCCGTGATAGAAAAATCGATATTCATCAATGGATACACAAACAGTGTATTAGATACTGTATCATTACATCCATGGATGTTGTATGCGATAAGCGAAACCTCGTAGATATCCAAAAAACCCGTGTTATTGTAGTATGTGTGGGTAGGGCTTACCAAATTGGAAGTCGATCCATCACCAAAATCCCAGGCATAACCAAAAGCATTCAATGAAGAGTTTTGGAAAAATGCATCCATCGGTCCACAAGTAGGTGCCGTATTATCATCGATGAATGAAGCAAGTGCGCCCGGATGTACCGTTACTTCCACTGTATCTGAAGTGCCGCAACCAAAAGAATTTAATGCCGCTACTGAAATATAATACGTCGTGTCGGAAGAACCGGAATTCAAATAGGTGTGCTCCCCGGAAAAGGAAGTGATAATTTGACCGTTGCCAAGATCCCATTGATAGACAGCAGCAGCATCGCTATTATTTGTAAAATTGACCGTCAACGGACCGCAACCCTCACTCACATCGACAGATAATGAGGCCACAGGGGCATCTTGCACGATTACCGTTTCAGTAGCACTTCCTTGACAGTTTTCAGTAGTCACGAAAAGCTGAACCAAAAAACTACCGGTCGCGGAATAAGTATAACTCGGGTTTTGCTGGTCAGAATTGTTGCCGTCGCCAAAGTCCCATGCCCAATCCGTGATATCATCATTATCACCGGTAATAGTTAAATCCGTAAACTGCGCCGTTTCACCTTCACATAGATTGAATACATTAAAATCAACTTGAGGCGATTCATAGACATGAATGGTGATATCATCTTGAGCAGAACAACCATAGGCGTTCTCTACAGTCAACGTAACTTCATATTCACCCGGCTGATTATAGTTAACAAGAGGCGGATCAATGCCACTGAAAGCAGAAGAACCATTATCGAGATTCCAAACCCAACTTACTGCATTTGGAGTTACTGCCGTAAAGTCGACTTCCAGTTCATCACAACCTTCTGTTTCGTTAGCATTGATAGAAACCAACGGATTGGCCAAAACAACTACATCTACCCAAGCGGTATCCGAACATCCATTGCTTCCTGTAATGCCTACCATACTTCCCACGTGGTACGTGCCGGGAGTATTATACAAATAGGTAATATTTCCTGAACCCGTAGTATACCAGGCATTGTTATTTCCGAAGGTCCAACGATACAAATTAGCTCCACCGGTAGATTGCTGATAAAAAGTCACCGATTCTCCTACACAAACCGTGTCTGCACTAGCAGCAATTTGCGCTGTTGGCGGAGGCACAATCTGAATTGTAATACTCGTATTAGCTACACCACAAAAATTCGAGTCGGCTAACTCGATGGTGTAAGACCCAATACCCGGAAAATGGAGTGTATGCGGGAAGGTAGGAGGCCAAGGTGTCCAGTCAATGATACTATCCTGACCACTTCCCCAGTAATTACCCAAATTCCAATACTCGTAGCGTTGATAAATATTTCCTTGCATCAAGCAATTACGCTCGGTGCTATTACTAAAGGTTACGGTTGTGTCCGGGTAACAAAGCATGGTAGCAGAAGCAGTAATCGCCGGATCATCCAAATCCCAAATACGAATGGGGTTAAACGTTGCTTCTGAGTTACCACCCTGTACTGAATTACACATATTCTGAGCGGTCAGAGTTACTTCTGTCTCACAATCAACCGTTCCTTGCTGGTAGGTGTGTGAAATAGTTTGCATCCAGTTCGTGTGATCGAATGTCAAAACAGGTGAACCATCACCAAAATCCCAAGTAAATTGGGTTGTTGTTGAAACGTTCGTCGAAGAGTTGATGAACTCCATGGTTTGAGGTGCGCATGCCTGAGTTAATCCTCCCACCGGGATTTGTATAGAAGCGCTGGTCGCCTCTTCCATCACTACGGTTCCGGTAATGGAGCAGCCGGTTGATGTTTCTGTGATAGTCACAGTATAAGTAGCAACGGCAGCGGTATACACGTGGTTCTGGAAAGCGGGAGGCGCCCATGAATTACCACTGGTTATGGGTGAACCATCACCCCAATCAATCGTAAAGCCATTCCAGGTGCTGGGTGTACTCAAGTTGAAGGAGAAATTATCTCCGCTGCATGAATACCAGTATGGATGCACAGGGGTTTGACCATAAAAGTCAAAAACACGCGGGCAATCAGCTCGTGAAACGAGAGAAATGAGGACCAAAGCAATGGTCATCAGGGTGAGCTTTGTATTGGTGAATGGCTGGGTCATGGCTGTTTGTACGGAGCGTATCCCGAAAGGGTTCGTTTTCAGTACCTTTTTTCGATGAAAAAATAAAAATAGAAGCCGAAAATTAGATTTTCGTAGCCGGGAATCAATATTGAGTTCTCATGAATTCGCCAAAAGGCCAACGGATCGAGAACAAAAACACATCCTATATTTCGATTTTTCGAACAGGCATTCTGCCTGTATTTTTGCGGCCATGCTGATTGAAGTACTCAAATCGAAAATCCATCGCGTTACCGTAACCGAAGCGAATCTAAATTACATTGGAAGCATCACGCTTGATCCGCTTCTAATGGAAGCCGCAGACATGATTGAAGGGGAGAAGGTGCAGGTCCTCAACTGTATGAACGGGGAGCGCTTAGAAACCTATATCATTGAAGGTGAGCGAGGTAGCGGGGTCGTTTGTTTGAATGGGCCTGCTGCTCGAAAAGTAACACCCGGCGATGTGGTCATCGTTGTCACCTATGCCCATATGACCAGGGAAGAAGCGCGAGATTTCAAACCGGCCATCGTTTTTCCCGACACCGCCACTAATAAACTGCCTTAGTGAACAACTTTCGCGGAAGCATAAGCCCTTTAATGGGTAATCATCCCAAATTGAGCCCATCGAATTAAAGATTATCAGAAAAGCTATCACATATATCGTTTTCCTAGGCCTGGCAGCCATACTGATGTGGGTGCTCTATAAAGACGTTAGTTGGGAAAATGATTTGTTACCCGCTCTCAAGTCCGTTAAATGGATTTGGGTATTAGCCTCCTTCGTTTTTGGATACATGGCAACTGCCCTGCGCGGATTGCGTTGGAACATCATGCTAGAGCCCATGGGTTATCGCGTACGCGATTGGTGGGCCATACACGCCGTTGCCTTTGGCTATTGCATGAATAACCTCATTCCACGCTCCGGCGAACTTGCCCGATGTACCCTTCTCAACCGCACAGACCATGTTCCGGTCAATAAACTGATCGGCACTGTGCTCTTGGAACGTATTGTAGACATTGGATTTTTAGGAACTGTTGTATTTCTTGCCTTCGTACTGGAAAACGATGCCTTTAATTCTTTCTTCGCTCAAGCGGATGGCAGCAAGGGAACAGCCATTCTGATTCTGCTCGGCACAGCCATAGTTGCATTCATGGTTTTCCTCTATATGCTACGCAGGTTTGAGCATATTCCTTTCTTCAAAAAGGTTCGCGAGTTTTTTCTGGGTATGATGGACGGCCTCAAGAGCATTTTCCGCCTAAAGAGAAGCATGTTGTTCTGGCTCTATTCCTTCGGTATATGGTTCTTCTGGTTGCTCATGACGTTCACTTCACTTTTGGCTTTGGAAGAAACATGCGCCATGACCTTTCGCCAAACCGTATTTTTCATGGCTGCCAGTAGCCTGGGCATGATGGTGCCTACACCGGGAGGAGCAGGAGCATTTCATGGTATGGCCATATTGAGTCTTCAAGCCTTAGGTTTTTCAGTCGATGCCGGTAAAATCTATGCAATGATTTCCTGGTCTATCAAAACGACTTGGGATATTTTAGTGGGCGCGGTAAGCTTCCTTATTGCGACTTACCGGAAATAAAGATGGAGTTCTCCGATTTAAACACACTTCGCAATCAGGTTATCCGCTGGAAAGCGGATGGCAAAAAAATAGTTTTTACGAACGGCGTTTTTGACATCCTGCATCTAGGTCATGTTCGTTATCTGCAAGAGGCCCGTGGTTTAGGCGACAAATTAGTAGTCGGTATCAATGACGATGCATCCGTAAAACGGCTGAACAAAGGTCCCGAAAGACCCATCCACGAGGAGCAGGCACGCGCAGGCGTGATAGATGGTTTACGCAGTGTAGATGCGGTAATAATTTTCACGGACGATACCCCGGCTATACTCATAGAAACAATTCAACCGGACATTCTTGTAAAGGGCGGTGACTACGACGCTCAAGAAACCGATCCGCTATCCAAACGATACGTTGTTGGTTCAACTGAGACTCTTGAGCGCGGCGGAAAGGTAGTATGTATACCTCTGGTTGCCGGCTATTCAACCACCAACGCCGTTGACAAAATAAAGAAGCAATAGAGAGAAGGCCTAGTTGCTCAGCAACTGCATCTTCTTCTTAATATCTTCGATTTCGCGCTCCGTGGCTTTGATTTTCTTTTCGATATCCTTTCTCAAAGCTTCTGCTCCTTTACCCGTGAAGATGCCCATGTTATTTTCATACTGAGCAATCTGATGCTTGAGCTTTTCAATTTTCTCACGCATAAAGTTGCGCTCACGTTTCATCTGCGCTTCGCCATTAGCGCTGGTCTTCAAGTTATCAAGTTTGCTTCGGAAATTAGACATTTCACGTTGTTCACGATCAGCATTGATTTGACCGTACTTGACATCCAGTATTTGGTTGTAACGGTCCATCACTTCCTTCACCTTGTCTTTGGGGACAAAGCCTACCGAATGCCAGCGTTCACCAAATGCCTTCAAGGCCGAGAGGTCAGCACCTTTGTTTCCGGTAATCTCCAATGCATCCAGCTCGGTTAGCATATCCATTTTGAGAGCAAGATTTTGCGATTGCTCTTCAATCACTTTGGAGTAATTCTCCTTCTTCCGTGCGAAGAAATGGTCACACGTCGAACGGAATCGCTGCCATAGTTTTTGTTCCTCGCGAGGATCAGCTCCGCCAACGGCCTTCCATTCTTCCTGAAGGCGCTTTAAATCTTCGGTAGCAGACTTCCAGTCTTCACTGTTCTGAATGGCGCGTGCGCGTTCAATAAGCGCTTCCTTTTTATCCTTATTGACTTTGTATGCTGATCGTTTCTCTTCGAAAAGCGAATTACGCTTACTGAAGAACAGGTCGCACAAACCGCGGAATTCCTGCCACACTTCCTCATTCTCCTTTTTGCGGGCCCAACCTATCGTACGCCACTCCTCCTGCAACTTCAGCACCTCGTCGGTCCAGCGATTGCTAGTTGCAGCATTGGTAATTTCCATGGTGAGAATCTCACTCATTTTGGCCACTAGCTCCTTCTTCTTCGTCAGATTCTCATCACTGTGCTTGTGAATCTCATCATAGTGCGCCTGCACTCTATTTTGCGATTCACGCAAAATACCAAAGAACGTATCACCCAACTCTTTGAAGGTCTCGCGTGGTGAAGGACCAATGTTCATCCACTCGCGCTGAAACTTCTTAATAAGAATTTCCAGGTCGTTTATAACGGTAACTTCCTCCAGCTTTTTGGCCTCTTCAATCATTTCCTCCTTCTTGCGAAGGTTGATCTTCAAGTCATGGTCTTGAAGAGACTTGTATATATTGATGTTATAGAAAAATTCATGATTGAATCTCTGCCATTTCTCCTGGAGGTCGTGGTATTTATCACCGGGCACATCGCCGATAGTATCCCATTGTTCTTTTAAAGCTTTGTGCGTAGAAAAAGCTTTGCCAATGTTCTGTTCGTCCTTGATTAGAGCGTCCATCTCATTCAAGATGTTGAGCTTTACTTCCAGATTCTTTTGACGCTCAGCGGCCAGTTTCTTACCATGCTCTTCCACACGGTCTTCATACGCCTTAAGCAATTCCTGCAACTCACCTTCCAGTTCGTGCGGAGCATAAACAAATTCAACATCCTCGGGGTGTTCCTCCGCTTTGAATGCTTCCATTTGTAATTGGCGCTCTTTGGCAGTCTCCGCCTTCCAGTCATTGCGGATTTCACGAACTCCATCGCGGATAGAAGCAATTTCTTCCGTCTTAAGAAGCTCGCGCAGTTTAACAATCAATTCGTTTTTCATTACAACTTTAATATCTGAGGTCTTTAATTGACCGCCTCGCAAAAATAAGCAAAGCGCTACATACATAAAAGGGGTTAAAACGTATGGAAGTGAGAAAGGTTCGCTTTTTCCGTACAAAATGCACACAAGCTTGATTCTGTGGAACTCCGAGCAAACACAATTCCTTTACATTTGATGACAGACAGCACTGCTAGCCGTGAAATACACTGAAGAAGTAGCATATTCAAAACTCGTTGACTGGTGCAACAAAGCGGAGCGCTGCCGTTTCGATGTAACACGCAAATTGAAACTTTGGGGTGCTGAAACGTCGTTCATTGAATCATGTATCAATCGTCTGCAGAAAAGCAACCTCTTCGATGATGCGCGCTTTGCCTCGGCATTTGCACACGACAAATCAACCCTGCAACGTTGGGGTGGTCAAAAAATTAAGATGCACTTAAAGGCGCGTGGCATCGCTGACGAACATATCAAAGACGCCCTTGAGAAATTGGAAAATGAAATACACCAGGAAAATATTCGCGAATTAGCTTCTCGGAAATGGCCCTCCATTCACGGAAAAACAGAATATGAACGCAAAACAAAGCTGATACAATTTCTTTTACGTAAAGGATTTACCTACGATAGCATACGCCGCGAACTATCGGCAACGAACTTTGATTTGGCGGATTTCAATCACCCGTAATTTCTTCATATGCTGAAGCTAGCGACAGGTAATACACAGGTAAGGCCGCAAGCAAGCCAATGCAGCACATCAGAAAGCCCACAATCAACATCAACCACAGAAGCAAGTTGAATAACAGAAAAGCAGGATACTTTTTACTGACCAACTTCCAGCTCGCGCCGATTGCCTGAAAAGCAGAGTAACCACGGTAGACAATGAAAAGCGGCGCCAGACAAAAAAGCGTCAGAACAGCGAGGGCTGTAATGGCGGCCAACAGCGCTGCCCAACCAATTTCCGGGTTGAAAAGACCGAGCACAAACTCGCCTGCTTTTTGCTGATCCATGGTCTGGATTTTCTCAACTTCAGTTAAAAAAACTTGAATAGGTTCCAGGAAAAATGGTAACACCACAGCCGCCACAGCTAAAGCCATAGTGAGCGTTACACTAATACCTTGAGAAACGAGTGATGGCCAATTGCTTCCTCGAAAACCACCAAAAAAATGAGAAAATTCTCTGTATTCATTACGCGACTGCAGCCGCACATAGAAGGCGAAACCGGCAACCAACGGAGGTCCAACAAGCATTCCCGATAAATCACCCACTACAGGCAGGGCACTCAGCGCCATAGACAATGCTATATAAACAAGTGTAAACGCAACATAAATTCCGAACTCATCGCTGAAGTAACGGAACCCCTTACTTATGAAGGCCAAACTATTGACACGAAAACCGGACAAGATGATAGATTCGATGCTTCGGGGTTCACGATTTTGATTGTCGCTTGAAAAATGCTCTTCCATAGATGAACGGCTATCAGTTAAATTCGACTTGAGCGGTAAAGATAACTACCTTCGCAGCCGCATTATTCAAAATCAGTGATTAATCATTATGGCAATTACAAGCGATGCTATCGGTGAGCTGAAAGAGCGCGTGACCGCGCTCGGGAGGTACCTTTGACGTTGAAGTAAAACTACTTCAAATCAAGGAAGACGAGAAACTCACCCAAGACCCCGACTTCTGGAACGACGCAAAAAAAGCCGAACAGGTGATGCGTCAAATCCGCAATAAAAAAATCTGGACGGATGCTTTCAAACACTGCTCTGACGCTGTCGAAGATTTGGCCGTGCTCTTCGATTTTTTCAAAGAACAAGCAGCCACGGAAGAAGAGCTGGAGGCACAATTCAAACTAGCCTCCTCGCGAGTGGAAGATTTGGAATTCAAAAACATGCTCAGCGCAGAAGAAGACGGTTTAAATGCTGTTCTTCAAATCACAGCCGGTGCAGGCGGCACAGAAAGTTGCGATTGGGCAGGCATGCTCATGCGCATGTATGTAATGTGGGCGCAGAAAAATGGTCATACGGTCAAAGAACTCGACCTACAGGAGGGTGATGTAGCGGGAGTCAAGCAATGCACCCTGGAAATCGATGGTGAATTCGCATTCGGCATGCTCAAGGGTGAAAACGGAGTTCATCGGCTTGTGCGCATTTCTCCCTTTGACTCCAACGCGCGCAGACACACCTCATTTGTAAGTGTATACGTCTACCCTCTCGTCGATGATTCCATTGAAATAGCCATCAACCCATCCGATATCACGTGGGATACTTTTCGCAGTGGCGGTGCCGGCGGACAAAATGTAAACAAAGTGGAAACCGGCGTGCGTCTGCGTCACGCGCCTACGGGCATTATCATTGACAACACGGAAACCCGCTCACAGCTTCAAAATAAGGAGAAGGCTATGCAGCTGTTGAAGTCTCAACTTTATGAGATGGAGCTAGAGAAACGGAATGCAGCTCGAAGCGAAATCGAGGCAGGAAAAAAGAAAATTGAGTGGGGTTCACAGATTCGCAACTACGTAATGCAACCTTATAAATTAGTGAAAGACGTTCGAACGGGTGTAGAAACATCCGATGTAGATGCTGTAATGGATGGCTACCTCGACGAATTTTTAAAAGGCTACCTCATGCAAAAAGGAAAAGCTGCAGAAACAATCTAAGACAACATTCAACACATGGAATACAGAATCGAAAAAGACACGATGGGAGAAGTAAAAGTGCCCGCTCATGTCTATTGGGGCGCGCAAACGGAGCGCTCACGCAATAATTTCAAAATCGGACCGGAAGCATCCATGCCGAAAGAAATCATTCGTGCATTTGCCATACTGAAAAAAGCAGCAGCTCACGCTAACTGCGAACTCGGTGTTTTACCGGCAGAAAAGCGCGATGCCATAAGCCAAGTATGTGATGAGATTTTGGAAGGAAAACTCAACGATCAATTTCCACTCGTCATCTGGCAAACAGGGAGTGGTACGCAGAGCAACATGAATGTAAACGAAGTCGTCGCCAACCGCGCGCATGTATTGCTTGGCGGAAAATTGGGTGAGACCGAAATGTTGTTAGGGGCGAACGATGATGTGAACAAATCTCAATCATCGAATGACACTTACCCCACCGCCATGCACATCGCAGCCTATGAGTCGGTAGTGAAGAAAACTATTCCGGGTGTGACTGCATTGCGCAATACGCTACATGCGAAAAGCAAGGAATTCATGCAAGTGGTGAAAATAGGTCGTACACACTTGATGGATGCTACTCCGGTGACACTCGGACAAGAATTGAGCGGCTATGTAGCACAACTCGATCATGGGTTGCGTGCGCTCAACAATACGCTGTCGCACCTCGGGGAACTCGCACTCGGTGGCACCGCGGTAGGAACAGGACTCAATGCGCCCAAAGGATATTCGGAATTGGTTGCCAAAAAAATTGCGGAATTCAGCGGACTTCCTTTCACGAGTGCTCCGAACAAATTCGAAGCATTGGCTGCACACGACGGCATTGTTGAAAGCCACGGAGCATTGAAGCAATTAGCTGTTTCGCTCAATAAAATCGCCAATGATATTCGCATGATGGCCAGCGGCCCACGCAGCGGTATTGGCGAAATCTTCATACCCGAAAATGAGCCGGGCAGTAGCATAATGCCGGGCAAGGTAAACCCAACACAATGCGAAGCACTCACCATGGTATGCGCGCAAGTAATGGGTAATGATGTGGCCATAACAGTAGGCGGAACGCAAGGTCACTATGAGCTCAACGTCTTCAAACCCATGATGGCCTACAACTTCTTGCAAAGCGCAGATTTACTGGGTGATGCATGCGTATCATTCAATGATCATTGTGCTATTGGTATCGAGCCGAACCACGAACGCATTGAACAATTGGTTGATCAGTCGCTCATGCTTGTTACTGCGCTCAACACCAAAATAGGATACTACAAGGCTGCTGAAATCGCAAAAGCTGCTCACAAAAATGGTACTACATTAAAGGAAGAAGCTGTTCGTCTGGGCTATGTCACGGCTGAAGATTACGACCAATGGGTTATTCCTGCCAACATGGTAGGAACACTTTCATAACACTTATAAGAAACTAGAATGACGCAGAGTAGTGAAAACTGCTCTGCGTTTTTTTTCGTTACTAGAGCGGATCTACATCGACACTCAAACGGACTTGCTTGAAGTCCTGCTCTGCAAGGCTCAAACGCATCATCTGAATAATGGTGGCCTTCACAGCTTCACTCTCTTTCTTCTTGTCGAAACGCACCAAAAATTGCTGGAGAAAAAAATTATTGATGCGTGGAATGTAAGGGCGCTCGGGACCCAAAATTCTGTCTTTCAAAACGGGCGCAAGCAACCGTTGTATTTCCTGGGCGGCGCGCTGAACAACCGCATCATCCTTGTGTTTGAGCGTTATGCGCATAAGGCGAACAAAAGGCGGATAGACAAATTGATAGCGCTCCTTCACCTCGCGTTCGTAGAACGATCGATAATCTCCACGCGTAATCATATCCAGTAACCAATGATCCGGGTTATATGTTTGAATGAGCACCTTACCGCGCTTATTTCGGCGACCGGCCCTTCCTGCCACCTGCATCATGATTTGAAAGCTCCGTTCCATGGCTCTGAAATCAGGATAGTTCATCATCTTGTCTGCACTTAGAATTCCCACCAGCGAGACATTATCGAAATCGAGTCCCTTTGTGACCATCTGTGTTCCAACAAGAATGCGCGTTTGCCCAGATTCGAAATCACCAATGATTTTACGATAACTCGACTTACTTCTGGTAGTGTCAAAATCCATTCGTTGCACGCGAACATCCGGAAAATGCGCTTGCAGATCTTCCTCAATCTTCTCCGTTCCAAATCCTAGCATTTTCATATCCACCGAACCACACGCATGACAGGCAGGAACCGGCGTTGTGGTGTAGCCGCAGTAATGACATCGCAATTGGTGAGAAAACTTATGATATGTCAGGCTCACATCGCAGCGTGTGCACATGGGCACCCAGCCACAACTCTCGCATTCCCATAATGGAGAATACCCTCGGCGATTCTGAAATAATATGATTTGCTCACCGGCCTCTAACGCGCGCTGCATTTCAACAATTAATTGCTCGGTGAAATGATTGTGCATGGTCTTGGCCTTGATTTCCTTGCGCACATCACATAACACCACCTCCGGCAACTCCATTCCACCAAAACGTTCATTCAACTCCACCAATGTATAACGTCCGTTCACTGCGTTCCAATAAGACTCAATGGAAGGAGTGGCAGAACCAAGCAAGACCTTCGCTTGGTATTGTGAAGCTAGCCAAAGCGCAGTGTCTCTGCCCTGGTAGCGCGGTGAAGGGTCGTTCTGCTTAAAACTCTGCTCATGTTCCTCATCAACAATCACCAATCCCAAGCGGTTAAAGGGTAAAAACAGCGCACTTCGAGCCCCCAAAATCACATCACACTCGCCCGGACTGTCGCTTAATACCTTATTCCATACTTCCGTGCGTTCATTATCGCTGTAACCGCTGTGATAAACACCCACGCGCTTTCCAAAGAATTTTCGCAGTCTATCAATCAATTGTGTGGTTAAGGCAATTTCGGGAAGCAGAAATAACACTTGCTTTCCAAGCGCCAGTGTTTCTTCGATGATGGAAGCGTAAACTTCCGTTTTACCGCTAGAAGTTACTCCATGCAGAAGACAAACGTCTTTCTCCTTCCAGCCTTCCAGAATAGCCATTTTCGCAGCTTCCTGCGCCACGGAAAGTTCGCGTGTTGGCGACGTCTGCAACAACCCTGCGTTCAGTCTGCCGACTTCACGAGTCGTGCAAACAAAAATTCCCTTTTCAATCATAGCAGAAACAACCGCACTCTGCACTCCCTGTTTTTGCAACTTTAAGCGTTCGATTTCCGGCAAACGCTTGCCATCCCATTGCACAAGTTGGAGAAACAACATCAATGCTTCGCTTTGCTTTTGTGCCCTGCGTGTCTCCAAATCCATAAACAACTTTTGAAGCGACGGCTCTGAAGCATATGACTTTTCTAACGTTAAAAAATCGGCTGTTTTCGGTTTGAATTTCTCCTTGATTTCCTCTTCGCTTCTCAACCAACCCGCCTCTACCAACCGTTTTACAATAGGTTGAACCTGCTTTACACCAAGCAACTCTGCGATGTCATCGAGTTTCATGGTTACTCTTGAACGCAAAGCCCGAATGACCATTTGTTCGCGATCAGGCCAACTACTCTCATCCTCATCGACCACAAGTACGAATTGAGTTTCACTGGCAAGCTTCAAGCCGGCAGGAAGAGCAGCGTTCATCACGTCGCCCACGGTGCAACAATAATACTTGGCCATCCATTCCCACAGAGCCAGCTGCTGAGGCCTAACCAAGGGATGCTCATCGAGCAATGCATCCAAGTATTTCGCTTGATAGGTGGTTGGACCTTGCTGATGCAGGGTGCGAATAATGCCTGTAATAAGTTTTGATTTCCCAAGTGGAACGACAACACGTTGACCTACGACAACATGATCGTTCCAGTCGAAGGGCACCCGATAAGTAAGAGGAACGGGCAACGCCTGCGGCACAATGACATCAGCAAATAAAGTAACCCGTTCCATTTGCGCGAAGATACGGTCCGCTGAATTTATTCGCGATGCCAGCACCTTCTGAACCAAAAACAAAAGGCCCACCAAAGCGGCAGGCCAAATGTTATTATCAAAAGAACAAAGACGATTCTAGCGAATGATAGGTAGACGTTGAGTTACAGTAGTTACACCGTTGGTGAACTGAATAAAATAGATACCGCTTACGAATTCATTGGCATCCACATCAATTCTGCGCGATTCGCCTGCCGTCAATTCACCCACAAATAGATTGCTTACTCGGCGACCATTCATATCGAATGCATCCACACCCCATCGACCGGTCTCATTAGCTGTGAACAGCACATTAATTCGATCGAGAGATGCCTGCCAAGTTCGCATCTCCGGTTGTTCCAACATCGGAGCAGCTTGCGGCTGTTCAAAGAAAATAACTTGTGTATGGCAAGTCTCATTTCCGCTGCAGTCTATTGCGCACCAAATGCGTTCATAGATAGGACAGAAGGTTCCGGCTTCACCCAACTCGGTAAATGTAACCTCCACGTCACCCGAACAGTTGTCGGAAGCAGTCACTTCAGGAGCTTCCGGAAGTGCATCTCCACAAACCAAAAAGATGTTTTCCGGATATGCGCTCAACACGGGTGCTGTTTCATCTACGTATGTGATAATCTGAACTTCTTGTGTCACATTGCCGCATTCATCCTCCGCAGTCCAGCGACGCGTAAGAATCATGGTGCAGCCAATTGTCTCCATGGTTTCAGTAAGCGTGTACAAAGGCAGCGCAGTGCAATTATCGACCACGACAATATCAGCGCTAGGAATAACATCACCACAATCCAAGGTAAGGTCTGATGGCACTCCTTGAATTTGCGGACCCTCTGTATCGCTTACATTAAGCGTATAGTTTGCCGATATGGAGTTACCACAGGCGTCCGTAAGAGTGCATGTGCGAATGCTTGTATAATTATTAGGGCAATCACCGGCTATGATGTCCTCCTCCCATGCTACAATAACCTCTGAACAGTTTTCAATAAACTCAATTGCGATTTCACCAACCGGAATTACCTCATCACACGCAACTGAAGCTGATTGTGGGAAGCTCACAAATACAGGAGCTATGGCATCCGATACGATCAACGTTTGCTCGGCTTGTGTGCTATTACCGCACGCATCTGTAGCGGTATACGTGCGAGTGCGCGTTCCGCATGCGCCATCGATGTATGCATCGCTAAACGTAATGGTAACATCACCACAGTTGTCGAAAGCGGTAGCTAAAGCACCGGAAGCGTTTTCGCAAGACAATTCGACGACGCTATCGAACTCATTAAATACGGGAGCCACATCATCCAAGAAAGTAATCGTTTGAACGTGTGTGGATGTATTACCGCAGGCGTCGGTGGCTGTGAACGTACGTGTGATAATGTACGAACCGGAACAAGCTCCCGACTCGGTAAACTCCGTGTAGGATACTTCGGCAGGCTCAGAGCAAGCGTCCGAAACCTGAGGCAACTCAACAGAAGGCAATTCATCACCACATGAAAGTGAAAGGTTGGCCGGCGCATTGAGGAAATCAGGTCCCGCCTCATCTACAAATTGAATAATCTGAACCAAAGTAGATGAATTCCCACATGCGTCGGTTGCTGTGTACTCGCGCATGATCTGATAACCGCAACCAAACGTTTGCGTTTCATCCGCATGGGTCATTTCAACGCTACCGCATGCATCAGTGGCCACCACGTCCGCCGCAGGTAAAGCATCCGAGCAGGTAAGAATAATTGTTTGTGGGACGCCCTCAAAACTTGGTGCAACTTCATCAACAACCGTTACGACTTGTTCAGCGGTTGCCCAATTACCACAACCATCCGTAGCCGTGAAGACGCGAGTAAAGCTGTTTGCGCAATCTCCAACCGAGAATTGTTCTTCCGTAATCGTAACTTCGGAACAACCATCAATAGCCAATGCTTCTTCCAACGATGATTCATCACCACAATTAATTGTAGCTGCAGCAGGTACTGAAATGAAAATAGGTGGGATATTATCGATGAATGAGATTTCCTGCACAATACTGGTGGTATTGCCGCATGCATCAGACGCCGTGTAGATTCGTTGAATGGTTGTGCCGCATGAAGTAGGCAATAATTGGTCTTCTACCGACAAAACAATATCATCCAAGTTCGAGCAATTGTCTGTAGCTGAGGTAATGGCCAATGGCAACTCCTCACCACAGAAAATCGCTGTATCTGAAGGAACTCCGAATAGGACCGGGGCAACTTCATCGACCACGTAAACGTATTGTACAGCGGACACACTATTTCCGCATGCATCGGTAATCGTGTAAATACGCTCAATATTGTACCCGCCCGGACAACTTCCGGGAACCAGTACATCATTTACCGTTGCTGTGGCTGAACTGCAATTATCTTCAAAAACAACATCATCCGAGTTGGCCGCAGGAACTTGGTCGCATCCCGCAGTAATATCTTCAGGCATTGAAATAATGATAGGCGCTGCATCATCCGTGTACGCAATTTCCTGATCGAACGTGGCAACATTTCCGCAGGCATCAGTTGCCGTCCAGTGTCGCACGAGGGTTCCTGAACAACCTTGACCGGCAGCAGCCTCATCTACGAACGTAATAATCACTTCTGAGCAATCATCTTGAACTACAGGCAGAGGACCATTTTCGGAAAGGGCTCCGCAAGCGGATACTATATTTTCCGGAGCGGAAATGAACACAGGAGCCGAAGTGTCTTCGAGAATAATGATTTGCTGTGCGGAAGAGCTATTTCCACAACCATCCGTTGCGACGTAGTTCCGGACTACAATTGATCCACAATCCGTGGGAAGTTCCGTTTCCGTGTAGTCAAGCGAAGTAATCTCAGAACATGCATCTGTCACTTCCGGTGCATCGAATTCCAGTGCACTCAAATCATCTCCGCAAGACGCGTAAAGGGTATCCAGGGCATTCGCGAACTCGGGGCCTACATTATCGGTAAGAGAAATAGTACGTTCCTCTGTTGTGGTATTTCCGCAATTATCAGTTGCTGTCCAAGTATAAGTCACGATACTTCCGCAATTACCAGGAACCGACACTTCGGTCAGCACAACTGCTACTTCAGCATCACAATTATCAGTAGCTGTTACCTGGGCAGCAATTGACTCACCGCCGCACGAACCATCGGAAGCATCAGGCACACCAACAAGCACAGGTGCTTGTGTATCCACCAGTGTTACAAAGGTTGATTCCAACGCTTGATTACCACAACCATCGAAAGCTCTCCAAATACGGATGTAGCTTCCGGCACAGTCGTATAATGGCTCATCAGTCCAAGCAAGTGTTACCGGTGAACACTCATCATTAACTATAGCTGTATCTAAAACAAACTCTTCACCACAATTGAGCGTGACCGATTCCGGAATGTAGCTGAATTCAGGGTCGGCACTATCCACGAAAGTGATCACCTGTGTCGCAGACGAAGTGTTTCCGCAAGCGTCGGTAGCAGTCCACGTTGTTGTTGTGATATACCCGCACGTTTGGTCTTCTGAAACCACATTCGCAGTGAGCGAATACTCGCTGCAGTTATCCATCGCAGTTGGTTCGCCGGTTGGCACCTCATCGCCACAGTCCAAATCAGCACTCACGGGCACATTCTCTATAAGTGGAGCCTGCGTATCGGCAACCTGCACTGTCCATGCTTGAGAAACACTATTACCACATCCATCTGTAATTGTGTAGGTGCGCACCAGTGTGTAGTTGGCTGCGCAAACTCCGGCAGTGATTACATCAGACTGCGAAAGGCTAGTATTGAAGCACACAGAAGTATACTCCACAGCTGGAGTTAAATCTGCAGCAGCCTCACAGCTTAATGCAGTGTCGTTAGGGAAAACAGTAAACTCCGGTTCACCTTCATCAATCAGATAAATGGTTTGAATAGCGCCCGACGAATTACCGCACCCGTCCGTAGCAGTGTAGTTGCGAGTAACAATACCGGGGCAACCTGCCTCAACGACATCGTCGGTGTACGTAATGTCTACGTTCGAACAGTTGTCGTTGGCTGTTGCATAGATGCTATCGGATAAAGCGCAAGGAACGAATAATGGAGATTCAATTGTGCCAAAAACCGGAGCAACTTCATCCACAACTGTAATGGTGCGGGTTGCGAAAGCAAGCGACCCACAAGCGTCTTCAGCACGATAGGTATAGATATAGGCCGACGCTCCGCATTCAGGAGTTTCGCTTTCACATGAGCGATCCACGTTGACGTCACCGTTACCGGCAACCGCTTCACCATTGAATGTTCCTGAGTAGGAAAACCAGCCACTCATACCATCATTGGCATTCTTATTATTGGAAGCAATACCCACTTGAAAACCGAAATAATAATTAGATGGTAAATGTTGCAAGCTCAATTCAGAGCCTTGCAATGCTCCTATACCCGTGAAATGAGAGAAATTTGGTTTCAACTCATAATACATCCAATTCAAATAGTTTGAGCCAGCCAAACCAAGATCGTTTTTATAACCACGACCCAGCACAGACCAATCTTCCCAGTTTCGGCCATTTTCAAAATACATATCAACGCTCATTTGCCATGATGCATTGAATGAGTTTTGAATAGTTCCTGTCAAACGACCGGTACCGTTAGCGTAAAAAGAAAGTGTTTGATCGCCAATGAAATTCCATGCCACGGAAGGAGCGTCTAACAGCGGAAGCCAAACAGCCCAATCGATACCGGGGCCAACAGCAGTGGAAACACTGCAATCGGCGGTAACGTTGCCTGTTTCAGCGACAAAAACATCGACCGAAACAGGACCTTCGCAATTGCTCGTAGCACTAACGCCATCCGCCGAAGGAACAGGATCACCACAAGAAATGGTAACATCCGAACCCACATTCAAAAAAGTAGGTTGGGCGTTCATCCATAACACAGAAACAGCAAACAGAACCGAAAGAAGGGTGCGCTGAAGCACATTGCCGGTTCGCAAAGTGAGGTTAATAGGAAGCATGTAGAAAAAAATTAGGGTTGGTAAATGGCCGATACCAAGCATTCCAATACTTCATATCGACATTCAAATGAACTTCTTTAAGAGCGGGCTTTGAATGACCAACACCCAATCTTTTCAACCACATTTGTCATGTGATGAAAGTCAGTCTGGACAAAGGAAAGCAAAACATCATGTTCAATACTTCCCATTTTTTTTACTTGTTCCTCTCTAATTCAAAAACAAAAAACACGGCCTATAAAAAAGAAAAAAGGCACCCTCTCGAGTGCCTTTTCATATTTACGGTAGAACTATGCCTTCTTCTTATCCAAAACTTCATCGATCATTCCATACTCCTTCGCCTCTGAAGCTATCATCCAATAATCACGGTCGCTATCTGCCCATACTTGATCATATGGTTTACCGCTATGTTGGGAGATGATATCATACAACTCCTTCTTCAATTTCTGGATTTCACGTGCAGTAATTTCGATATCACTGGCCTGACCACGAGCACCGCCGAGAGGTTGGTGAATCATAACACGTGAGTGCTTCAATCCGGTGCGCTTACCCGCTTCGCCCGCACACAACAATACAGCACCCATACTGGCAGCCATTCCTGTGCAAATAGTTGCAACATTCGGATTGATGTACTGCATAGTATCATAAATACCAAGGCCTGCATAAACACTTCCACCCGGTGAGTTGATGTAAATCTGAATGTCCTTTTTAGCGTCTGCGCTTTCCAAGAAAAGCAGCTGAGCTTGAATGATGTTAGCGATGTAATCGTCTATTTCAGTTCCAAGGAAGATGATGCGGTCTGCCATCAATCGCGAGAATACGTCTACTTCCCGGAACGGCATGTTGCGCTCTTCGATAACGGTGCGGGTCATATTCTCCGCGCCATACACGTGGCTAATAACATCATCGACAACGGTGCCGCTGATGCCATGATTGCTCGTTGCATATTTTCTGAATTCTTTTCTGTTGATCATTTCGTGCTTGTATTGAATTAGGCGCAAATTACATGAGGCGTGTGAGTTTTTTCCATGGCAAAACGGAAGATGTTCACAATGATTTGAAAACTCCTGAAGTCAACGCCACTAGAGACAAACGGGTAGTCATTCAGATTTTCTGGCTACCTTTCGCGCATGAAATTCCTAACTTTCATCATTCTCATTTGCATTCCATTTTGGGCAAGTTCCCAGTTCGTGCCCATCAACCTAAAAATGGATGTATCGGCCGGAACCATGATCATGCATTCTCAAATTACTGAAGGATATAAAATCGAGAAAATAATTCCACACAATATTGTGGGCGGAGTTCACTACCTGTTAAAAGAAAACTTTTACTTACGCGGTGAAGTGGGCCTATGTCTTAATCGTCCGGCAGCAGGCTCACGCTATTTTCGAAACGATTACTTCCGAACTACTCTAGGCGTATCGACCGATTTGCTCCGCCTTCATTTTAAAACCAAGCCGGGACAGCGAAATTCAGTTAAGCTCTGGCAGGATCGTTTCAAGCTGTATGGCTTTGTAGGTATTGGGGTAAGTGCCATGATCAACAAAATGAAGTTTCCCGTCGACTATGAAAAGCGCATCTACGTCTATGACTACATGGCTAATTTCTGCGCCGCCATTACACCTACCTTTCAAATAAATCGTTATAACGCGATTTTTGCGCGAGCTATGATGATAGGTCATGTTCGTCAGGCTTATAATTTCGACCTGATGGGGCCTAATCCGAACGAGGGGTTCGATGGTGGATTTATGATTGTGAATCTTGGATACTCGTTTACTCCTTTTCAATCGATGGCGGGAACACGCACTATAAACTAAATGCCATTGTGACTTCACCTTACTCATGAAATTGCAACTGGCCATCGATCGTGGAAATAGCAGAACCAAAGTATCGGTTGGCAAGGGCGAGGAATTACTGAACTTTCAATCATTTTCAGATGATGAATTAACCCCTGGTATCCTAGAGCTGTTTCGCGCTTACGAGATCACAGAAGCTATCATTTCGAATGTGCGGGAAAATCAAATACCTGACTTCCTGAGCGCTTGTATCCCGGCTACAACTCTTCAGCTCACCCACACGTTGCGTTTTCCATTCCGTATGCATTACAGCACACCGGAAACACTCGGGAATGATAGGCTGGCCAATATGGCAGGAGCTTGTGTGTCTTTTCCTAATCAGAATGTGCTTGTCATTGATTGCGGTACATGCATCACCACTTCACTCCTGTCGGAAGGTTCATTTTGTGGTGGAAGTATTTCTCCGGGTCTTCGAATGCGATTCGAAGCCTTGCATCATTTTACAGGAAAACTACCTCATATAACCCCGTGTTCCATTACCCCTTCCTTTCCGGGCAACACAACAGAAAGCTCTATCCTGGTTGGAGTTCAAATGGGCGTGTTGCGCGAAATAGACGCCTTGATAGCGGAGTGCCACCATCAATTCGCTAATCTGAAAGTGGTTCTTACCGGGGGTGATTATTCCTTTTTTGAGAAGTCGCTCAAAAGTGCGACTTTTGCCTCCCCTCAATTAACCCAGTTTGGCTTGCATGAAATTCTTCGACTCAATCATTAATTGCCTGTGCATTTGTGCTTTCCTGGTGGCGGGTAGTAATGACAGCCTCGGCCAATACAATCCCAATTCTGTTTATTCACGTTTTGGACTGGGTATTCTTGACAATCCCGGCAATGTCAATAATTACGGAATGGGAGGAATTACCACTCCTGTTTCAGACCCCGTTGCTTTGAATCTTGCCAACCCGGGTTCCTATTCATTTCTGGAAGTAACCAATCTGCAAACAACCGTGAAAGGGGCCTACATCCAATCGTTCGGTGCAACATCCGGCGCGAATTATCTCAATGGCCAAATACACGAACTCAGTATGGGCTTCAAAAAACCGAACTCGAAATGGGCCTTTGCCATGGGTCTAACACCCTATAGTTCGGTAGACTACCGTTTTAGTTCAAAAGATACTTTAAGCGACACGTTGACCGCTACATACAACTATACCGGTCGCGGCGGTGTCAACAAAGCAACTTTAGGCGTTTCGCGTGTTTTCAAAATAGGAAGTGGGGCGCAAGAAGACAGCGTTTCTCGCCGCATGCATCAAATTTCCATTGGGCTAAATGGCCACTATCTCTTCGGAAATATCGTTCGCGAAAACGTTGCCGCATTCAATCAGTCGGAACATTACACCACCGTGGAAAACCACAACCTATGGGTAAAAGGAATGATATGGGAAGCAGGTCTTCAATACAAAGTGAATCTGTCCACTCGTCGCGACCCGCAGAATCGCGTTGTCGGTGGTTCTGCTCTTCAATTGGGCTTCACTTATTCACTCAACACTGATTTATCTGCAGAATATACCGAACTACTATACAGCATCCGATTTATATCCAATGTTGCATTTCGTGATACTTCCCGCTATTTAGATGCTCTCGACGGCCGACTTATCATTCCACAGAAAATACAAGCCGGTGCCGCATACAAAATATATCACAAGAAATGGGGCTCATTCATGCTGGCGGGTGAGTACAAATTGCAGGATTGGTCGCTCTACCGCCTGGAAATTGATGAAGACGTCAATCTAGATGAAGGTTTAAACGCATCGCGGGCGTGGGCAGCAGGCTTGGAATACAAACCGGCAACAGACGCAAGCAACAGCTTCTTTAATCGTTTGAACTACCGCTTGGGTTATCGCAGCTATGAATCTGAGCTCACGTTGAATCAAACTCGCATATTACAGGAAGCAACCACGGCAGGCATCAGCATACCTTTCATTCGATCACAATCCAAATTGCACATAGGAGCCGAATGGGGCAAACGGGGTACACAAGAAGCCGGATTGGTAGAAGAGAGGTATTTCGGTTTCATGGTTGGATTATCATTGTCTCCTTCCTCGTTCGACCGTTGGTTCAGACAAGTGAAATACGACTAGATGACTTTAGTAAAAATCACCGGTATTTCATTGTTCACGCTCATATTGGCGGGCTGTCGTAACGATATTGAACAGGTGCGGGCCATTACAGACAAAAACACACACCCCACACAAACGAGCCATAATGCGGTTTATACCTTTTCCGAAAAAGGGAAAAAACAAACTCGGCTAGAGGCCACACTGCTCGAACAATTCGAAATGGAGGGAGAAGATGATTATCTGCTGGCGAGCAACGGGTTCACAATGATCTTCTTTGATTCTTCCGCTCAAGAAGACGCGCGCATCACGGCCGGCAATGGTAAATACGAAGAGAAGAAAAAACTACTCACTGCCTGGGATTCCGTTATCCTTACCAACAAAGCCGGTGAGAAACTGGAAACAGAGGAGCTCATCTACCTGCAAGACAGCGCGCGCATTGTAACAGACAAACAAGTTACTATTACTCTTTCCGGTGGCACCGTTCTTCGCGGGCGTGGCCTAGAAAGCAATGACAGCTTTACGCAATACCGAATCATTCAACCAACTGGTGATATTATGGTTGAAGAAAACCAAGACAGCACACATGGAAAAAACCAATAAAATAATCGAAAATTTCTGGCTCGTATTTACCATCGCCTCTTTTGTTTTCGCTTGTTACTCGATTCTTTTTTTCGAGCCTTGGAGAAATGAAATCAATAAGTTTTTCATTCCGGGAATATCGTTTTTCTGGTGGATGTTCCGTAGAAAAATGCGCCTGCGAATAGAGCGCAACAATTCAACGCGGTGAATTTCATTTCACCCTTCACTACATTTGCTTTGTGTTCTATGGTTAAGCGGGATAACTATTCCCCGATTAACCGAAGTGTTGAATGGATTCCTATTGGCCTCTCATTATATTCCTTTCCCTGCTGGCTTCCGCCTTTTCAAGCGGAATGGAAATAGCCTTCATAACGGCCAATAAACTGAAAATCGAGCTCGACAAGAAGCAAGGCGTATTCGCTTCGAACATCATTGGTCATTTCATCAATAAGCCCAAATTGTTTATTGCTACCATGCTCATCGGTAACAACGCAGCACTGGTAGTCTATGGTTTATACATGGGAAACGTCATCGAAGATTCCATCGCCGCGGCGTTTCCTGCATTCTCTCTGGCTGTCGGCGAATTCGGCGTAGTTCTCACACAAACCATCGTATCCACCATCATTGTTTTAGTATTTGCTGAGTTTATCCCAAAGGCAATATTCAGCATCAATCCCAACCGCTGGTTGAATATGATGGCTATACCCTTAGCCATTTGGTATGTTGTGTTGTATGCCTTCGCATGGATAGTGACCGGTATTTCCGATTTGTTTATTCGTCTCGTGGTTCGCAAGGAAATCAAAGATGAAGAAGTCGAATTCGGTCGAATCGACCTTGACCACTACTTGGAACAAGCAACAGGCAACATTGATCAAAGCAAAGCAATCGATCACGAAATTCAAATCTTTCAAAACGCCCTGGATTTCTCAAACCTGAAAGCGCGAGACTGCCTGGTGCCTCGAAATGAAATTGTTGCCATAGAGATAACGGATTCAGTCGAAAACCTGAAGAAGCGTTTTATTGAAACCCGTCTTTCCAAAATTCTGGTATTCCGTGAAAGCGTTGATCATATTATCGGTTACGTGCATTCCTACGAACTCTTCAAGAAGCCCGCTCACATCCAACATATTCTACGTCCCATTTCCATCATACCGGAACCCATGCAGGCTTATGAGATTTTAGAACTTTTCATCAAGCAAAAAAAACAGGTAGCTGTTGTTGTTGACGAATTCGGTGGCACCGCCGGTATGATTACCATGGAAGACATCGTTGAGGAAATCTTCGGAGAGATTGAAGACGAACACGACAAAGAAGAAACCACAGAAATCAAGCACGCTGATGGCTCTTTCGACTTTTCAGCACGATTAGAAATCGATTATCTCAACTCCAAGTATCAACTCGAATTACCGGAAAATCAGGAGGCTTATGACACACTAGGAGGGCTTATTCTCTATCTGAGAGGTGATATTCCGGAGGAATTCGAGACAATCACCCAGGGACCGTACACTTTTACTCCATTAAAAGTGAGTGAAACACGTATCGAGTTGGTTAAAATTACCATCCAGACCTAGATGTTTTCAAACTGCTTTTTTTATTAGAGACTCATTTTCAATGGGTTTGGCCCTTTAATTCATTTTCTAAATACTGAATGTCAATTATTTAAGTCTGCCTGCTTGAAGTATGCTGTCTATTTACGATATTCGCAGCCCAAAATTTTAAGATAAACTGACTTATGGCAATGATTGAAAAAATCCGACAGCAGCGTGGTTTGTTGTTGGTTATGGTAGGTGTTGGTCTCCTCTCCTTCCTCATCCCTTACGACGCGGTGATGTCGCTTTTTGGCAATAGCAATGCGGCAATTGGTGAAATAGACGGACAATCTATCAGCGCTCAAGAATGGCAACGTGCACTTCAAGATCGCGAGCCGCTCTTCCAATACCAAGGCAACGAGCAAAGCCTTTCGAACGACACCTGGAATCAACTCATGGAAAACATCATTTACCAGGATGAATTTGATGCATTAGGTATTGAAGTATCTGATGAAGAATACGAAGAAATTACCTTCGGTGAATTGCTTTCACCTTTCGTAAAAAGCACCATCTATGGCGGAAAAGACAGCACAGCTTTGAAAGAGCAGGTTCGTAAAAGTTTCGATGGTATGGATGCTAAAATGGCTGACAACTGGAAAAAGCTAATCAAGCAAAAGCGCCAAAAAGAGAAATACGAAGTTATGTTGCGCAAGGGCGCATACGCGAACAGCGTAGATGCTAAATGGGCGTTCAAAACAGCCAACGACAAAGTGACTATTGACTTCGTGGTAAAAACCTTTGCTGAAATTCCTGATAGCACCATTACCTGGACGGAAAGCGATGTTCGTGCATACTACAACAAGCACAAAAACGACCGCGAATACCGTCAGGAAACCAGTCGTTCGGTGAAGTATTTGAACTTCCCTGTTCAGGCCACACCAGCTGATAGTTCTGCATTGCGTGAGAGCCTGGAGGCACTAGCAGCTGACTTCCGCTCCGCCAAGAGCGACTCTATGTTCGCAGCTAACAATGCGGGCAGTCCTGCCGAGGCGTATCAAAATTACACGGATGGAATGCTCCCTTCTGATGTTGAAAATCGCATCAAAAACGATTCATTGGGAACTGTGATGGGTCCATTCGCTCATAATGGCCGTTTCTTCCTGGTAAAGTCAAGTAAGCGTGGAACAGACAACAACAGTGTAGAAGCTCGTCACATTCTCATCAAAGACAAAGCGACCGGTAAAACCAAACTTGACTCGTTGAAAAACGTTATCGCGAAGAGCAACAATTTCGAAGAAATAGCCAAGCAATATTCAGAAGACCCTGGAAGCGGCGCTCAAGGTGGTTCACTCGGTAAATTCGGTCGTGGACAAATGGTGAAGCCATTTGAGGATGCCTGTTTCAACGGAGCGGTTGGCTCCCTTCAAATTGTGGAAAGCGACTTCGGTTGGCACCTCATTGAGGTAACCGGAAAAAACTTCCCATACACCAAGGTTGCCCAAATAGACCGCACCATCGAGCCAAGCAGCAAAACGGTTAAGAGCGCTTATGCCTTGGCGAAAGAATTCTCTCTCAATTGCGCCGATACAGCCTCTTTCCGCGCGGCTGCAGACACTCTCAACGGTGGCACCAAACTCATTGACGGCAAAAACATCAAGGCAAATGCAACCTCTGTGGCAAGCCTCACTGAAGCAGGCGAGCTCGTTGGCTGGGCATATGGCGCTGAATTAGGTGAAGTTTCTCAACCCATGATGATTGGTAAGGATTACATCATTGCCGCGCTGACCGAAGTGAAAGAGAAGGGTGTTCCAACTTTCGAAAACGTTTATGACGCTATGAAAGCAGAGACCATCAAGGAAAAGAAAGCAGAGAAGTACACGGCTATGATGAACGAAGGAACATTGGCTGACATTGCGGCCCGCATAGGCAGTGACGTGAAGAAAGCGGAAAACGTCTCCATGCGCAATTCAAACCTACCAACAAGCGGAGTTAGCATGCCGGAAAACTCAGTTGTAGGCGCATGCTTCGGTTTGAACACAGGCTCTATGTCAAAAGCAATCGTTGGAAAGGGCGGTGTTTATGTAATTCAACGCAATGCCGACATAACTGTTGGAGAATCCGTAGACAACTACCAATCGGATATGGATCGCGCCATAGCCACTTACCAGCAGAAGGCAGCCAACAGCATTTACAACTCATTCAAAGAAGCAGCGCAAGTAGACGACAATCGCTACGAGCGCCGATAAGACTTGATAAATCTATCCTATAAAAAGCCCGAAGAAATTCGGGCTTTTTTGATGACCTGTCTTTCGATAAAAGGGATTGAATTGTTGATTCTTTGCGCATGCGTTTCAACCTCCTATGACAATCAGTAAGATTACATTTGCGCTATGAATCAACAGCTTTCACCGGAAGAAATCGTGCGTCGCGAATCGCTCGATAAACTGCTCGCCTTAGGAATTGACCCCTTCCCCGCAGCAGCATTTCCTACAGACACAAACGCTTTGGAAATTCTATCGAACTATGAAGAAGGAAAGCAAGTAACCATTGCAGGCAGACTGCACAATATGCGCGACATGGGTAAGGCTAGTTTCGCGCAGCTGCAAGATTCAACCGGCAAAGTACAGATTTACATCAGCATCGATTCCATTTGCCCCGACGACGATAAAACGCTCTACAAAGAAGTTGTAAAACACCTTATTCATTTCGGCGATTTCGTTGGCGTGAGTGGCAAGCTGTTCACTACCCGGATGGGAGAGATTTCGGTGCATGTGGAATCATTCACCCTCCTCGCAAAATCAGTGAAGCCGTTGCCCGTGGTAAAAACCGACAAGGACGGAGTAGTGCATGATGCCTTTACTGATCCCGAATTGCGCTATCGCATGCGCTACGTCGATTTAGTCGTCAACGAAAAAGTACGCGAAACCTTCATTACTCGCACCAAGATTGTTAACGCCATGCGCAACTTCTTCAATGCGAAGGGCTATTTAGAAGTAGATACTCCTGTTTTGCAAGCCATACCCGGCGGTGCATCGGCACGGCCATTCATTACTCATCACAACGCACTAGATGTGCCGATGTATTTACGAATAGCGAATGAGCTATATCTGAAACGCCTCATTGTTGGTGGTTTCGAAGGCGTATATGAGTTCAGTCGAAACTTCCGTAACGAAGGCATGGACCGCACCCATAACCCGGAGTTTACAGTGATGGAAATCTACGTCGCCTACAAAGATTACTATTGGATGATGGACTTTACCGAAGCCATGATCCGTCATGTATGCAACGAAGCCCTTGGGACAACCACCGTACAATTCGCTGACCGCACCATCGATTTCGGGAAATCGTTCCAGCGCATTACAATGACCGATGCCATCTTGCAATTCACCGGTTTCGATATTACAGGAAAGTCAGAGTCAGAACTGAACTCCTTTGCAAAAAGCATTGGCATCGAAGTCAATGAGGCCATGGGAAAAGGAAAACTCATCGATGAAATTTTCGGAGCCAAATGCGAGGGCAACTTCATTCAGCCCACCTTCATTATGGATTACCCCGTGGAAATGTCGCCGCTTTGTAAGCGCCATCGCAACAATCCTGACTTAACGGAGCGATTCGAATTAATGATTAACGGAAAGGAAGTCGCCAATGCCTATAGTGAGCTGAACGACCCCATCGACCAGCGACAACGATTCGAAGACCAACTTCAATTGCAAGAGCGAGGCGACGACGAAGCCATGTTCATTGATCAGGATTTTCTACGTGCATTGGAATACGGCATGCCACCAACGTCCGGAATGGGCATTGGTGTTGACCGCCTCGTGATGTTTTTAACCAACAACGAAGCAATTCAGGAGGTTCTTTTCTTCCCTCAAATGCGCCCGGAGAAGTTTCAGTCCGGACCAAATCCACAAGAATTTCTTGCACTTGGTGTCCCTGAAGTATGGACTGAACATATTATCAAGGCCGGCTATGATTCCATAGAAAAACTTAAGAGCAGCAAACCAACGTCCATTCACCAACAATTGAATGGATACCGCAAGAAAAACAAACTGGACATCCCGGCCATCCAACTGGAGGAGGTTCAATCTTGGCTTGCTTGAAGCACTGCACAACAAGTGGTTAAAAACATTCATGCTTCTGTGCGAAGCACAGCATTAGACCGTTGCACCTTTGAGGGCAACCCATAATTGACCATGAAGAATATCCTGATAGCCGCATTAGCAGTAACCGTTGTTCTCAGCAGCTGCGTTCCACAACGCAAGTTCGTTGAGATGGAGCAGAAGAAAAACTCCTGCGAAAAAGATTTGGCGGCACTCAAAAAATCGAATGAACTGCTCGAGGCAGGAAACAAAGATTTGCAAAACAAGGTCAACGACCAAAACGAACAATTGCGCGATCTGGAAAATGACACCACGCAATTCGGAAAAGAATACCGTCAGCTGCGGTCACAATACGACAAGATCAATGAACTAAACGAAATATTATCGAAGAAGAGCAACGAGCTTCTATCTCAGGCGACCGGAGAAAACAAAAAACTGGTAGAAGAACTCAATAGGACTCAGGAATCACTGCAGAAAAAGGAGGATATGCTCAAAGATCTTGAGAAAGATTTGAACGAGAAACAGGCGGCCATCGATAAGACAAATGCAGAATTGGCTGAAAAGCAAAAGCGTTTATCGGATCTTGAAAAATTATTATCCGACCAGCAATCAGCCAGTGAGGCTTTGAAAAACAAACTTCAAAATGCTTTGCTCGGTTTCAAAGACATGGGGCTCAGCGTTACCGAAAAAGATGGAAAGGTTTACGTTAGCATGGAGGCACAGCTTCTATTTGCCACGGGCAGCACCATTGTCGATCCGAAGGGTAAGAAAGCCCTTGTAGACCTTGCCAAGGCGATTGAAAACGAAACCGACATGGAAGTACTGGTAGAGGGCCACACGGATACCGATAAACTGAATGCGCCTGCATATCCGAAGGACAATTGGGATTTGAGTGTGTTGCGCGCCACGGAAGTTGTAAAAATCATTTTGGCCAATAGCCGGGTTCAGCCTCAGATATTAAGCGCTGCCGGACGAAGCGAGTTCCATCCGGTAGTGGCGTTGGACAAGTCGAAAAACCGTAGAATCGAGATTATCTTACAGCCCAAACTCGACGAGCTTTATAAGCTAATAGAAGGCGAAACCAACTAAGCCTATCGTTTAGCGAATCAGAGTAACATACCCCATTTTAGTTTGCTCTGTGCTCAGCGCACCATTCTCTTCGACTACCTGATAACGAATGATGTATGGGTATACCTCAGAGTCGACATACTGAGTGCCATCATGGCGTTGCCCAAGCCAGGGTTTGTTGAGATCATTGCTTTCGAAAAACATCTCTCCTGCACGATTATACATCTGCAAATGATAATTGACGATGTTAACCCCATACACAAACCAAGCATCATTTATTCCATCTCCATCGGGGGTAAAGGAAGTAGGGATGTAGAGAGCCTCAATGCATTCCTGCACAACGGATGTACTGAACTCGGAACTGCAACCTTGATTGGTCGTGATTAACACACTGTAGTTACCGGGTTCAGAAACAATTAAAATCCTCGAAAGCGAATCATTGTTCCAAACATAGGATCCTCCGCTGTTTTCAGCATCCAACAGAAAAAACTCTTCACTTGCCTCAAAGCAAAACTCATACTCAGGCAAGAATGGCTGGACGGGAAGGGGCAAAGATTCAATTTCAATCGTATCCAAAGAATAACAGTAGCCATTTGTTATTTCCACGCTGTAAATACCCGGTTCTGTGACATAAATCTCACGCGATAATTGGCCGGAGCTCCAGACGTACTCTAAACCGGGATCGCCGGCTTGTAATCTGATTTCAAACCCGGCGCAAGCAGCTGTATCGCGTCCTAGGTCCAACTCCGGATAATCGTAAAATTGTACCGATACCTCATCTTCAGAAGTGCATCCATCGGGAGCCTCGACGAGAACAGAATACGTTCCCGAAGCATTCACCGAAATAGATGAGGACGTGGCTCCTGTGCTCCATAGCACATCATAATTGGCAGGCCAAGCCACAGTCAGCTGGTGTGTTTCGTCAATACACAAACCGACGTCAGGCCCTAAATCAGTGATTAGGGGATTTACGTCGAGAATGATTTCAGCTGATGCTTCACAACCGGCAGCGCTCGTGGCTATGACGCTCAGCGTTCCGGAGCTTTGTGATGCGAGCTGTGTGCTTTGAGATGTTGCATCAGACACCCAACTTTGAGGCGACCACTGCCACTGCATTGCTTCATTCAACGTTGCACTCGCCGATACGGGTAAGCCAACCGCTTCGCATGTTTGAATTAAGTTTACAGAAGGAGTAACGTTGAAAGCAGGAGTCACATCAATCACAAACTGCTGTTGAGCCTCACAACCCGAAGATGCCTGGGTTGCCAAACAAGTAATGGTTGCTTCTTGAAGTGGCGACAATGTTACTGTCTCGCTTGATACGCCGGCAAGACTAGCATCACCGCTCCACGCAAGCGCTACCCCGGCAGCAGCTCCTGAAAGCGTCGCCATCAATGTTGTTGTTTCCCCAACACAAAGAGAATCCTCTGTGGCGGTAATGGCTAATGAGAACAATGACCCTAGGGTAACAGTCACACTGCCTTGCACCGTGCAACCAAACTCCGAGGTTGCTTCCACATTGAAGGTCTGTGTTTGCTGCACGTTCACCGTAGGGTTGAATGAGAAAGAGCCCTGCATACCTGCGTTCGGAGCCCAGGTGTACTCGTACACTCCGGGCTGAGTAGGATTTGCGCTCAGCTGAATATCCTGCGGGAAACAAACCACTTCATCGGGTGACATGGTTAACTGAAAAGGTTGGCCCACTTCCACGAGCACCGAATCCGTATAATCGCAGCCGGTGGCAGGATCTACGGTGGTTACTTCATAAAGAGTCGTCACTCCCGGTGAAGCCTGAACAAGCGTTCCAACATTGGGCGGTAATATACTTGTTTGGGGTGTCCACGCACAATTGAAAGCGGCCGTTGACAGTTGCCCAACGTAGGTATTATCAAGTACCCAGTTATCCTGATTCAAGGTAAATGATCCACTCTGTCGCCAACGTAAGCGCGTATTGGGATTGCATGCCGCAAGTGGCAATGGCACTGCTACATCAACAAAATCAGGGTAAGCTGATTCGTAAAACGTTTGTATGTTAGTCCAGGAACCTCCGCCTACTGAATACGAAAGCACCACGTTATCGCCCGGCTCTGCATCATCGCAAGGAGCGCTACCATTGGCAATTTTGAGTGAAAAGTAAACAGTTCCTCCACCGGTCAAATCCAACGGATTAGTGATGGCCTCCCTAGGTGCCGGGTCATTGAAGTAAAGAGCATTACCGGAAACCGTTCCACAGACAATACTCACCGTTCCGCCCGTGATACTGGACCAATCGCCCAGGGAAATTGAAGGGTCAAAATTGTCACTCCAGATAACGCGTTCCACCTCAACTTCTAAATTCACGATTTCTCCCGCACAGACGCGCTGAAGATCGTCAACTACCTCAAAACGGGCTACTTCACCCGGTGTTACCACCACGGTCGTTGAGGCGGTGGTTTGTGCGCAACCTGACGGTGTTGTTAGTGTAACCGAGTAGGTGACATTTTCTTCAGCTTGAACCGCAATACGTGACGGGTCTCCATTGACCATTTGACCAATAGGTGACCACGTATACTCAAAAACTGCGTAAGGCTGGTTTGTCACAGCGGAAAGTGTAACCGATTCGAATGAACAAACGCTTAGCTGATCTTGTGTAATGGAAACCGGAATAGGATCAGGCGATTCCACACTGTAGTAAAACGTATCAACGCAACCCGACAAAGCGTCGACTGCGCGCAGCTCATAAGCCGCATTTTGGATGGGGGGCGAAATGGAATAAACAGCAGCCGAAGAAAGCATACCGGAAGTGTCATTCACATAATACCATTGCGGTGAGCCATAGTTGGCAGGCACCGTAAGCTGAACATTTCCGGAAGAGCAAATAGTTTGTTCCCAATCAATCGGTTGTTCGCTAATATCAACCGGTATGCTCCATAAGAAACTAGTAGTGATGTTACCCCCATCAGCAATTCCATAAACGATTCCTGAAAAGCCGGAAACACATTCTATCGAGTGATCACCCGGACTTAACTCGAGTGTGCACCTCCAATATTCACTGCATGCGGCTATTTCCGTGAATTGTCCCACAGGCACAAGAGCGCCATCAAGGCGACAAGCGCCCAGCGCGTTCTGTGTTACAACCAAATTCACATAATGAGTATTTAACACCGACGAGGTAGGGACATGAATCAGGGCAAAATCTGTTTTATACTCAACAGGGTCGAGCACAACCATGGCAGGATCTCCGTTGCCACCGCATGAAATACCCTGCATGTATTGAATTACCGAAATGGGCTGATTCGATAGAATGCAATGCGCATCCGTCTCACCATTGTATTCAATAAACTCTCCAGCCTGCAAAGAAAGGGCATTCACATTATCGATGGTTACAGTCGTGCCATTCTGAGCCGCAACAATCCGAAATGAATACCTCGGTTCGGTAATAGCTGCATAATCAGGGCTAACGTCAAAACCGAAAGGGGTTACCACATACTGAGTACCCCATTTCTCCAGATCATAAAGCTGCTCGAACAAATGATCGCAAGCGTAGGAGCATGTAGAAGGAATATTAGCACAAGCGGCTCCTGCGAACACGGCAAATGGTCGACATTTTCCGCTCAATGCGGTGGCCACCACTTGGGTTCCGGTGAGGTCATTGGTTCCGGAAGCTTCTATTCGATAACACTCACCCCTGTCCAATTGTAATAAAAAGGGCACCCCGGCGGAGCTGCCTGCACTCGTAGTGGTGGATGGTGTTATCTGGATCTCGGTTCCGTCTTCTGTAGCAACAATCAGTAACTCCGATCCGTTATCGGACACCCCCTCGTACGAAGCAGCGATATACTTCGTACCTAAAAGATTCTCGGGAAGAACGCGAGTTGCATCTACACTGCTCTGGGCATAATTTGCCGCTTGAACAGTAACCGGCTGCGCGCTTTCAATGTGAATGGAGCGGTCTTCAATGAACTGATCGGACACAACCTCTGCTAAATCTTCGGGAACAGAAATCTCAATGCTCGATTGTGCATCAACATAAAAGTTCTGCGTCCACGCCTGGCCAGGAATTTCTATCACACCCGAAGTAGCCTGCTCAGAGGAAATAGTCACTATCAATTGGTCATCAAGGCCGTCGGCAGCATTCGACATGAAACCCAGCCAAAATGATGTTCCCGACGCAGGAGTTTGTGCTTCAGCCGATAACGAGCTAAAGAGCATCAACACACATACGAAAACAATCCCGGGAAATCTCATGATTCGAGGGTTTTCAGATAGTCCAGCGAAGGACACAAATGTATATAATATCAGACGATTCAATTGAATAAACGTTGCATATCGGAGATTTACGGTTGTGATGCCTCCATAAGGCCGGGTTTTTATACGGGACAAGCCATAATTTAGATTCACCGCGCGTTAAATTTATTCGCCTGATAATCAATAAAAAAGGGTCGACAATGTCGACCCTTTCGCATAGTAAACATGAAATTTTATTCGGCCAGAATGGTCACCTTGTTGTTGAACACCTCAACAGTGCCCCCTTTTACTTCAAAGCGATGTTCCTTTCCTCCGTTATCTTTTACTCGAACCACTCCCTTTTTCAATGAAGAAATAAGGGGGGCGTGATTATTCAGAACACCCAGGCTTCCGTCGCTACCGGGGAGGAAAACAAAGCTTCCATCTCCTTCGAAGAGCGTTGCCTCTGGGGTAATTATTTCAACTTTCATAGCTCTGAAGTTTCAGTATTAACGTGCAGCTGCTTCTGCCAACATTTTCTTACCGGCTTCGATAGCCTCTTCGATAGTACCTTTCAGGTTGAACGCCGATTCAGGAATATCGTCACAATGACCATCCAAAATCATGTTGAAGCCTTTGATAGTGTCTTCAATAGGAACTAGCGTACCCTTAATACCGGTGAACTGCTCTGCCACGTGGAAAGGCTGCGACAAGAAACGCTGCACTTTACGAGCGCGGAATACTGAGAGTTTATCCTCTTCTGACAATTCGTCCATACCAAGAATGGCGATGATATCTTGCAATTCTTTGTAGCGTTGAAGAATCAACTTCACACGCTGAGCGCAGCGGTAGTGTTCTTCGCCAACAATTTGAGGCGTGAGAATTCGTGAAGTAGAATCGAGTGGATCCACCGAAGGATAGATACCCAACTCAGCGATTTTACGGCTCAATACTGTTGTGGCATCCAAGTGAGCGAAGGTCGTCGCAGGAGCCGGGTCAGTCAAGTCATCGGCAGGAACGTAAACGGCCTGTACCGATGTGATAGAACCGCGTTTAGTTGACGTGATACGCTCTTGCATGAGACCCATTTCCGTAGCCAGTGTAGGCTGGTAACCCACGGCAGAAGGCATACGACCCAAAAGAGCCGATACCTCAGAACCCGCCTGTGTGAAACGGAAGATGTTGTCGATGAAGAAAAGGATATCACGACCGCCTGACTTTTCATCACCATCGCGGAAATATTCAGCTACAGTAAGACCTGAGAGGGCCACACGTGCGCGGGCTCCCGGAGGTTCGTTCATTTGACCGAAAACGAAAGTCGCTTGTGACTTGGCCAATTCCTTGGCGTCCACTTTACTTACGTCCCAATCACCCTTTTCCATGCCGTGCATGAATTCTTCACCATATTTAATGATACCCGCTTCAATCATTTCACGAAGCAAGTCATTACCCTCACGCGTGCGTTCACCAACACCGGCAAATACAGAAAGACCGTCGTATGCTTTTGCGATGTTGTTGATCAATTCCTGAATCAATACGGTCTTGCCTACACCGGCACCACCGAACAATCCAATTTTACCACCCTTCGCATAAGGTTCAATCAAATCGATTACCTTGATACCAGTGAAAAGAACCTCGGTAGAAGTTGAAAGATCTTCGTAGCGAGGAGGCTGACGGTGAATAGAGTAACCACCGGCTTTGCTCACTTCCGGCATTCCGTCGATAGAGTTACCTACCACATTGAACAGACGACCCTTAATGGCGTCGCCTACCGGCATAGTGATGCTAGCGCCTGTGGCAATAACTTCCTGACCGCGCTGCAAGCCTTCTGTGGCGTCCATCGCAATGGCACGCACGGTGTCCTCTCCGATGTGCTGTTGGCACTCAAGGATGAGATCACCTGAAGGACGCTTGATAACAAGCGCATCAAGAATGTTGGGGAGTTTTTGGCCGGCCGGGAAGGAAATATCCACTACCGGACCGATGATTTGGGCAACTTTACCTGTGTTTTGAGACATCGTAATCGGTTAAAATTCGGGCGCGAAAGTAATGCTCAGAAGCCCAAGGAAAAAACTTTTTGCTGAATCTGTTTAAAACCCGCCTATCGGAGCAAAAAAAGAGGCAAAAAACAGCGGCCTTTCATCAAGGCGCCAGCAACTTAAATCCCTTACCGTGAATATTGATAATCTCTACTGCAGGGTCGTTTTTCAAGTGCTTTCGGAGTTTGGCTATGTATACGTCCATGGATCGCCCGTTGAAATAGTTATCGTCGCCCCAAATTGCCTTCAGCGCATAACCACGCTCCATGATTCCGTTTTTGTTTTTACAAAGCAGATACATCAATTCATTTTCTTTGGTTGTAAGTTTTACCTCAAAACCGGGCACCGATAACTTCTGCTTTTGATAGTCAAATGAGTAGGCCCCTATTGTGAATTGTACGTCCTCATCGCCTTCAGGCAGTGCGGCGCTTCGTCTGAGGATAGCCTGAATTCGAGCTAGCAACTCTTCCATACTGAATGGCTTGGTCATATAGTCGTCGCCACCGGCCTTGAAGCCCTCCAATGTATCTTCCTTCATGCTCTTCGCCGTCAGAAAGAGGATTGGAGTGTGCTTATCCTCCTGGCGTATTTCCGACGCCAGTGTAAATCCGTCCTTTTGAGGCATCATAACATCCAGAATAAGGAAGTCATAAGAGCTCCGACGAAACATTTTGAGCCCTTCGTTACCATCAACTGCCAATTCGGTCTCAAAACCTTTTGCTATTAGATAATCTTTCAGAAGCATGCCCAAATTGGGGTCATCTTCACACAACAGAATTCGTGTTTTCTTTTTCATGTTCAATAGGTATATGAATAGTGAAGGTGCTACCCTTCTTGATTTCGCTTTCAACATCAACCGTGCCGCCATGCATTTCCAAAACGCCTTTCACATAACTTAACCCTAATCCGAAGCCTTTCACGTTATGAATATTGCCGGTAGGCACGCGATATAATTTGTCAAAAATTTTACGCTGGTTCTCTTGGCTGATACCAATACCCTGGTCCTTAAATGAAACAGCGATGAATTTGTCTTCATCCCTTGTTTCTATTTCAACTATCGGACTTCCTTCGCTGTACTTCATGGCGTTGTCGATGAGATTGTAGACCACGTTGGTGATGTGCAACTGATCGCCATACACGACAGAATGCTTGGCATAAAAACGCGTTACAATTTGGCCGTTTCGCGCCTTCACCTGAATCTCTATATTGGCGATAACTTGCAGAACGACCTGATGCACATCAAACTGCTGCAATTTCAATTTCATCTGGCCTTGCTCAAATATGGAAGTTCGCAGCACGTTTTCCACCAGAACTCCGAGGCGTTTGTTCTCATCCCGAATCATCCCAACATAATTGGAAATAGCCTTTTCACCGGTACGCATATCGGGGTCGCTCAATGCTTCGCACGCCAGCGAAATTGTCGCAATAGGTGTTTTGAGCTCGTGCGTCATATTGTTAATGAAGTCATTCTTGATTTCACTCAACTTCTTTTGTCGGTAAATAGTATTAATCGAAAATGAAAAAAGAATCATGATGAGCAACATCAGAATAGCGGAGGTGGTGAGCATGGTGCCCATGGTGCTAATGACGTATTGACGCTCTCGCGGGAACCAAACACACAAATAATTCGGATCGGCTATTGGATCGTTGGGAAATAATTGTACGCGGTATCCTTCCCGTTGAATCTGTTCCGCACTGGGCTTCGAAAGAACCGGAATGATCTCAGGTTGTTGGAGTTTATTGAACACTCCATAATCATATTCAGCTCTGACACCCTGAGCGTAAAATGACTTTTGAATCAGCGTATCAAGCACTAGGGTGTCAATTCGATCTATAACACTCGTGTAAATATCCAACTCGAGTAGCCCTCCCATGATGTCATCGAGAATCCCTGATTGCGAAAGGATGCTTGCATCCTTCACTCCGGCCGCAGCAAGTGGGTCAATCGATACACTATCGCCTCCGAAGGTGGACTGCGGAACAACATTCACATCGCCTCCGCCATAATCAATGACAAGACTTTCCTTGTTGGGAGCGCTTAGGCTCAGGGAGGCCGATTGTGAATCAGACGACACTTCCTTTCTTTCCAGCTCAGCACTTATATCCTTCAAGGCCATGTTGACGTGCTCGGAGAATTCCTGCTCGCGCAGTGTAAATACATTGCTTATCCAATAGACCTGTATGGCTATTAACCCAATAACAGCTATTGTGCTGCCTACTACTAACCATTGGATATATTTCGTATTCATGTTTCGAAGCCAATTTCCTGCAAAAGCAAAAATCGGCTATGACCGATGTCAACTTCTACCTAATTGGCAAAAGTGAGCTGAGCGTAATTGGTGTCAGAAGGGCTTAACTTGATTTAACTAAAGCGAACTTTATGCAAACGCGGCTATATTCGCTATCGAACTTACCCACCAATCCATGACCATTTTCAGATATACGCTGCTGCTGGCGCTCATCCATTTTTATAACATCGGATTTTCGCAAGCACCCTCAAATGATATATGCAGTAACTCCATCGCGATTAACCTCGGAACAACCATTACAGTTAACAACGCCAATACAGAGATAGATGGGCCTGAGCCTGGTTGCGGTGGGACCGGTATTAAAGACATCTGGTATTACTTCATTCATCCGGGCGGTAATGTGACCATACAAACCACCCTTGGAACAAATACAGATACCCGCATTGCCATTTACGACTCCTGCGGAGGAGCGCCCCTAGCATGCAATGACGATTTCGGCGGGTATATGTCCCAACTCATTGTGGGTTGTCCCCTTTTCTCGATTGGAGACACATGCTTCATACAGGCGGGTGGTTACAATTCTATTGTTGGCACATTCACGCTGCAGCTTACCTCTTCTGAAATTATGGGATGCACCGACGCGACAGCACTCAATTACAACCCTTGCGCAACATTCGATGATGGTAATTGCGAGAACGCGATAGTTCCTGCAAACGACCTATGTGCGAATGCAATAGAACTCGTGATTGATGGCGATAGTCTCTTTGCTAATAATACACTTGCTACGAATTCAGGAGGTAACCCCACATGCGGTAATAGCGGCACTAACGCTATGCTGGACTTGTGGTATTCCTTCGTTGCCAGTGGAGATGAATTAGACTTGTATACCACACTGGGTTCACTAACAGACTCCAGAATTGCGGTTTACGGATCATGCGGTGGAGCGCAATTATACTGTGATGATGATGCAGGACCCGGATATGCTTCCTATTTGCATTTTGGGTGTGGCGATCTTATTCCCGGCAATACTTATTTCATTCGAGTGGGCGGATATGGAGCCTTGACAGGTAATTTTTTCCTTCGACTGAAAACTACCAATTCTTGCATTTTGGGTGAAAACTGTAATGTTCCATTCTATGCTCAGGTAGGAGAAAACATAGCGCCTCAGTCGAGTTCTTGGTATGCCTTCACACCTCCGCAAAATGGACAATACAGAATTACAACCTGTGGCATCAATACGTGTGACACTAAACTCTGGTTGTATGACTATTGTAATATGCAAAACTTCGATGAAACAAACGAAGCCACATTCACCTACAACGATGATTTTTGTGGAGTGCAGGCTGAAATTACGCCGATGATTGCCGGGGGATACACTTACTATCTAAAGGTGGGCGACAATGGTGGGTCGTGCGGTTCCGACTCTATTGCATTTTTAATTGAATACATGGGGCCTGTAACGGGATGTATTGACATCAGTGCATGCAACTATAATGCGGTAGCAGAAATTAGCGCTCCGTGTTTCTACAACGACGATCCCGAGTGTGATGGCCTAGGTCCTGACCTTGAAATCATTGGTAATACTATCTACACTTCACTTTATAATACCACCATCAATAACCCGGACGCCTGCCTGGTCAACGAAGGATGTTTGCAAGGATTAGGAACCCGACAGATTCTGCGATTTACGACACACATCAAGAATATTGGAAATCAGGATTATTTCATTGGCGCCCCGTCTGCAGGAAGCGAGCAGTTTGAATGGGATGAGTGTCACAATCACTACCATTATGAGGGATATGCGGAATACTTACTTTTCGATCAAGAAGGAAATCCGATGCCGCAAATCGGATTCAAAAATGGGTTTTGTGTTTTGGATTTGGAATGCAGCGGCGGAGGTGTTGCCAAATTTGGCTGCGGAAATATGGGAATAACAGCGGGCTGTGGCGACATCTATGGCTCCGGCTTGTCATGTCAATGGATAGATGTAACCGATGTGCCTGCCGGTGATTACTTCCTTGTGGTGCGAACAAACTGGGATCAAAGCCCGGACAATGCCGGCCATTATGAGCAGCGCTATGACAACAATGTTGCCCAGGTATGCATCCACTTTGATCGTGATAGCGTAGGGAACATAATCAACTTCACAAAAGACATCTCCATGTGTATGCCCGTTGTTGATTGTCTCGACATTCCATTTGGAGATAACCACCCCGATTGCGCAGGAAATTGCCCGGGTATCACCAAACGCGGTGATGTAGAATCGGATGGCTATCTCAATGAAGAAGATGTGCATCATTATGTCACATCAACCATCGATAATTCGATTGAGGCGACCTTTTGCTCCGACCTCAACAACGATGGCTCCATAACCGTTACGGACGCTGTTATGCTGGAGGCATGCATACATGGGCAGGAAGAACAAGGGCTTACCCCAATAGAAATAGATGACTGCCCCTATGACAATGAAATTATCAATTTGCAACATTCAACAACCATTGGCATTTCAGCTACAAACACGGCCGAAGGCTATGTAGACATTTATGTGTTGAACCCTGACCGAGAACTAAAAGGAATTGAGTTTACCGTTTCCGGCTTCACTATTTCAAATGTGGAACAACTTGAAATTATTGCCGATTGGGATTTAGAAATGGCATTTGGCAGTAATCACATTAGTGCGATAGGACACGACCCCACGTACCTTCCCAAATTCACTGCCCCTACTGCCATTTTAAGAGCATACTTTTCCGACATTACTTCAACGGATGCTTGCGTCGATTTCATTATCGATGCGGTTAATTTAGACAACCATAATACACTCGTATTCCCCGGTGAATGTGCAGCATTCATTCCTGTAGAGCCGGAGGATTGTACGTGCGATTTGGACGGTGATTCAAATGTCACTATCAACGATCTTTTAATTCTTATGGCCTCATACGGTTGTATAGAGGACTGTCCGGAGGCAGACTTGAATAATGACGGAATAATAGGCGTTGACGATGTTCAGCAGTTCATGGTTTGCTATGGCCTGCCGTGTAATCCATAATTAAAAACGATAGCGGGCACTCAAACCTCCGCTATCCCACTCTATGTAGTGACTTCCGAGTAGGTTGATTCCCGGTTTCCAGTCGACACTGAATTGAATTGGAATTGAGTGCAAGTAATAGGCGATACCAACAATGGCATCAACCCCAAGTGCGTAAGAATTTTCTCTTAGTACATTATCCTGAAGCACACTATTGCGATTGAATACCCACGCGTGCGCTCCGGCTCCGTAGAAATAACGCAAACCTCTCACATCAAACATCTGCTCATGAGCTTCGGCGAGGAGTGTAAGGTTGGCCGCGCCAAAACGCTGGTAGGCGATGGCTTCGAATGCGTTTCTGTTACTGGTAAAGTGTTGAAATGTGACACCGGAACCTAGGCCTAAACGAAGGCCCACCGCGTTATCCAACATTCCCCTTTGTGCTTCAAGAGCAATCGCTGAGGCCATTACAGCCAACAGCACCAAAATCATTTTCATCATGGCCTTATGTTATTCGAATTCAAGATTGTATTTCTTGCCGAATTCATCCTGAGCCTTGTAAAAACGTTCCTGAGCAATTTTGGATTGCATGAAAATTCGTTCTTGCATAGCAAGGTTGGAGTCAACAATTGCTATGTCTACGCTTTCAGCCGGTAAAAGTTTTATTTGTACCAATTTTTTATACTCCTCATCAACCAAAGCCTCGTAAGACCTGAAAAGTTCCTTTGCTGAAAGTTGCAAAGAAGGGTCTTCTTGAAAAGGCCCAATACTGTCAAGGGCTATGATAGCACGCTTAACTCTAGCCTGCAGGTTAGCATAGTTCAAGTCGACCCATTCCTTTGTCGCGTTAGTATCGCTAAAAGTGGAATCCATGACAACAAGAGCGTCAACAATTGATTTCTGTGTCCCGACTATCCGGTCGTTGTAATCGGCAGCACGCTCTGATCGTGATGCACAAGAGGCAAAAACCAACACAGCGAATAGAAAAGCGTACATTCTCTTCATAACATCAAAACTAGGTGATTTTTTCCTTTAGAATGCGAACCGGGGATAAGGTTCTACTTTTGCACTCTCATGTTATTGCCCAATTCCTTTAACAGCATCGACGAATTTGTCAATGGGAGCCTCATCCTCCTAGATAAACCGCTCGGCTGGACCAGTTTCGATGCACTAAACAAAATCAAAGGCTTCGTAAGGCATCATCTAACTATACCTCCCAATGAACATGGGCACAGTCAGCGCTTCAAAATTGGTCATGCAGGCACTCTGGATCCACTAGCTACCGGACTGCTGGTAATATGTACCGGTCGAATGACAAAGAGTATTGACAGCCTTCAAGCAGGTCAGAAGGAATATACCGGCTCTATTCGATTCGGACAAACCACTCCTAGTTTTGATTTAGAAACCCAACCCGAAGGTAATCATCCCACGGCACATCTGAATCTCGCGACCCTGCAGGAAGCGGTAAAGGAATTAACCGGCGACATAATGCAAACTCCACCAAGTTTCAGTGCCAAACAAATCGATGGCCAGCGAGCATACAAAGCGGCCCGTCGCGGCGAAGAGCTTACAATCCCGGCGGTGGCCATTCATGTGAATACCTTTGAAATTCTGTCCTTTGCAGACAATGAAGCACAATTCCGAATTGCATGCAGCAAAGGAACCTATATACGCACCTTGGCAAATGACTTAGGTCGCATCGCAGGAAGCGGAGCGCACCTTAGCAGCTTGCGCAGAACACGAAGTCTTCCTTTTGATGTGATGGATTCTTGGACGGTTGAAACACTTCTCGAAAAGCTCAAGCACATGAGCAATTAACAAATCTGCAATTGATAATCAGCGTCTTATAAACTTTTCCTTTACAAAGGCGTTTCAAAATCGTACATTCGGCGGCCACCTTTAAAAACATAGAGCATTGATTTCCATGATGAAATTGGGCCAGTTTCGTTATAAACTGCCCGAGGAGCTGATAGCACAGCATCCAGCCAAGCACCGCGATGAAAGCCGATTGATGGTCGTTCACAAGCGTTCAGGCAAAATCGAACACAAAATGTTCAAGGACATCCTCGATTATTTCGAAGAGGGTGATGTCATGGTGAACAATAATTCACGTGTTTTCCCGGCCCGCATGCTTGGCAACAAGGAAAAGACCGGAAGCATGATTGAGGTTTTCATGCTTCGCGAGTTAAATGCGCAAAGTTTATTATGGGACACGGTTGTGGATCCGGCCCGCAAGATTCGAATTGGGAACAAACTGTATTTCGGTGAAAACGATGAGCTCGTTGCCGAAGTTATTGATAACACAACATCACGAGGACGCACGTTGCGTTTTCTGTTTGATGGCACTCACGAGGAATTCAAGGCACTTGTATATAAATTGGGTGAAACCCCAATTCCGAAATACATCAAACGTCCGGTTCAGCCGGAAGACGAAGAATGGTTCCAGACCATTTTTGCCAAGCATGAAGGTTCTGTAGCGGCACCTACAGCCGGTCTTCACTTCAGTCGCGAATTGCTTAAGCGTGCTGAAATCAAAGGAGTCCATATGCCGGAAATTACCATGCACATTGGACTTGGCACATTCCGTCAGGTAGAGGTAGAAGACCTCACCAAGCATAAGATGGAAAGTGAACAATGTATTATTCCGGAAGATACAGCCCGTGTTGTAAATCATGCCCTCCAAACGGGTCATCGAGTTTGCGCTGTCGGTAATACGGTATTACGTGCTTTCGAAAGCAGTGTGAGCACTGATCGATTACTGAAGCCATATGATGGATGGATCAGTAAATTCATTTATCCTCCTTATGACTTCAATATTGCCGATAGTTTAATCACCAACTTCCATCAGCCTGAAAGTGCTCTTCTTATGTGTGTCACGGCATATGGCGGTTACGATTTGGTTATGCATGCCTACAACGAAGCAATCAAAAACAAATACCGCTTTTGGGCTTATGGCGATGCTATGTTGATTTTAACTTAATATCACCGATATTGGGCTCCCCAGATGCGTAGCCTATTCTTATTGTTCGTCTTTTTCAATCTTGCATTATCGCACCATCGTGCGATGGCACAAATGCATTTCCAACATGTCGCGGGGCAATGGGCTTTCAGTCAGAATGATGAGGGATTCATCGAGGTAAGCAAACACCTGCAGTCTAGTGAGAACCCTAGACTGGTTGCTATTGCGCTTGACATCACTTTAGGCTTGTTCGGTATGCACCGACTATACTTAGGTACAAACGTCAAAGTGCCTGTAGCCTATACACTCACTTTTGGAGGTGGCGGAGTTCTCTGGCTGGTTGATCTGGCGCTCCTCATTGGATCACCAAATATTGAATCATACAAGAACAATCCGCACCTCTTCATGTGGATACCACCCGCAAATACAGCTCCCTAGTTTAGCCCAAGCGCTTAATGCTGCAGCCAACAGGTTTAGTCTCCTCCGGTTTAATTTTCTTACCGGCTGCCAAATTCTTGATTGCATTTTTCAAATAAGGCTCTTTCACCTTTTTGCTGTCATCCACATTGTCGTCGATGGAACCCTTGTAGACGAGCTTCATATTTCCATCGAACAAATAAACATGCGGAGTTGTGCGAGCGAAAAAAGCATTTGCTACAGTTGAGTTTACATCGAGTAGATACCTGCACTTGGCAAAGCCATGCTCATCTGCACGTGTCTTCATGCTCTTCAAATCATCACCCTTGTCACGCTTAGCTTCGTTGCTATTGATGAGGGCCATACCTATATTATTGGCTTCGGCCAATTCGCATAATTCATCGTAACGACCTTCCCAACCTTCACTTCCTTCACTTCCAACAACGAAAGGGCATCCATTGCATGAAAACACTACCAGCAATCCACCCGTTTTCTTCAGGTCGATCAGAGAGTATTGACTACCGGAAATGTCTGTCATCTTAACGTCTGCAGCCGGGGCCGCTGCGCCTATACTGAGTGTTTCAGTTGATTGGCCTGTCATAAAAGACGCGGACAGGATAGCGATTGAGAGAATAAGAATACGCATGGTTTTATTTTTTTGTATGAAACAAACATGCGAAAGAAAAGTTGGAACAAAAAGCAAAAAGGCCATCCCGCTGGATGACCTTTATGCAAATGAAAACAATTAAACTATCTAATATCTCTACATGAGAACTTACAAGGGGGTTTAACGGGTAATGCCCTGCAAAAGGTTACGAAAAACGAGAAGTAATTTTGCTACTGCTGATATTCAAGTACATACATCAGTGGCATTTCAAAATACAGCTCTAACCTGAACACTTCCCGCGTGAATAGTCCGCAGGTCTTCTGATTTTCTCCCGTTATATAGAATGTTAAGTTGAATATTCTCAGCAACATTCCTCTGCCACGACAATTGCCAGGTATAGTTGTAACCGGGCTGAAGTCCTTCTAACATCTCGAAGGCTAATGAATTATTAACGGCGCCACTGTAATCGATCACGTAGAAGTTTATCTCCGAGCGAATACTCCCTCTTTCAGGCACATTCCATGCGCATTCGGCACCCAGTCTTCGAATAAGTGCCCTTTCCTCGCCCAACGCATTGCCCTTATCTGCATAATGCGCCAATGCACTTACTTTGAGCAATGGCGTTGGTTGATAGGTAAGTTTCGGTTGCCACTGGTTATAGCGAATAAGAAAATTTCTTCCATTCAAAAAATCTGAGCGGGTTTCTTTTTCACCCCATCGTATTTCTTGAATAAGCGTTACGGCTCGGATAAAATTCCATCGGAGCGAATAAAAATGGAGCTGCTCTCGCCGACTTTCGAATCCGTTGCTTAGCAAGTTTCGGTTCTCTTGAATTTGATGCGTATAATCCATGCCATAGACCGGATTCGCCTTGTTGTAGTAGACAATGTTTCGCACAAGGCCTTGCGCAGCTAACAAAACAGAATCCGGTAAATTCACAAGCAAAGGATTAAACCGATCGGCACCGGCCTCCTGAGACGTTTTGCGTTCAATACGAAATGTAGAAGCAGCGCTGAATCGACTCCAAAATCTGCCGAATGGTTTTACCGCTTTGATTACACGAGCCGGCTGAAATAGAACGGACTCACTGAACTGATTTGAATACGTCCTAACGTATTCATTACTCTGCACAAAATTTCGAATGTAGTTGCCTTCATAAGCAAATGCGGCAACTTCAAACTCATTCAAATCTTTCACATTATCTCCGTTATAATCGTTCCAGACAAATACACCTTGACCGGCAGGGACTTCCAGATAAATAAACTCACGGCGCTGTTCCAGACCTGAACCAATTTCATAAAACGTCGTATTTTGAATAGCTCCTTTCCAAAATTTGGAATTGTATTCACCTCGCGCCAGCAATGTATTTTCAGGAGCTGATTTAAAAAGCTCGGGATCAATCACGCGTAATCGACGGTTACTGATTTGCATTGATAGCCTGCTATCACCCTTCCATCGCTGCACCCATTGCAATCCGTACTGATCTGCTCTTGCGGCCGGTTGCAAAACATCCAGCACCGGCTTTCGATCGATGCGGTCTCTATAAAAAAGACGAATCGTTTTTTTGATGGTATCAGCATTTCCAACAGAGGCCTCCCAATCCAGAAACTCGTACGAGGTGTTTTGAATGCTATCCGCTGAAAAAAAAACGTTCCGTTCGTATTCATCTATCAACATGAATCTGAGTTTACCAACCTCTTGACTCGTGCGTCCCTTATGACGACCAAACAATGATTGGACAGCACCTTTCGTTAAAAGAAAAGAAGCCTCGCCCTGTGAAACAAAATGGTTCTTGGTCTTGATGTTTGTATAGGCCTTGAATCGATAACCATCGAATAGCGCCGGCATATGAAACAAATCAGCCGTCAGACCCGCGAGGCCCCATCGCTTGTTTCGCAAAACACTTTGAATCGAACCCCAATGCTGTTGTTGAGGAGTTGCCGCTACGTTTCCCAAATTCCAGTTTCGAGAAAACTCTACTTCTCGAAAACGTTCTATTGGATTGAAATTTTGGTGGGTAAATTCATACACAGCCGTTAGTGAGACATTTTTCTCTTTCGTGGAATCGGCTAACCATGCATTTGTTTCGGCAATTGTGCTTAGTTCATTCCATTGAAACTTCGTTCGGGTGGCAACACCCAGATCATCCGAAGCATCGCGTGAAGAAAAGGTATTCAAATCGCGATTGGAAAGTGCTCCTTCTAAAGACCAAATCATCTTTTCTGTGGATCCTAGCGGCATAGAAAAACCGGCAGAGATCATTTGAGATTTCTTTGGTGCCGCAAGCAGGATAATTGGATTATAGGCCCCCTGCTTAACCCATTGTATTCCGTTGAACACCGGTGCTACCCAGCGATATATTTTTCCATTCGCTGAAAACCCGTTCTCCTGGTAATCACCATTACCAAGGCCGACATAAGAGAAGCTTACACGATAATGCGCGCGAGCAGAGTCATCCGAAAAAACAAAAACACTGTCGAATCCGAGAGAATCGATCAACGCATAGCGAACCTCGTTGTTGCTATATCCGATACTATCAATACCCGTCTGGAAGGTTGCCAGAAAATTATCCCCTCCTGCGACCAAAATAGCTTTGTCGTCATCAGACAAATCTTGCTGAAGAGGCTGATTTTTCGCGTCATTTTCGGAATAGACGTTGAAGTATAGAGACTTTAATCCGTTTTTCCAAGCCATTGACGCCTGCAACAAAGGCCGGGCATACCTGCGTTCAGAATACTGAAACTCTACCGTGATGCGGCGATCCTTTGTTATGAGTTGACGCGGTGTAAACGAGATTTCTGCAGAGTTATAATCGATAACATAATCCTTATCCATTCCGCGTTCCAACAATCGTCCGTCTATATAGACCATTTCGGTTCCGGACAATACGATGATGAAAAGCTCATTATCGGCGCCAGTCAGACGATAGGGACCTTGATTACCCTCCAATCCCTGGATAACATTTCGAGAAAATCTTCCCTTTGAAATCGACGCAGATGTCTCGATACTCATAGACTTCGACTTAGAGACTTTCCTCTCACTGATTGCATATAGTCCTTGAGCCCGTTTAAAATAATTCAAAAAGTATCCCGCGGGTCTTCTCAACTGAAAATCTCCGGCTATCAGCTTTGTTTTATCGTCAGACAACTGAATGAATACCTGATCGAAATCCTGCAACTGTTGGGTATTTCCGGAAGGCTGTATCGGGATATTATCGTCGGTAATAGAAGCAACCAGATTTACTTTGTCCGAAACCTTTCCACTCAACTGCAGATTTAAGGCCGAGTTAACAGAAAGATTCTGATTGTTCCCAAACAGTATTCCACGTGATATCGAGCCATTTTTCTGTAATCCTTTATCATCTAGAAAGGTCTGTTCCACATTACTGCCGGTCACAAAAGGTTTAATGGAAGTATATGTGTCTTGTTGTATCAGACTCAACTCCTTTTTCCGAAACACATAACCTGCCTGCCATGGTAAGGTTGAATAGGTAACTCGAAAACGGGTCCCTACTTGAACATCGCGCAAAAACAAACGGGCCTGCATGGCATCGAGATAATACTCAACAGCATCAAGTGTATCGACTCCGAGCATAACATGCAATGACTGTGGCCAAATGGCCATGCTATCAAGCCGAATGGTATCGCCCGTAAACGTAAACTCTCTTTCACGTCCAGATGTGTATTGCGCTAGGCAAGTATGATATGCGAAGCCCATAACAAAGAGCCATGCCAACCGCCTAAAATGAGATATGCGCAAATGAGGAATCAAGGTGAAGAGCAAAAATCGATAAGAACCGCTCTGGCAAAGTCAGGTTGAACGTCGGAAGTTTAAATAAATTATAACAGGCATGCTGCCGTGTCACAGATCATCTAATGGAGGCATGAATGGTTTAGTTTTACAGCATGATCGTAAGCATTCTGCGCGAAAGTTTTCTTTTTGCCTTAAACGCCCTGAATACAAACAGGCTGCGTACGGTGCTTTCGCTGTTGGGTGTTACGATAGGCATTTTCTCCATCATTTTCGTTTTGAGTGTTGTCGATAGTATGGAAGCCGAGATGAAATCCAGCTTTGATACCATAGGCTCTGATGTATTGTTCATTCAGAAGTGGCCATTCGGACCTGAAGATGGAGCAGAAGATTATGAATGGTGGAAATACATGCGCAGACGACCGCCGGCGCTTCGCGATATGGATATGCTCAAAGATCGCCTTGAATATGCGGATGCCTTGGCTTTTGAAGCCGGTTCATCAGGGACCGCAACCTACCAAAGCAATAGCTTAGCAGATGCGGGAATAGTCGCCGTTACTTACGATTACAAAGAGACGATTGCACTCAACATTGCGGAGGGCCGCTATTTCACAGAGATTGAATGCGAAGCCGGAAAAAACTTCGCGATTATAGGGAATACAGTTAGGCAGCAGCTTTTCGGCATGGACTCTCCCATTGGAAAAGAAATAAAAATTGGCGGTTTAAAAGTGTATGTGATTGGTGAGTTCGCCAAGGAGGGCACATCTCTTTTTGGCGATGGCATGGATAGGGCGGTCATGATGCCGTTTCAATTTGCAACGCGACTTATACCCGGTAATTCAGAAGACACGAAGATTTTAATAAAAGCCAAGGCCGGCGTGACCAATCAGCAATTACGCGATGAGGTTACAGGAGCGTTTCGCGAAGTTCGGCGTATCAAACCAAAAGCGGACAAGGATTTTTCCATCATCGAGTCATCGATGATTAATGAGATAGTGGATAGCATCATCAGCGTATTCAACGTAGTTGGCATGGTCATCGGCATCTTTGCCATTTTGGTCGGTGCATTCAGCATTGCGAATATCATGTTTGTTTCAGTTGCAGAGCGCACTCCCCTTATAGGCATTCAGAAGTCGCTTGGAGCAAAGAATTATTTCATTTTAATTCAATACCTGTTTGAATCCGTTTCGCTCTGCATTATTGGCGGTGCGGTTGGTCTATTTTTAGTTTGGGCCGCCGTAGCCGGTCTTGGCGCGATCATAGACTTTAACTTCATACTTCCAATTGAACGAATTGTTGCAGGCTTGACGATTTCCGTAGCAGTAGGTGTCATTGCCGGAATTATTCCCGCAATCAAAGCATCACGCCTCAACCCCGTGGATGCGATGCGCTCTGTTTAACTATTTCCGCCACAAAATCGAACTATCACCATAGCTTAAAAACCGGTAATCGTTCTTCATTGCATGGTCGTATACCATGCTCCAATCGGAACCTATAAAAGCAGATACCAAAACAAGCAATGTGCTTTTCGGTTGATGGAAATTGGTAATAAGAGCGTCGGCTACTTGAATCTTAAATGTCGGTGCAATCATTAAAGCGGAGGACGCGTGTAAAAATTCAAGATTTCGGCTATCGAGGTAGTTTATTAATGCATCCAGCGCCTCGGTTAGATCAGGTGCTTCTTTGAAATCATACATTTCCCATTGTGTGAGCGACAACATTTCATTCGAAACGTTGCCACGAATGAGTTGAACACCTAACCCGTAAAGCGACTCCATGGTTCGCAAACTGGTTGTACCCGACACGATAAGACGATTGTAATCGTGATTTCGCAACTTTAGCAATGTATTCTTTGAAACTGAAAACCACTCGCTGTGCATTTCATGGCCGTTCAAGGTTTCTGCGGTCACCGGTTTAAAGGTACCTGCACCGACATGCAGGGTAATTTCTTCGAGTTGAACACCACGCGAATTGAGGTCGTCAAAAACAAGTTGCGTGAAATGCAGTGACGCTGTTGGAGCCGCTACTGAACCTTTGTATTTCGAGAAGACCGTTTGGTATCGCTCCAGATCCGACAATTGAGCCTCTCTGTGGAAATAAGGCGGCAAAGGAATCTTACCGGCAGCGTCCAAAAATTGAGAGAAGACAAGGGTCGAATCGTCCCAAGTGAACTCCACAACAAAGGCATCATTCTGTCGCTCTATGCAAGCCGCAGAGCATTTCACCGCTCTTTGATTATGCTCTATCTCAATACCGATGAGCAAGCCATCGTTCCATTTCTTAGCTCCTCCTACAAGACATTTCCAACGCACACCTGATTTAGCCGTCATGGCATCTTGGTGGGCCATATTCACAGGGTCCAGACAAAAAACCTCAATTGCTCCGCCTGTGGGTTTGAATAGAATTAGGCGTGCGGGAATTACTCGAGTGTTATTCAGTATGAGTAAGTCACCCGGTTGCAACATAGTGGGCAGTTCATGAAAACGAGCATCCCTGATATGACCATTTTCATAAACAAGCAGGTTAGATTGATCGCGAACCGGCAATGGGAATTTCGCAATACGTTCATCCGGCAAATCATAATTGTATGCCTCTATAGAAAGCTGACTCGGGTGCATGTTGGCAAAGAAAAATACGAATGGTCCATAAAAAAATTATGGCCGAACGTTTTCGACCATAATTCTAAACCTTAACTAAAACTAACTATACTAATTGAAGCATTCGACGTGCTTCAGCCGTGTGTTACTTATTCTTTGTGTGCAAGTTTCCAATGACTTGCCTCTTCATTCCTAAACCCGAACGACTCGATAAAGTTGCATGGCCCCTATCTTTTAACAGTTGTAGCTTCTTCAATCAGTACAACGTTGTCGCTCATGATGGTATATTTTAATCCCATAGGCAAGCAAACAAGTTGCAAAGCCTCCTCCAAATTCTTATTGCTAAATCGACCTGTATATTTTCTGCCGGCGACCGAGGGAAGCTGCAATTGAACGTTGAATTGTCTGCCGAGCTCATCCATTACATTGGTCAAATCTGCTTCTTCGTAAAGAAACTCCCCGTTTCTCCAATCCGCTTCAGACAGGTCAAAATCTCCTACCAACAGACGATTGTTTTCGAGAACAGCAGTGAACCCGGGCGCAATTTCGACAGATTGTTTACCCGCAGTAACCCGCACTTTACCGGTTCTGCAAGCCACACGAAAATCGTTATTACGCGAAAAAACATCGAACGATGTACCAAGTACTTCAACCACTCCAACAGGCGTGACCACCTGAAACTTACTTCCTTTGATAACTTCGAAAAATGCTTGTCCTTTTAATTCCACCGTGCGATTGTCTGACCAGTCTTCGGAAAACGAGATTGTAGAACCCGCATTCAACAATGCCGTTGAGGCATCGGGTAGCGCAACCGTTTGATGACTCCCTGCGTTGCAAGCTACAGACTTCAGAGACTCATTAGGCCAGAAAAGAATAAGGCCAATTATCAGCGCAGCAGCAGCTGCCACTGAAACCATAGGCCTCCAGCTAAATGCAATAACTTTCGTCTCTGACGTGCGATTATTGAGTTTTGCCTGCAGTTCATTCCACGCCTGGTCGGTTGATTTTCCTGCCGGCACCTTCCACTGCTTTAATATGTCTTGATACTTCTCCATTTTTCAGCCTAGGCCGCTACTCATACAAATTTCATCCTGTTCTCCCTACCTCCGAAATAAAAAAATTATTCGATTTCAAGAAGAATTCTTTTCGTTGAAACACCCGTAACAAAACCCTTGGCTCCCGAAACGTTGTCAGGACCCTGTTTTAACAAGCCGCGAATATCGCTCAAGTCAAAGAAAAAGGCATCGCGCAGTTCAGTATTTAACACAGAAATAGCGAGCTCGTTTGTTCCGTAACAAGCAAACGACGCAGGCTGCAGAGTGAGCTGTGTCGCGACTTGCGGGCCATTATACAATTGCATGAAATTACCGGGGGTCCATGGCAATGGTTGAGGGACCTGATCCACACACTCAAGCCTCAGCGCAAACTCGTAACCACCTCCCGGATTAACCCACTCGACAGTACATTCATCATCTCCTGTTGATTGGAGTGTATCCGTTGAAACCATCACGTTGCTTAATTCGGGGGGCATTTCCACCGACACTGTTGCAGTATCGTTTTGCCTAATCCAGAGAAGGCGTAATGTTTCACCCGGTTGAGGAGTGCGTTCAGATGCCAGCACATAATTCTCTCCCGTAAAATTGAACGAAGCTGTTTCGCCATCGGGAAATGTCAACTCGAACAATTGACTCGTGACTGCGGATTGAGCGTCACCATTCAACAACACAGCAATAATTTCAGGTTTTCGGCCTGTCTCCCAAAGCCCATAAATCGATACATTCTCCTGTATTCCGATTTTCTCCGGTTTACAAGCAACAAGGAACAAAAAAATGATAAACCAGTTTCTCATCAGAATTGACATGTCAAGTTAATGGATGGTATTCGACCAAGCATACGTATTTCGCGTTCGCGCACGCTCAATTCCTCTTCATTCAATTTCACAACGCTGTATTGCATCGCTCGGTAATTCGGTGTGTTTAATACATTGTATACAGAGATATTTACTTGCCAACGTGCATTTAACCACTGCCAACGATACCCCACCGCAATATCCGCCCGGAAGTATGGATTGGTGAGCGCACGATTATAACCTCCGAATACAGGAAAGATATTGGAAGAACCATCGGGCAATGAATACTGATAAGCACCCAACCATTCGGTATAAGGAGCACCTTGGGCCGCAAGTGCTAACAGTGAAGCATTCCAAGGCCCCTTCCTCCATTCGTAGACCATCTTTCCTTCGGTTCCACGAATATGTGACTCCTGAATCTGCTGCTGCTCAAATCCTTCATAATCTGACATCGCCCACATAGCCGAGAAAGACGCCATAATGCGATGAGGTGGGCGCTCCCATTGTATAGCGGCATCGACACCACGTACATATGCCACACCGGTATAGTACCCGCTGAAACCACTATTGGTGTATTGGCCTGCCGTTGCGTTTAATACTTGTCCCCGTGTTCGCTTGGTATAAGCTTCAAGATCGACATTCCATTCACTTGGTGTCCAGTTTAGCCCGAGTATTGCCTGATCCGACATCAACACCGGAAACGATGCCCCTGCTAGTTGCCATCGATCAGGGACATTTTGATACAAGCTTTGGTTGGTAATCCGCTGTAGAAACTGCACAGAGCGCGTTGCCGACGCCTTCAAAAAGAAAATTTGATCGTGTAAGTTGTAACGCGCCGTTAGTTTAGGTTCTAGATAAAGCTTGGAGCCTTCTCGGCTGTAATGATTCAGGCGCAGCACGGGCTTCACCATCCATCGTGCAGAGCGCCATTCATCACCTGTGAAAATCGATATAATAGAACCAGAGCTTTCTTCCATCAAAGGAGATTCACTTTGGGTTCGAAATTTTTCATTCGTTGCAATTCGATTAATCATGGCACCCCAGGTAAATGTGTGCCTACTGCTACTATACTGCCAACGATGAGTGGCGGTCCAATCGTTCAGTAATACGTCATGATAAGAAAATCGCGTGCTGTCTATCGCAAACAGATTATTGCGTATAGAGTCGGTGGAAAAATATACACCCTGGAATGCAGAAAATCCGGCGCTAGTATGAACCTCCAAACGAGGAGAAAGGCGGTGTATCCAGCGCGCCGAAACGCCTCTATTAACCTTACCGGCCTCGTCGCTGTATCGTATATCTGAAACGTTAACAGATTCAGCCGAAGAAGTGTCGGCGTAGCTAAAATTCAAATCATCACGCGAGGCATAGAAGCTCACATTATAATGATTCTTCCAGGAAGCTTTGTAGGTGAATTTCGCATTGAAATCTTGAAACAATAGCTCAGGATCGAATGATTCATCGGTGTTTCCCGGTGCATCATTATTACGTGAAACAATCGATGCGGAATACAACGTGCGAAAAAGTTCTTGATAGGCAGGACCCTTTACCCATTCGGTAATTGAGCGACGGCCTGCAAGAAACAAGCTTGCCTTACCCGTTGTATCGAGCGGTGTTTCGAAAGAACCCGAAATACTCATAGTTCCCATATCCAGCAAACCCGAAGGTTTTCGCAGATCACCTTCCTTGCCAATCACCTCAATGGTACCGGCCACTCTGCCCCCCAATGACGGATCGCTTGGGCATTTATGAATGCGCATGGATTTTACTGCCAGTGCATTCAATGAAGAAAACATTCCAAAGAAATGGTCTTGATGATAAATGTTGAAGCCATCAAAAAGCAACTGGCTCTGATCAGAAGAACTGCCCCGAATAAAAAGACCATTGCTGTTTTCCAAAACAGCACTGATACCCGGAGCAAATTGAGCCGGGCGAAACACATCGGCCTCTCCAACGCCATAGCGCAAGCCCGTCAAATTGGGGTTGATGATAAAAGTCGCCGGCTCGCTTTCGAAGAGCATTGGCTTAACAGAAGTAGCCCTCACCTCAACATCCGGAAGAAGTGCCCCTGCCGGCACAAGTTCAACACGAAACCGTGTATTCAACTCATTCCAGTTAAAGGGGAAACGACCGGTCACATAACCAAGGTAAACCACTACTAGGGTATCAAATTCGTTCTCAGCATTACGGATGAGATTAAAAGAGCCATCGGCATCCGCAGTGGTGCTTATACCATCAACCAGGGCTGCAACCGAAGCAAATGGCAAACTTTCACCATTAAGCCTATCCGTGACCAATCCTGAAATCACGTTGGACGCACTGCTCTGCTTCCCCTTTTCTTTTTCTAGCTCTGCTGTCGGAATAATGACGTAGGTGCCATTCAGCCATCTAGACCGAAATGGCGTTCGAATCAAAATCTGATCCAGCGCAGCATCCAACGGAATGGCTTCAAATTCTCCGGTAAACGTATACTGCGTCAATTCAAAACTATCAAACGCAAAATCAGCGCCGTACTTTTCAGACCATTGACTGAGTACTTTTGAAATAGGTTGTTTGACGATTACATCGGTCACAAGGACCTGCGCAATCGCGCCTTGCATGCATACCAAGACACATACTATGCTAAGAAGCGCTCTCATGCCGGTTCATAGTTCAGTACCGAGTTTTTCACGAAAGATCTGGAGCACTTTACTCATACGTTTCTCAATTGCCTTGACAGAAAGACCAAGACGATCAGCGATTTCCTGATAAGTCAGATCTTCTAGGCGATTCATGAGAAAAACCTCTCTGCCTCCATCCGGCAGAGAAGCAATTACTTCCTGCAAACGCGCTTCATACTCATTCATCTCGATCATTTTCTCGGGTGTGTCGAAGTCGCGATCTTGCGAACCCTGTTTTTGAAAACGATAAAAGAGCTGCTGCCTTTTTTGGTAATTAATAGTTTGGTTTTGCGCTATTTTGTAGACATAGGCCTTGAGTGTAGCCCGTTCTACTCTTTCTCGACTTTCCCATAACTTTATGAATGAATCCTGCGCCAAGTCTTCCGCCAGTTCCATATCGCCGCATCGGAAGTAGATAAAATTTCGCACAGGCACATACCAATCACTGAAAGCACGCTGAAACTCAGCATGGGTTAATGCGTTGGCGGTGCCGGATGATGTCATACAGTTGGTCGAGGATTGCAGGTTTCGACAGTGGCAATGATAGTGATTAGACGCAACATAGAAAAACAGAGTTGCATCGATAAGCAATACGAACGGTTTTATACATTTGCTCTTGCGCAGTTAATGACACTGTGAAACTTATGGAATCGACAACACTGATAATCGGAGCCTCGGGTCAAATCGGAATTGAACTAACGATGGCTCTGAGGAAACAAAGAGGCAACCACTTAGTAGTTGCCTCTGACATACGACCAACGACAGACAGCGACCTTCTTCAGGGTCCATACGAAATTTTGGACGTGTTGGACAAGGCTTCCCTGGAAGCCATCATTCTGAAGCACAATGTCAGTGAGGTCTATTTGCTTGCAGCACTTCTATCGGCAACCGCAGAGAAAAATCCGGAGTTTGCTTGGCGTCTCAATATGGATGGCCTTTTCAATGTGCTCGAATTAGCCAAGGAAAAGAAAATATCGAAAGTTTTTTGGCCCAGTTCTATCGCCGTATTTGGACCGAGCACCCCGCGACACCATACACCCCAGCACACTGTAATGGAACCCATTACCGTTTATGGCATCTCCAAATTGGCGGGCGAACGCTGGTGTGCTTACTATCATGAGCGTTATGGCGTAGATGTGCGCAGCATTCGTTACCCGGGCTTAATTGGTTTTCGCTCAGAGCCGGGCGGCGGCACCACTGATTACGCTGTAGATATATTTCACAAAGCCATTGAAACAGGCTCCTATTCCTGTTTTCTCAAGGACGATACGGAGTTACCCATGATGATGATGGAGGATGCCATTCGCGCAACAATTGACATTATGGAGGCACCGTCATCATCAATCAAAGAAAGAGGCGGATACAATATTGCCGGCTGCAGTTTTACGCCATCCGAACTAAACACGATTATTCAGCGGAGTATTCCTTCCTTTTCTATTTCGTACGCTCCCGATTTCCGCCAGGCCATTGCAGACTCTTGGCCCGCCAGTATTGATGATAGCGCAGCAAAGCAGGATTGGGGTTGGAAAAGTGAATATGATACGGAAAAGCTCTGTGCCACGATGCTGAGCGAGATCGGTAAAAAAAAAGTAGCGGCACTTGAAACCCACGCATAGGTTTATCGTATAGGTGTCGTGCCCGCATCGGCTGGCCATAACCTAACACGAAAAACTATATGCGATTCTCATCCGAAATTACACGGAGGCTCTGTTCTTTTGTAGCCTTTATTTGGATCACCGTTCAATCGGCGCAAGCCCAGCAACAAAACGCCACGGATGCCCGCGGACTCAAACAAGGGACCTGGATTATTGAGGGCTCCATGCTAAAAGATCCTGCCTTTTCCTCAGAAGCAAAAGTGGAGGAAGGAGCCTATCTGAACAATGAAAAAGAAGGACTCTGGAAGCGATACTGGCCAAATGGATCAGTTCGTTCAGAAATATATTTCGAACAAGGAAAGCCTCAGGGGCCTTATAAACTTTACTACGCCAATGGTAAGTTGGAAGAAACCGGCCGCTGGCACGACGGCAAGTTAACGGACCGCTTTCAGCGATATCACTCCAACGGCACCATCAAAGAGGATTTGAAGTATGACGAGGAAGGTAATCGCAACGGCAGACAACAATACTATCATGAAAATGGGACTCTTGCGTTGGAAGTCGAAATGCAACAGGGCTCAGAGCATGGCATGCAAAAACGATACGATGAGCAAGGTCAGCTCATGGAGGAACGCGATTTCGATAAAGGAAAATCAAAGCCCGGAGGAGTGAAGTCGTATATGACCCCTCAACAAGCCAAAGCCTCTCAAATGGGTGTCAGCAACATTGGCGTGGACGAAAATCGCAAAACCAATGGAGCGCAACCCTTCGATCCGGATGGCTACAATGTTTTGTACGATCAAAATGGCCATGTGTGTGTAACGGGCGATTTCATGAAAGGCAAGCTATACAACGGAAGAATCTATCATTACAATGCCGACGGATTAAAAACCGGTACAGAAATTTACACCCGAGGAAAGAGCAATGGAAAACTTGCTCCGGATACTAACAATCAATAAAACCGAGCGAAAGAAAATAATCAAACAGCCACCGCTCATAATGCGGTGGTTTTTTTATGTCTGCTCATACCAATAGCTATTTACTTTGTGGCATGGAACAGAATCTTTACATCTACAACAGCATAAACAGAGAAAAAGAACGCTTTGAGCCAATAACACCCGGACACGTGGGTTTATATGTATGCGGTCCAACCGTATACAGTGATGTGCACCTTGGCAATGTTCGCACCTTCATGACCTTCGATATTGTTTACCGCTACCTCGTGTACTTGGGCTATAAAGTGCGCTACGTGCGAAACATCACCGACGTAGGTCACCTCACAGGCGATTCTGATGATGGAGAAGACAAAATTGCCAAAAAGGCGAAGCTTGAAAATCTGGAACCCATGGAAGTGGTTCAGAAATACACCAATGGATTTCATGACGTCATGAAAATCTTCAATATTCTGAATCCTTCCATTGAGCCTACCGCAACGGGGCATATCGTTGAGCAAATTGAAATGATTCAGGACATCATTACCAACGGATATGCTTACGAAAGCAACGGATCCGTTTACTTCGATGTCCGTAAGTTCAACGAGAAATATCCTTATGGCAAATTGTCCGGTCGTATCATCGATGAGCTCTATACGAATACACGCGATTTGGATGGACAGGACGAAAAGCGCGATTCACTTGATTTCGCTCTTTGGAAAAAGGCCGACGACAGCCACTTGATGAAGTGGAATTCTCCATGGGGAATTGGTTTCCCGGGTTGGCATATTGAATGCTCAGTGATGAGCACGAAGTATCTCGGTAAATCATTCGATATACATGGCGGTGGCATGGACCTAAAGTTTCCTCACCACGAGTGCGAGATAGCTCAAAACGTAGGTGCTACCGGTCATGAACCTGTTCGTTACTGGATGCACGGCAACATGCTTACCATGAACGGACGCAAAATGGCAAAGAGTGAGGGCAATGGATTTACGCCGGAAGAACTCATCACAGGGAATCACAAATTGCTCGACAAAGGCTACAGCCCAATGACGGTGCGTTTCTTCTTCTTAATGGGTCATTATGCAAGTACACTCGACTTCAGCAATGAAGCTTTGCAGGCAGCAGAGAAAGGATATAAACGCATGTGTGCTGCTCTGAAAATTCTTGATCAACTGAGTGCGGCACCCCAATCCGATTTTGATATGGCCA